>Ga0137306_100250_pt1 | contig 83754 bp, 80 predicted proteins | sample Inofroosms_March_FD_97187 | JGI IMG/M metagenome (GOLD analysis project Ga0137306, IMG submission 97187) | Mouse cecal microbial communities from Vienna, Austria - N-Acetylneuraminic and N-Acetylglucosamine D2O microcosms_March | ecosystem: Host-associated > Mammals > Digestive system > Large... | reverse complement strand
GAAATCATCTTGATTTTATGGCTCCATGCTTAATGAAATAAAAATGATAGGATATGTATGTCATTAGGGTATATGCCTGTGTTGTTGTCATGATGCTCTGCATGTCGTGTGGAACGCCTGAGGCTGATCGTGAATCGGCTCTTGAGGATTCTTACGCGCTGCTTGATGCAGAAATTGCAAGGAGCGGAGTCTATGAGAAAGAAAAGGAAGACAGGATCGGCAGGTTGCGTCTGCAATGTGCCGGAGAGGATGACGAGCAGCTGCGTACTGACATAATAAACAGTCTCATCGATGAATTTGCGGCATATAAATCAGACTCGGCGTTGTATTATATAAATTTAAATCTGCGCCGTCCGGAGATATTGTCGAAACCGGGTGAATATACCAGGTTGCTTATAAAACGGGCAGATGTGTTCGCACATGCCGGATTGTTTTCCGATGCCTTGTCTCTGATGCAAAAGATTCCGAGGGATTCACTTGATTCACACGAGTCGCTTCTTGAAGACTATTACTCTACTTATTGTGCCGCCTATCAATATCTGTGCGAATATGCAAATGAACATGAAACTGCACGCGGACATGAACAGAGACGTGCCTTATATGCCGATTCTTTGAGTAAGGTTGTTGACAAGGCGTCGTTTAATTGCATTTTAGTTACATCGGAATCGGCGCGTGATGGAAATCCGGAGGATGCAATCAAATTTCTACATACGTATCTCAAGAAATATCCATCAGGAACCAGGGAATATTCGATCTTGGCTTCAACGCTTGCCTATATATACAAAATTACGGGTGAAAAGGAGAAATATAAACGCTATCTGGTGGCAAGTGCCATTTCCGATGTAAGGGGAGCTGTAAAAGAAAACATGTCATTCAGGGAGATGGCTACAATCATGTTTGAGGAGGGTGACATAGAGCGTGCTCATCGTTATCTGAAGAAAAGCATAGCTGATGCTAATTTTTATTCGGCACTTATGCGCAACACCCAGTCTACCAAGATTCTGCCCTTGATAGATGATGCCTACGCCACTTTGCAGAATAAACTGACAGGCAAACTGCGGGCAATGATCTGGATTGTAAGCATAATATCGTGCATACTGGTGATTACGATATTGTTTATATTGAAGCAGTTCAAAAGTCTTCACCGGGCAAATGACAGAATCAATTCTGCAAATGAAAAATTGAGCGCATTGTCTGAAAAACTGAAAACCATTAATGACGAGTTGCGTGATTCGAATCGCACGAAGGAGCAGTATGCCGGTCTTTTCATGGAATATTGTTCTTCAGCCATATCCACGTTACGTTCTTATCAGCAATCGTTGCGCATTCTTGCCGCTCAAGGTGCCAACAGGGCGGTTTTGTTGAAGAAACTGGAATCTTCCGAGATGGCAGACGAGCTGCTGAGCAATTTTTATGAAAAATTTGACGAAGCGATTTTGAACATATATCCTTCTTTTGTTGAAAAATTCAACGCGCTCCTTATTCCTGATTACAGGGTGGTCTTGAAATCCGGCGAACTGCTGAATACAGAGCTGAGGCTTTTTGCCTTGATTCGCATAGGCATTAACGACAGTCCCAAAATTGCTCACTTCCTATGCTGTTCGATTTCTACCGTCTACACATATCGGTCGAAGATGAGGAAACGCGCCATCGATCCTGATAATTTCGAGAATGAAGTTAAAGAAATAGGTTAAATTATTCTTTAAACAATCTCTAAATAATCTTGATTTTTTAAGTTTATTTGCAGTTGTAATTTATTGGTTTATAATCTGTTGATATTGAATAATATTTTGATTTTTGTTTGATAGCCTTGATTGGGATAGTAAAGTTTATGAACTTTGCATCGTTCTGACGGAGATTGTCTCCGTTGCTGCCAAGAAAAACTATCACCTTTTAATCAAAAAATAAAATGAACAGAAAACCATGGAATTTAAGGGCGATCGTCTTCTCTATTTCACAGACGTTGGTTCTTGTAGCTGCTCCTTTATTTGCACAGGCGCAGTTGAAAGTTTCGGGCACTGTATCCGATCCTACGGGAGAGGTATTGATCGGTGTCAGCGTCTCTGTCAAGGGAAAACCGACCTTGGGAACCTCAACCAATATCGATGGTCGCTACACCTTGAACGATGTTCCCGAAGGCGGGACGCTAATCTTCAGCTATGTTGGCTTTGCGGCTCAGGAAATAGCGGTGAAGGGACGAAACGTTGTTGATGCGGTGCTGCATGAGAATCAGGAACTCCTCGACGAAGTTGTTGTAGTGGGTTACGGTTCGCTAAGTCGCCGTGAAGTGTCAAGCTCCATCGTGCAGGTAAACAAAAGCGATTTTCAGACAGGAGCGATGAATAACCCGATGGAGATGCTTACCGGTAAGGTTACGGGTCTAAACGTGTCCACGACAGCTGCCGCAAATCCTAACGGCAGTTCAGCTTTGCAGGTCAGGGGTGCCACATCACTGAGTGCAGGAAATGGTCCGCTCATAGTGATCGACGGTGTTGCCGGAGGGGATATCCGTACTTTGGCGCCACAGGATATCGAATCCATGTCAGTACTTAAGGATGCAGCGTCTGCCGCTATCTATGGTACGCGGGGTGCCAATGGCGTAATACTTATCACTACCAAGAAAGGTACCGGTACGCCCGGTTTGCCTGTAGTTACCTACGAATCATATGGAGCGCTTGCTTTCGGTAAAAACAGACCCGAAGTATTGTCACCCTACGAATGGCGATTGTCTCGCCGTGGTAACGATTATGGTGCAAGCACAGACTGGTATGACGAAATAACACGCGACTTTGCCTATGACACCAACCAGTATGTCGGCATTGACGGCTCGTTGGCAAACGGAGGATATTACACAGCTTCCGTCAACTATAAGAGGGCAAATGGTCTTGACATTACCAGCGGACGTGAGGAATTTGGCGGTCGTGCCGCTGTTTCCGCCAATACTCTTGACAATCATCTCCGTTTAACGGCATCATTCAATGCCAGACGGGTGAATGAGAAATGGGGTGATGACGGCATGTTTGACACGGCTCTCGGCATGAATCCGACAATCCCTGTCTTCAATACAGACGGAACCTATTATCAGCCCACTTCCCCTACGGATATCAAGAATCCTGTTCAGCAGCTTAAGGTAAACACATCCGAGGGTAAACGTACTTATCTGCTCGGCACAATCGATCTGAAATATGATATATGGCATAACGACAACCATAATGTAAGCACTACGTTATCATATTCCTACAATTATAATGACCTGAAGAGTGATTATTACACTCCGTCAACTTCCGGAGAATCTTATTGGGGTGGTTATGCCGGCAGGGCATCAATTCAATATCAGAAATGGTATACGAACCGCGTGGAGTGGCTTGCCAACTATAGCTTCCGCAATGATGATCATGATGTACGTTTTGTAGGCGGTTATTCTTTCGAACGCAGCAACTGGGAGCAGATGTTCGAGCAGAACAATGATTTCACATTCGACAAGCCTCTCTGGAACGGCATCGGTGCCGGTTCATGGCTCGGACAGGGCAAGGCACAGATGTATGCCGGCAAGAGTGAGTCTACTTTGGTGGGCTTTTTCGGTCGTGTCAATTATGCTTGGAGAGGCATGTTGATAGCCAGTGCCTCCATCCGTCGCGAAGGCTCCACAAAATTTGGTGCAAACAAGAAATGGGGTAACTTCCCGGCAGTGTCGGTAGCGTGGGAAATGACGAAAGCTCCCTTCTTCAAGGACAAGGAACAGATTGTGCAGAGTTTGAAACCACGTTTCTCATATGGTATGACGGGACGTAGCGATTTCGATGCATACAAAGCTCTTGCAACTTATTCCACCGGTGGTCAGTACCTTATCGACGGAAACTGGATGACCGGTTATAGACCTTCGAACAACGCGAATCCGAATCTCGGCTGGGAGAAGCTTTCCAGTATAAACGTTGGTGTGGATTTCATGTTCTTCAATCGTCTTAACGGATCTATAGAATATTTCGACCGCCGTTCGAATGACCTTCTGTATAATTACACAGCTCCTCAGCCGCCGTATGTGTATCCTTCGATTCTCGTGAATGTCGGCACGACAAAGAATACCGGTGTTGAGCTGACCCTTAACGGCAACATCCTCGTAAACACGCCTGTTACATGGGACATGGGAATCAATTATTCCTATGGCACAACCAAGCTCACAAAACTTTCCAACGATCTCTACCGTGCCTCCTATCTTGATCTCTATCAGAAACCGGGTGCAGGCACCAGCGAATACTTCTTCCGAGTGGAGGAGGGTGGAAAGATCGGGCAGTTCTATGGTTATGAATATGCAGGAACAGACGAGAACCACAACATGCTCGTATATGCTGCCGACGGTTCGAAAGTTACAGCTGCTTCAGCCAATCCGGAAGACAAACGTTTTATCGGAGATGGCGCTCCCAAGCATTTCCTCTCATGGAGCAATTCATTGAAATGGAAGAATTTCGACCTGAGCATGATGTTCCAGGGCGCTTTCGGGTTCAAGATTTTCAATATGCGTAAATACGGCATGGGACTTCAGGGAAGCGGTAGCGACAATGTGCTTCGCAGTGCATATCTTGACGATCGCGACACTTGGAGCGGCGGCGGTTTGATATCATCTTATTTCTTGGAACGCGGTGACTATTTCAAACTTGAAAACGTTACGCTCGGCTATAATTTCCCGATAAAGAACCGCCGTTTGCTCGATTCATTACGTGTATATGTTTCTGCAAAGAACCTCTTCACTCTTACCGGATATTCCGGAACGGATCCTTCGGCTGTGACTTCGACAGGTATCACTCCGGGAGTAGACGTGTCGAGTGCTTATCCTTCGGCAACTCAGATTACATTAGGCGTGACTATCCGCTTCAGGTGATCAATTCGTGAAACAGAAACCTCAATTTAAAATTTCTTATGAATCTAATTAAATATTTAGGCGCAATGTTTGCGGCTGCCACCATGACGGCAGTTCTGCCATCCTGCACCAATCTCGATGAGATCACTTACGACAGGATAGACGCCTCAGCATATTATCAGGACGAGAACAGCGTAAAGGGTGCTGTAGCATCAATCTATGCCAGCGCACAGAGCGGTTTCCTTGAATATTTCTGGTATCTCAACGAATTTCCGGCAGACCAGGTAACATGGCGCACATGGAACGGTGGAGCATGGGGATATGACGAAGCTGCAAAATTTGTGCTCTCGTCGCAGACGTGGAACTCCGAATCGGTGATAATACGCCAGGCTTGGGAACATGCTTGGGGGACCATCGGTCTTTGCAACACTCTCCTCGGAGACCTTGAGAAACTCAATCCGGCTTCGCTCGGTATGAGTGACAGCGCAATGAAGCAATATATCGCTGAAGTGCGGACCATGCGTGCATGGGCATATTATAATAACTTTGAGCTTTGGGGAGGGACGTTGCCCCTGTGTGTTGCAGCTGATGGCAATGTTCCAGGTTCCGCAGATCCGGATTTCAACAAGAGTTCGCAGATTATCTGGCAATTCATGGCAGATGAGCTTGATGGCTGTTATGGAGATCTTATTGCGGAACAGGGCAATCCCGGAACCCGGAACCGTCTTAGCCAGGGAATGAACCGTATGCTCAAGATGCGTCTTCTTCTCAACTCTGAACTTTGGACCGGAACGGCACGATATGAGGAATGCAAGACGCTTTGCGAACAGATCATAGCAGGTGACTACGGAAATTATTCGATTGTTTCAGATTACCGCGACATATACGGCATCAATAACGAGACATGCCCCGAGGTGGTGTTCGCTTTCGCAATGGAAGCGGGGCATAATACCAACAATAACCGCAACACCCCCTTCCTCCCTTACAATTATGACCAGATGTTTGGATTCTCTTGCGATCAAAGTGGATGGAATTGCGTATGCATGGTGCCTTCGAAAGACAATACCGGCACACTTGTGCCTTACGCAGGAACATCCAACCCCAAGAGTTTCATCTTCGATTATGGTGACAAACTCGGTGCTCCCTTTGACCGCATGAATAATGCCGACATCAGAAAGCAGCCCTTCAAATGCGATGCAGGAGGCAACTGGCGCGGAATATTCGCTATGGGTCCGCAGAAAGACTGGAACACCGGTGCCGACGTGCTTGCCGATGCCGATCTTCAGGACAAGCCGTTGATTTATGTGGATCAGGTAGGAACTTTCCAGAACCTCGGTCGTCAGCTCGAACCCGTGATGAGTCCGCGATGGGGAGAAACCAATTCCGGTTACAGGGTGATCCGTTACCCTATCTATCCCACTTCCACAGGTCTCGACTGGCGTAATGCAGATCAGGTGGAATTTCGTCTTGCAGAGGTTTATTACACACTTGCAGAATGTTATATGCGTTCCGGTAACCCCTCTATGGCGAAGAGTTACGTAAATCAGGTGCGCGGCAGATATTTCGGCGCATCAGATCAGAAGGAACTTGAAAAACCCGGTCCCGGTTTCGATACATTTGATGCCGACTGGCTTCTCAGCGAGTGGGGTATTGAGTTTCTCAATGAAGGTCGCCGACGTCGCACCGACTTGCGCCGTTTTGACAAATTCACTCAAGGACAGTGGTGGTTCTTCGGACGTGCTACGGAAACCGACCGTCAACTACCCGCAAAACGAGACCGTAAATATGAATGGTATCCTCTGCCTCAGGCAGCACTTATGGTGAATCCCGGTCTTGTTCAAAATCCCAATTATTAAACAGCTTCTTAAAAGACTTCAAAATGAAAAAGTTCAAAATATCGTATTATGGGCGGTAAAACGAAACGTGCAATGTTGAGTGAGCGGTCGGAGGTCGGAAGCCGCGATGTTTCAGTGAGTTACGGCGCGATGTCGTGAAATGGCCGAAAAAACGAAAAGTACATTTGCTTGGATTTTGCTTGGATTTTCCGGGCGGTTGTTTGGATAGGAGGTTGGATTGATATTGGATTGTGTGCGGTCGTGCTTGTGGCGCGGCCTTTTTTATTGCGTGTTCGTCTGCATGGAGCGCGTCGGTGGCCTGTGGCGGTCGTTGTTCCGTAGGATGATAGAAAGGCCGTGGCGCGGCTAAATGCGCGGAAATACGGCCATTTATAGGCGTGTGGCGGGCTGTGGCCGTGAATAGATATGCCGCCGCGCATTAAAGGCTATTTGAGCGGCGATTGACTACCGATTAAAGACCATTTGAACGCCATGCGCCGGGATAATTGCCACCGATATTCGTACCCGTCGTTTCAACCGAAAATCATCAAAAATTTGTGTTGCACATAGGCTTGGACATAGTGTTGGACATAGTTTTCAGTACCATTTTAAGATAGGTTCAAACCCCTATACGGCCAAAAATCGGCTAAAAATCGGGCAATTTCACGCGATAACACCCCCTATAATACCACAAAAAGCGGGGTAATTCCAAGCCGATAAAGCACTGTAACCAACTGAAACTGTGCAGAATACAAAGGCTATAAGCCTTAAAAGCCGCGAAAAATAAATAAAAGCGATGAAAAAGCGGCCTGTCAGCGGTCGCGGTGGATGAACTTAAACGGTATCAGAGCGAAGCCAATCACCCTACATGCGCAGTAGAATCTGTGTTTACAAGAGCGGCAAGACGCTCCGCGTGTTTTTTTGTTTCGGCCAATTCAGCCTCTAACCGTCCTATCTCCTTTGCTTGCCTTTCGATTGTCGCCAACAACTCCGAAAAGAATTGCGGTGCTTCTTGCGTAGGCGAGATTTCTTGCTTTTGCTCCTGTGATTCTTGATTTAAGGGTTGATCCAGCGTCATATTCCCTACTCCCAAAATCAACCACGACGGATTGACTTCGGGAAAACACTTGAAAAAGCGAGAGATGTTGTCTTCGCTGATTCCGTTATTTTGCGCTAATACACCTCTCGTTACTCCCGATTTTCGGTAAAAATCGGCGGCAGACATGCCTATTTCAGCGAGATAAAGCAATATTTTTTGCTTTATAGGTGATTTTTCTTGCGAGATTTCTTGCATAGGCGAGATTTCTTGTTTAACTTTGCAGCGAATTAAAATTTTAACAGCCGCCAAAGGTACTAAAATTTGGCGAGATAACAGTAAAGAACCGAAAGGAATATGACAACGGAAGCGAACAACACCACGGAACGGAAGGCTCTAAACCTTGTGCAGCGCATAGTAGCGAACCGCCTTGAAAATGAGAATGGCAAAATACAGGTGAACATGAAAGCTCTTGGAGAGGACTTCACATATCACCTCGGCTGGAAATGCGAGGATATATACAAGCGGCATCTCCTGCGCAACTTCTACCGCGATATGCTGACACAACTCGCGCACCCGGACACAACCGAGGAGAGCGCAAAGGAATATCTGCGCCACACGGTAGAACACCTCGCCGATGATATTCTGCACGGAAGCCCGACACGCCACTCAACCAACGCGATAGGGAATCTCGCACACACTTGGGAATTTGAGACCAAGCAGGAAATGTATAACATCGCTGTGGGACTTCATAGCCAATTTGAAGACTGAGCCATGATTACAACGGAGGAATACATAGAAGCCTTACAGGGGGTCAAACGCCCCTTGATAAAGGCTCACGACGAGATAACGGGAGTGGCCGACTTCATCGAGGCTCGCTTGCAGACCGAAAAGGAGTTTGCCGACAGCCGGGTATATGGCACGGTCTGCCACGCCCTCGGAATCTTGGAGGAACAGATAACAAGTATAGGAAACCAAATCACCAAACTCAAAAAATAATGGAACGTAAAAGAATCATCGTAATCACCCCGGAGGAACGCAAGTATCTGCAGAAGATGATCGGCTGCTCAGGCGTAACCGTGTGGGAAGCGGTAAAATACCGCAAAAGTAATGACATACACAAGCGCATCCGCAAGGCAGCGATAGAGCGCGGCAACCCGCAAATGGTAATCGCGCCGGAATTCGACACAATCTATATCACCAACCGCCGAGACGCTGACGAAAAGATGCACCGCTACATGGTGCAGTCTTTTGAGAACGGAGCGACGTTGGAGGGATGCTTCGACACCGGGCTTGTAGAGGTACGCGACAAGTGCGGCGCGGTCAGAGGCCAGTGGCAGAACCCGAAAGTAACCGAAATAACAGCCATACAGGAGGTGGCGCAGTCGCTTTGAGGTATGGTCAAGTATTACAATCCTCCAAAGGCCATGTGCACTGCCCAAGAGCTCGCATCTCTGCTATCCCCCGTTGACAGACGCAGAATGGCATATCGGTATTTTGTCCATACCGCTGAAAAACAGAAGCAATCAGACGGGCGAACATATATCGAGGCATTGGCGGCTTCTCTCCGGAACGGAAGAAGTGATCTTCAACCCACAATTCTGAACCGTCTTTTAAGCCTTTGGCGACAGATTCAGAAAGAATGGCAGGTATCGCAGGTGCGTAATACTCGCAGTCTTGAAGATGTGCTATGTTTTTTAGAGTCTCGTGGACTAACGGTCGATTCTGAAACAGTGAGTATCGTCCATAATAGATTACGCAAAAGGCAATCTCCCACGGCTTGATGATAGCGGGCTTTTTCATAAAGAGCGATTAAAGAATTAACGACTACAAAATTACAAAAAATATGGAGTATTACGGCGGCTCACTTGGAATAAGCCAAGCGGAACTAACCGACGGCATTATGACTAAATCAAACCTTGACTACTACAAACGGAAAGGTGTGATTAGAACCCTAAGGCGTGGCTGTTACGGTACTACTGCATTATACGATGTCGAGACCTTACCGACGGAACACCGGGCAGAGGTAAAGCGGCGGTATGTAGACCCGGAGGCACAGGCAAAGGCGCGGGCATTCATTGACATAATCGTGATAGATCAGATAGCCGCTTCCTACTACGAGGGAGTGAGCATCGAGGGAGCGAGGGGACTGAGCGACGAGAAACGGATGCTCTACACCAACTCCGCCTCGATACTCAACGCTTGCCATAAAATGCTTATGGATGCAGCCGCCGAACAGAAAAAAGTCGGCAAGAGCCGCCGGGTAAAGATGAGCGAATTTTGGGAAGCTCGCGCCAAAGACCTGCCCCGCGTGGCCGACATCTACCCGCACAGCCTCCCGGAGAACCCGCGAGTGCTGCAACGCAAATATCAAGAATATTTCAGAGGAGGCCAGCCCAATTACGAGGTGTTGATTTCGGGTAAGTTCCGCAACAAGAACGCCGCGAGGGTAGCGACCCCGGAGCAGGTGGCATGGCTCACCAAATTCTTGGAGCATCATACCAACCTCGACGGACAGGAGGTGGCCGACTACTACAATACGGTATGCGAGGCTTTCGGATGGCCGAAAGTGACGCGCCGGACGATGTTGGTATGGCTGCAGAAACTCGGATGGCTTGTGAACGCCGGACGGCACGGAGCAAAGGAATATATGAACCGCTACGGAATGCAGAACAAACGCTTTGCACCGACCGCGCCGATGCTGTTCTGGTCGCTCGACGGATGGACGGTGGAGCTATACTACAAAAAGCGCACCGAGGGGAAGCGCGGCGGTCGTACCACATACTGCAACCGCATGACGGTGGTAGTGGTACTCGATCCTTTCAACAAATACCCGATAGGCTACGCCACAGGCTATCAAGAAAGCCCGGAACTGATAAAGGCCGCGCTTCGCAACGCCACCAACCACACGGCAGAACTTTTCGGCCAACGTCTGCGGCCTGTTCAGATACAGAGCGACAACTACCAAATCAAGATTATGCTTCCGACCTACGGCATGGCCGAACATGTAACCCCGGCAGAGGTAGGCAACGCAAAGGCCAAGCCGATAGAGCCGTATTTCAGACGGCTCAACCACAAATACGCTAAAAAATGCTCTGGCAACTGGAGCGGCTACGGCATAACCTCACGCAAGGAGAGCCAGCCCAATATGGAATGGCTCAACGCGCACAAGGGACAGATACCCGACGAGACCGGGGTAAGGGCGCAGATAGAATGGATCATCGAATCAGAACGCGCCGCCAAGCGCGAGGAATATGTGGCCGGATTCAGCCGCATACCCGCCGACCGACTTCTGCCGATGCCGATTGAAAGCTACCTGCTGAACTTCGGGCAGGAGACAGGCTACAAGAACACACTGGAGGGCAGCGGCCTCAACGTCCGGCTTCTCGGAGAGCGCAGGACATACGACAGCTTCGACCTCGAATTCAGAAAATACGCACACCTGCGGTGGAGCATCAAATATGACCCCGACAATATGCAAGAGGTCTTGGCCGTGAGCGACGAGGGAGACATCCGCATACTGCTAAAAGAAAAGCACCTGCAGCCGATGGCACTTGCCGACCGCCGTCCCGGAGACGCGGAGGAACTGCAAAAGGTAAAGGACTTCAACGACGAATTGAAACGCACCGTGATAGAATACGACAGGCAAGCCACCGAGATAGCGCGTGAGAGCCTGTTGCGCCACCCCGACCTCGGCAACCCCTACATAACAGGCATACTCACCGACAGCCGGGGACAGAACAAAGACCGCAAGAGCCAATACCGCCTCGAATACACAGACGTAACCGAGGAGACCGCATACGAGGAAAGCGCGGGCGCGGGCATAGCCGAATCGACACGCGACCTCTATTGATTAACGGATAATCATAAAACTAATATAGGAAATGAAACAGACAGAAAAAGAAGCCATAGCCGCCAAACTGCGGACGTATGTAGACAGCAAGGAGAGCCAAAACGCTGCCGCCAAATCCCTGCGTGGCGTGAGCGCGGCCACCGTGAGCCAGATACTCAACGGCAACTGGGATCTAATCTCCGACGACATGTGGCGCACGGTAGGCAACCAAATCGGCTATGACCCGCGCAACTGGGTCGTGATAGAGACCGAGGGTTACAGGCGCATGACGCAGGTATTGACCGACGCGCAGCGGCACTCGCTCGTGATGGCCGTAACAGGCGACGCGGGCTGCGGCAAAAGTCAGGCGATAAAGGTATATGCCGGAGGCAACAGGAACGTGATCGCGCTGAGCTGCTCCGAATATTGGAACCGCAAGGAGTTCCTCGGAGAGCTGCTGCAGAGCCTCGGCACAGAACCCGGCGGCTCGACGGTGGCCGACATGATGCGCGAGGCCATACGGCAGCTCAAACGCCGCGAGGGGGTTCTGATAGTGTTGGACGAGGCCGACAAACTCTCCGACCAAGTGCTGCACTTCTTCATCACCATATACAACAAACTGGAAGATACCGTGGGAATCGTCCTCTGCGCCACGCAATACCTCAAAAAGCGGATAGAGCGCGGAGTGGTGAACAACCGCAAAGGCTACAAGGAGATATACTCACGTATAGGCCGCAAATTCATACCGATGCCTGTTGTGAACCGGGGCGACATAAAGGCCGTATGCACCGCCAACGGCCTTGAAGACCGCCGGGAGATAGAACGTATCATTGACGATGCCGACAATGACCTGCGGCGCGTAAAACGCCTTGTGTGCGCCCTCAAACTGAAATCAGCCGAGGGTTAAACCCCGGTCAAACACCAATTAAACAATGGCAAAGGCATTAAGCAACCGCAACGTGTGCGACGCGAATTTCAATGTCGCCGACTTCACCGGGGAGTGGCTCGCCACATTCGGAAAGCCGGAGCTGCGCGGCGCATGGATCATCTTCGGGGAGAGCGGCAGCGGCAAGACCCACTTCGCGCTCTCGCTTCTTGCCTATCTGACCCGGTTTGTGGATAAAGCCGCCTACGACACCATAGAGCAAGGGCTGTCGCTCTCATTCAAGAACTCATGGATAGACGCGAACATGGCCGATGTCGGCAACAAGGTAGTGGTCTACTCAAAGGAGCAGATACCCGCTCTGCGCGAGAGGCTGCGCAAGCGCAAAAGCCCGCAGGTGGTGGTGATAGATTCCATAACCGCGCTCGTGGGATTCACGCGCAGCACCTTTGCCTCGCTTATGGACGAATTCCCCGACAAACTTTTCATCTTCATCGCCCACGAGGAAAACGGCAAGCCCTATCCGGCGGTGGCGCGGCACGTCCGCAAACTGGCCGAGGTGAAGATCCGCGTGGAGGGTTTCAAGGCATACCCCACGACCCGCTTTGCCACCGCGGAGGGAGGCGGCGAGGAGTTTGTGATATGGCCGGAGGGTGCGGCCAAATACTACGCTCAAATAATAGACAAGGAGACCAACCAATAAAAACGAGATATTATGGCAACAGTTACGGCACAACAGCAGAAGTGGCTGCTTAAAAAATTCCACACGCTCTGCGCCCGGCTCAACATGGACGCGGACATGAAACTGGCTCTTATATCCGGCTACGGCGTGGAGAGCAGCAAGGATCTTACAAACGCGGAACTCTTGGAACTCTGCGACCACCTCAACGAGATACTGAACCCGGAGGATGCTAAAACAGACAAGATGCGCAAGCGCGTGATAGCGGCCATCGGAGGTTGGCTGCGCATGATCGGCAAAGGCGACGAGGGGATAAACTACATAAAAGGCGTGGCGTGTCAAGCGGCAAAGACCGACAATTTCAACAAAATCTCTCTTGAACGGCTCACCACCATCTACAACATGTTCCTGCGCAAACAGAAAGATGCAAAGAGTGTGAACGAGGTGGTCGGAAAGATAGCATACACGGCACGGTTCGGTGCGGACAACAATCTTCTGAACTGATATGGGTATGACAGTATTAAGTCTATTTGACGGAATGAGCTGCGGGCAGATAGCCCTGCGGGAACTCGGAATCTCGGTGGACGCATACTATGCCTCCGAGATAGACAAGTTCTGCATCGCGCAGACGCGGCTCAACTTCCCCGGCACAATCCAGTTGGGAGACGTGCGCGGTGTGGATCTCCGCTCGCTCCCGAAAATAGACTTGATACTTGCCAGATCACCCTGTCAAGGTTTCAGCATGGCGGGCAAGCAACTGAATTTCGACGACCCGCGCTCCGCTCTGTTCTTTGAATTTCACCGCATACTGCGCCAAGCCGCTCCCACGACAAAATTTCTGCTTGAAAACGTGAGAATGAAGCGGACAAGTGAGGATATTATAACAAGACACCTCGGCGGTCTCCGTCCTGTAGTCATAAACTCCGCGCTTGTATCGGCGCAGAACCGCGTGAGGTTGTATTGGAGCAACATACGCACCGCTCCTGTAAATCTCTTTGAGAGTTACACCGACATACCACAACCCGCCGACCGTGGCCTGTATCTCGCCGACATATTGGAGGACGAGGTGGACGAAAAATACCATATCACGGATAAAGTGCTGCGCAACCTCATAGCCCACAAGGAACGCAACGAGAGAAACGGCAGGGGGTTCGGCCTTACCATCAAGACACCCGCCGACAAAAGCATTGCCGTGAGGGTCGGCGGAAAAGAGATGTATGACATTGTGAAAATAGACCGACGCGGATATGTCAAACGCGACCAATTGAAAGCCTCCTGCCTCACAGTCGGAGGGCATGGGTGCGGCAATCATTCCGACATGGATATAATCCTACAACGGCCACGTGGCGATAAAGGCTGCACGGTCTACACCGAAAAATCCCCCACCTTGACCGCGAATGCCTGGGAACAGAACAATATAGTCTGCCGTCGCATGGTAAGGCAGGTAAATCCCTCTACGGAGAGCGGCGGCAAGCAGCCGTATCAGCAGAACCGGGTCTACTCAGCAGACGGAATCTCTCCGGCACTATGTTCATCACGTCCCGGCCACGCGCCGATAGTGATACTGCCCGGCGACATACTGCGCCGCATGACCCCCACAGAGTGCGCAAGGTTGCAGACAATCCCCGAATGGTACATGTGGGAATGCTCTGCGACGCAACAGTACAAAATGTTGGGCAACGGTTGGACGGTCGAGGTAATAAAGCACATTCTATCATACCTAAAAATATAAAAGATGATGACAGTTATTGAAAAACAATACATGGACGCGGTGATAGCAATGAACCGCAAAATGGCAGATCAGAACAAAACAGACTGGGAACGCTACCGCATGGATGTCGCCCGCGACGTGTCTACCTACTGCACGGGGCTTTATCTATCCCGACCCGTCGAGGAACGACCCACCTACGAGGAAATCGCGGAAGTGGCCGTAAAAATGGCCGATGCGCTGATAACAAAACTCAAAGAGAGACAACCACCATTTTAATAACCATTCAAAAATCAATTAAACAACAGAGAAATGGCAAAAAGAGAAAAGAAAACAATCATCAGCGGCGTAAGCCGCGAGGCGATGGAGGAGGCTTTCAGAGCATACGCCGACGCCGACGCAAAGCAGCGATCACTCACCGCCGAAATGGACGGCAAACTCGTGGAAATCCGCGAGGACTACGCCGACCGACTGGCCGAACTCGACGCGGAGAAAAAGGCCGCATTCGAGAAAATGCAGGTGTTCGCGGTAGAGAACCGCGAGGAACTGTTCACCAAGCGCAAGAGCATGGAGACCACGCACGGCATCCTCGGCTTCCGCACAGGCAATCCCAAGCTGAAAGCCCGCAAGGGCATGACGTGGGCAGGGATTCTCGAACTGCTCAAAATCAAAGGCAAGAACTACGTGCGCATGGTCGAGGAGGTGGCAAAGGACAAACTCCTTACCGAGCGCGACCTTGACGAGTGCAAGGTAGTGATGGAAGCCTGCTGCATCGACGTGGTGCAGGACGAGACATTCTTTGTAGAACCCAAATCGGAGGGATAGCCTTATGGGAAAGCGCACGGAGTTTGCCCGCGACACCATAGAGGTGTGCCGCAACTGCAAGGCCGAGGGTATGGCGATAGTCGAGGAATTCGACAAAGCCGGAAACCACACAGGCAGACATAAAGAAATCTGCCCGGTATGCGGCGGTTCGGGATTAGTGAGTAAACATATCGAGGGGTTCGTAACGGTCGAGCCTTACGACAAAAAGAAAGCAAGGCCATGAAAAGAAGCGCGCCCGCCGCAAGGATAAATCGCTTGACAACGGGCAACACCGTGGAACGTGTTGCAAAGATAGCGGTTAAATTCTTCACATGGCGACAAAACCTCACAAAAATACACTCCTGCGCATACAGCACGTCTGCGACATCACCCGCGAGCATTACGAGGAGGGCAACCTTGCGAAATGCTACAAACAGGTGTGGAGGCATTTTGTGTACCCTGTCTATCCGATGTGTTACCACACGTTCCTCAGCTATCTTCGGCGTGGGCTGGAGGGATTCTCCGACAAGCCCCGCGACACACAGCCCTCCCTGTTCGACGACATAGACATGGGGGAATGAAAGCGACACCGCCCGCAGAACCGAAACTGCGGGCGGTGTTGTGTCTATACCATCTCCTCGGAGAAAGCGTCGGCGAAGATGTCGCCTGTGTCAAGGGTAACATTGCGCGGTGTGAGAATGTAGCCGTCATCGACGGAGGCCGAACAGTCTATGCAGTGGGTTCGCCACTCCTCCAAATCCTCGCATATCTGCTCATGGTTGTGGTCGGTGTCCGAGCCGGAATATTGGAACTGCGAGAAACTGCGTCCCTGTTCATCCGCGCCACCCGAAAAGCCGTTCAAGGCGAGTTTGACGGCGCGGATCAGCCGGAAGCGGCGCAGAGCCTCGTCGCGGTAAGGCGTGTCGGTCTGCGCGAGCGTGGCCGTTACGAAATGCAGCCTCACAGTCATATCGCCATGCACCGCACCGCGAGAGAGCGGCGACCACAGCACCGGGAGAAACTCCACGAAGATTCCCGGCGGGTTGAACGGACGCATCTGCGTGAGACGTGCCGTATTCTCGTTCCACAGGCCGACATGGTTAATGGCCGGAACTCCCGGTAATTTTGCGTCAGGGTCGCGTTTAGGTCGGCAGTAGATATATTTGTCATCCACGAGACGGACACGCGACAGACGCGCCTCTAAATCGGTAAAAATGCGTAATCTCATATCAATGTCGGTTAAAGTCATCGGCAAGGCGTTGCGAGAACTCCTGCAGCCGTTTGAAAACAATGTCGCCGAGGGCTTGCTGCACCTTTTCGTGGTCGCCTATGAACTGGCGTTGCGGCATATTCATCTGCCGGGAATGTGAGCGCACGGTGTATGTGTTCCCGGTCTTCTTAGACGTGCGCGAGTGGGAGCGGACGGTAACGGCGAAATTGCCGCCCTCGTTGTGCAGGGCTGTATATGGTCGGTCGGAGGTGAAGACCACGGCCATTCCCCGGATCATCGAACGGATGGAGCGTCGCATCGCCCCGGTAACGATAAGGATAGAGCCGCGTCCGCGTTTGTTTGTCTTGCTCGCCTTTGTCGCCACCCACTTCTCGCCGAAGAAACCCTGCTGCCGGAAATTGTCCTTGAACAGCTCCGTGAGCTTCACGCGGGCATCGCTCAGAATATCGTCGTAAATGTTGCGTGGCATGGCGGCGCGGATCTAATCGGCGAGATTCAGAAACAGCAGGGAGATAAGGCCGAGTTTGACCTGCATACGGTCGGACTTGTCCTCTATCTTCTGAAAATCTATCTTTGAGGGAGCGGCCTTGACCTGCTCCCATCTTTCCGGGGTCAATTCCTCGCCGAGACACATAAGGGCTGCGGCGACATCGGTCTGCGAGAACTCGGCTGTAACTGTTATTTTTTCGTCCATTTTGTTGAAAGTGTTGGGGTTTATTTTGTTGTATGAAAAAGAATGTCTATCTTTGCAATCCCATAGGAGGCCGCTGTGGGTTCTTTCGAGGAGGCGGCAACCTGCCCGCGCTGCGGGCTTTTTTTATGCCTATACATCATGTAGGCGAATATCTGCCGAGCCGTCCTCCTTTCGCACCACACAGACAATATGCTTTACCTGTAAATGTCGTGTCTGCCGTTTAAGCCATTTAACGCCGTTGGTAATTTTGCTTGGATGGTACATACTGCCGTCGTGGAAATAGAGGCACACGGTATCGGCGGCAATACGGACATCAGAGCGGGCATTATATCTCGCAAGCTGCTTGTTCTTATCCCGGAGCGCAGAGCCATAATGCCTTTTTTTCGATGTTATAGAGCGAATATCCATCATCACGCCGTCGAGCTGCATATCAAGAGCCGGGAGCGTCCGACCCTTTTTCTTCTTGCTCTCGTCGCAGAGGATAGCCGAATGGCCGCTTTGGAACAGAAGCCGCTGCACCTCATTTTCAAGATCCGCGCCTGTCATGCCCCACCGCAGAACCTGTGCATTATTGGATGTGGTATTGTGTCCCACATGGGCGGCGGTCATGCCGCCGGACACCGGGTCATACTCCACACCCCGATACTTGCTGTCCTTTGAAAGACGGTCATAGAGCCGCTTTGCCTCGACCCTGCGCTGCTGCTCGTGAACGACACGGCAGACCCGGCACTGTTCACGCTTGGGGTCGTAAGCAAGATTGAGGCGACCGTCGCAAGAGCCGCACCCCTTGGGGAGATATGGATGTTTCTTGGGGAACAGTGTCATCTCGCGTCCGGCATTGTAACGGAACATCCGGGCTTTCGGCTCATCGGTGCAAGCGTCCCCGGCGGCTTTGGCCGTCTCCGGGTCGGACATCGGGTAATCATCGCGCAGCACCTGATCCACGTCGCAGCGGCAATTCCAACCATTCGGCGGCAGATAGTCGCGCCAAAACGGGTCAGACGGCGGGAGCGTGATATTGTCGAGCGCGGCGTGTTCCGAGCGCACCCTTTCATCCCCTGCGGTACGGTATTGCAGGTTGTAGCGGTCGCCGTCGGCCACGAAATCGTGCCATTTAACGGCCATCTGCGAGGTGTGGACGGCATGGTTATACTCGGCATAGAGATAGTTGGTGTTATACCGGGCATCAATGGCCTCCACGTCCTTGCGGAACGTGTCGAAAGGCTTCACATGGCCGTCCGCATCGGTGAGCGCAAGGCCGACCTCCGAGAGTGAATGGTAGGTCTTGAAGCCGGAGAATATGAAAGCGTTGTTTTGGAGCGCGGCGGTCAGTTCCGGCGGGGTCTCGGTATTGATGGCCGTATCGACGGCGCGGTTAAGCGCGTTGTACGTCTCCTCGACGAGCGGTCGCACGGCGGGGTCGGCAAGCATATCCGGGGAGAAGCCGCCACGAGCGAAGACCTCGCGCACGGCGCGGTCGAACACATCACGGTTGAACTCCACACGTCCGACACCTCCGGCGAGGGCAAGCACCTGCGGCTCGTAAAGGGTGGTTAACGCTTGATTAAACAGGCGGTAATGGTCGGCTTTTTCTTTTTGTCTGTCTCGGGGCTTGGCCTCCTGTTTTTCGGAATCCTCACCCCCTACTCGAAAAAAGAGCCGGAAGACTGTTTTACGCCGAGAATCGGGATTTTGTATTTTTCAGTGAAATACTGCGGGTCGATGTCGAAGAACTGCAAGAGCATACGTTCCAGTTCGCGCTGCTCCGCCGGTGAGTATGTGGCCGCATCGTCCCACTTGAACGTAAGCCCGGCAAGAGGGAAACCGAGGCGGATCATCTTCGGAATAAGGTCGTCATTGATAACGTATGCAATCAGTTTGGCATCTGCGGCACATAGGTTTTCAAACACTTCAAGATGCGTCTCGGACTGCGATTTTGAGGAACCGTCATCAACGGTCATGGTCTGGCCGACCACGCCTTTTGACATCTCGGAGTTGGCGCGGTCAATGCGCTTGTCATAGACATTGTAAGCGTCGCCACGCGAAGATTCCTTTATGTCTATTGTCGTACCCTCCGGGAACAACGCCCATCCCGCCGCGCCCATCTCCTCGAGCATCACCTCAATCTGCTTGCGGTCGGCGGGGTTCTGCGAGGTGGTAGTTCCCACACGCATAGGCATACCGAAAATCTCGCCGAACACGTCCCAATAGGAGGTCATGTTCTTTTTGGATAACGCGTGGGGAGCGCATTTCAGCAACAGACCGAGGTTGCGGCTCTCGCCGACCTCCACGCACCAGTCGGCCAACGCACCCTCACGGTACGGAATGCCCTGCTGCGGGGAATCGGAGCGGTCGCGGAGCAGCACACCATACTCCGGGCATACGTGGTCTCGCGGCACCAGTTCCACGTCGGAGAACTTCATCACGCCGTTAGCGTCGGTAATCACGTCGCCCAACTGGATAAGGGAATGCCCCCACGCGATAGATTCAAGAGCATTGAGCAGGAAATGGTAGAACCACTTGCTCTCAAAGATTTTCGCCGCGTCCTCGTTCTCGTTGCCCGCATCGTCCGTAAGTACAAAGGCTTTGAGCAGCGTCTTGTGGTAGCGTTGAGTGAAGCAGCCTGTGAGGTGCATATCAATAAGCGCGTCGGTATAGATGGAATACAACGCTCCGCGCTTGGGGTTCTCTATGTTTAGAGCCATAGCCCACGCCCGCCGCCACCGGGCAACGTCCTGTTTGGTGAGGCTCTGCGTCTGTTGGTTGAGCATCATCACGAGGCTTTTTCGCTTCTTCATGCTGCCGCCGCGCTCGTTGTTGCGGCGAGCGGCGAGGCGTATTGATTCGAGCGACCTCTGCGAGGCGTATCTGTTTTTTGCCATTTTATCAGTGTTTAATCTTGTCGTCAATCATGTTTGAATAATCCTCGGAAGTGAGGCCGGAGAGCGCGGTGGAAATATTGGCCTTGTAGGTCGCTCCGCCGTCCTGTGGAGCGACAGCCGAGGATTTGAGCGCGTTAATGATAGCGTCGATTCTCGCCTTGCAGATGTTAAGCTGCTTCTGCAGTTCGGTGGCGTTTGCCGTTGTCTCGCTGCCGCCGTTCCATACCGACACGCCTTTCTTCATTTCAAGGGTCGTTCCGTCTATGTCTATTTTGAGGTTGTCGGCGGTGAGCGTGGCCGAGCCTTTCCGGGTTTTCAACACCACGGAATTGTCCTCGACGGTAGCCTCGGTGTCGCCGATGGTGATAACAGACTTTGTTATTTCCATCGCAAGCACCACTACGGCCACGGCGGGATTGAGGAAACCCACCACGACTTCAGAACCGACTGCCGGGAACGACACGAGGCCGACCGTCTGATTCTGATCCGCCTGTAAATTCACGGCGAGGAGCGGCGCACCCTCGTTAATGGGAGTGCAGTCGATAGTCCGGGCATCTTCGTCCACCGCGTCCACGGTGCAGACGGTGAGATACATTTCAGAGCCGGACAGGGCAAGCTGTCTTATCGCGTTTCTAATATCCATCACTCTGCCGCCCTCGCGCCGAGGGTAATGTCCTGCCGGAAGCCGGAGCTGCCGTATGTTATGGTATTCTTATGGACTTGGTACTTGCCCTTGCGCTCACCGTCGATCTTAATGCCTATCACGTCGAGGACATCAAGCAGCACATGACCGAAAGTCTGAAAAGACCCGGTAAGGCCGTCGCGTTTGAGACGCTCCAACTCCTGCTCACCCCACGCCTTTGCCTCGGCCTCGGTCTTACCGTAACAGTGCAGGGTGCGTTTTTCTCCGTCCGGATCGCCAATCTCCACCTTGATTTTCTTTTTGTTGTCGGGTTGTAGGCTAACCACTCTCAGCTTAATTTTCACGTCCTCGGCTCTCTGCTCGTCAAGGCTGCTGTCCGAAATGATGTTTACCCCTGTGGCGAATACCTGCCGCATCTCGTTGCCGTGGTCGAAAAGCACACCGCAATAAAGGACAGGCTTGCCGTCTTCAAGACGGAAGAAAGTGCGGATGTTGTTCTCTTTGAGGTGAGCGAGCAACTCGGCCACGTTCTCAAAATTCACGCGGTACTGCCCGATGTTCTGCTCGCCGAGAACCTTTATGTCGTATGGCAAGCCCTGTTCTTTGAGCAGCGTATGAATATCTACGTTCTTGTAGGACTTCTTCACGCAGGGGGTCTGTTTGAGCATAAACATCTCGTCCTCGCAGAAAATCTCAATCGGGGCTTTGAAACCCTTGCGCAGCACATATCCTGTAAAGGCGAGTTGGAGGTTGTCATCATAGCCAAGCCACACGGAGATTTTGTCGCCGCGCTTTATGGGGTTTGAGGTCTCGCCTTTCCATTTTACCTTTCGGGGGAGAATGAGCTTGCAGGTGATGGTGAGAGCCTCGCTGTCGCGCACGATCTCGCAAGCCGTGATTTTCTCAAAGACCCACGTCTTATCACCCTTAATCTCTATTTTCGCACAGAGTTTTAACATCGTTCAAATGCTGATTAAACAGTGGTTTACAAATCACCAGTCATAGCCGTTCTTCTTCATGCTGCCGTAACGCATCGGATTACCTCCGAGGCCGCTGTCCGGGTCGCCGCCGTCGGGATATTCGGGGAACTCCGGCGTAAAATTGCCTTTCTGAATATCCTTTAAGCGGGATATGGCATTGTCGTAAAGCGTCTGTCGCATCTCGCTTCCCAACATGCCGGGCAACCATTGGCCGAGCCACCACAGCGCGATTGATACAGTGAGCTGCACGAGCAGGGGGTTACGCTGAATGTCGGTCTTTGAATAGGCCGCGTCTATGTCATATCTGGTGCGGACATATCCGGCGACTTCCTCCATAGCCGTGCGCTCGGCCTGTCGGCGTATATCCTCGGAGGACTGGCAGATAATTTCAAGGTCGGACGGGCAGGTAACTACCCGGTAATCGTCGTTGGTAAGAAAAGACATCGGAGCAGGGATTAGACGGTTCTGTAAATCGCGATGGCCTCTATGTCTGCGGCGGTAACTCCTTTGCGGTAGACACCCTCGCGCACAAGCCGCTTGATATGCTGCTTGCTCACGACCACAGGGCGACCGTTAAGGTTAATGACAAGATGCTTCTGCCCGGAGACGGCGCGTCGGCGGTCGGCCTCGCGTCGGCAATGGCGCAGACGGCAGTCGAAAACGACCGCACGGAAGTAGGTTCTGATGTTGCGGAATAATTTCATATAGGAGAAGTGTTGAATTGTTACCATGAATTTTTAGGGGCTTTGCGGCGACCCACGGAGGGCTTGAACCTCTGCTGCCGGGTAAGCCCCTGCAGAATGAAAATCGCTCCCTCGTCGGCATCCGGGCCGTCGTCGTGTCCCGACATACCACGCTCACAGGAGAGCGTCTGGTCTATGCCTGTGCGCATATCGGGATCATTCTTCATGCGCACGTTATAATAGACGTGGCCGTGTTCCCACAGCGGGGAAATGGCCTCTATGCGTTGGAACTTGTCGGGCTTCTTGCGCGTGTCGCCGAAAATCGGGAGCTGATAGCCTCTTTCGTTGCCCTCGCGCACGAACTCGTCAAGGAGAATCTGCTGAAGGAAATTGGCCTCTATATAATAGGAGCATACGGCGTTGGCCTTTACAATCTTCTCGTGGAGGTCATAGAACCAACCCACCATCTCGGCCACGGAGCATTGGCGGACGAAAGCCGCGAGGCAATGGAGATCCGTGCCTGTCTTGCCCCACAGTTTAATGGCCTTGTAGTCGTTGCGGGTGGTGGACTTGAACGAGGGGTCGCAGTAGCACACGAGATAATCGTACTTGGCGAGAGGCAGCGGGCGACACCAACGTATCCAATCGTTGCGGAAGATGCTGCCCTCGGTAATGGGGTTGTTCATCTTCTCGCGTTGGAACGATATATAACCCATGAACCGCTCCTCGGCACGTATCTCCTCGATAGACCACTTAGCAGCCCACGCGGGTTTGCCGTTTTTGTCAATGGCATTCACCTTAGAGACCACGACACCGTCGGAGGCCATGAAATTGGCGAGGACAGAGTTTTTGCCTATAAGGTTGCCGACCATACAGAAACGGCCACGGCCACCGTCGAGCGTGCCGAACAGGGCTTCTTTTACCCACTTTGTGAGCCGCGCCACGCGGTCGGGGTTGTTTACAAGTTCGTCGTCGTCGAGGTCATCTATCACGATATAGTCCGGGCGGTACTTCTTGTAACGGAGACCACGCGGCGACTGGCCGCGACCGCGAGCGAAGAAAGCGCGACCGTCGGCGGTTACGAACTTTCCTGTCTCCCACGACCCTGTAACTTTCTGCACCCCGAAGTCGGATATATAGCGTTGGTTGAACTCGAACTCCGCCTGTATGTCGCCGAGGAGCGTCTCGGCATTGTCCTTGCTCTTGCCGACAAGCACCATGAGGTGCAGTTTTTTGAGGGCTTTGAGATACATGGGAATGCCGACATCGAAATGGACGGACTTCGCGTGGCCTCGCGCCCACTGCGCGGCATATTGGATTGTAGGATGGTCGCGGAGCGTGTGCGCCGCCTTTATCTGAAACGGTGCGCAGTCGGTATGCTTCCCTGTCTCCTCGTCGTCGCAGTAGTGCGCGAGATAGTAAGAAAAGAAGCGGCCATAGTCGGCGAGGAGATACGCGATGCGTTTCTCCTTTTGCGCCGGGGTCTCGCGGACAGACACGACAGAGCGCGTCTGCACGGTCTCGCACCATTGCTTCCACTGCTCGATCGCCTCCTTGCGGTTCTGTGCGGTGTTCCTTGCCATACGCTACAATTTGCTGCCGAGCATTTCAAGTATATACTTGTTCTGATACTTGTTGACAAGTTTACGGAACTCCGGCGTAATCTCCAGGTCTGTCTCCGCCTGGTATTCGAGCCAACGGCCAAAAGCCATGAAGCACTCGATGAAATCGACAGCGGAAGCCTCCTTGTCGAGACGCTCGATAGTGGCCGAGAGTTTCACGAGCTGATCGACGACCGTCGCGGACTTGGAGATGTCGAGGTCTCGCAGTTCCTCTATCTTGTCCTTTATGGCCGAGAGCAGTTCATTCTGCAGACTTTTGCGGGTAATAGACATCGCAGCGCGTTTCTCACCCCAGCAGCCGTCCTTTACCCACTTGCCTACGGTATTGGCCGACACGCCGACTTTCTCGGCGATAGAGTTTTGCGGCATACCCTGCATGAAAAGAGCCTCGGCGAACTCCTTTTTATCTGTTGAAACCTTGTTTGCCATTCATAATAAATGATGTTTTCGGGTTGTATCAATGTTGATTTTACGGTGCAAAATTGCGACAAACGGACGGCGCGAGAAAATAGAGTGTAAAGTTTTTACACTCTGTTTTGCAGGGCAGTAAACCCTCCCCAACTTTGCACCGTAAAACGACATCGCGGAGTAGAGCAGCCGGGTAGCTCGCAAGGTTCATTCCCTTGAGGTCGCGGGTTCAAGTCCCGCCTCCGCCACAACCCCCTTTTGCGATCCGTCGGCGCGGCGGCACAGGGTTTTCACACAGTGAAGTGCCACACAAGCCGCGCCGACATTTTTTCATCATTATCACGCCAATGCCGAAAGAAGCAATCATATCGACCCCGCGCCTCAACAGTTACGGCGCAAGGGTACTGACCGAGGGCATAGACCTCACGCAATACCAAAAGAACCCGGTACTCCTGTATATGCACCGACGCGGGCGCAAGGAGGATATGCCGATAGGGATCATGGAGAATGTGCGCGTGGAGGGGGATACGCTCTACGGCACGCCTAAATTCGACGACGACACCGAGGACGAGCGCAACATCTCGAAGAAATGGGAGCGCGGCACGCTGCGTATGCTCTCCGCCGGGCTTGACATCATGGAATGGAGCGAAGACCCCACGCTTCTTGTGGCCGGACAGACGCGCCCGACCGTAACCAAAAGCAAACTCATAGAGGTGTCGGTGGTGGATATAGGCGCGAATGACGATGCGCTGCAGGTCGGCCTATATCACGAGGGGAAACTGCTCACCCTCGCCGCCGGGGAGGAAAGCGACCACCTGCCGCTTCTGAACCTCACCGTACACGAAGAAAAGACAGAACAACCCCCAAATAACAACATCAAAAAGAACATGGAAAAGATCCTTTTGAAACTCGGCCTCGCGCCCAACGCCACCGAGGACGAAGCAGTGGCCGCAATCACAAAATTACAGGAAGACAAGGCCGCTATGACCCTCGCCCGCATCACCGACGCGGTAGACACGGCAATCAAGGAAAAACGCCTCACCCCTGACAAGAAAGAGAAATACATCGTGCTGGGCAAAAACGTCGGCCTTGACACCCTCAACACGCTCCTTGACGACATGCAGCCCGCACAGAAGCCCCTCAACCTCGTGCGTCCCGCCGGAGGCGGCACAGCCCCCACCGCGACCCTTACATGGGACAAGGCAACCCCCGAACAGCTTGCCGACCTGCGCGACAATAACCGCGAGGAGTATGCCCGGCTCTACAAGGAGTATTTCGGTTTCGCACCCAAATTCAACTGACATCAACTCAACAAACATTTTCAATCAACAAAAGACGAATGAAAAGATTTCTTCTCGCCCTTATGGGCATGATTATCGGAGTTGCGCTGACCTCCGCAATGGGCGCGACCCTCGGTGTGGCCGTGGGTGTCTCGCCGCTCGCCGGAGCATTGACGCTCAACGGCGTTGCGGTAGGCACGTCGCTCATAGGCGGTCTCGCACCCGCCAACGCGCTCCGCGCCGGGCTTTATCCCGAAGCGTGGACAGGCGAGCTTGTAAAGGCATTCCGCACCGCAGCCGCCGCAATCGGGTGGTATAACAAGATCCGCAGCTACGACCAATATGTGGAAAAGGACGTTATCCACATGGTGGATGTGGGAGTAGATCCCGAAGTGCTTGTGAACAACACCTCCTATCCGCTGGAGGTCGAGACGCTCGAAGACGGCGACATCGCCGTGCGCCTCGACAAATACCAGAGCAAGCCCACCCGCATCACCGACGACGAGCTTCACGCGCTCGGCCATGACAAGATGGCCTCAGTGATAGAACGCCACAAAGAGGCATTCGACGAGGTGCGTTTCAGCCGCGCAATCCACTCTCTCGCACCCGCCGAGAACACGGCCAAGACCCCGGTGCTGCTCACCACAGGCGAGGTTGACGGCGACCGCAAGCGACTGACGCGCCGCGACATCATCGCGCTCAAAAAGGCTTTCGACAAGGCCAGGATACCCGCCGAGGGGCGCATCCTCGTGCTGTGCGCCGACCATGTGGTCGACCTGCTGGAGCAGGATCAGAAATTCGCCTCGCAGTATTACAACTACGACAGCGGCGCGATAAACCGCATGTACGGCTTCGAGGTGTACGAGTATGACGCATGTCCCCACTACAACACCTCCACGAAGAAGAAACTGGCCTACGGCGCAGTCCCGGCAGCCACAGACCGCCAATGCTCCGTCGCATTCTCGCTCAAACGCGCCATGAAAGCCAACGGCTCGACGAAGACCTATCTGCAGGAGGCCGCAGCCAACCCCACTACACAGGAAAACCTTTTCTCCATGCGCACCTACACAATCTGTCTGCCGACAAAGGCCGAGGGTCTCGGCGCGATAGTGAGCGCACCGAAAGCATAACCAGGTATGAAACAAACGCTGAAATATCTCGTTCTGCACTGCACCGCCACCCCGGAGGGACGCGACGTGACAGCCGCCGACATACGACGGATGCACACCTCTCCCAAATCGGCGGGCGGTCGCGGGTGGAGCAAACCCGGCTATACCGATATAATCCGGCTCGACGGCACGGTGGAGCGTATAGTCGACAACAACGAGGACAACTTCGTTGATCCGTGGGAAATCACCAACGGCGCGAAAGGCTACAATGCAGTGAGCCGCCACGTAGTCTATGCCGGAGGCTGCGACAAAAACATGAACCCCAAAGACTCCCGCACGGCGGCGCAGAAAAGCGCAATGGCAAAATACGTGCGCGACTTCCACGCCAAGCACCCTAATGTAAAAATCATCGGTCACCGCGACCTGTCACCCGACCTCAACGGCAACGGCGTGATAGAGCCTTACGAGTGGATGAAAGCCTGTCCGAGTTTCGACGTTGCCGCATGGCTCAAAGAAATCGGCATAACACAATAACGCTGAATGACTGAAACGATCCTTGCCGCAGCGGTGGCGATCATCACCGCGCCGCTCTCGGCATTACTCACGGCCATATTCCTGCGCTCCAAGCACAAGGCAGAAGTGGAGCAGCTCCGCGCCGAGGTGAAAAAGACGCTCGCCGACGTGCGCGGGCGTGAACTCGACAACGACAAAAAGGCCATAGAGATGATTATGGAACTTGTGGTCGAGCCGCTGCGCAAGGATATGATTCAGTTACAGGAAAAAGTAGACACCCTCACCAATGCGATTGAAAAAATCAATTCATGTCCTCACGCTGACGATTGTCCTGTCAGCCATGAGCTGCGCCGCGCCAAGAAAAGCGATGTCGGAGCAGCGGTCACAAACGCACTCGTCGCAGTCAGAAACGACATCGGGCGAGACCCACCTGCAGGACAGCGCGGCGATGCGCACGGAGCGGCTTCTGAATGAATGGCTCGCGGCATGGCTTCAACGCGAGGAGACAAGGGACGAGGCCACCGAGCGCGTGACCGAGATATTCGACACGACGCAGCCGCCGGACAGCGTCACAGGCACCCCGCCGCTGTCAGCCCGCATCCGGGAGCGTCACGAGACCAGGAGCCAGAGCGACAGCCGGGCAAAGGTGGAGACCGCCAAGAGCGACAGCACCGCCACCGAATGCGAGGCTCACTCACGGACGGACGAGGCCACGCAGACCGACATCGAGGCCGAAACGTCCGGGGAGAGCGAGGCCGAAAGCCGGGAGGAGAAAGGCGCGGACAAAACCCTCGTTTGGGTGTCGATAGCCCTGTCCCTCGTATCGCTCGCTGTCATCGCCATAATTATCAAACACCGTTCAAACAGACATTAAACACCATACGACAATGGCAAAAAAGACAAAAGAAACAGAAAAATCCACGGCGACGGTGGCCGCGAAAGCCGCCGCCAGGATAGCCGAGGAGACCCTGCGCCTCAATCCCGACATAAACGAGGTACACGTAACCTCTGACGGCACGGCGTTCTACACCCGCAACGACGCGCAGAACCACGCCAACTCCCTGCCCAACCGCGAGGTGTACTCCACCAACCGCAGGACTGCCGCGCTGAAAGCCGCAGCAGCAAAGAGCAAGGCCGACACCGCCGAGCCTGCCGCACCCTCCGACACCGAGCCGGAGGTGGACGAACTGACCGGGGAGGCAGTGAATGATACCGACAACGAACCCGCCAACACCGACGAATAATGCAGAATCTCACCATTACCCGGACAAACGGCAACATCGTGCGCTCGCTCGCTGGTGAAGACCACATAAGCGGCCTCGTGTTCTACTCGGCAACCCTGCCGACGGCCACCGAGGGCGTGGACGGCTTCACCGCAACAGAGCGCATCCACGCCATATCATCGCCGGAGACCGCCGAGAAATACGGCATCACCGCCGACGCGGAGGCATGGGAGACAAGGGTGCTTCACTACACCCTCGCCTCGATATTCAATATGAATCCCGGCGTGAGCCTGTATGTGGGCATCTTCAAGCCCGCCGCCGGAACAAACGCCTTTTCGGAAATCAAGCAGATACAGAACCATGCCGGAGGCCGTCTGCGGCAGGTGGGCGTGTGGAACGGCGCGGTGGAGCTGAGCGACACCCTCGTCAACTCCCTGCAATCGGTACGCACCACGCTTGAAGCGCAGAACAAACCGCTGTCGATACTCTACGCGCCGAAAGTCTCCGACGTTACCGCGCTCCCCTCAGACCTCGCAAAGATCGGACGCAACGGCGTGTCGGTCATCATCGGACAGGACGGCGCGGGAGTGGCCGACGAGCTCTACCGCGACGCGGCCAACGCCGCCAAAGCGAGCGTGTCGGCACTCGGCGACGCACTCGGCGCGGTGAGCAAGGCAAAGGTACACGAGAGCATCGCGTGGGTGGAATCGTTCCCGACGAACATAGCAGTGGCCGCTTTCGGCGACGGCAAGAAACTGCGCGATCTCGACGACGAAGTTATAAAAACGCTCGACAACTCGCGCTACATTTTCCTGCGCACCTACGACGGCCTCGCCGGGTGCTTCTTCAACGACAACCACACCCTCGACATTCCTACAAGCGACTACGCCTATATCAACGACGTGCGCACGATGGACAAGGCCGTGCGCGGTGTGCGCACCTACCTGCTGCCCAAACTCGGACGGCCTATGAAAGTGGACGCGGACACCGGGAAACTGGAGCGCACGGCGGTGGAGCATCTCATCACCACAGGCAACAAGGCACTGGAGGAGATGGCAAAGGCCGGGGAGCTGAGCGGCTACCGCTTCGACATAGACCCCGACCAGAACATACTCGCCACCTCGCGTGTGCGGGGAGTGATAAAGAACGTGGCCGTGGGAGTTATGCGCAACCTCGACCTTGAAATAGGTTACGCCACAAGTGTATAACCATTAACGCGACAAAAGAATGAACACATTGGACGCGGCCTATAACGGAATCCCGCTTATCAACGGCGAGGAATATTCGTGGGGCAACATCAAGACCTGCATAAACGGCATCGTCGTAACCGGGATCACCGCGATAGCCTACGGCGACAAACAGGACATGCAGAACAACTACGGCGCGGGGAGACACCCGGTAAGCCGCAGCTACGGACGCATAACCCCCTCGGCGAAAATCACGCTCTACATGAGCGAGGTTGTGGCGATTTCGCGCACCTCCCCGACCGGGCGAATGCAGGACATCGCGCCTTTCGACATCGAGGTGGCCTATCTTCCCCCCAACGGCATCATTGTCATCGACAAGATCCGCAACTGCCAGTTCACGGAAAACAAACGCGACTGGAAAGAGGGGGACATGAACCAGCAGGTGGAACTCGAACTGCTCCCCGGCAGCGTCGAATACGGCAAGCCCGACGGCGTTTAAGCCGGAAACCCGGAGTGTGAAACCCGAAACACGAACTTTTTCAGAAACAACAATCTCAAACCGATATGGATAACAAGACAATCGACATCAACACAGAGAATTTCACAGTAGTAAACGGCGACATCACCGAGGAGCAGATAGCCACGTGGAAAGGGAAGCATGGCCGCGTGGTGGAGGTAGAGGTGGCCGACACCGACTTCGAGGAGCTGCACCGAGGCTATTTCCACCGCCCGGACATGAAGACGATGCAGGCTTTCTCGGCCACGGCCAAGCAGAACGAGGTGAGAGCCGCCGAGGTTCTGTTTGACAACTGCTGGCTCGGCGGGTCGCCTCTGATGAAGAGCGATGCGGTCTACAAGATGCAGGCGACCGGGGAACTGCAGAACATCTTCGGGAAGTGCGTGTCTAAGCTAAAAAACTTGTAGAGGCGCACCAACTCTCCGGGGGCGTGGAGGACGACGACCCTGGAGAGATAGCGAAAGGGTGCGCCTTGATCCGCGCCAACTTCGGGACAGACCCGGAGACACTCACCGACGAAAGGTGGGCTATGCTGTTCCAACAGGCCGTGTGGCTGGAAAACTTCCGTCTTGAAAACATGGCAAGAATCCTCGCAAAATTATTCTCACCCGCAGATGCCGAATGCAGCCTATAATGCAAAGCCACCTTTGAATGAGCAATTACAACTTCAATTACGCTTTCAACATAAGCGGCAACTGCAATGCCGTGGTCGCCGAGATTTCGGGAGGTGTCGAGAACCTCCAACGGAATCTCCGTGCGACCACGTCGCTGTGGGACACATTCGAGGGGAAGATACTCGCGCTTAACCAATTCACGCAGTATGTAGGCAATCTGAGCCAAACTCTCAACGAGACACTCGCTCCCGGCGCGGCACTTAACGCCTCGCTCGCGGACTTACAGGCCATATCCGGCGCGACCGGGAGAGAACTTGAAACCGTGGAGCGTTTCGCACGATCCACGGCAAGGGAATTCGGTGTGTCGGCCTCCGGCGCGGTCGAATCATACAAACTGCTGCTGTCGCAACTGTCGCCGGAACTCACCAAGAACACGGCGGCACTCGACGCGATGGGACGCAACGTCGCCATTCTGTCAAAGACGATGGGCGGCGACACCACCGCTGCCGCCGAAGTTCTGACAACGGCCATGAACCAATACGGCGTATCGCTTGAAGACCCGATGGAGGCTTCCCGGCAGATGGCCGACATGATGAACATAATGGCCGCTGCCGGACGTGAGGGTTCTGCGGAACTGCCCACTATCAAGGTGGCGTTGGAACAGTGCGGTATGGCCGCGAAAGCCGCCGGGGTATCTTTTGCCGAAACCAACGCCGCGATACAGGTTCTTGACAAGGCGGGCAAGAAAGGTTCGGAGGGTGGTGTCGCCCTGCGAAATGTCATGTCAACTCTCGCGCAAGGCCGCTTTCTGCCAAAGGATGTGCGCGAGGAACTCGCCGCAGCCGGGATAAGTGTAAACGACCTCACCGACAAATCAAAGTCTCTTGCCGAGCGTCTACAGGTACTCAAACCCGTAATGGCCGACGACGCTCTTTTCAGCAAATTGTTCGGCAAAGAGAACTCCGCAGCAGCAATGGCTCTCGTGCAGGGCATTCCAAAGGTGGAGCAATGGACTGCCGCCATATCCGGCACCAATACTGCCGTGGAGCAGAGCAAGGTCATTATGGAGACCTACAACGAGCGTCTTGCGCGGGTACAGGCGAAGTTCGACGACATAAAAATTTCCATATTCAACTCCTGCGGCGACCTCGGTATATGGACGCAGGTCGTGGTGGGTGCGCTCGTGCCGCTCTCCCAACTCGTGCCGCTGATCTACGGCGCGGCAAAGGCGGTCATGTTTCTGCGGAGCGTGAATTTCAAAGGCGCGTTCACAGGCGTTGTCTCCTCGATACGGAACGTTGTCGCGGGTCTGATGATGCAGAATATAGCCATAACCGCGTCCGGCGGCTATTGGCTCGCATTCAAGGTTCTCGCGCAGAACGTGTGCCGCTCAATAGGTGTCGCCATTATGAACATCCCCATTGTCGGGTGGATAGCCGCCGCCATTGCCGCAGTCATCGCCATAATTCAGCAGCTTTGGGATAAGTGCTACGGCTTCCGCGTGGCTGTCTTTACCGCGTGGGAGGGCATCAAAGCCCTGTTCTCCGCTTTGTGGGAATGGCTGTCCGGGCTGTGGCAAAGAATATCCGCGTTTTTCGTCGGCCTGTGGAACGGCATAAAGTCAATGGCACAGAAAGTCGCCAACGTCTTTATGGCCGTGGTAAACAAGATCCGCTCATTCATAGCCGCGATCCGCAACTTTGTCGTTAAGGTAGTCAATGCCGTGGTCGAGAAGGTGAGCGCGATATGCAAGCCGCTCGTTACCGCTTTCAAGAATGTAGCCAACGCCATAAAAGGTTTCTTCGGCAAAATCATTGACTGGGTGCGGGATAAGTTCTACGCTCTGATAAACTGGTTCATCGACAAATACAACTGGATAGCCTCCAAACTCAACTTCGACAAGATAGCCCGGCTCGGCAGGGAGGCCGCAGACCGCTCTTGGGCGGCAGACCACCCGGAGCAGCCAGACGATGATTCTTCCGGCGGTGGAAACGGCAGCTCCGATCCCGTCGGTAACGGAGGTGGGCTTGGCGGCGGTTCACCAATCGGCAATGCCCTCGGCAGTGTCGGCGGCAGTGCGTCGAAAGAGACCGACCGTGTCAAGAATATAAACATCACCATTGACCGCCTTATCGACAAATTCACCATAACGACCAACAATCTCTCCGAAAGCAAGGAGAGGATAAAGGATGCGGTGGCCGAGGCTCTTCTTTCGGCTGTCAACGATGCAAACTACGCTCTATAATACAGATCATGCAGGAATACAAGTTTGAAATAATCAATGCCCGGTTCATAGCGTCCGGGGTGGCGATACAGGCAAAGGGACTCGCTTACAGGCTGCGACCTAACAAAGGGAGGGACGCGCAGAAAAACGAGGACTACAAGCTCGGGACGCTGCCAGGCTACGCGATGGGGGGCGGCACTACCGAGGGGGGCGCGGCTATCAACAAGGCCGAGGAGAAGTGGAGCGGGAGCGGCGACTATTGGCTTGGCCGCACCGCGCTTACGGACATGGTGGTGAAAGTTCCGGGGGAGGGTCTGCTTCTGATCAACGACGCGACGGTGAACGTTAGCCTGCAAAAAGAGGTGGTGAAGACCGCGCTTGTAGGCCGCGCCGGAACGATAAAGGAGTATATCACCGACGGCGACTACCAACTGAGCATAAGCGTGGGGATAGTCGCCGTGGACGACGATGGCAGGATATGCGACCAATACCCGGAGCGGGCTGTGGCGCAGCTGCGGGAGATAATGGAGAGGCCGGAGGCACTGGAGGTGAGCTCGGCGTTCCTTGACCTGTTCGGGATAAGCCATATAGTCGTAACCGGGTTCTCTGCAAAACAGATGACGCACTCTAACAGGCAGGTGATAGAGATAACGGCGTTGAGCGACACCGAGTATGTGATAGAATCAACCGATTATTAACCGACGTTCAAACACCTTTCAAACGATGAACGGACTTACGACATACGAGAACTGCGGCGACCTTGCCATAGAGGGCGGGGGCTGCATCGTGGCCGGGACGGAGGCGCAGACGATAGAACACGTTCTTGTGGCTAACCGTGGAGAGTGGCGGGAACACCCGCTGCTCGGCGGGGAGATCCGCAAGATGCAGCACGGCCTTGCCGGGAGGATGTGGGCTGCGCGTGCGCGGCAGATGTGCCGCGAGGCGGGAGTGGCCGTGAACCGGGTAACGGTGAGTGATAACGGAAAAATCACGGTGGAATGAAGACAACGGCGAGAGAGGGGCAATGCCTCGTTGACATAGCGTTGGCGGCGACAGGCTCGGTGGAGGGCGTTTGGGCGTTGGCTCTGCGCAACGGACTGAGCGTGACCGGGGAACTCGGCCACGGCACGGAAATAGCGTGGGAGGCCGGGGACGTTGCGGACGCGAGGGTTGCCGAGAAATACGCCGCCGAGGGGATATGCCCGGCGACGGCAGTAAACGAAAAGACGCTTGCCGGGCTGCTCGACAAGCCTATGGCCGCGCCGCGCCCGGACTACGAGACAATCGTTGCCGACCCGGTCAAGACGCAGCCGACAAGAGCAGCCGTGTTCACAGGCGCGTTCACGGCGGCATTCTCGTAAGGCGCGAAAGGAGAGAAAACAGACGCATTACAAACAACATCATCATAAACAGACAATATGAAACAGGACTGGAAGCCCGACGAACTGCGGGCAACGTCGGCAGAGATCCGCGAGGCGGTAATGCCGAAATCAATCACGCCGGAGATGGTTGGCGGGATGCTTGCAGGTCTCACCGAGGCCGAGGCCGAGGTGGTGGAGACGCTCGGAGAGATACCGAGGGAACACGTAAGGGTGCGTGTAAACACCCTCGACAGCGAGGGGCTTACAGCCTGCTCTACCGACGCAACCGTTTATGTGGATATATTTACCACGAAAGGTTATCCGGCGGTAAATATGCCGAGGAAAGAAATCAAGGTGAACGGCGACGGCATTGCGGAGTTTGATGTGCCCCACGGCTTTCAGTTTGCGGTTTACGCCAAGCATCCGGGGCTGAGCGCATCGTTTCAGTGGGTGCATACAGCCGCCATTGGCGAGCGGCCAATTATCGTGCTGTGGTGTGTGCCTGTTGGTGTTTGGTGGTTTGGCGCGATATTCCACGGTACTGAAGACGAAGATATGGACTGGGGAGACGAACTCTACCGTCCTGTACCCTACCTGTTCGACCACTTTACAGATGACTGGGACGAGATAGAGGCGAGGGCAACTCCCGACCTGCGTCCCGGCGAGAACTTCATGGACTACTACAACTACGGAATTATGGTGGCTACGGCAGACACCTGCTTTGTCATAGCTCCCAATTCTTTCTCGGTTGAGAGAATGGCATGGAGCAACAGCAGGGCATACGGAATGTATATCCCAGGCATGGAGCATATAAACCACCATACGGAAGCGGGTAAATGGCAAGGCGATTATGCCGAGGCTCAGAACCGCGCCCGCGCCGACATGGACGGCAATATGAACACGGCCAAGATACTCAGAGCTGTAAACGGCGCATTGGCGGCAGAGTGGGTCGGGTCGGTAGTATATGACTATTCAGAGAACCGATGGCTGCCGTCGGCAGGACAGGTGTATCTGATATGGCTGAACAGAACGGCCATCAACCGACTCATGCAGGAGGCGATGAACAGCGACGCAGAGACATGGGCTTATGCCCTTTTGCCTTATCAGAACGACAAAGGGCAATGGCAGAATCCCAACGGGCATTACGAGTACTGGTGGACGAGCACTGTCTTCGACGATTGCTGCTCGTGGGTTGTCGGCTGCAATGGCTTCATCTACAACATCAGAAGCATCACTTACGACGAGCGGGCGGTGTCGGCTTTTCATTTTGAATATTAAACCTTTTTCCTTTCCTTTGGTGAGGTCGCCCCCTTAAAGGGCGACCGGGCAGAGGGAAAGCGACACCGGGCGAAGCCCGGTCGAAAAAATTTTCGTAACTTTGCAGACGATTAAAAAATTAACTGAAATGGCAAACGGCGCGGCGACAGCCGGGGCATACAAGAGCGTTTACAGGCTGATACAGCAGATGGTCGGCCTCAGCGACAACGTGCCTGTGAAATACCGACGGTGGCTTTGGGAGAAGACGTTGGACGCTGCAACGGATCTGATCGCGCTGATAGTGTATGCGTGGGATGAGCAGAACGTGGCGCACAAGGTTGTCTACATAGACCGGGCGTTGACGAAATTCACGGTGCTGAACACGTATATGCGGCTGTGCAACGAGGCGCGGGTGCTGCCATTGCAGAAACAGACAAGTCTGTCGGAGCTTATGGCCGATATATCCGGGCAGCTCGGGTCGTGGCGCAAGGCCACGGCTGAAAGGGCGAAAAAAGGTGTCTAAGAGTGAGTGTTCCGTCGGCCACGGCTTACGGAAGCGCGATTTTCTTTAATGAAAAGGTCTGTGCGCTCTCATTAAGAGCAAGGAACAAGCCAGTCACAGAAGATTACTGCTCGTGGGTTGTCAACTACAATGGCAACATCAACAACAACAGAAACAACACTAACGACGTGCGGGCGGTGTCGGAATTTCAACGGAAAATGAACAACCAACCGGAACAACATATCGCCATAGGCTACGACAGTCTTTTGTCCGCCTATTATCAGTGCCGCCGCAACAAGGCGTGGACTGAGGCGGCTGCGGCCTTTGAGATACACTACGAGGCCGAACTGCTGAAACTGCGCGAAGAGATACAGGCCGGACGGTACAGGCCGCAGCCCTCGATCACGTTCCTCGTGGAATGGCCGACGCTGCGGGAGGTATTCGCGGCGATGTTCCGGGACAGGATAGTGCAGACTTGGATCGCACAGCGGATAGAACCGCTTTTCGAGGCGCAGTTCATCCCGGCGAGTTTCAACTGCCGCAAGGGTAAGGGTACGCTTGCCGCCGTGAAACATCTGCACGAGGCCATACGCGAGAAATCCGAGAACTACACCCGCGACTGCTGGGTTCTGAAATATGACCTCAAAGGTTTCTTCATGTCGATAAACCGGGCGATGGTGACGGATAAACTCTGCCGTTTCATCCGGGAGCGGTACAAGTGCGCGGACGTGGAGACGCTTGTCTACCTCACGCAGGTAACTCTGCTCAACTCCCCGGCGGAGGGGTGCATCATACAGGGCGACCCGCGCAAGTGGGAGGAACTGCCTCCGAACAAAAGCCTGTTCACCGTGCCGGAGGGGTACGGCCTCCCGATCGGAAACATCACCTCGCAGCTCGTGGCGAATTTTCTGCTTGACGAGACCGACCATTACCTTACCGAGACCCTCGGCCTCGACATAGACCGCTATGTGGACGACACGGCCACCGTGGACTGCGACAAGGAGAAACTGCTACTCGCTATGCCGCTTATCAGGGAACACCTGTGGCAGACAGCCGAGGTGAGGGTAAACCCGAAAAAGTATTACCTGCAGCACTACAAGAAAGGCGTTAAATTCCTCGGCACGGTCATCAAGGGAGAGCGCATCTACATCGCCAACCGCACCCTCGGAAAAGCGATGTGCCGTCTGCACGGATTCAACCGACAGGCCGAGGAGCGCGGCGCGGCATGGTGCAAAGCCAACGCGGAGCATTTCGTGAGCTGCATCAACTCCTATCTCGGCCTCATGCGGCAAGGACAGGAATATGGTATGCGCCGGGCTTTCTGCGGTAGGATCTCCGAGGCGTGGATGAAATACATTGTGGTGGAATGGGACTTCACCAAGATAATACTAAAACAGAAATACAAACACCGCGAGCGCGTGAAGCGTATGCTCCGCCGCAAGCGTAAACAAGCATCAAGAAACAGAATACCAAAAGCAAAGCGAATGACAGCACGAGTTTTCAGCGGGGAGACGCTCCCTGCCGTTGAGCAGTTCAACACCGGTCGCAAAAGGGGTTGCATTGTTCGTTGGGACTACGAGCCTGTCAAGACAACAATCCCCGAAGTTGACAAACGCGCCGCGTTCCGCAAGCGCAAGGCGTTGAGCCGCGCCGCCAAAAACGGCACACCCCCTCCCGCCGAGGAACCGCAGCAGGGCAAGGAGGTTGACAGCGGCCTTGTGGCCTATTCTGAAATGCGCTACTTAGGCATTCCCGACCCGGAGCGAGTTGTGGCCGACATTCAGTATGACCTCGACCTGCGTTACGGCGACGCACCGCGCCCGGAGATTGATTTCGACGCTTACCGCTCGGCCATAGCCGCGCTCAACAAAGCGTGAGGCGATGTCACGGTCAATCGCCGAGATAAAGGCTCAGATATGCGAGACCTTCATCTCACAGGACGCTATCCGCACAGGGTACGGACTGAAAGAGAACCAATCCTTTGACAAGGCTTTCTCGCCGGTGTCGCTGGAGAGCCTGATGTTCTACGTCGTCGCCTCCTGTATATGGCTGCTCGAAAAACTTTTCGACCGCCACCGCGAGGAGGTGGACGCGAGGATAGATGCCCTGCGCCCGCACACGCTCCGTTGGTACGTTACAAAGACCCTCGCCTATATGCGCGGCAAGGATCTCATAATGACCGACGGCGTGGTCGTGGCCGACTACTACGACACGTCGGGAATGACGGAGGCCGACATCGAAAAGGCACGTGTGGTGAAATACGCGGTCGCCACCGAGGACAACACGCAGGTGTTCATCAAGGTTGCCGCGAGGGGCAACAACGGCCAGCCCACGCCTCTGCAGCCCGATGACCTCGCCGGACTGAAAGGCTACCTCTCGCAGATAAAGGACGCGGGAGTGGCCATAAAGGTGCTGAACGAACCCGCAGACAATATGCGCGTGGAACTCGTGGTGCTTTATGATCCGGCCATACTCACGGCGCAGCCCACAGGCAACGGTCGCCCGGATGCGGACGGCTACACGGCCATAAGGCTGCTGCGCGACGGCAAGGACGTGATAACCGAGGCCGTGAGCGGTGTCATATCCAAGCTGCCTTTCAACGGCGAATACCGAAACTCCGACCTTATGGCCGCTTTGCAGTCCATTGAGGGAGTGCGCGTGGCCGACATCGTGAAAGTGGAGGCCGCAGCCGGAGGCTCGGAGGCTTACTCGCGTGTCGTCGGCTACCGCCGTCCCTATTCGGGTTATTACGCATTGCAGAACCTCACGGTCAGAGGCCGTGCCTATCAAGTGGCCGAATGATGATTTTTGACATAGATTTCGACAAGTGGATAGCGACCATGCTGCCGACGTTCCTGCGTCTGCGCCGGGTGTTCGCTTTCTGCCGCGCCTTATGCTCGCCGCTCTACCTCGGCGACGACACAGGGCTGTACCCGCGCTTCCTGCGGGCGCGTGGCGACCACATATACAGGTTGAGCCACAACGGGCAGGTGTGCTATCTCCGCGCCGCTCTCAACGACGCTTTCAATCTGAAAAAAGGGTTTGAGATCGAGGACGCGGGGGCATACGAGGGGGAGTGGGTCTATGCAAAAGACCCGACGATGCCGAACCAGTTGCTCGCCGTGGACGAGAAGAAGAACCGCAAGCCCGTAGAGGGTGAGCCGCCGGAACATCCGACACCGTTGCTCGCCGACGAAGCGCGGCTCAACGCGCCGCAGAACTCGTTCATCGTGCGCGTCCCCAACAACATCTACACAACGCAGCTCGACAAGGTGAAGGCCATTGTGGAGCAATACAGAATCCTTTCAAAAACTCCGATTTACACCCCAACAAACTCAAGCAATGAACAGAGCGGAATATTTATCAACGGCGGTCGCAAACGGTGGCAATGGCCTGTATCCATTATCGACGCAGGGGCTGTCGTTCATACAAGACCAGATTACCTTTTTACAGGCATTCGCAAGGATAGGCGGTAAACGTTACATCCTGCTCGCACCTACGGCCACCGCCGACGGCGTTGTGGTGATAGACGGCGAGGTGCTGCGCTTCAAGGCCGCAGCCAAGCCGGGCAACGGCATTCAGATCCGGGAGACAACCGAGAACATCGTGGCCGACGGCACGACCTACCGCGAGGCGCGGATTTACCGTTACGCCGAATATGTGCCGACATATACAAAGAACGTGCCGGGATTATATCCGGCCTCCGGGTTCTCGATGATAGAAACCAACGACCAGTTGGCAAAGAAACTGCTCGACTACACCGCCGTCAACAGCGACCTCGCCAAGAAACTCACCGTATTGTCTACCGACAGCCTCACCCGCGTTCAGTTGGACGCGCAAAAGGACAACGTGCGTCTTAACTGCCGCAAGGGGTGTTTCGCTCTGAACGGCGCGGAGGAATACACGATCAACGTCTACCGCCACAGCGCGAACAACATCACGCAGGAACAGATCCTGCCCGACCTGCGCCGCTACGTCCGCTATTGGAACAGCGCGGCAAAGACGTGGGGAGGTTTCTACCCGGTTACGGAAAACCTGCATATCGACGTTAAGGTTGTGAAAGGATCGACCGTCTATGTGCGCCACGGCTTTATCCCGGAGGGGGTTCAACTTGTGCTGCTCCGCAAGAAGAAACGCAGCCGAAAGCGTCGTTCCGGCGGCACGACAGGCACAAACGCCGCATGGAAAGGGAAATCCATGCTCCGGCAACCGAAGAACCAATACGTGCATTACAAGGGCGTGATACTCTCCACCTCCTCACCTAACAACTGGTATGTGCCTAAGTGCATAGGCGTAACCGACAAGGAGGACAATGCCCTTATCGGAAAGGAACTCGGATCTGTCTGCTCGGATATGATTGTGGCAAGCGGGAGTCTGTCAGAAATCGCCGCCGGGAACGGACTCTACAAAGTGGTCGGCACTCGCGTCAAGGCCTCCAAGAAAGGCACAAAGCCCAAGACACAGGCTTGCTGCTATGCGCGGATCGCGTTGCAGTTTGCCGCAGCCGGGAAGACGTTCAAGAGCGCGGGCGGCGAGATGGCGCGTATGAAATACCGCCTTTGGTTTCATCTCGACAAGAAGACCAACAAGACCGTGGTGCGCCGTGGGTTCTCTGCCGATTAGGGACAAAAAAAGAGGGGCGGTTGAAAAACTGCTCCTCTAAAAACCCCGGCGGTCGTAACTCATTATATGCTCTGTTGTGAAATCTTGTAGGTTGTCGCTGACTAATCCAGTCGGTGCTTCGTTCAAAATCATCTCAACGGGGTCTATAAGACGCTCAATCCCTGCTGTCGGACGCGGCCATTGCCGCGATAACTTAGTGTGAGAGGGAATCGCACATGCCGCACACACCATACACTATCTTGAAATCGAAATCGCAAAACTGTCGAGGGTGTAATGCATGGCGCAAAGATAACCGTTAAATTCTTAACCCCAATAAAACAGCCGATGAAAAAAAACAGAATAACAGAAAACATACGTCGGTGGGCAATAAAAAACAGCCCCCGACCAGATAGTAAAGGCGGCAACCACATACTATCACAAAGACGCGATACCCCGCGCAGTCGAGGGCTGTATAAGCCTTTTGACCGCAGGGCATCGCGTCTTTGTATGTGGTTGCCACTGCAAAATTACGCAAAAGGGGCGAGATAACCAACCGTTTCACAAACTATCAAACCCCATTTTATGCTGAATGAATGACAGCAACAGTCTCCCGACGGAGATTTACAAGGAGACCTCCTCGCTCGGACGGCTTCTGATAACGCCTGTTGACAAGGCCACCGCAAAGGAAATGATTGTCAAGAACCACTACTCCCACAAATGGAACGACGGAGGTTTCGGTGTCTACAACTTCGGAATCTTCCGCGCCGACGAACCCGACCGCTGCCTCGGCGTGGCCGTCTACGGCTACATGAAGAATCCAAAGGCGCGCCTGTTCACGCACCCCAATCCCAAAGCGTGGATGTGCGAACTCAACCGTATGTGGATAGATGATGAACTCGGCCACAATGCCGAGAGCATTCTGATAGCCGCCTCGATCAAGCTGCTGCGCCGCCTTGACCCTAACCTCGTGGCCGTGCAGAGTTTCGCCGACGGTCGCCTCGGCTGCGGCACTATCTACAAAGCCGCCAACTTCCAGTATTACGGCTTTCACCTCACCAAGTTTCTGCGTAACAGGCGCAGCGGTGAGATGGTACACGAACAGATATTCACCAACTCAACATCGCCGTCGGGCTTTCTACGCGCCAATGTCGGGATGCTGATAGGCGATTTTGAAGTGTTCCACGTCAAGACCTACCGATACATTTACGCGCTCGACAAGCGTTTTCGGTGCGTAAAGCCGCAGCAACCTTATCCGGCATACGACAAAGGGATGGAAGCGACCGAATGGAAGCGCGACCGCTCGAAAATGATAGAAAGATGCGTCGGAATACTTACGAAAATGGCCGCAGATTCGGTGTGAACGCGGCCAAGATAACAATACAAAGGTAGTAAAAATCCCTCAAACCGCAAAAAGTTTGAGGGATTATTTTGCTGTAAAAATAACTATTTTTCAACCGATTAAACAGCGTTTGAGCGATGATTGAACGGCGGTCAAACAGACGCGCCCGAAATGGCCGGAAAACACCAAAAAATGTACTTTTCGTTTTTCAAAATTGCACTTTTCGTTTTGCCGATTATAGTATCTTTGGCTTCTTATGCTGCTCCCCCTTATGGGCGCATGCTCAAAGGAAGACATCGTATTTGACGTGGAGTTGCCCCGTTTCGAACTTCGTCCCGGCTACCAGTTGCTTGAGGTGATAGTGCCGCAACGCACCATGCCTACTGACAAGATATATATCGTAGGTGAATTTAACGGTGGCAAGGATGTTGCGGTGGGAGATCCCCGCTGGGAACTTGAAAAGGCGCATGACACAGATGCCAAGTGGGGTATTTACCTTAATCCCGAAGACTTTTTAGAAGGGAAGACACTTGCCGACGGCTATACATTCTATTCCGTAGAACAGGGGGAGGAGCGTTCTCTCGACAATCAACCCGTGGCGCATACCGAATCTCCGGCTCTCGGACAGAGGACGAACGTGATCGTGTATCGTTGGGCGGATTATTTTAAAGAGCCTGAGAACCCCGGGGAGATAGATCATGACGGATATGCCATATACGTGGTTGACAATTCCGGTTACGAGCAGTTGTCGCTTTATGCCTGGGGTGATGCGGAAGTATTCGGCGGATGGCCGGGTATACAGCCCACTGGTGAGACCACCATCGATGGTGTGAAATATAAGTATTTCGATACGGGAGAAGCAAACGAAGGTCTCAATATCAATTTGATCTTCAACAACAATAATAACGGCTCCCAGCTTGGCGATTACAACGTGACTCTTGATCAGGATTATTATCTTGAGCTGACTGCCGACGGGGTGGTGCCTTACGATCCATCTTCCAATATTCCTCATGACGGTTATACACTCTATGTTTCAGACCAGTCCGGATGGGAAGAGCTGTATCTCTACATGTGGGGAGATGTCAACGACCTTAACGGCGCCTGGCCTGGAATGTCACCTACGGGGACACAGGTTATCAATGGCGTTACTTACACGTATTTTGATTTCGGAAAGGATAATTGCGACAAAGGGCTCACAGAGCATCTGATCCTCAATAATGGAAATGGCAAGCAGGTGGATGATGTCGTGGTGTTCGCACTCGACCGTGATGTATATGTGGAATTGACTGCAACTTCTGCCAAGGAGATAGATCCATCCGATTATTCACCCGGAGCAACCGAACCTGAAAAACCGGTTTCCTATAATCTTTATATAGAAAACAACACAGGCTGGAACGAATTTCATGTCTATGCTTATGGTGATAAGGAAGCGTTCGGGGGATGGCCCGGTGCAACAGCTTCTTCAACAAAAACAATAGATGGTGTGGAATATCTCGTGTTCCCCGTGGAAGGTGCCGGAGAAGTGGAGAACCTTATTTTTACAGACAATGCCGGAATCCAGTATGATGCTTTGCAGATTACGTTGGACAAGGATTATTATATAAGGGCGAATCCCGAATCTGCTGAACTGATTAACAAATAATAGATGATGGACACGACAAAGACAGGTAAAAAAATCTTTTTGGCATCTCTTGCTGTCGCCGCCGTAGCTTGCGGCGACAGCAATGAGCCTGCCGGCCCGGTTATCCCCGATAAACCGTCGGGAGATAAGGCGGCATCTATGGTAATATATCAGGTTAATCCGAGGTTTTATGGTGAAAGCGATTGCCTGAAAGCGGTAACAGACGATATTTCGAGAATTGCGGATATGGGTTGCGATGTAATATGGTTGATGCCGATATATGAGATCGGTGTCAAGAACAGCATCGGATCTCCATATTGTGTAAAGGATTACAAGAGCGTGGCTGCATCTCTCGGAACAATGGAAGACCTTAAGGAACTTGTTTCTGTAGCTCACGGCAAAGGTCTGGACGTAATCCTTGACTGGGTCGCAAACCACACATCATGGGATAATACATGGACAATCACGAATCCGGAACGTTACGCCAAAGATGCGAATGGAAATATTGCTGCCACCCCGTCATGGGGAGATGTGGCTCAACTTGATTATTCCGTAGAATCTACGCGCACGGGAATGAAAGAGGCAATGAAATTCTGGATTGAGCAGGCTGATATCGATGGCTTCAGGTGTGATTATGCGGAGGGAGTGCCTCATTCTTTCTGGAAAGAAGCCATTACGGAATTGCGTGCCGAAGATCCCGATGTCATTATGCTTGCTGAATCATCCAGAACGGATTTCTATGCAGACGGTTTTGATATGGTTTACGACTGGAATTTCGCTCCCGCGATGAAAACTCTCTTCAATGGTGGAAAACCGGCAGCATTCCATGATTATGTGACCGGAAGCAATGCAAAAATTCCGTCAGGTAAAACTATTTTGCGTTATGCTTTCAATCATGACGTGGCTGCTGAAAATGAGGTTGACAGGATGTTTGGTGCGCCGGAAGGGGTTCCTGCGGCATACGTTCTGGCGGCAATGTCCAATTCCACTCCCATGATTTATTCTTCCATGGATGTTGAAGGGCTTAAAGGGAAACTCTCTTTCTTCAATCATCGCAAACTGGATTTTTCACCGGAACTGACAGCCACATATAAAGCTATAAACAATGCTTTCAAAGTGTCGGCAGAGGCAAGAGGGGGCGAACTTAAGAATTATGCTCAAAATGAAGCCGTGGTGTTCAGCAGGGAGAATGGAGGCAAGACGTTGCTCGTAATGGTTAATCCTTCAGCCAAGGCGATATCTGTAAAAACTCCGATATCGTTTACAGGCATGCAAGTCTCGGAACTGATTTCCGGGGAGAAAACGTCTCTTCCCGTCATGACGGATATTCCAGCCTATGGGTATAAAATTTATCTTGGTGATACTCAATAATCGTTAGCCGCTTCATTATGAGAAAATTGATATTTATGATGATGCTGGTTTCGGCTTTAGGTGTTTCTGCCGTTTCCCGCATAACTTCTCCTTCCGGAGAATTGCTTCTGAATGTTGATATTGATGCAGATGGCAGTCTTTGTTATTCCCTTGATTACAAAGGGTCTTCACTCGTGAAGGAGAGTAGGCTCGGTCTTGTGTCTGATGAAGCAGACTTTACACATGGTTTCAAGATTGCTGGAACGGACACCCTCTCTGTAGACAGGACATGGAAGCCGATATGGGGGGAATATGAAACCGTACGCGATAATTTCCGTGAACTTGCCGTAATTTTGAAAGCCGAGAAGCCTGATCGCGAAATGACAGTCCGTTTCCGTCTTTTTGATGACGGTCTTGGATTCCGCTATGAATTTCCGGCACAGAGGGGTAGTAGCAACTACCTGACAGTGCGCGATGAGAAGACTGAGTTTAATTTCACCGGAGATCACACCCTCTTCTGCATTCCGGGAGATTATGACACGGATGAATACTTATGGTCAGAGACTTCGTTTTCCGGACTTCCGGATGCTTTAGGCCGTTATAGGCGACATTCAGAGGCTCAGCGCACCGGCGGAAATACCATTCAGACTCCGATGCTGATAAAAACAGGGGCTCCGGTGTATGTGAACATCCATGAAGCGGCACTTAAGGGATATCCTGCGATGCTTCTTGATGTTGATACGGACCGGCATGCGATGAAGACTCACCTTGTTCCCGATAAACTTGGGGTGCGGGCATATCTTCATCTCCCTTTCGAATCTCCGTGGCGCACACTTATTGTAAGTGACGACGCCCGAGACATACTCGCTTCTCAACTTGTACTAAACCTTAACGAGCCTTGTAAGATCGAAGACACCTCCTGGATCAAACCCATGAAATTCATTGGCGTGTGGTGGGAGATGTTTACGGGAAAGAAGAAGACATGGGCATATTCTGATGAATACCTTGCCAAACCGGGAGTGACAGACTATGCCTCCCTTAAATCCAATGGCAGGCATCCGGCGAATACAGCGAATGTGATGAGGTATATAGATTTTGCGGCAAGGAACGGAATTGACGGCGTTCTCGTGGAAGGCTGGAATGAAGGTTGGGAAGACTGGGCTTCATATCGCAAGAACCGGCAATTCCTTTTCGACAAGCCTTATCCCGACTTTGATGTGGATTCATTGCGTGATTATGCCGCTGCCAAAGGGGTGAAGCTTATCATGCATCATGAGACGGCAGCAAACGCCGCCGATTATGAACTTCAGCTTGATCGCGCTTTCAAGTTTATGAAAGATAACAATTATGATGCGGTCAAGACCGGTTATGTAGGTGCGATCATTCCGCGTTCGGAACATCACGGATCGCAATGGATGGTTGACCATGTGCGCCATGTCATAGAGCGTGCCGCAGATTATGAGATAATGGTCGACAGTCATGAGGCGCCGCGTCCCACCGGACTCTGTCGCACTTATCCCAACTGGCTTGCTCAGGAATCGGCGCGTGGCGGCGAGTTTGAGTCTATGGGCGGTAATCCGCCGTCACACACCTGCATCCTTCCCTTCACAAGGCTGAAAGGGGGACCGATGGACTATACCCCCGGACTTTTCGAGACCCGTCTAAGTTATTATGACGAAGGTAAAAACGATCAGGCAGGAACCACGTTAGCCCGTCAGCTCGCGTTATACCTTACTATGCCTTCTCCCATGCAGATGGCATGTGACCTGCCGGAAAATTATGAACGCTTTCCTGATGCGTTCCAGTTTATAAAGGATGTGCCGGTTGATTGGGCTGATTCGAGATATATTGAAGCGGAGCCTAACAGGTATATCACCGTAGCCCGGCGTGACAAGGAATCTGACGACTGGTATGTGGGTGCAATAACCGATGAGTCTCCGCGAACGGCAGTAATAGACATGAGCTTCTTGCCGAAAGGGAAAAAATATGAAGCGACAATCTATGAAGATGCCCCTGGTGCGCATTGGAAGGATAATCCACAGGCGTATCGCATCCGTAAAGTGAAAGTTGACAATAAAACCAGGCTTAAGCAGCCTCTCGCAGCAGGAGGAGGGGCAGCAATCAGGATTAAGAAATTACATTGAAAACAATTGTTCTTATACCGGCTTGCGTGTGAACGTCGGCCGGTATTTTTTATTTAATACATTTATTAATTTGACATTATGAAAATTAGAAATATAATATTGTCAGTATTGACAACAGCAGTGTCATCCTTTGGAGTCGTTGCGTCTCCTGGAGGTGTGACTCCTGCTGCCTCAAAGGTGAGTGAGGATTTTAATTCCATGTGGTCTGATAACACGCCAACTTTGAATCTTCCGGAAGGATGGCGAGTGGATAGAAATTTGACAGCTCCCAGAAAAGTTGGCAAATGGAATGACGCGGTGACCGACGTTATGTATACAGGCGGTGCGAATCTTGCATCGAATGCAAAAAACGGAACATGGAACTGGGGACCGGATGATGCTTCTTCGGATCGCGCGGTGGGTGGATTGTCTACTACGGTAAGCAATGGAACACGCTGCGTCAGCTACATGACAAAACTCAAGAATGAAGATGACGTCAAGATTATAAATTATCTTGACATATCATATGTGGTTGAGAAATATCGTTTAGGCGCTAACGCGGCAGGTTTCTCCGTGCAGCTTTATTGGTCGGGCGATGGCGAAAAATGGTATTCGGCAGGTGAAAGCTTCAATACATATTTCCCGGCGGATGCAAGCACGGCAGGAGTGGCTGTCGTTCCTGTCTCTCAGACCGAGGTTGGCAACTCCCTGCGGGTGCATGTTGAACCGAAGAAAGATATTTATCTGGCATGGAATATATCTGTTGCTTCCGGGTCGACTCCGGATAAGGCACAAGGACTTGCTATAGATGATGTAGAGATTCAGGCATCTTTTACCGATAAGGATGATGACTGGAAAGATCCTTCGGAAGATGTGCCCGAGATTAATCATTCGGGAATATACATGCGTGGACAGGATGGATGGGATGCTTCGGATGAATGGGAGTTTGACAAAATAGATGAAACCACCTTTGTGCTCAGGGATAAAATCATTTCCGGCACTTTCAAAATTGCGGATGCATCCTGGAGCGCATCTTGCAATTACGGTTCGAACGGCACGAATATTGTAATGGATATGCCTTACGAGTTGAAGGCTGGTGTTGACGGCAATATTTCTTGCGGACCGAATGTGTTCAATTGTTCCTTAATTACACTGACCATAAAGGATGGAGTCGCGACTTTGCTTCTCAGTGCTAACGAAGACGCAGAAGGTCTAACCTCCGTTTATGTGATAGGAGACAATAACGGTTGGAATTATATGGATGCTTCCGGCATCTTGAAATATGATGCTTCTGATAAACTTTTTAAAGGCAGGGTTTCAATGCCTGCCGGCTCTGACGGTTTGAGCCGTTGGATGATCTATCAGCGCCTGGGTATGGCAGGTGCATGGGGACTGAATGAAGATTCCTCGTTGCCATCAACGGAAGGGACGCTGATCAAAGGTAAGAAATGTAATGCGTGTGTGGAACCTGGCACGTATGACATAACTTTTGACTTGCAAACAGGTGGATATACGTTTACAAAAGTCAGTTCGGCGGTATCTTCTCTTGTAATTAATCCGGTTGAGACAATCCTTGTGCCGGAGCTTCCTTCGGAAATAAAGGTTCTTTCGCTCAATAATTCGCTGATCTATTATAATGATCAGGATGTGATGTTCAATGACATAGCCAAAGGAGAAGGGAAAGTGGCGGAATGGACTAAGCATACACTGTTAGGTAAACCCCTTTCAACCCATTGGAATGAAGGGGAAGGTCTTGCAGATGACGGGCAACCAGGCGCAAAAATGCTCGTGCGTTCACAACCTTGGAGCCATATTATTCTTCAGGAACAGAGCTCCCTTCCTCGCACTGATCCCGAAACGTTCCGCAATAATGTAAAGTTATGGGTGGAATATATCCGTCAACGTTGTCCGAATCCGAATGCTGTAATCATTATGCCTGTAAACTGGGCATACGCAGGAGATTGGGGTAACTTTACAAAATTTAATGAATTGTTCATTGCCAACTATTCCAAGGTTGCGGCTGAGTTCGGGATAGTGCTTTGTCCTGTGGCAAATGCATACCAGGCTGTTTATGATGATAAGGGTGCGGTCGCAGCCGAAGGATTGTTTCTGGATGACAGACATCCTACAGCAAAAGCTACATACATGGCGGCATGTATGGAATATGGACTGATTTTCGGAACGGATCCTTTAGACATATCCACTCATCCAACTTCAATTTCTTCCGCTGAAGCATTGGAAATGAGGACATATGCATCTAATGCCCTTAAAGGTTTTATACAGACTGTTGATCATCATTCCGGAATGATCAATTTCGATGCGCGTATGTCGGATGAATTTGGTATGGATGTTGAAGGGGATATAACATTCCATGCGGATAACGGGGCTACAATTTCACCGGAAGGTGTGTTTAAGGCTCCGGATTGCAATGAAGCGGTGTATAATGTTACTGCAAATGGTGGAGGTTTTGAAGCAAAAGCTGTGGTGATGGTAAGAAAAGCGGTTGAGAAGATGGATATCATCCCTTCTGTAGATATGTCGGCAGGAAATACGCACTACATTCAAAATTTTGATGAAATAGGAGATGCTGCAGCGGCACGCTTGCCTAAGGGATGGCGTGTGCAGGGGCAACAGGATGGAGAGTTGCCGTCTTTCTATAAAGGGGTGGAAAATACCACATATGCCGGAGGGGTGTCTCTTCCGTCTAATGCTAAGAACGGATTGTGGAATTTTGGTGCATCCACGTCTACGGATCGTGCGGTGGGTGGTATCACAACCGGTGTTGCCGGTGGCACGCGCAAGGTTAACGTCATGTTGTTGCTGACCAATAGCGGTAAAAAGAAACTTACGGATATTTCATTAAGTTATGATATCGAGAAATATCGTAAAGGTTCTAATCCGGCAGGTTTTGATGTGACTCTTTTTTATTCCAATGATGGTGTTAATTGGGTTGAAAATTCGGATGAAAACCTTAATCATCATTTCGATGCCGATGATGTCACAGCCGGATTCGAGGCGGTTCCCGGAGAGACAGTTTCAAAAACCGGTTTTTTATCGGCGGAACTGATTCCCGGTGCGGAGCTTTACCTGATGTGGCAGATAGCTGTGGCTTCCGGTAATAATTTCGCCGCAGCTCCGGCACTTGCTATTGATAATGTTGAAATAGAAGGGCAACTGCCACCTGTGCCTGTTTATGACTGGCACATATATGTGGATGACAAGACGGGTTATGCATCTATGGGCGCATATGCTTATGGAGCGTTGACAACCGACGAGTTCTGGGGCGGCTGGCCCGGACAGGCACCGATTGACGAGGTTGTGATTGACGGAACGAAATATAAAGTATTTGGTCATAACCGGTCAGAAGGAAGTTATAATCTTATTTTGAATAACTGGAACAATGGCTCGCAATTACCGGATTTCGTATTTGAAGGAGGCAGGGACTACTATCTGCTTGCAACGTCTGATAAGGTAACAGAAAAAACATTGTCGGATGTAAGGGAACTTGAGGAACAAGGTGATATGCAGCTCTTCTTTAAAGGTGATACTTTGATTGCAGATGACTCAGACATTATTGCAATATATGACATGCAGGGCAGGGAAATACTTCGCACCCCAAACGGGTCGTTGAATGTCGGGAATCTTGTTTCAGGAATTTATGTTGCAAAAGCTTCCGGAAAAGATGTGATGAAAGTCATTAAAATATATATTGAATGAAAGTTATGGCTCTTACATGTGGATTTTTACATGTAGTTTGATTCTTGTATTAATAAAGATAAAGTTTTATGGGCTGCCTGTTGCGTCGGGAATGGCGCGGCAGGCAGCCCGTAATTGTGTTTTTGATGATTTTATCTGATGATTGCGCGTCCTGCCCATACGAGGAGGATGCCGATTACAACAGAAAGCACCAGATATAGGATGAACGTGGTTCAGTCTCCTTTGCTACCGAGAACCCACATGTCGTCGGCGAAAGATGAGAATGTCGTGAAACCTCCGCAGAAACCGGTGATCAGCATGACATTTTCTCCCGGTGTCATGACATGTGCTTTCTCCAATAGTCCGAAGAGGAGTCCGATAACGAAGCAGCCAATAATGTTTACAAGAAATGTTCCCATAGGGAATGCCCCATGAAACATGGCGGAACTCCATTTCCCGATCAGGAACCGTCCGCATGTGCCCACGAATCCGCCGGCACCGGCAAGTAGCATCATTTTGATCATATCATAAAATTTTAATTATAGAATTTTAACGCTTATTTGTCTTTTAAAGTTGCTGTTGTCATGAAAATATATTAAATTTGCATTGCAATTCTGCGGACTGGTCTTTCTTATTATAATTTAGAAGTAAGAAGGTCAGGAGACGGAAGTGGAGAAATTTGGCTGCTTGCAACCACTCAAAAAAATGCTAAAATCGCATCTTTAGGTATGGCTCTTCCTGGAGTCATGTTCAACAATGACGACATAATTTGCATTATAAAGAGTGATCGCGACAGCGGTTACTCTTTTTGTTAAAACTACACGGCTGACAACCGACAACCGAAAACCTAAAATTACATATGAATTATTTATTTACATCGGAATCCGTTTCCGAAGGTCATCCCGATAAGGTGGCTGACCAGATAAGTGATACTCTGCTTGATGAATTTCTTGCGCGTGATCCGGAAAGTCATGTCGCAATCGAAACGCTTTGCACTACCGGACAGGTGGTTGTTGCCGGAGAGGTTAGCTCTCAGGCTTACGTAGACATACAGAACTCTATTCGCGGTTTGATCAATGAGATAGGTTACAACCGTGGCGCATACCGTTTTGACGGAGATGCATGCGGAATTCTCAGTACCATTCACGAGCAGAGCGAGGATATCGACCGCGGAGTAAGCCGCAGTGGCGAGGACATGGATGCCGAAGACCTTCAGGGCGCCGGTGACCAAGGCATGATGTTCGGCTATGCTGTAGACGAGACTGAAGACTACATGCCGCTGACACTTGACCTGTCGCATCTTCTGCTTCGCGAACTGGCAGACATCCGTCGCGAGGGTGACACCATGAATTATTACCGCAAAGGTAAGCTCACCACATATCTCCGTCCTGATTCCAAGAGTCAGGTAACTGTTGAATATGATGAAAACCACAGACCGGTGAGAATACACACAATTGTAGTTTCCACCCAGCATGACGACTTTGTCGAGCCTCTTGAAGACACCGCCGAGGCTCGTGCCGTGGCAGACAAAAAGATGCTCGAACAGATTTATAATGATGTGAAAGACGTTCTTCTTCCGCGTGTCAAGTCCAAGCTGCCGGCCGCAATCCGGAATCTTTTTGACGATAATTTGATTCTGCATGTGAATCCCACCGGAAAGTTCGTTCTCGGAGGCCCGCATGCCGACACCGGTCTCACAGGTCGCAAGATAATCGTTGACACCTACGGAGGTCGCGGTGCGCATGGCGGAGGTGCCTTCTCCGGCAAAGACCCGTCGAAAGTCGACCGCTCGGCGGCTTATGCCTGCCGTCATATCGCCAAGAATCTTGTCGCCGCCGGCGTGGCAGACGAAGTTCTCGTGCAGGTTGCATATGCCATCGGCAAGGCTCAGCCTGTGAGTGTGTTCGTGAATACCTACGGCACGTCGAAAGTGGCAATGACAGATTCCGAAATCGCCGACAAGGTTACGGCGCTTTTCGACATGCGTCCCAAAGCGATAGAGGAGCGGTTGAAACTGCGTAATCCGATCTATCGCGAAACAGCCTCATACGGTCACATGGGCCGCAAGCCCCGCACAGTCAGGAAGGAGTTCAAATCGCGCTATGAGAATGAGAAAATAGTGAAAGAGGTAGAGCTTTTCACCTGGGAGAAACTTGATGCGGTAGATGACATACGCAAAGCCTTCGGCATTTCGTAAAAACGACATCATGTCAGAAACGTATCGGGGAATCGGTTTCGCATATAGAAACCGATTCCTTAATTTTTGACAATTATGGTGTTGAAATTTGCCGATTATTGTCAAAAATATTATCTTTGCACGTTTATTAGCCGAAAATTATGCGTTTTTGACCTGATCGGGGAAATAAACGTCTTAATCGGCATTACCATTGACGAATAAGGAAATTAATTAAAACAGCTATATAAAGAATGGCAACATTAGAGAAAATCAGAAGCAAATCAGTGTTTCTCATCGTAGTGATCGGAGTGGCTCTTCTCGCCTTCATCATCGGTGACGCACTGACCAACAGTCAGAACATTTTCGGGGAGCGCACGACAATCGCAAAAGTCGGAAGCACCAAAATTGACTTCCATGACTATCAGCGCAAACGCGAAGAACTCAACAACCAGCTTGAGGAAGCACGCCGTCAGAATCCGGCTCAGTTTGCAAATTTCGACACACAGGTTCTTGCCCAAATGGCACTTGACCAGCTCATGCAGGAGGATATCGTGATATCCGCCGCCGACAAGGCAGGTATACGCACCACCGGCAATCTTCTGCGTTATTACATGATAGAGAATCCGCAGAACCAGAGAGTGATGGATATCGTGCGCCAGCTTAATGCCTCCGGACTGAGTGTTCAGACTCCGCAGCAGGCATATGAGGTTATCTTCAATCCTAAACGTAACGGTATGACCGACGCTCAGATGGAGCCGTTCCAGCGTCTTTGGCTCAATGCTGAAAAAGAGATGCAGGAAACAATAAAAGGGAGCGTATATCAGAGAGTCCTTGCCGGAACAGTAAAGGCAAACGACCTTGACAAGAAAGCTCTTTATAACGACTATATAACCACTACGGCTGTTGATGTGGCTTATCTTCCTTACGGTTCGCTCGATGCCAAAGAATATCCTGTAAGCTCCGACGAGCTCAAGAAGGCATATTCCGAGAAGAAAGGTCTTTTCAGAGTTGACGAAGAGACAAAAGACGTAAGCTTTATCAGCGTAAGCATCTCTGCTTCATCGGCAGACCGCGCGGCAGCGCGTCAGCTTGCCCAGAATACAATCAAGGAACTTCGCGACAGCGCGGGTCAGCTCAGCAAAGCCACCAAGAAAGAGGGCGTGAGCATGAGCCATCACGCAGTGCGTGCCGCAGATCTCCCTTCAGGAGCTGTCAAGGAGTTCGTGATGAATGCACCCAAAGACAGTGTGAAACTTATTTCCGAGACCGTTCAGGGTTTCACGGTTATACGTGTAGGCAAACGCACAGAGGCTGTAGACTCCATTCAGGTCAATCTCGTAAGCGCGGCTACCGAGGCTCTCGGAAACAAAGTGCTCACGGCTCTGAATTCCGGACTTCCGGCTGACTCTGTCTCAGTCCGTTTCTCTACGGACAGTGTGGCTCCTCAGCTCAACCAGTGGATACCTCTTTATACAGCGCAGGGTCCAACCAACGCGATTGCCGACGAAATGCTTGACAGTCTCCGTAGCGCAGGTGGCAGATATGTTACCCTTCAGGGCGGTCCTCAGGGTATGCTTATCGGTAAAATCGTAGAGCAGAAATCACCCAAGACAATTTACGAATATGATCTTGCGGAGTTTGTTCTCGGTCCGAGCGTGAAGACAGTCGGTGACGAGCGTGCGAAACTTGAGAAATTCCTCCTTGAAAACAAGACTGCCGCCGATTTTGTGAAGAATGCCGAGAAAGCCGGATATACGATCCAGAACTTCAGCTTCACACAGTCCACACCCGCAGTGCCCCGCATGATGGGAATGAACTCGTATTATCCCGACAGCCGTCAGGTTGTGCGCTGGGTGATGATTGATGGCGAGGATGGCGAAGTAAGCCACATCTACGAATCCAAGAATGCCATCACCCCCGCATTGTATGCAGTGGCGGTCGAAAGAAGTTATGATGACTTTGTTCCCGTTTCCAATCCTGATGTGAACGCGATGCTTACCCGTGAGGTGCGCGCATCGAAAGCCGGCGACAAGCTTGTGGGTAAATTCAGCAAGAAGACCCAGAGTCTTCAGAGCGCGGCTCAGGCAATGGGCGTTGATCCTGTGAATGTGTCTACATTCCGTTTCGGACACAACGCAGGTGTAGCCGATCCGGCGGTTATGGGTCGCATCAACGGCTCGAAGGCAGACAAGAAAGTTGTCATCACCAAAGGCGAGGATGGTGTTTATGTATATCAGGTTACAGGCAAGGGTTCCGAAAAATTCCCGTTTAGCGACCAGATGTATGAACAGCAGTATTATCAGCTTGTGAATCCCAACCTTCTTGAGATGATCAAGGGTGACAATAAAGTCAAGAACAATATCTATAAGTTTGAAGCCGGTGATTGATTCGGCTTTAGGACGATACACGAAAAAGCCTCCATTTCTACAATAGGAGGCTTTTTTAATTTACGAGCCGTTACGACAGCAACGGCAATAAGAAGCTGTTAAAAAAAATATGTTGAAATATGGAAAACAAGATAACGCTCATAGGAATGACTCTTGAAGAGTTGCAGGGTGTGGCGCAGCGCGGCAAAATGCCGAGGTTCGTCGGCAAGCAGCTCGCAGAGTGGATATATGACAAGAAAGTGGTTTCTTTCGACGAGATGGCAAATATCTCTAAAAAGAACAAGCAATGGCTTTCGGAGAATTACGAGATAGGTCGTGAAGCTCCTTCTGCGGCTCACAAATCATCGGACGGCACTGTCAAGTATCTGTTCAAGGTTGGAAATGGGAACGCCATAGAGTCGGTGTATATTCCCGACAAGGACCGCGCGACTCTATGTGTGTCGAGTCAGGTCGGATGCAAGATGAATTGTTATTTCTGTGCGACAGGTCGCATGGGATTCAAGGCAAATCTCACGGCTTCGCAGATAATTAACCAGGTTCTGAGCATTCCTCCGGCTCCCCAGAAAGGATACGAACCCATGACGCCGTTGACCAATATCGTCTTTATGGGAATGGGGGAGCCGCTCGACAACTTCAGTGAAGTGAAAAAGGTCATCGAGATTCTGACCGCGCCCTGGGGTCTTGCCTGGAGCCCGAAGCGCATTACGGTGTCTTCTGTCGGGAAACTTCCGCAGCTCAGGGAATTGCTTGAAGAAACGCAGGTGCATGTCGCGATCAGCGTTCACACCGCCGATGCCTACCAGCGCGAGTCGATGATGCCCGCGCAAAAGGCATTCCCTATCGCAACGGTTATGAAACTGCTTTCCGGTTATGATTTCAGCCATCAGCGTCGTCTTTCGCTTGAATATATAATGTGGCGCAATGTTAACGATGACATCGCCCATGCGGAAATGCTTGTTAGACTTATCGGTCAGGCTGACTGCCGCGTGAATCTGATTCGTTTTCATGCCATCCCCGGAGTTGATCTGGTGCCTTGCAGTGAAGACCGGATGCTGATGTTCCGGAGCTATCTCAATTCCAAGGGAATCACCGCCACAATACGCGCATCGCGCGGGGAGGATATCGCGGCGGCATGCGGCATGCTTGCCAAATAGCCTGACAGAGATCTGGCAACCGCAGATTTCAAAGCGTAAGGGAATCAAAACGAATTGCAAACGTCTGAGATTTCAGAATCTCGTATAATTTTTGTAATTTTGGAGGTTAATTGAAAAAATATGGGAAAACCAATAAGAGTGGGTATTACCCACGGCGATATAAACGGCATAGGATATGAGGTCGCGCTCAAGGCTATCTCGGACGAGAGAGTTCCCGAACTTTTCACTCCTGTGTTCTTCGGAAGTCCTCAGATTGTGGAGAAAGCCCGCAGGGAGTTCAAGCTCGAACTGCTTCCGATACATATTGTAAAGAATAAGGGTGATATTCGCGATGGGAAACTGAATATTGTCGAGATCGGTGTCACACACAACGATGTGGAGCCGGGAGTCCCTACCGAAAAGTCCGGTATGGCGGCAGTCAAGGCGCTTGAGCTTGCCACGGCAGCCCTTGAAGACGGGGATATCCAGGTGCTTGTGACTGCTCCGATTTCAAAGAAAGCGGTTCAGAGCGAGGAATTCCGTTTTCCCGGGCATACCGAATATCTTCAGCAGCGTCTCGGCAACGGCGCGCACGCACTGATGATTCTTTTCAATGACTATCTGAAAGTGGCGCTTGTCACCACGCATCTCCCGCTTTCCAAAGTGCCCGAGACCATTACCCGCAAAAGGGTGCTTGATCAGATCCACAGCTTCGTGCGGGTGCTTAAAAGTGATTTCACATGCGAACGCCCCAAAATAGCAGTGCTCTCCCTTAATCCGCATTGCGGCGACGAGGGTCTTCTCGGCAATGAAGAGAAAGATGAGATCATTCCGGCGCTCGAGGATGCCAAGAAGGAGGGTATTCTTGTGTTCGGTCCGTATTCTTCGGACGGCTTTTTCGCTTCTGCCGCATATCGTAACTTCGACGGAGTGCTTGCGATGTATCATGACCAGGGGCTTGCTCCTTTCAAGGCAATAGCGGGGGATACGGGTGTGAATTTCACCGGAGGTCTGCCGTACGTGCGCACATCGCCTGACCATGGCACCGCCTATGATCTCGCATGGAAAGACAAAGCCGACCCGACCTCGATGCGGCAGGCGATCTACAAAGCCATAGACCTTTATCGCAACCGCACCGCGCATCAGACCGCCTCGGCAAATCCATTGCGTAAGGTCCGCACAGAGAAAGGAGCCGACAAAACGATAGACCTTACTAAAGAAGAAATAACAGAATGAATTTTGGAATCATAGCCGCCGGGGAAGGATCGAGGCTTGTGCAGGAGGGTGTGGCTTTCCCCAAGCCCCTTGTCCCTCTCAACGGAGAACCGATGATCGGCAGGCTTATAAGGATATTTCAGGAGAACGGAGCGGAACGGATATGTGTGATAGTAAACGAGCACATGTCGGAAGTCCGGCAATTTGTGGAGAGACTCCAGCGGGAATTGCCGGTGCATATAGAGCTTGTGGTCAAGACGACACCCTCGTCAATGCACAGCTTCTATGAGATCGGCAGACTGCTCAAAGGGCATGGCCGTTTCATCGTGACCACAGTGGACACGATTTTCAGAGAACCTGATTTTGCAGGATACGTGCGTGCTTACGAATCGGCAAGCGCGGAAACCGAGGGTATGATGGCGGTGACATCGTTTGTGGACGATGAGAAACCCCTGTATGTCGAGACTGACAAGGAAATGAATATCACCGCGTTTCTGGATGCTCCTGCGGATGGCAGGTCAGACGATGAATCAGAGTTTGTTTCCGGAGGCATATACGGACTTGGAGACAAAGCGGTCGAGGTGCTCGACGGCTGTCTGGCAAACGGAACGAGCCGCATGCGTAATTATCAGCGCGCACTTGTCGAGTCCGGTCTGGCACTCAAGGCATACGACATGGGTAAGATTATTGATGTGGATCATGCCGGAGACATAGAGAAAGCCGAGCGGTTCATAACAACCAATTCCTAATTCCTCACTAAAAAACATGGCAGATATTAAAATTGCGGGGGTGATGCGCGCCGGCGCGTATTCACCGAACCATATAGGGAATGACGCGGCTATATTCAATGCCGTCGCTGACCAGTTGCGTAAGCGCGGCTGCGAGGTAAGGATTTATAATGAAGAGCAGTTTCAGAACGGTAACGTTACCGAGGACATCATACTCAACATGTGTCGGGAAAAAGCTTCTATAGAAAAACTGATGCATCTTGAAGACGAGGGACATCTTGTAATCAATTCCGGCTATGGAATTGAAAACTGCACCCGTGAAAAGATGACAAGGCTTCTTCTTGGCAACGGCATACCTTATCCGGAAAGTCTTATAGTGAATACAAACGAGGATGTCCGTGCCGAACTTGAGGAAAACGGCTATGGGAAAGTCTGGATAAAGCGTGGCGACTTTCATGCCATGCATAAGGAAGACGTGAGCTATTGCCGCCATTCCCAGGAGGCGCAGGAGGTTCTTCATGAATACTTCTACAGAGGTATCCGTCGCGCTGTGATAAACAAGCATCTCGAAGGAGACCTTATCAAATTCTACGGAGTGCAGGGTCAGCCCTGGTTTTTCTGGTTCTATCCATTCGATGAAGGACACAGCAAATACGGACACGAGGCAATCAACGGTAAGTCACGCGGTCTTCATTTTGACGAGGATTATCTTAAATCCATATGTCAGAAGGCATCTGAAATAATGGATGTGAAGGTATATGGCGGAGATTGCATAGTTGATCCCGACGGGTCGATACGCATAATAGATTTCAACGACTGGCCGAGTTTCGCGCCATGTCGTGCCGAGGCGGCACCGCATATTGCGAAATGTGTGTTGCAGGCAATAAAGGAAAGGCGCCGCAGATAATTTCAGGACTGATATTTTAAGGTAGAAATTGCAATTATAGTCATGAGCGATAAAAAAGAAAAAAAGTCAGGTTTCAAGGATTCTTTGAAATCGATGGATACAGAGGAGACATTTGACCTCATATTCTATCGTCCCATAGGATATATGTGGGCATTGCTTGCAAAAAAACTCGGAGTGACCCCCAATGCCATAACCATCGCTTCCATATTTTTAGGTGTGGGAGCAGGCGTGTGTTTCTTTTTCAACGAGAATTCAAGTCCCTGGATAAACTATTTCTGGTGGAATATAATAGGCGTGTTTTTGCTTGTCTGGGCTGATTCTTTCGACAGTGCCGACGGTCAGCTTGCCCGCATGACCAGGCAATATTCGCGAATCGGCAGGATACTCGACGGACTGAGCGGCGACTTCTGGTTTGCCGCCATATACATAGCCATCTGCTTCAGGGAAAACATGACAAGTGAGTTTTTTATGGCGCATCAATGGGTAATCTGGGTGATTGCTGTGGTTACGGGAGTCTGTCATGCCGTGCAGGCGGCTATGGGTGACTATTACCGCCAGTTCCATCTCTATTTTCTCAAGGGGGAGGACGGCAGTGAGCTTGAGCGTGCCGAGTTCCTGTGGGAGAAGTTCCATTCGTTGAGCTGGAAATATAATTTCTGGCAGAAACTGACACTCGCGTTTTACACAAATTATACTGTGGGTCAGGAAAAGCGCACCCCCGGCATGCAGAAACTTCGTGCCGCACTGCGCGAAAAATATGGAAACAGTGTGCCTCAGTCGTTCCGTGACGCATTCAGGGCAAAGAGCAAGCCATTGATGAAATATACCAACATATTGTCGTTCAATACCCGTACCTTCGCCTTGTTCGCCGCAATACTCATATTCCGCATGCCGTGGCTTTACTTCGCTTTCGAACTCACGGTGCTGAATGGCGTTCTGATATATATGATGTGGCGTCATGAACGCATATGCAAGTCATTCCACACACAGTTAAACAAATAGGTAATATGGAAATAAAAGGTATAATTTTCGATTACGGCGGCACGCTTGACACCGGCGGCGACCATTGGAGCGAAGTCATATGGTGTGCCTACGGAAAGGCGGGAGTTGCCGTGAATAAGGCAGAGTTTCGCGAAGCATACGTGTATGCCGAGAGGGAACTTGCCCGGACAAGGCATATTCTGCCGGAACATGACTTCGGAGATCTTCTTCTTATCAAGATGCGTCTTGAGCTGCAGTGGCTTTCCGGACAGGGTCTTTTCCCCCCGGCGCAGGTTGAGGCGAAAGCCGGTGAAATCGCTGGCATCTGTTACCATTCGGCAAGAACAAAAGTGGAAGAGGCAGTGCCGGTGCTTAAGGAATTGAGTGAAAAATATCCCCTTGTGCTCGTTTCCAATTTCTATGGAAATGTAGAGACCGTGCTTAAGGATTTCGGCATCGACACATATTTCAAAGAGATCATAGAGAGTGCAGTGGTAGGTGTGAGGAAACCGGATCCGAAGATTTTCAGTCTCGGCGTGGAGGCTCTCGGTTGCCTGCCGCAGGAAACGGTCGTGGTCGGCGATAGCTTCCGTAAGGATATAGAACCTGCGGAAAAAGTAGGATGTGCGGCAGTATGGATCAAAGGCAAAGGTTGGACGGAAGAAGAGGATATGCAGACATATCCAAACACAATTTCCGACATCAGACAGCTTCCGGAAATGTTGGAAAAACTCTAAAATCGGGCTAATTATCCATCAAAGCCCAATTAACAAATTTTAACTGAATTTATCTGATAAATTATAATTTTAATAAATATTGGCTAATAAGGGGGGTCTCTTAAGAATGTTTAAGATTAGGCCTCCTTATTTTTTTCTTAAAATTGTTTGCAGTCTGCTAAAGTAGTCATAATTTTACCGCCGGAAATCAAGAAAGGGTTTTCGAGGTTTCCCAAAGGTTGCCGGAAGAGCGACCGTTAGAAAATTAACATAAACCAATAAAAAAAACACACATAAACTGATTATGGCAACAAAAAAAGCAGAAGCGCCCAAAGGTAAACTTGGCGTAATGGTGGTAGGTCTCGGTGCCGTTACATCGACATTCATGACCGGTGTATTCATGACTCGCAAGGGGTTGGCAAAACCTATCGGTTCCTGCACTCAATATGATAAGATTCGCATTGGCAAAGGCGAAGACAAGAAATATCTGCATTATAAGGATATCGTTCCGCTTGCAACGCTTGATGACATAGTGTTTGCCGCATGGGATGTATATCCTGCCAACGCATACGAGGCGGCTATCAACGCAGAGGTGCTGAAAGAGAAGGATATCAATCCGGTAAAAGACGAGCTTGAGGCAATCAAGCCATTGAAAGCCGCATTCGACCATAATTATGCGAAGCGTCTTGACGGAGACAATGTGAAGGATTGCAAAGATCGCTGGGATATGACCGAGCAGATCCGCGAGGATATCCGCAATTTCAAGAAAGAGACCGGCGTAGAGCGCGTGGTTGTGCTTTGGGCTGCATCTACTGAGGTGTATGTTCCGGTAGATGAAAAGATTCACGGAACTTTGGAGGCGCTTGAAGCTGCAATGAAGGCTGACGACAAAGAGCATATCGCTCCTTCGATGTGTTATGCGTATGCGGCGCTGACAGAAGGTTGTCCGTTCATCATGGGCGCACCCAATACGACAGTTGACATTCCCGCAATGTGGGAACTTGCGGAAAAGACCAAAATGCCTATAGCAGGCAAGGACTTCAAGACAGGTCAGACACTGGTGAAATCCGGTTTCGCTCCTATCATCGGCGACCGTTGCCTTGGTCTGAACGGCTGGTTCTCTACAAACATTCTCGGCAACCGCGACGGTCTTGTGCTTGACGAGCCTGCAAACTTCCGCACAAAAGAGGTTTCCAAACTCTCTACCCTTGAGACGATTCTCGTTCCGGAGAATCAACCGGATCTTTATGGTCATGGCAATGACGAGGGTACCCAGTATTACCACAAGGTGCGTATCAACTATTATCCACCGCGCAACGACAACAAGGAAGGCTGGGATAATATCGATATTTTCGGCTGGATGGGCTATCCGATGCAGATCAAGATCAACTTCCTTTGCCGCGATTCAATTCTGGCTGCTCCGCTCTGTCTTGACCTTGTGCTTCTCAGCGACCTTGCGGCACGCGCAGGCCGTTACGGCACGCAGCGTTTCCTCAGCTTCTTCCTCAAGAGTCCGATGCACGACTATACCAAGGGAGAGATGCCTGTAAACAACCTTTATCAGCAGCATACCATGCTTCGCAACGCAATCCGCGAGATGGGCGGTTATGAGGCTGACGAAGAAATGGATTGATCTTCACCTCATACACATCCGTGAAAATACACACATAGAATTACACAAAAGTAAGTAAGGAATGCCGGGCTTAATGTCCGGCTTTCCTGCATTCTTGCGGTTTGGAAAAAATTTAGTAAATTTGCGGCATGAGAATCGATTTGATAACCGTGATGCCTGAGATGCTTGAGCCATTCTTCAATTGCTCCATACTCAGGCGTGCGCAAGACAAAGGACTTGTGGAAATCGCGATACATAACCTTCGTGACTACACCACAAACAAGCATCGCAAGGTTGATGACTATCCTTTCGGCGGTGAGGCGGGAATGGTAATGCAGATACAACCCATCGATGCCTGTATATCTGCGTTGAAATCGCAAAGGGATTATGACGAAGTCATATTTACGTCTCCCGACGGGGAGCGTTTTGACCAACCGATGGCAAACTCCCTTTCATTGCTTGAAAATGTAATAATACTCTGCGGTCATTATAAGGGTGTGGACTGGAGAGTCAGGGAGCATCTTGTAACCAAGGAAATATCAATAGGCGATTATGTCCTGACCGGCGGGGAATTGCCGGCTGCTGTAATTGCCGATGCTATGGTGCGTCTTATTCCCGGCGCTATAGGCGACGAGCAGTCCGCATTGTCGGACTCGTTTCAGGATAATCTTCTTGCGCCTCCTGTTTACTCGCGTCCGGCAGAATACAATGGCTGGAGGGTGCCCGACATTCTTTTGTCCGGACACGAAGCCAAGATTTCGGAATGGCGTCATGAACAGGCTCTTGAACGCACCCGCAGGTTGCGCCCCGACCTGCTGGAAGGTAATGAGTAAACGGCAGAGACGGATTTTATGCGAACCAATGAACGAAAAGGAGCCTGGACACTGCTGATATGTGTCCTGTTGTTCGGAGCCTTGTTCTGGGGGCTCGGAGGGAGACGTATGCATCAGAGCCGGAGCAATAAAGACTATGAACCTGCTGAAATCACAATGTCCGATTCCGTATCCGATGACAGAGGTGATGATTCTGACGGAACAAGCGGTAAACGTGGGAATACGAAGCGGCAATCCAAAAAACGTAAATCAAAATCGTCAGGACAACAAGAGGCGGGTGCTCCTTATCGCGATATACTTGCCGACACAATTGCTTCAACCGGTAAAAGTGACAGTCACTGAGGCGATGCGCCCGGCGAGAGTATGGAGTCTGGCGAGGTGAAGCCCGGCGAGCGTTAGATGTTTGAGAGTTTGACAAGGAATATTTTGGTTTGTAAAGTATTTTTATTAACTTTGCATGGCTTTTAAACAACAGATTGCAATCAGCCGCAATAGCTCAGTTGGTAGAGCATTTCATTCGTAACGAAAAGGTCGTGGGTTCGAGTCCCACTCGCGGCTCAACTAAGGGACAAGACCTTGCGGTTTTGTCCCCTTTTTTTTAACAGATAAATTATAACTCCATGAAAAAGGAAATCTCCACAAACAACGCTCCCGGAGCCATTGGACCCTACAGCCAGGCTGTTCAGGCAGGTAACCTCATTTTTGTTTCGGGTCAGCTTCCCATCAATGCCGCAACCGGCGAGATGCCTGCAGACATCAAGGCACAGACGCGTGAGTCAATCAATAATATCAAGGCTATTCTTGCCGAAGCAGGAGCCACACTTGACAATGTGGTTAAGACTACAGTATTTCTTGCGGATATGGAATATTTCGGTCCTATGAACGAAGTTTACTCAGAAGAATTCAAGGCTGTTTATCCGGCGCGCTGTGCTTTCGCAGTCAGGGAACTTCCAAAGAAAGCGCTTGTAGAGATTGAAGTTATCGCTGCATTATGATTCTGCTGCAGATTGAGCAACTGACAAAATCGTTTGGCGACCGCATCCTCTTTGAGGATGTGTCGCTGGGCGTGTTCCAAGGTGATAAAATCGGTATCGTGGCGCAAAACGGTGCCGGAAAAACAACTTTCCTGAATATCCTTGCCGGACGCGAGGATTACGATTCCGGAAAGGTGACATTCCGCAACGGCATCCGGGTAGGTTATCTTGAGCAGATTCCTCCCATGGATCAGAATATGACCGCTCTCGAATATGCATCTCTTGATGTGCGCGATAATGAAGAGGGCAACGGAGTGGATCTTGCGCGTCAGATGCTCACGCAGTTCAAGATTACAGATTATGTCACACCGCTCGGCCGAATGTCGGGAGGGCAGACAAAGCGTGCGGCACTTGCGAGAGTATTGCTCTCCAAGCCCGACATGCTTATACTTGACGAGCCTACAAACCATCTTGACATAGATATGATAGAATGGCTTGAGGCTTATCTCTCGCGTCAGAAAATGACGCTTCTTATGGTGACGCATGACCGTTATTTTCTCGATAAGGTCTGTAACAAGATAATAGAGATCGACCGCACTCATGTCTATTCCTATGACGGGAATTACGACTATTATCTGCGCAAGCGCGACGAGCGTCACGAGAACCTTTCTGCCGAACTCGCCAAGGTCCGGAATCTTTTGCGCACGGAACTTGAGTGGATGCGTCGTCAGCCTCAGGCTCGCGGATCCAAGGCGAAATACCGTATCGACAATTTTCATGAGCTTGAGAAGAAAAGCAAGGTAAATCTTACGGAGCGCAATGTCTCGCTGAATGTGAAGTCCTCTTATATCGGTTCGAAGATTTTCGAGGCTCATAATGTTGTGAAAGCATTCGGAGAAAAACGTATATTGAACGGATGGAGTTATACGTTTGCCCGCTATGAAAAGGTCGGCATCGTAGGTGACAACGGTGCGGGTAAATCGACCTTTATAAAACTACTTTTGGGACTGATGCAGCCGGACAGCGGTCATTTCGATATCGGCGAAACTGTGAAATGGGGATATTACAGTCAGGAGGGCATGACGGATTTTGACGAGCAGAAAAAGGTTATCGATGCCGTCCGCGAGATTGCCGAGGAGGTTAGAATAGATGACAAGACGCGTCTGTCGGCATCGCAGTTTCTGTCTCACTTCCTGTTTACGCCGGAAACGCAGCAGAAATTTATCCATAAATTAAGCGGAGGGGAGCGTCGCCGACTTTATCTGGCGACAGTGCTGATGCGCAATCCCAATTTCCTTATTCTTGATGAGCCGACGAACGATCTTGACATCATGACACTTGCCGTGCTCGAAGATTACCTTGTGAATTTCAAGGGGTGTGTGATTGTAGTGAGTCACGACCGTTTCTTTCTTGATCGTATAGTCGATCATCTTTTCGTATTCAAGGGGGATGGCGAAGTGCGTGACTTCCCCGGTGATTATTCCACCTACCGTCATTGCGTTGCCGAAGAGGAGAAAGAGCGCCGCGCCGCCGAGAAACCCAAAGAAAAGGTCAAGGCTTCGTGGCGTCCGGCTGAAGAGAAACGCAAACTCACATTCAAGGAGAAACGCGAGATGGAATCTCTGGAGAAAGAGATTGAGGAACTCACGGCAGAACGTGCCACACTTGAGACATCTCTTTCTACTGGAGGACTTGATTCTGCCGGTATCATAACGGCTGGAGAACGTCTTGCCGCAGTGGTCGAACGCCTTGACGAGGCGGAACTGAGGCTGCTGGAACTGATGGACATCTGACCTGATACCCCGTTGTTTTTTTGTTGGAAGGGGAACTCGTCAAGACTTGTTTTTCTTAGCCGGCGTCAGGATATGCCGCAAGGTTGAATCCAAGTTCCATTCTGGTCGTGGTCTCCAGTATCCGAGGAAACACCTGCATTAACGCCTTCAGCAATACGGAATGAGAGGCAAGCGAGGGGTTGGCTGCGATTTTCTCCATTATCATCTGCTGTATCTCCGGATCCTCAAGCATCGGAATCACAATATCCTTAAGCAAAGGGACCAAAGTCTCCGTATTGAAGAATATCTGCAACTCTGTCGGTGTGAGACTATACTGTAGTGGGAATCCCTGCGACAGCATCGGAGCCAGTTTCTGTATTGCCGCTGCAAGGGGAGCGGTGTAGTCTGCTCTTGATTGCTTTCCGAATGGATTTGGAGGAAGATCAGGATGGCTTGAGCCGTTTATCAGAATCTGCCCCATAAGGTCTGTCGGATTGATATACAGATTCATCATGATGTCATCAAGCGGGACGTATTGGATCATGCATAGAGGAGCCTGTGCGAACTGTGCCGCACCGTTGTTGCTTTGCATATAAGTTATCACTGCGTTGCCGTCGGGTCTGAATGCAACTGTCTTCAGAGCGTTCTCTATTACCTGAGCAATCGACATGTAGGCAGTGTTGCCGTAAGCCGGTATCATTGGCAGTGTGACCAGAAGGGTCATCGCATCCTGCAGGGTGCCGTCAAAGCCTTCAAGCAATGGAGGCAGACTGCATTCCCACACTATATGCAACGGTAGTGATTTATACCCTGTTCCGTCAGCGTTTTTTTCCGCAGGAGTGGGAAACCAGACGGTATTTGCGAGCCTTTGATTCTTAAGCGTTACATCGTTGAAGGAAAATGCCATTTTGGATGCATTCACGTTTCCTTCGTACGTGTAGGTAAGATACTCTGTCTCTCCGTTACCGGAGAAGGAATATACGCCACCATCGGGTTTCAGGTTCACTGGAAGAGACAAAACAGGCGTGCCGGGCAGAACTCCCGGACCGGGAATATCCGGCATACCCTTCAGCGATTCCGAGAGATCCCCGGGAGATACGGTAGAACCCATCGTAAGAGTCGCCTTCTCTTCGTTCTGTATAAACGCCACGCTTTTCCCGCTCATTGGCGATTGATTGTAACGCAGTTCAAGAGATTCGTTTCCGGTGTATGTCTTTTCGGGCAGCGGTGAGACTGTCGGCTCGTCATCGCTGCATGATGCCAGCGGCATGAATGCGAGCAGGGCGTATAATGGCAGATAGTGTTTCATAGTTGTGTCTTTTGATATTATAACAAAGGTTAAGGTTTTTTTGTTAGCCCACATGTGATAAGTCGGGATTCTATGGAACGCGGTCTATAAGCATTAAAGGAATGTCCGGGTACCGGTCCCGGGCATTCCTTTAATGTGCAACTGTGTTGTTATTCCTGTATACTATTATAAGTAAGTGTTCAAGTTTAATTTATACTTACCGCAGCATTATTTGTAAAGACGCTCGCGTGTGGCGGCGACTTTCTCGTCAACGATATAGTCGTCATAATCCATCATCTTGTCGATTATGCCATTGGGAGTAAGCTCGATGATGCGGTTGCATACAGTCTGAATGAACTCATGGTCATGGCTCGACATTAGAATCACTCCTTTGAACGACTGCAGAGTATTGTTGAATGCCTGGATAGATTCGAGGTCGAGGTGGTTGGTCGGGGAGTCAAGCACCAGGGTGTTCGCGTCTGTAAGCATCATTCTTGCGATCATGCATCTTATTTTCTCTCCACCTGAAAGCACACTCGCTTTTTTGAGCACTTCCTCTCCGCTGAAAAGCATCTTTCCAAGGAAACCTTTGAGATATATTTCCGAAGAGTCGTTGCTGTATTGGCACAGCCAGTCAACAAGATTGAGGTCTGATTCGAAGAACTCTCCGTTGTCGAGCGGAAGGTAGGCGTTGGTAATTGTCTGTCCCCATTCAAAGTCACCGGCATCAGCCTTGCGGTTTCCCATGATGATTTCGAACAGAGCGGTCATGGCACGCGGGTCGCGGCTCAGGAAAGCGACTTTGTCGCCTTTCTCGATCTGGAAATTAACGTCATCGAAAAGCACCTCTCCATCGATTGATGCCTTGAGACCTTTTACTTCCAGAATCTTGTTTCCTACTTCGCGGTTAGGAGTGAATATGATGCCGGGATATCTGCGTGAAGAAGGCTGGATTTCCTCGACATTCAGCTTCTCAAGCATTTTCTTGCGGCTTGTTGTCTGTTTGCTTTTAGCCACATTCGCGCTGAAACGCTGGATGAATTCAAGAAGTTCCTTGCGTTTCTCCTCGGCTTTTTTGTTTGCAGCCTGCTGCTGGCGCAGAGCGAGCTGTGAAGACTGATACCAGAAATCGTAGTTTCCGGCAAATATCGATATTTTATTGAAGTCTATGTCGAGGGTATGAGTGGAGACCGCGTTGAGGAAGTGGCGGTCATGACTCACCACGAGGACGGTATTCTCGAAGTTGGCAAGATAATTCTCAAGCCACGCCACAGTCTCGAGGTCAAGGTCGTTGGTCGGCTCGTCGAGAAGCAGATTGTCAGGGTTGCCGAAGAGGGCTTTTGCCAGAAGCACACGCACTTTCTCGTTTGCGCTCATGTCTTTCATAAGCATGTAATGGGAATCTTCCTTTATGCCGAGACCGGACAGCAGGGCTGCGGCATCGCTTTCGGCATTCCATCCTTCAAGTTCGGCGAATTTCTCTTCGAGTTCAGCTGCCTTTATGCCGTCTTCGTCAGAGAAATCGGGTTTGGCATATATGGCGTCTTTCTGCTGCATTATGTCCCAAAGCACAGTGTGACCGCGCAGAACAGTCTCTATGACCGTGCACTCGTCAAACTCGAAGTGGTTCTGAGAAAGCACGGAAAGGCGTTCTCCGGGTCCGAAAGTCACAGAACCTTGCGTAGGAGTTAGTTCTCCCGAGAGAATTTTCATCAGAGTTGATTTCCCGGCACCGTTCGCACCGATTATGCCGTAGCAGTTGCCACGGTTGAAAGTGAGGTTTACGTCTTGAAATAGCACGCGTTTTCCGAACTGCATGCAAAGGTTGTTTGTCTGAATCATTTTCTTTGGTTATTTGTGTTTTCGGGGCACGTTGACGTTGTGCTTGTCAAAAATGCGTTGTGCGCCTCTGTCGAAAAGTTGCCAGTGCGCTTTCTGGGCAGAGGGGATTTTCTCCGGCATCCAAGAGGGGATGACAGTAAAATTCGTTTTTCCTCCTGCCGGTTTTGCTGAGAAGAACGTGTCGTAATTAGCCTCCTTGAATCTCGCGGTTCCGTCTGAGTCACGCTCGATGACCGCCCGGACAAGAGCTCCGCCGCGGGTGTCGGCGGTTTTCATGTTCGATATGAAATTCCCAAGAGAATAGACAAGAAGCACATCTTTGTCATCTTTTTCATTGCGCACCACTTTCATGGGCTGTATCACATGCGGATGACCACCTATGATCATGTCGACACCCTGGTCAATCAGGAAATCTGCCATGCTTTCCTGATTCTTGTTCTGCAGCAGCACATACTCCACTCCCCAGTGAATGGTCACGACTGTTATCTCAGCCCCGGCATCCTTGGTCTTTTTAATCTCTTCTGCCATTTTTGCACGGTCTATGAGCGAGATCTCGGCTTCTTCCGTGGGCAATATGCCGTTGGTTCCGTAAGTATAGTTCAGGAATCCCACTCGGAATCCGTTTATATTTTTTACGAACGGCACAAGAGAATCGCGCTGTGCGGCATCATGATAGGTCCCGATGTGATCCACGCCCAGAGAATCAAGGGCGGTCAGCGTGCGCCGTGCCGCTTTGTCGCGGCGGTCAAGGCAATGGTTGTTTGCTGTCAGAAACATGTCGAAACCGGCGTCTTTGAGTGCCTGTGCATAAGAGTCCGGAGCCGAGAAGCAGGGATAACCGCTGTAAGACGGACCGCCTCCGAGCGGCACCTCAAGGTTGCACACCGCGTAATCTGCGGCAGTAATTTCCGGCGCTATATATGTGAAGCAGTCCGAATAGTCATAACAGTCTCCGCCTAATTCCCTGGCTCTGTCGAGTTGAGCCTGATGCTGCATGGCATCTCCGACAAACAGAAGCTCGGCGCGTTGCGGCTCTCCCGGTGCCACGGCACCGGTTATAAACGAAAGCAGGCTGAACAGAAGAATCGTCACGTCGGTGGATAGTTTTGGTTATGTGATGATTATTCGATTGTCTGGCGGGAATATGTGAAGCAGACGATTGCCTTGTCTGTATCGAGCTGTGTCACCGTGGGGCGACCGATGTATGGCGCGCAGCGGGTGACATAGGTTGTGGTTGACGTATATCCCGGCACTTCTTCCGTAGAGACAACCACAGGAACAAGCGAAAATTCCATATCTGCCGGATCAACAGCTTTGCCGCTGTCGATCAGTTCCAGTATATATTCGCGCATCCCGCTGAAGGTATAGCTCTTGCTCTCGGTATTATATGGTGCATAGAATGAAGTCTTTCCATCCGGAATCTTGTTGTCGCGGAAGAAAGCCTCGCGCTCGGAACTCTTCACCATAAGCAGGTGAGGAGCGGCATCAAGCCCGTAGTCGTTTTCAACGGCTTCTGCGGGAATCTCGAATGAAAGTTTGGAGACAACAGCAATACTATACAGATCCTTGTCGTATTTGTCGATAATCTCCTGTGCGGGGAATTTCACATTTACATAATATCCGCCGGGAGTCGTTATAATCGCTTTGCCGCTGTTCGCGAGTTTCTTCAGATAATCAGACACCTTGTAAGTCACCTTGTTTGCCGAGAGCACTTCCGGCTGCGAAGAGAACAGACACACGGAGTCGCGTGTGAGAGTAGGCACGTAGTGGTATTCTCCGGAATCATCGTCTTTTTTCTGATACACCTGTCTCATGTAGTGCCAGTAGGTGAAGAATTTCATGGATGAAATCACGCCGATACAGCCGTTTCCGAAATTCTGTTCCACATATACACCGGGGAAATACTGGGCGAAAGTCTGTGGCCATTGGAAGATTCCGGGGTTGTTTTTGTAGGCGTTGAAGACATCCTGAGCCATTTTCTTTGGAAGCATTATGGGAATGCGTATGCTCTCCTGCTTTTTGAAAAGAGAATCGTTCATGGAGAGTGCCGACAGAGTGTAGCTTCTGACTCCGAGGGGAGACGAGGGATCGTAATAACCATCGGGGTCGAACGCGCTGTTTATGTCAGACGGCAACTGGCGTGTAAGCCGGTAAACCTTCAGCTGCTGCGGTGCGAGGGAGTCTCCGGTCAGCGAACCTCTGGGCACAGTGAGAACCATTCTTATTGAATCGATGTCGTTTACCGTTATTGAATCCGGTATGTTCATCTTGGTTGCGCACATTAGCTGGCTCACGAACGAGCATTCGAGCGAACCGTATTCAGGCACGTTTATGCGTCCGAGCAGTTTTGTCTGAGTGCGCGAGTCAAATTCGGGCTCCATGATTGATGAAGCGTCAAGCTTCATTTCGAGGGTGTCTACTGTAATAGAGACCTCACCGTTAACGAGCGAGCCTCCGATAGGGCTTGTGCTGTCTTCGCACGATGCCAGAATTGCCAGCGGCAACAAAGCTGCTATGGCTTTATGTAATGCTTTAAGCTTCATTTCCTAAGAGAGATTGATAGAATTGATGGTATTTGTCGGAGTTGTCCTCTTCCGGATTTAGCGAGAGCACGGGCATTCCGAGCTTTTCCACATATTCCACAAGTTCCGGATCCGGCGTGCGGTTATTGAAAATCACCGCGTCAGAGTTGGCGATTCCTATTTTGTGCAGGAGGTTGGTGTTTGCCGGGAGGTCGAGAAAATCCTTGAGGTCATTCCCTTTTATTCCGTCTTCACTGAGTTTCTTGAGAAATTCTGGATCTATGGCATCCGCAGGAGTCTCGTCAAGCAGAGAATAGACTATTTTGGTCCCGTTGAAAGACACACCGTCGGAAAAGACCTTTTTCACATACAACGGCACCAATGCCGCGATCCATCCTGATGTGTGCAGAATGTCCGGCTCCCATCTGAGCTTGCGCGCGGTGTCGACGGTACCGCGGGAAAAGAAAATAACGCGTTCGTCATTGTCGGGACGGTTTGTGCCGACATTGTCCACATCATCCTCAAGTTTCTGGAAATAATCGTCGTTGTCGATGAAATAAACCTGAATGCGAGAGGGCTGCATAGAAGCCACTTTTATAATGAGAGGATGATCGGCGTCTTTGATAGGAATGTTGATTCCGCTGAGACGTATCACCTCGTGCAGCTGGTTGCGGCGTTCGTTGACGTTGCCGAAATTGGGCATGAAGGTTCTGACTTCATACTTCTTGCCATGCATAGCTACCGGAAGATCTCGGCCTAACTGTGCAATCTCCGAGGCTGGGAGATATGGCGCTATTTCGGGAGAGACATAAAGGATTCGTTGTTTTGCCATATTGTTCGGTTTGCAGTGCTTATGGCTCTGTTCTCCACAGAGCGCACCAAGCGGATGCAAAGTTAATAAAAAAAATCGAGATTCCGGTGGTTTGCGGTCTCGGTGCCGTGTTTCTGCTCCTTAAAATATGTGAAATTGGTCGTATTTGCGGATAATGACGTAAAAAATTTAGAAATTAGTAAGTTTTGATTAATTTTGCAGGTTGAAAAAATGAAGGAGTCGGAACAAGACGCCTTCTTAATTGAGTTTCGCAAGCATATGCCCGGAATGCACATGGATTCCATGTCGCTCATTCGGGTTGTCTGCGCAAATTGAAACCTGAATAAAATGATAATAATCAGAAAGGTCGCTGAACTCCTCGATTTTGTGGAGCTTCAGAAAGAACAAGGGAATGCTGTGGGACTTGTGCCCACTATGGGAGCTTTGCATGCCGGCCATTTGTCGCTTGTGGAGCGGGCTGTAAAAGAGAATCCATGTGTGATCGCGAGTGTATTTGTCAATCCGACGCAGTTCAACAATCCTACGGATCTCGCCACATATCCGCGCAAGGAGGAAGACGATTTCAAGATGCTTGCCGAGGCGGGAGTATCGGCAGTTTTCGCGCCTTCCGTAGAGGAGATGTATCCCGGAGGTCCGGAAGCTCAGCCGCGCCATGAATTCGAGCTTGGCACGGCGGCAGAGGTGATGGAGGGACGTTTCCGTCCCGGTCATTTTCAGGGAGTGGCACAGGTCGTGAGTCTCCTTTTCCGTCTGTGCAGTCCGACACGGGCTTATTTCGGAGAAAAGGACTTCCAGCAGATTGCCGTTATCCGCAATATGATCGAAACCGAGGGAATAGATGTGGAGATTGTGGCGTGTCCCATAAAACGGGCAGATGATGGTCTTGCACTCTCAAGCCGCAACGCATTGCTTTCCGAAGAGCAGAGAGCTGTGGCTCCTGAGATTCACAAGGCATTGGAATATAGTGTCGTATATTCGCGTGAACATAGTGTCGGAGCCACACATGACACTGTCGTGGAGCGCATCGATGCCGTGCCGTTTATGAGAGTAGAGTATTTTGAGATTGTAGACGCCCGCACGCTCCTTCCTGTGGAAGAGTGGGATGAAAGTCCGTGGATTGTCGGATGCATTACGGTCTATTGCGGAGATGTGAGACTTATCGATAATGTGACTTATAAAAAAGAGATTTGAGGATATGCTTATCGAAATGATGAAATCGAAGATTCACCGTGTTACAGTGACAGAGGCGAATCTTAATTATATAGGGAGCATCACGATTGACAAACGTCTTCTGGATGCCGCCGATATTCTGCCTGGTCAGAGAGTGTGGATCGTAAACAACAATAACGGCGAGAGGTTCGACACCTATGTGATAGAGGGAGAAGCTGACAGCGGTGTGATTTGTCTCAACGGTGCGGCTGCCCGCAAGGCGCAGCCCGGCGATGTGGTGATTATAATGACTTATGCCCAGCTCACTCCCGAGGAGGCAAAGACCTGGAAACCCAAGGTGATATTTCCCGATACAGAAACCAACAAATTGTAATTCCGTATGTTTGAAAATCTGTCGGAACGCCTTGAGCGTTCATTCAAGATATTGAAAGGTGAAGGCAAGATTACCGAAATTAATGTTGCAGAGACCCTTAAGGATGTAAGACGTGCATTGCTTGATGCCGATGTCAACTATAAGGTTGCAAAAACGTTCACTGACACGGTTAAAAAGAAAGCCATGGGTCAGAACGTTATCAATGCCCTCAAGCCGAAGGAGCTGATGGTCAAGATTGTCCACGATGAGCTGACGGAGATGATGGGAGGCACGGAAGCTCCTTTGAATCTTGACGGGAATCCGGCAGTTATCCTGATGTCCGGTCTGCAAGGTGCCGGTAAGACAACTTTCGCGGGTAAGCTTGCACGCAAACTTAAATCTGCGAAAGGGAAGCGTCCGTTGCTTGTCGGTGCCGACGTTTATCGTCCTGCCGCCCGTGAACAGTTGAGAGTGCTCGCTGCAAGTATCGATGTGCCTGTCTATACGGAAGAAGACAGCAAGGATCCCGTTCAGATAGCCCTTGACGCCATTGCTCATGCAAAATCGAATCATCTCGATCTTGTGATTGTCGATACGGCAGGACGTCTCGCTGTAGACGAAGAGATGATGGATGAGATCGAGCGCATCAAAAAGGCGATCAGACCTCAGGAAACATTGTTCGTGGTTGACTCCATGACCGGTCAAGACGCTGTCAATACGGCAAAGACATTTAATGACCGTCTTGATTTCGATGGCGTGGTTCTCACGAAACTTGATGGTGACACCCGAGGCGGTGCTGCACTTTCAATTCGTGCGGTGGTTGACAAACCCATCAAATATGTCGGCACCGGCGAGAAACTTGAGGATATCCAGGAGTTCAATCCGGAGGGTATGGCTAACCGTATCCTCGGCATGGGCGATATCGTGGAGCTTGCCAAACGTGCGCAAGAGATCTATGACCAGAAAGAGGCGGAAAGGATTCAAGAGAAGATCAAGAAGAATAAATTTGACTTCGACGATTTCTTGAAACAGATAGAGAACATCAAGAAGATGGGTAACATCAAGGATCTTGCCGCAATGATTCCCGGTGTGGGCAAAGCGATCAAGGATGTTGATATAGATAATAACGCCTTCAAGGGTATTGAAGCGATAATTCATTCAATGACTCCTTATGAGCGTCAGAATCCAGAGATTATCAAAGGCACGCGCCGTCAGCGCATAGCCAAAGGTTCCGGCACATCGTTGCAGGATGTGAACAAGTTGCTGAAACAGTTTGAAGACACCCGCAAGATGATGAAGATGGCGACATCCATGAAGAATCCAATGAAGATGATGCGCCAGATGAAGCAGCAGGGCGGACGCCGCTTCTAAAGATATTAAAAATAAAAAAGAGGGACAATGTCCCTCTTTTTTATTCCGGATATATCGGACATATATCCATTATTTCCTTTTCGAAAGAATCGCGGTTAATTGCCCGGTTACGCATTTCGGTCCTCCTGTTGAATATTGTCTGTTGAGAATAGAACAGGAGGGTCGCTATTTTTGTGCTGTCTGTAATTCCCATCCTGATCAGGGCAAGGATGCGGAGGTTGGCGTTCAGAAGTTCGCTGCTTTTAGGGCATATTGCCTTGTCTGGCTGTAGCAAAGTATTCACATTCTTTATAAAATCCGGATACAGCCGCAGGAAAGCTGTATCGAAGTTGAAGAATACCTCTCTCAGTTCAGCTTCCGAAGGTCTTGAGTTCGCTTGAAGCAGTTTTTGAAGCTCATTATACTGCCCCGCTTTCACTTTCGATGTTACTGTCAGTTGCATGCGATTGTATTTATCTATATATCCCGCGCATAGGTTAAGGAAGAGGTTGACGTATTGTTCACGTGAGCGGTTTGTTTCCTGAAGCTGTTTGTTGAATACCTTAAGCTGGTCGTTGAATGTAGACAAAGTCACGTTCCTGTTCCTGATTTTTCTTTTTTGCTCTATGATTATCGCTATCGCGATGATCAGTATTATCACTATTATTACGATTGTTACCAGATACAAGTGAAGTTGTTTGTTTTTTGCCAACACTGTTTCCTGATATGCCGTTGCAATGGCTGGAAGTTTCTTGCCGATTTCAAGTATCCTCAGCCTGTTGTTGTATTCCAGCGCATCATTCAGCGAATAGGTGAGATATGCATTAGCGCGTTCCAGATCTCCGTCTTCATTCTTGATCAATATAGCCACATCCTGCAAAGCAAGATTTTCCTTCAAGGGAATCATCTGATCGGAAATAGCTGCATTTATGAGCCATTTCCGATAGTTTGCCCTATCCTGCAGGTTGTTATATGCCTGTGCCAATGCGAACGCAGATTGAGCGTACAGACGAGAATTTTTAGGTTCTTTATCAACAACCTTTAGATAATTCTTTTTAGCCGTTTCAAAATCGTGGTTGAACATTAATGCTTTTTCTGCAATCCTGTAATTATACAGAGACGTGTTCCGTGGAGTTACTTGGATAAGGGAATCCAAGTATGTTTTGCTGTTGCGATAATAAATAGGGGCAAATGTCTTATCTTGTGAATATTCCGCCCATAATCCGTAAGTCCATTGGTATGCCTGATAATATTTTTCAAGGAGTGTGTCTGACAGGCATGAAGATTGAATTTTCTTAAGTTCATCGATTGCTTGACTGAAATGTCCGGAGGTGGCATATGACATTGACTTGTGTATTTTCACCTTTGCGTTAAGATCGTAGTCTCCCGTATCGGAAACAAGTTTTTCAGCCAAGTTGATATATTTCATTGCCGAGTCAAAACTGAGGGTCAGATACTCCTCGTAAAGTCTGTCGTATCCTTTAAGCTTATCCATTATCGGGGCATTCACCGGGATTCTGGATTTAATGCTGTCTATTCTGCGTTTTTTATTTTTGAGGAATGTATCCCTGATGCTAAGCACGGAATCGAGACTTGCAAGGTCATTTTGGGGCTTGGCGTAAACAGGGGATGTCGTCAACAAAACAAGGAGCATAAATATTGGGAACGTTCTCATTTTATTCATATCTCAGTTTATTTGTATGCAAAGATAATATAATTTTTTTAATACCCAATGAGATCTATCCTTCTTATTAACACTACCTGATTCCAAATTAACTTAATTTCTAATAAATTGATAATTAATGAATTACCCCCCCCGATGCGCTACTTGAACTACTTAAAACTACCTGCCAACTACTTGCTATTGATAATTGTACGTTGTGGTTATAATTTTACCACAAAATCAATAAACAATAATTAACCTAAATCTTTATGAAACCTTTTAATTTAACATTTGGACGGATGGTGCTTCTTGTGGCAATGTTGCTGCTGTCGCCGCATGCGTTCGCCCAGGTGAAAAAAATCTCAGGTACCGTGACTGACTCATCGGGTGAGCCGTTGATAGGTGCGAGTGTATTTGTTGTAGGAACCAATAGGGGAGCTTCGACAGATATGGATGGAAGATACACGATTGAGGCGAAAAGTAACGACAAGGTGCGTTTTTCCTATATCGGGTATAAGACAAAGACTGTTAAGATTGAGAATCGCACGGTTATCAATATAACGCTTGAGGAGGACAATACGGTGCTTGATGAGGTAGTTGTTATCGGTTACGGCACCATGGATAAGAAAGAGTTGACCTCAGCAGTGTCTCATGTCAGTGCAAAAGACTTCCAGTCCATAGCGTCGACAGACGTGTCTATGCTTATTCAGGGCAAAGTGCCGGGGCTTTCGGTTGTCAACACGGCTGCCGCCGACCCTAACTCGGCAGCGAGTCTCCAGATTCGTGGCGTTTCATCGCGCGAGGCTGGTCTTGGTCCGTTGATCGTGCTTGACGGTGTGCCCGGAGCAAGTCTCACCAATATCAATCCGAATGATATAGCATCTTTCGACGTGCTGAAGGATGGAGCCGCATCCGCTATTTATGGTACACGTGGTTCCAATGGTGTGATTATCATCACTACAAAGAAAGGTGCGCAGGATGGAAAGGTGCATACCACTTATTCAGGAACTTTCTCATGGGACAAGGCTAACCGTGACCTTGACATGATGAATACTGAGGAATATAGGGCCTGGCGTATTCCTTCGGGTGATGCAGCAGTGGATCTTGGAGGTAATGATGATCTTTTCGATATGGTTTCCCAAACCGGTTTCAAACAGACGCATACTTTGACAATCAGCGGAGGTGGAGCCAATACAAATTATCGGGTATCAGCAGATTTTCGCAACGGAGACGGCGTGGAGAAACGTGGAAACCGTGAAGAATATGGTGCTCGTGCCACTATAAATCATGCTACCAAGGGCGGCTTGTTTAACGCCACCTTGAATGTCGCACCCCGTATCGTCTACCGCAAACTTGCTGATAATGACGTGTTCCGTCGTGCGATAGAAGCGAATCCGACCACACCTGTATGGGATCCCAATGTTCCCGGGAAATATTATGATTTCTCAACTGTCAATGGTTTCGTGAATCCCATGGAATCTATAGATCTTGTGCAAGACAAGAGTCAGGAGAAGGTGCTCGACTGGGACGCTACCGTCAAGCTTAATCTCCTTCCCCTTTTCCTTCCTAACGCAAAATACAGTCAGAATCTGTCGACTCAGATAACTTTCGCCGATCATCAATACAATAACGACGGCAGTTATTTCGAACCGTCGACAATGAATCAGAACCTTAAGATAAAGAAGAAAGGATATGCAAGCCGTACGGCTAACAATGCCCGTAGCATGAGTCTTGAATGGCTTGTTAATTATAATATCGGAATAAAGGATCATAATATCCGTGCCATGGCGGGTTATTCATACCAGTATTGGCAGAACTCAGGTTTCTCCGCCAATAACTATGACTTCGCCAACGATGGTCTCGGTGCTGACAATCTTGGTTCCGGAGAGGGCGCCAAGGAGGAAGGAGAGGTAGGCATGAGCAGTTACCGTAACGACAACAAGCTTATTGCATTTTTCGGACGTGTAAACTACGACTATGCCGGACGTTATCTCTTCACAGCTTCTTTGCGTCATGAGGGTTCATCCAAATTCGGAAAGAATCACAAATGGGGTAATTTCCCTGCCGTATCCGCCGGCTGGCGCATATCCGAAGAGGAATTTATGAAGGATACTTCCTCATGGTTGAATGAATTGAAGATACGTGCTGACTTCGGTGTCACCGGTAATCAGGAATTTGGCAGCTATCTGTCGCTTGACACAATGGGCTCTTTCGGCTATAGCTACTACAACGGACAGTGGGTGAAAGTGTGGGGACCCGGAAAGAATGTCAATCCAGACCTTCATTGGGAGAAAGGAAAGAACTGGAATATTGGTCTTGATTTCTCACTCTTCAATAACAGGCTCTATGGTTCGTTCAACTATTTCAACCGCCGCCAGCAGGATCTGTTAGGTAATTATCGGGTGCCAATGCCTCCTTATCTCTTCACTCACACCTATGTGAATGTGGGAACAATGAAGAACACCGGCTTTGAGTTCGATATCACCTTTAACGCCGTTCAGACACGTGATTTCACGTATACCATGAATTTCATAGGTACAACGCAATCCAACAAGTTTGTGGATTTCAGTAACTCCGAATTTGTAGGTAACGATTATTATGACGTTGCTTATACGGAAAATCCTTATCCGAATATTCCGCTCCAGCGAATTGAGAAAGGACGTTCTATCGGAAGTTTCTATATGTTCAAATATGCCGGTATCAATACCGATGGCGAATGGCTCATATATGACAAGGATGGAGACATCATCAAGGGTATTCAGGGTTCTGAGGCTGACCGCCAGTATGTAGGCAACGGCTTGCCCAAGTTCACACTCTCTACAAGCCACAATTTCCGCTATAAGAATTTTGACCTTTCCCTATTCTTCCGTGGTGCGTTCGGTTTTGATATATTCAACATCCACGACTTCTATTACGGCACACGCAATTTCCCCGGAAACATGCTGTGTAAGGCATATCAGAAGAATGAGAAGATTTCATCGAAACAGAATCCCATTGTTTCCGATTATTTTCTGGAACGCGGTGATTATTTCAAACTCGATCAGATCACGCTCGGCTACACGCTTCCCACGCCCAAGGCACGATTCATGGATCAGCTCCGAATTTACGGAACAGTCCGCAATGTGTTCACCATCACAAAATATAGTGGCATGGATCCCTCAAATTTCCAGATTAATGGTCTTACACCGGGTGCTCACGGCGGTCGTGGATATTATCCCACCACGCGTCAGTTCATAGTAGGCGTGCAGCTTGATTTCTAATTCCAAGTAAAAACCAAGAATTAATTAAAAATGAAACCATATAAATATTTAGCGGGCTTGGCTATGGCTACGTTGACATTGTCCGGATGTACGAATCTTGACGAGACAGTGTATGACCAGATAAGCTCCAACAACTATTTCAACACGAAAGAAGACGTAATTGCTATGGCGTTCCGTTCTTTTGAGCACGGCTATTGGACAATAGTGCCACGCTTCAGGATTCAGGAGCTTCCGGGTGACCAGCTTATCATTCCCCGGCGCGACGGAAGCTGGGACGATGGCGGTGTGTGGCGTCAGTTCCATTATCACACATGGACTCCCGATATAGCGCGTCACGTGCATGACGAATGGGATTCCTGTTTTGCAGGAATCGGACAATGTAATTTCGCTATTGACCGATTCAGCGAGCTAGGTCCTGCAAAATTCGGATTCTCTGAAGAGGAGTTCAATTCATTAAGGACACAGAACAGGGTGTTGCGTTGCTGGTATTATATCCGTCTGCTTGACGCATTCCGCAATGTGCCCTTCTCAGTGAGCTATGATGATCCGTCGAAGAACAGCATGGCTCAGGTTCCGCCGGAATTTATATTCAACTTTGTAGAGACAGAGCTTAAGGAATCCATTCCTTTGCTCTATAAGAAAGAAAGCCTTGGTTCCGGCTCTCAGTATGCCAATCTATGGACGCAGGGAGGAGCGGCAGCTTTGCTCGTTAGGTTGTATCTCAATGCAAAAGAATGGATAGGGGTTGATCGTCTCGCTGATTGTGAGAAGGTTGCGCAGGATATTGTTGACGGTGTTTATGGTGCCTATAAGGTTGATGACCGTTGGGATGCGCCTTTTGATTCAGAGAATGACAAATGCGACGAACTCGTATTCTTCTTCTCCGGATCTTGCAATTACACAAGCTGGCACTACAATCAACTATATAATTGGGGCGTGCCATCCAATTCAGAACTTTTCTTTAACGACTATAAGGTGAAGCATGGCGGACATAACGGAGAGTTTGTATGCTCGCCGAGTTATGACCCTACGGGCAAGCTTTATGATTTTGAACTCGGCATGACGGTGCAGAAATTCAGGAAATATCCCGGAGATGTGCGTCTGGCGAAATATAAGAACCTCGGAGGAGGTAAACGTGAGGGAATGTTCCTTTTCGGCAATCTTGAATATACTCAGAACGGAATTAAGCGTAAGTTGAAGGCTCCTGAGATGCCATATGACCTTTGCATCCGTGATGCAGTGGGACAGTTCCATTACATGAAAGAAGACAAGTGGCTTACATCCGCGAATAGCGACATGACCACCGGTGATTATAACTCCGGATGGTACACGGTGAAGTATCCGATGTATAGCGACACGGATCCGGGTGCCGGAGAAAGTGACTTTGCGGAAATCCGTCTGCCGGAGATCATATATGCTCTTGCAGAGTGCAAGCTTCGTAAGGGAGATGCAACGGGTGCCGGTAAACTTCTCAACAGTGTGCGCCGACGTTATTATCCCCAGGCAATGCTCAGACATGTGCTGTATGCACCTGAAGGTAATGTGGATCTTGACATGGACGAGATGCTTGACGAGTGGGGACGTGAGTTCTTGGCAGAGGGACGCCGCCGTATAGATTTGATCCGTTTCGGAAAATTCTGTACCGGAAAATGGTGGGACAAGAATCCGGATGCCGACGACCATGCGAAGATATATCCTGTGCCGCGCGTTCAGATCACAACCAATCCCGCGCTCAAGCAGAACCCCGGCTATAATTAAACAGCTTCTAAATTGAGTAATGAATAACGAAATCAAAGACATGAAGATATTTAAATTAACATCGTTTGCAGCAATTGCAGCAATCATGCTTCTCGGTCTGTGCACTGCAAGCTGCGATGAAGAGAGGGATCTCGTGGTTATCGAGGGAAACATACCCATCAAGACATCCACTCTTTATATAGTGGGTGATGCCACACCTGCTGCATGGGATATCAATAATCCGGTGCTTTTGACAGTCAGCGCGGAGGATCCGCTTGTGTTCATATACGAGGGGAATCTGACAAAGGGTGAGATGAAGGCATATCTGACTCCCGGAAACTGGGAGTCGCCATGCGTGCGTCCGATGACAGCCGGTTCTCCAATAAGTAAAGCCAACATTGACAAAGAGCCGTTTCAGCTTTATTCCGGAGGTGAAGACCTCAAATGGTCGGTGAAAGATTCCGGTAACTATCGGCTTGTGTTCGACTTGCGTAACTGGACATTAAGCACCACGTATCTCGGATTATGAGACTCAAGACTTGTAAACAGGTAGTTTTAGGTTGCCTGTGCGGTTTCCTTGCCCCGGCTTTTTTGTGTCGGGGTGGGGAGATCCATACTCACAAAGCACCGCTTTATTGGTCAGTTTATGAGTATGCCCGAGAAATGGAACTTGCAGGCATACCGTATCATGAGATGGATCTCTCTTCGGCTCAGTGGGATGCCGTGATCGACATGATGTCGACAAAATTCAAGTCTCATGGTTACGACATGATCTGTACTGACGGGTTCCTGCCTCAGACGGCACGTGACGGAAGTGTCTACATGACACATTACGGCTCCATGCCGTTGAAGACACTGATTTCCAAATGTCGGGTCAATGGCATGAGGGTTGGAGTCTACGACAATCCCTTATGGATAAAGGGGGATCTTGATGCAAAAGTTCCGGGTACGGACTATACGTTACGTTCCCTGACGCGCAATTCGCAGGATCAGGTGCTTTATCCGGAAGTT
>Ga0137306_100248_pt1 | contig 84053 bp, 63 predicted proteins | sample Inofroosms_March_FD_97187 | JGI IMG/M metagenome (GOLD analysis project Ga0137306, IMG submission 97187) | Mouse cecal microbial communities from Vienna, Austria - N-Acetylneuraminic and N-Acetylglucosamine D2O microcosms_March | ecosystem: Host-associated > Mammals > Digestive system > Large... | reverse complement strand
GTGGTAGACGAACGACGCCTCGGCGATGTAGTGCATGCGGTGGTCGACCGGCTCCGAAAGGGCCTCGGGCACGAAGTCGCGGCGGGCGCGGTACATGGCGTAGAAGCCCGTGCGGAAGAAGAAGTTGGGCGTGAAGTCGAACGTGGGCATGATGCCGCCCGCCACGAAGCGCCGCGAATGGTAGTCGGGCATGTAGATCATGCGGGCGTGGGGGATGGGGGCGTAGGAGGGCATGGAGAGCAGCGTGGAGCTCTCGGTGTCGAAGCGCGGATGGTCGGTGATGACCGCGTCGACGTTGAAGCCCAGCGAGAACCACGAGCAGGAGGGCAGGTCGAAGTATTTGTCCCACGTGAAGCGGGCGCCGAGCCAGCTGCGCGTATCGCGCAGGAGGAAGGGGCCGCCCTGCGCCTGCCGCCGCTTGTCGCGCCCGGCGACCCACACGGCCGAGAGCCTGATGTCGGAGCCCCGGCGCGGGTATAGGAATTTGTCGAGCGTGTTGCGGGCGATCTCGGCCTTGGCGGCGAAGAAGGTGAAGCGCGAGTGGTCGGTCTCGTCGACCAGGTGGCGATCCGAATCGTAGTGGTAGTTGACGTGGCCCGCGTTGGCCCGCACCAGGAAGCAGCCGCGCCGCGAGACGGGCATGCCGGCCCCCGCCGAGAAGAAGAGGTCGCCGGTCTTGATCTGCTGGGTGTTGTCCACGCGCGAGAGGCGCCCGAAAGCGCCGTGGCGGAAGTTGCTCACCGAGAAGTTGAACGAATAGTCGACGAAGAGCGGCGCCCGCATGTAGAAGTCGGTGCGGCCGCCCAGCGTGCCCCACGTGTAGAGGGGTCCGAGGTAGAGGTCGGCGCCCAGCTTGTGCATCACGTGGCCGATGGTCTGGTAGCTGAAGCCCAGGTAGGCCTGGTTGAAGGCCGTGGAGGAGATGTTGCCGCCGATCATCAGGCGGAAGGTGGGCTTGATGGCGAAGCGCGCGTCGAAGCGGTATCGGCCCGAGAGCGAGTCGTAGCGCACGTGGGGGAAGTCCATGGTGAAGTCGCCGCTCGAGAGCACCGCGAAGATGTTGTCGCGCAGCTCGCCGAAGGGCATCTCGCGCTGCCGCCCGGGGGTGCGGCGGTCGACCTGCACGAAGTCGCGCATGTAGGCCTGCGGCGCCTCGGCGAGCCCCTCGAAGCGGTAGTCGTCGAACCGCAGCGCGGGGCAGCGGGCGCGGAAGGCCTCGCGGCGCGCCGCCACGTCGGCCGGCAGGCGCCGCTCGCGCACGCGGGCGAGCAGCTGCGGCATCGCCTCCATCGCGTCGTCGTAGCCCGCCTGCATCACCTCCTCGGCGCTGTCGAAGTCGAGCATGTTGACCTCCACGGCGCGGCCGATGCGCACGCTGCGGTCGGCGGGCAGGTCGTAGTCGGTCTGCTGCATGGCCAGCAGGAAGGCCTGGTCGAGCAGGCTGTTGTCCTCGTGGGGCGGGGTGTTGCCCGTGGTGCAGATCGACCCGACGATCAGGTCGGGCCGGAACGTGCGGTCGAGCACCTGCCAGGGGAAGTTGTCGAAGATGCCGCCGTCGTAGAGCAGCATCGAATCGCGGGTCACGGGCTTGAATACCAGAGGAATCGACATGGAGGCGCGCACGGCCTCCTGCAACGCCCCGCGCCGCAGCACCACCGGCGCGCGGGAGTTCATGTCGCTGGCCACGCAGAAGAAGGGGACCATCAGGCGGTCGAAGTCGTCGCCCGCGGCGGCCGAGGCGGGGGCGAACAGGTCGATCAGTGCCATGTCGATCTGCGTCGAGGAGACCAGGCTGGTCGGGGCGCGGAACTTGCGCCGCGGGTTGTTCAGGTCGAAGCGGAAGCTGACGAACGAGGGGTTGCTGCCGATCTGCCGGTAGTAGGAGCCGTAGCGGTTGGGGTCCAGACGCCCCGAGACCCACTCGCGGACCACCCCCGAGGAGACGATGCGCCGCATCTCGGCCGGAGAGTAGCCGGCGGCGTACATCGCCGCGATGATCGACCCCATGGAGGTACCGGCCACGTAGTCGATCGGGATGCCGCTCTCTTCGAGCGCCTGCAGAACGCCGATGTGGTAGAGCCCCTTCGCCCCGCCGCCGCTCATGACCACCCCCACGCGCTCGGCCCGGGCCGGAGCGGCGAGGAGCAGCAGCAGGAGAATCGAGGCGATTTGACGTAACATACCGAAAATTTTTCCTAACTTTGCACGTTATAACAGCGCCTTCAAAAGTAGACAAAAACGACAAACAATCAAAATATGACCGAAAAAATCAATGAACTCCTCCGATGTGTCGAGGAGTTCGAACCCCGGACCGCAGCCGAAGTCGAGGAGTTCCGCATCCGCATGACGGGCAAGAAGGGCGAACTGAACGCCCTGATGGAGGAGTTCCGCACGGTAGCTCCCGAGCTCAAGCGCGAGGTAGGTCAGCAGCTCAACCGTCTCAAGACGGCCGCCACGGAGCGCATCGCCGCCCTGCGCGAACGCATGGCCGACGCGGCCGACGGGCAGAGCGCCCCGCAGGAGGACCTGACCCGCCCCGGATCGGCCGACGAGCTCGGATCGCGCCACCCCATCTCGCTGGTGAAGAACCAGATCGTGGAGGTCTTCGCGCGCCTGGGCTACACGGTGGCCGACGGCCCCGAGATCGAGGACGACTGGCACGTCTTCTCGGCACTCAACTTCCCGCCCGAGCACCCGGCGCGCGACATGCAGGACACCTTCTTCGTGGAGAAGAACCCCGACGTGCTGCTGCGCACCCACACCTCGTCGATCCAGGTGCGGACGATGGAGCGCCAGAAGCCGCCCATCCGCGTCATCTGCCCCGGCCGCGTCTTCCGCAACGAGGCGATCTCCTACCGCGCCCACTGCATCTTCCACCAGATCGAGGGCCTCTACATCGACGAGGGGGTCTCGTTCGCCGACATGAAGCAGTCGCTGCTCTGCTTCGCCAAGGAGATCTTCGGCGAGCAGGCCGCGATCCGCATGCGCCCGTCGTACTTCCCCTTCACCGAGCCGTCGGCCGAGGTCGACGTCTCGTGCAACCTCTGCGGCGGCAAGGGATGCGCCGTGTGCAAGGGCACGGGGTGGCTGGAGATCATGGGCTGCGGCATGGTAGACCCCAACGTTCTTAAAGCCAACGGCATCGACCCCGAGAAGTATTCGGGATTCGCCTTCGGCATGGGCATCGAGCGCATCGCCATGCTCAAGTACGGCGTGAAGGACCTGCGCCTCTACTTCGAGAACGACGTGCGGTTCCTCCACCAGTTCGAAGAGGCGCTCTGACCATGAGACGCACGGTGGCGACACTGCTCCTCGGGGCGCTCTTCGCCTCGGCCTTCGCCGCAGGGCGGGGCGGGGCGGCAGCGGGTGCGCACGCGGACCGGCCTGCGGATAATACTGCGGGCATGCCGGCCGGTGCGGCAGCGGGTATGCCCGCCGACACGCTGCGCAGCGCCGACTGCTACCTGGAGGGCATCCGCCTCAAGTGCATCGACGGCGACACGACGCAGGCCGAGCGGCTCTTCGACGAGGCCGTGCGCCGCGACTCGACCTATGCGCCGGCGCTCTTCGAGCTGGCGCGCATACGCATCGACGGCGGGCGCAGGGGGGCCTCGGAGTATGCCCGCCGCGCCTGGCGGCAGGACACGACCGACAAGTGGTACCTGCGCATCTACGGCCAGGCGCTGCTCTCCGACGGTCGCTTCGGCGAGGCGCTGGGGGTCTACCGCCGCCTGGTGCGCACCGACGGCAACGACCCCGACAACTACCGCCTGCTGGCGGCCCTCTACGAGCAGGACGGGCAGCCCTATGCCGCCGTGGTGACGCTCGACTCGGCCGACGTGCGCTTCGGTCGCATCCCCTATCTGGGGGCGATGAAGCGGCGCCTGCTGCTCTCCACGCGCCAGTACGACCGGGCGCTGGAGGAGGTGCGCCGCGCCATAGGCGAAGCGCCGCACGACCCGGCCCACCGCTGCGCCCTGGGCGACATCTACGCCGCGCGGGGCGACGACTCGCTGGCAGTGGCGGCCTACGGCGAGGCGCTGAAGATCGACTCGACCGACATCCGCGCGCTCATGTCGCTCTCCGACTTCTACGGCGAGCGCCGCAACTACCGCGCGCAGCTCGGGACCTCGCAGCGCCTCTTCGCCAACGAACGCGTGCCCCTCGAGGCGAAGATCCGCCTCTTCGAACGCTACACGGCCGACGTGCGCTTCTACCGCGAATACTGGCCCCAGATCGACGCCCTGGCCGCGACGCTCGCCATACGCCACCCCGACGAGGGGCGCGCAACGGAGCTCTACGCCCGCCACCTGACGGCCTCGGGCGAGCTCGAGCAGGCACTGGCCCTCTACAAGATCCTGACGCGCCGCGAGCGGCCCGACGCCGAGAGCTTCCGCCACGTGATCGACATCGAAAGCTACATGCAGCACCCCGACTCGGTGGACCGCTACGTCGACCGGGCGCTGGAGCTCTTCCCCGAGATGCCAGAGTTCCACCTCTCGAAGGGACACGTGCTGCTCTACATGAAGCAACCCGCGAAGGCCGCGAAGGCCTACCGACGCTCGCTGCGCTACGCCGCGGGCGACTCGCTGCGCGGCGTGGTGTGGGGGCTCATCGGCGATGCCCTGCACCAGCAGGTCGAGGCGGCCGATTCGACCTACGAGGCACGGGCCGTGGAGACGCCGGGCGGGATTCCGCGCCGCGCCATGAAGCGCGCCTACGAGGCCTACGACCGCAGCCTGGAGCTGCACCCCGACAATGCGGCGACGCTCAACAACTACGCCTACTTCCTCTCGCTCGAGGGCCGCGACCTGGAGCGGGCGCTGAAGATGGCCGAGCGTGCCACCGAACTCACCGAAGGCAACAACGCCACCTACCTCGACACCCACGCCTGGGTGCTCTTCCGCATGGGCCGCACGGCCGAGGCGAAGCGGCTCCAGCAGCAGGCGGTGGTCATCGACGGGCAGCGGAGCCCCGGGCTGCTCGTCCACATGGGCGACATCCTCGAGGCGCTGGGCGAGCGGACGATGGCCCGCTTCTGGTGGCGCAAGGCGGCCGAGAACGGCTACGACGCCGAGGCCATAGCCCGCCGCTTCGAACGCAGCCGCGCAGCCGAAGCGGCGCAAAAGAACGACTAAGGAGATGATGAAAACAGTGACGACAGCCCTCGCGCTGCTGCTGCTCGCTGCCGCCGCTCCGGCGCAGGACCGCCGCATCGAGGAGCAGCGGCGCGCGATCCAGGCCCTCGAAAAGAAGATCGCCGACCAGGAGCGCGAGATCTCGAAGCTCCAGAAGGGCCGCGCGGCCAGCGAGGAGCGCGCACGCCGCCTCTCGCGACAGATCGCCGACCGCAGCCAGCTGCTGGAGGCCACCGAGCGCAAGGCCGAGGACCTGCGCGACGAGATGACGCGCACGGACAGCGTGGCCGGGGGGCTCTCGCGCCGCCTCGACCGCGCGCGGGCCCAGTATGCCTCGATGGCGCGCGAAGCCTACCGCAACTACCGCAACAACAACTTCGTGACCTATCTTTTCGCCTCGCGCGACTTCGCCGACGCGGCGCGGCGCATCGCCACGCTGCGCGAGATGGCCGCCCTGCGCGAGCGCAAGATGACCGAGATCGCCGAGCTGAGCGGGCAGGTGCGGGCCGAGCAGGAGAAGCTCGCCCAGCGCCACCGGGCCCTCGACTCGGTGATGCAGCGCGCCGCCTCGCAGCGCGAGAAGCTGCAACGCGACGCCGCGGCCGCCAAGGCCGACATCCGCAACCTCTCGCAGAAGGAGCGCACGGCCCTGCAACGCAAGACGCAGCAGGAGCAGCAGCTCGACGCCGCGATCGCCGCCCTGCGCAAGCTCACGAAGGGCAACAAGGAGGGCGCCTCCTTCTCGTCGAAGACCTCGGGGCTGCGCCTGCCGGTGGTGGGCGGGCGCGTGAAGCGCTACAAGGAGAACATGGCCGAGATCGTGGGGCAGAAGGGGTCGCGCGTGATCTCGATCTACGAAGGCAAGGTGGTCGAGATCAAGCGCAACCGCATCACGGGAAAATACGACGTTTTCGTGGCCCACGGCGAGTACATTACCTCCTATGCCAACCTGGGGACGATCGCCGTGGAAAAGGGGCAGAAAATAGCCAAGAACGGGACGCTGGGCACCATCGGCATGTCGCTCGACAATACGACGATGAAGACCGAGTACAAGCTCGTATTCGGCATCTACGCCCCCGACCCCGCCCGCAAGATGAAGGCGGAGAACTGCTTCAAGAAGTAAAAAGTAATAAGTAAAAAGTGAGAAGTAAAAAGTGAGAAGCGAGGCGGGGCAGGCAAAGGGTGTTCGCGTATGAAACGACGGCCATAGGCCGGCAGCCCGCAGCCACCCCCGGCGGAGGGCTGCTCTGTCGGCTGCGCCTCGATCGCCCCCTCCGCTGGCTGCGGGCCGAAAAAAAAGTGCTCCATTTTCAACTTTCAATTCTCAATTTTCAACTTTCAACTCACAACGCATGGCCGTAAGATACTACACCGACGACTGCTCCTACCGCCTGCCGCAGAAGCGGCTGACGGCCGCCTGGCTGCGCGACGCGGCGGCAGAGGAGGGCTACGCGCTGGGCGATGTCAACTACATCTTCTGCTCGGCCGCCCGGCTGCTGGAGATGAACCGCCAGTTCCTGGGGCACGACTACTTCACCGACGTCATCACGTTCGACTACAGCGACCGCAAGGGCACGCGCACGGTGTCGGGCGACATCTTCATCGACGTGGAGACGGTGGCCGACAACGCGCGCCGGTACGGCGCCACGACGCTCGGCGAGATGCGCCGCGTGGTGGTGCACGGGCTGCTGCACCTCTGCGGCCAGAAGGACAAGACGCCCCGCGCCAACGCGCAGATGCACCGCAAGGAGGACAAGTACCTCGCCCGCTGGGAGCAGATGGGCAAGTAAATCGCGGCGGCCGATGAAAACGCATCCGAAGGCCCTTCTGGCGCTCTGGATCGCAGCGGGCGGCATGATCCCCGCGGCCGGGGCGAACGGGCCCGAAACGGCCGCTTACACCCCGCAGACGGGCGATGCGGCGACGACCGGGGCGGCGACTGCGGCGGCAAGGGGCGAGATGACCCGGATAACGCTCGCCGAACTGCCGGCGGTCGACACGCTCTACTGCCGCCGGGGTCCTTTCACCGAGCACGACACGCTCTTTCTCTATCGCTACGCCGCCATCGTCGACGGCCGATTCCGGGACTATTGCGACGTCTTCGTCGAGCGCGGACTCGATTCGCACCTCCGGCGGCAGCTGCTGGACGCGGTCTCGCCCGACGGGGAGGAGAACCGCCGCACGCTGGCGGAGCTGCTCGGCGCCCTGCGCCGCGCCTATCCGGGGCCGCTGCCGCGCCACGAGTGCGGGATCGCGCACACTTGGCTGTCAGCCGTCCGCGCGGAGGGGACATACTACATCGACGGGCGGGAGCAGTATCCGATCCACATCGTCGATTCGCTGCTGATCGAGCATACGCAGGAGGGCCCCTGGCCCTCGCTGCTCGACAGCTTCGAGCGGGTGGGGGAGGGGCATTACCGCTTCGCCACGCGACGCATCGCCCCCGAACGCACCTGCCGATACGACCTCTACATCATCGACCCCGAGCGCGGGATCGCCCTGCTGGAAGAGCACACCGCCGCAGAACCCCTGTACCGGCTGCTGGTGTCGGCCCGCAAGGCTGGCCTGCTCGACCTGCTCGTCTGGCGCAGCGCAGAGATGCCGGCAGGCAACGAGATCCGCCGGGTCGGAGCCGAGGAGTTCCGCCGGTGGGTAGAAACCTTCCATTCGAAACAGAAACCGAACAAATGATACTCGACTACGACATCATCGTCATCGGCGGCGGACACGCCGGCTGCGAGGCGGCTTCGGCGGCCGCACGGCTCGGCTCGCGCACGCTGCTCGTGACGATGGACATGGAGAAGATGGCCGCCATGTCGTGCAACCCGGCCGTCGGAGGAGTAGCCAAAGGGCAGATAGTCAGAGAAATAGACGCATTGGGCGGTCAGATGGGCCGCATTACGGACCTCACGACCGTCCAATTCCGCATGCTCAACCGCTCGAAGGGGGCGGCGATGTGGAGCCCGCGCGCGCAGTGCGACAAGCACCGCTTCTCGCAGGAGTGGCGCCGCACGCTGGAGTGCACCGACAACCTCTACATATGGCAGGATGCGGCGACGGAACTTCTCTTCGGCGGGGAGGGCGAGGGGCTGCGGATCCGCGGCGTCCGCACCCGCATGGGGGTGGAGTTCGCATGCCGGGCCGCGGTGGTCACCGCCGGCACCTTCCTCGAGGGACGCATGCACTGCGGCGATGCGAGCGCCGAGGGGGGACGCGCCGGAGAGGCGGCGTCGCACGGTCTGACGGCCTCGCTCTGCGCCGTGGGCTTCGAGAGCGGCCGCATGAAGACCGGCACGCCCGCGCGCCTCGACGGCCGCACCATCGACTTCGCGCGCCTGGAGCCCCAGTACGGCGACGCCGCGCCGGCCAAATTCTCCTTCTCGGACCAGACGCACCCCGTGGCCGAGCAGCTGCCCTGCTACTCTGTCTACACCACGCCCGAGGTGCACGCCACGCTGCGCGGCGGCTTCGACCGCTCGCCACTCTTCAACGGCACCATACGCGGCATCGGACCGCGCTACTGCCCCTCGATCGAGGACAAGCTGCGCACGTTCGCCGACAAGGAGCAGCACCAGCTCTTCCTGGAGCCCGAGGGACGCACGACGCACGAATACTACCTCAACGGCTTCTCGTCGTCGCTGCCCTGGGAGGTGCAGCTGGAGGCGCTGCACGGCATCGCCGGACTGGAAAACGTACACGTATACCGCCCGGGATACGCCATAGAGTACGACTACTTCCCGCCCACACAGCTGCGCCACTCGCTCGAAACCAAGCTCGTCCGGGGGCTCTTCTTCGCCGGGCAGATCAACGGCACCACCGGCTACGAAGAGGCCGCGGCGCAGGGGCTCATGGCCGGCATCAACGCCCACCGCACGCGAGTGGGGGAGGAGCCCGTGGTGCTGCGGCGCGACGAGGCCTACATCGGCGTGTTGATCGACGACCTGGTGACCAAGGGGGTCGACGAGCCCTACCGCATGTTCACCTCGCGCGCCGAATACCGCATTTTGCTGCGGCAGGACAATGCCGACTTGCGATTGACGCCGATCGGACGCAAAATCGGGCTCGTCGGCGACGAAAGATACGCCCGATTCGAAGAAAAAAAATCGCTCGTAGAATCGCTCGTGGCCTTCGCCCGCGGGACGAGCGTCAAAGCAGCCGAAATAAACGACTATCTGAAATCGGTCGGATCGGAGCCGCTGACGCAGGGCCGCAAGCTCTACGACCTGCTGATGCGCAACCAGGTGACGTTCGAATCGCTGCGGGCGGCGCTGCCCCGACTGGCTCGCTTCATCGACGAGCAGGGCATCGGAGCCGAGGCGATCGAGGAGGCGGAGATCCAGATCAAATACAAAGGATACATCGAGCGCGAAAAATTCATCGCCGACAAGCTGCGGCGGCTCGAAAATATCGCCATTCCCGCCGATTTCGACTACCACGCCATGCAGTCGCTGACGATCGAGGCACGACAGAAGCTCGACCGCATCCGCCCCGCGACCATCGGCCAAGCATCGCGCATCCCCGGCGTATCGCCTGCCGACGTCAACGTGCTGCTAGTGAAATTCGGTAGGTAGACCCGACCGGCACACGGATGTTCCACGTGGAACACGGTAAAGAAAAGAGCCCTGCGAGATTCGCAGGGCTCTTGCTTTATACAGCAGATAGATCAGATCAGAGAACCACCGTCGTCCAGCCATGGGTATCCTCGGCACGGCCGTACTGAATATCCTGGAGACCCGCGTAGAGACGCATACTCTGCGCGCCTACCTCCTGCCCATAATCATAGCGGACACCGGTCTGCATGTCGAAGATCGTCCCAATGGGAGAGATCACAGCCGCCGTGCCGCAGGCGCCGCACTCTTCGAAGGTGGTGAGCTCCTCTACCGGCACCTCGCGCTCCTCGACCTTCATGCCGAAATCGGCAGCCAGCTGGCGCAGGCTCATGTTGGTGATCGAGGGGAGGATGGAGGGCGACTTGGGGGTGACGTAGGTATTGTTCTTGATACCGAAGAAGTTTGCCGCGCCGCACTCCTCAATATACTTATGCTCCTTGGCATCGAGATAGAGTACATTGGAGTAGCCCAGCTCGTGGGCATGGTGGCCCGAGTAGATGCTGGCCGCATAGTTACCGCCCACCTTCACGTCGCCTGTTCCACGTGGAGCAGCGCGGTCCTGCTCGCGATCCAAAGCGACCTTAATCGGCTTGATCCCCTCCTTGAAATAGGCACCTACGGGGCTGCAATAGATGATGAGCATCGCCTCGTCGGAGGGCTTGACACCCAGACCCACCTTGGTGCCGAACATCACGGGGCGCAGATAGAGCGAGGCACCGGTGCCGTAGGGAGGGACGTGGCGCTCGTTGCGGCGCACGACCTCCTTGCACCCCTCGACGATCATCTCCATCGTGGGCACGGGCAGGCACAGACGCTCGGCCGACGCGCGCAGACGGCGGGCATTGTCCCCGACGCGGAACAGACGCACCTTGCCGTCGACGCCGCGGAAAGCCTTGAGCCCCTCGAAGAGCTCGAGCCCGTAGTGCAGGCACGAGGCCGACATGTGCATGCGGATGTACTCGTCCTCGGTGACCTCCATCTCGCTCCATTTGCCGTCTTTATAGTAAAAACGGACATTCCAATCGGTTTTGTAGTAGTCGAAACCCAGGGCTCCCCAATCTACCTGATTCATGATCGTATGTTTTATAAGGTTGTTCGTATTATCCCACCACTGCGCCGTTGGTGCAGGGTTCGCCGGGCGAGAGCAGCCGCAGCTTGCCCGAGGCATCCTCGGCCATGAGGATCATGCCCCGCGAAAGGATGCCCTTAAGCTCGCGCGGCTCGAGGTTGACCAGCACCAGCACCTGGCGCCCCACCAGCTCCTCGGGGGTGAAGTGCTCGGCAATGCCCGAGACGATCTCGCGGCGGTCGATACCCGTGTCGACGGTCAGCTTCAGCAGCTTCTTGGTCTTGGCGACCTTCTCGGCCGAGAGGATCGTCGAGACGCGGATATCCATCTTCTGGAACTCGTCAAATATACAGCTATCTTTCTGCTGTTCAATATTTTGCGCAGCTTCAGCAGCCTCGTTGGCCGCCTTCGTGGCAGCCAACTTGTCCAGCTGACGCTGGATCGCCTCGTCGTCGATCTTCTCGAAGAGCAGCTCGGCACGGCCGATGCGGTGACCGGCGGCGACCAGATCGGTGGCGCCCAGACGTTCCCACGAAAATTTCTCCGCAGCGAGCATGCGCAGGATCTTCGCGGCCGAGAAGGGCATGAAAGGCTCGATGGCGATGGCCGTGTTGGCCGTGATCTGGAGCGCCACGTAGAGGATGGTCTCCACGCGCGCCGGGTCGCTCTTGATGACCTTCCACGGCTCGGTGTCGGCCAGATACTTGTTGCCGATGCGGGCGACGTTCATGGCCTCCTTGAGCGCCTCGCGGAAGTGGTAGCCCTCGATGTCGGCCTCGAGCGACGCCTTGACGGCGGCCACCTCGGCGAGCGTCTCGCGGTCGTAGTCGGTCAGCGCGCCGCAGGCGGGAACCACGCCCCCGAAGTATTTTTCGGTGAGCACCAGCGCCCGGTTGACGAAGTTGCCCAGCACGGCCACCAACTCGTTGTTGTTGCGCGCCTGGTAGTCCTTCCACGTGAAGTCGTTGTCCTTGGTCTCGGGCGCATTGGCGCAGAGCACGTAGCGCAGCACGTCCTCCTTGCCGGGGAACTCCTCGAGATACTCGTGCAGCCAGACGGCCCAGTTGCGCGAGGTGGAGATCTTGTCGCCCTCCAGATTGAGGAACTCGTTGGCCGGTACGTTCTCTGGCAGGATGTAGCCGCCGTGCGCCTTGAGCATCGAAGGGAAGACGATGCAGTGGAAGACGATGTTGTCCTTGCCGATGAAGTGGACCATCTTGGTGTCGCCGGACTTCCAGTACTGCTCCCAGTCGGGTGTAAAATCCTTGGTAGCAGATATATAACCGATCGGGGCATCGAACCACACGTAGAGCACCTTGCCCTCGGCGCCCTCCACCGGCACGGGGATGCCCCAGTCGAGGTCGCGGCTCACGGCGCGCGGCTGGAGGCCGCCGTCGAGCCAGCTCTTGCACTGGCCGTAGACGTTGGACTTCCACTCCTTGTGGCCGTCGAGGATCCACTCGCGCAGGAACGCCTCGTAGTCGTTCAGCGGCAGGTACCAGTGCTTGGTCTCGCGCTTGACGGGCACCGAGCCCGACACGGCGCTGCGGGGGTCGACCAGCTCGTCGGGCGAGAGCGTCGAGCCGCACTTCTCGCACTGGTCGCCGTAGGCGCGGTCGTTGCCGCACTTGGGGCAGGTGCCGACGATGTAGCGGTCGGCCAGGAACGTCTGCGCCTCCTCGTCGTAGTACTGCTCGGAGGTGCGCTCGATGAACTTGCCCTCGTCATAGAGCTTGCGGAAGAACTCCGAGGCCGTGGCGGCGTGGGTCGGCGACGAGGTGCGCGAGTAGATGTCGAACGACATGCCCAGCCCCTCGAACGACTTGCGGATAATCTCGTGGTAGCGGTCGACGACCTGCTGGGGGGTGATGCCCTCCTTGCGCGCCTTGATGGTGATGGGCACGCCGTGCTCGTCCGATCCGCAGACCGAGACGACGTCGCACCCCTTCAGACGCAGGTAGCGCGTGTAGATGTCGGAGGGTATGTAGACTCCCGCCAGGTGGCCGATGTGGACCGGGCCGTTGGCATAGGGGAGGGCCGAAGTGACCAGGTAACGTTTGTACGCTTTTGCCATGGGTAAAATCTTTGTAAATTCAGCCAAAATTACGAATTTTTCGGCGAAAAGGAAAGCGAAAGGCGATATTTCGGTTGCGGATCGCCACGGACGCGAAAAAGGCGCGGCCCCTAAGGGGTCGCGCCTCTGCGTCGTAAAAGCCCGGAAGCGGGGTTAGCGTACGATGTCGAGCTCGTCGATGAGCCAGCGGGCCCCGGCGAACTTGTCGATCGTGAAGAGCACGTAGCGGATGTCGACGGCGATCGTGCGCTGCAGCTCGGGCTCGAAAGCCACGTCGCCCGACATGGCCTCCCAGTTGCCGTCGAACGCAAGGCCGATCAATTCACCCTTGGCATTGAGCACCGGCGATCCGGAGTTGCCGCCGGTGATGTCGCAGTCGGCAAGGAAGCAGGTCACCAGCTCGCCCCGCTCGTTGGCGTAGGGACCGAAGTCGCGCGCGGCGTAGAGCTCCTTGAGGCGCTCGGGCACGTAGAACTCGGCGGGATTCTTCGGATCCTCCTTCTCCATGACGCCCTTCAAAGTCGTATAGTAGTTATACTCCACGCCGTCGGCAGGCTCGTAGGGGAGCACGCGGCCGTAGGTGAGGCGCAGCGTGAAGTTGGCGTCCGACGCCCACGCCTTCTCGGGGTGCTGGAGCATCAGACCGGCGACATACTTGCGGCGTCCCTCGGCGAAGGGGGCCGAGTAGGCGCCCGCCTCCTTGCCCAGCTCCTGGTAGAGCTTCACCACCGACTGCACCACGGGAACGACGGGGTCGGCAGCGGCCTTTTCGGCCGAATAGTCAGCCAGGAGCCCCTTCATCTTCTCCTCGGAGGTGAAGGCCGAGTTGTCGTAGATGTAGTCGACATAGGCGTCGATGTCGCCGCCGAACCGCTTGTCGACGATCTCGGCGTAGAACGACGGGAGCACCTTCATATTTTCGCGGGCGATGCGCATCATGCGCTTGGCCACCTTACGGTCGGTCTCGGGGCTGTAGTCCTTGTACCATTTGCCCATGCGGGCCATCACCTCGTCAGCGTCTACCTCCTCCGCGAGGCCGTCGCCCCGGATGACACCCATGGCGGGACGGAGCAGCTCGATGCCGCCCAGGAAGGCCTCCGAGATGTACTGCATGGCGGCGCGGCTGTCGCTGCGCCCCTCGACGGCGCTCTTCACCTTCGCGAGGGCGTCGACGTAGCCCTCTTCGGGCAGCGTGTTGGCCTCGGCCCACGCCTGGAACGAGGCCTCCTGGGCCTGCTTGCGCTCCTTGACCTTCAGTTTCTTGATGCCGCGCGACATGCCGATCGAGTTCTTCCAGTAGTTGGACGACCCGGCGTACTTCGAGGCGTACTGGATGCGCACCTTGTCGCTCGCGAGCATGTCCTTCCAGAGAATCTCCTGCCGCTCGCCGCGGATGAAGATGCGCTGCGGGTTCGATACCTCCAGCATGTCGGCCAGCTCGTAGGAGGTGGCGTAGCGCTGCGTGGAGCCGGGGAAGCCCATGATCATGGCGAAGTCGTTCTCCTTGACACCGGCCAGCGAGACCTTGAGGTACTTGTCGGCGCGATAGGGGCGGTTTTCGGGCGAGTAGTCGGCCGGCTTGTTGTCGGGTCCGGCATAGACGCGGAAGACTGAGAAATCGCCCGTATGGCGCGGCCACATCCAGTTGTCGGTGTCGCCGCCGAACTTGCCGATCGACTGCGGGGGCGTACCCACCAGGCGGATGTCGGTGAAGACCTCCATGACGAACGAGAAGTACTGGTTACCCTCGAAGAAGGGGCGCACCGAGACCGTCATGCCCGGGTTCTCGGCCTCGAGCCGCTCGGTGAGCGCCTTGACGTTCTCGCGCACGATCGCGGTGTACTCCTCCTGCCCGGCCGTCGAGGGGACGTTGCCCAGGATGTCGGCCGTGACGTCGGCGATCTTGCGGATGAAGGTCACGCGCAGACCCGGAGCGGGGAGCTCCCCGGCGTTGTTCTGCGCCCAGAAGCCGTACTTGAGGTAGTCGTGCTCGACCGACGAGAGCGACTGGATGGCGCCGAAACCGCAGTGGTGGTTGGTGAAGAGCAGCCCCTCGGGCGAGACGATCTCGCCCGTGCAGCCGCCGCCGAAGATGACGATGGCGTCCTTGAGGGCCGACTTGTTGAGGCTGTAGATCTGCTCGGCCGACAGCTTGCAGCCGCGGGCCTTCATGTCCTTGATATTCATCTTCTGAAGGTAGGGCAGCAGCCACATTCCTTCGTCGGCGGCGGCCGTAAGCGCCACGCAGGCGGCCGCAAGGGTCAATAGGAGTTTTTTCATGGGTATATTAAGTTAAATCCTTTTTTCAATTTTCAACTTTCAATTTTCAATTCAGCGTATGGCGATCATATTGCGGATCGACCGCTCGGCCGCACGACGCGTCTCTTCGTCGAGCACGATCTCCGGGGCGCCGTTCTCGAGGCAGGCGACGATGTTCTCCAACGTCACCATCTTCATGTAATTGCAGTTGTTGCAGCCGCACGAGGGGTCGTCGGGGGGCGCGGGGATGAAGTGCTTCGAAGGGTAGCGCTTGCGCATCTCGGTGAGGATGCCCGACTCGGTGACCACGATGAAGGTGTCGGCGTCGCTCCGCCCGCAGTAGTCGAGGATCGCCGCCGTGGAGCCCGTGAAGTCGGCCGCCTCGACGATGTAGGCGCGGCACTCGGGGTGGGCCACCACCTTCGCCTCGGGGTGCTGGCGCTTGAGCTCCAGCAGCTTTTCGAGCGAGAACTCCTCGTGGACGTGGCAGGCGCCGTTCCAGATCACCATATCGTCGCGCCCGGTGAGCTTCTTTATATAGGAGCCCAGGTTGCGGTCGGGCCCGAAGAGGATCGGCTGCTCGCGGGGGATCGATTCGACGACGCGCAGGGCGTTGGACGAGGTGCAGCAGATGTCCGTCAGCGCCTTCACGCCCACCGTCGTGTTAACATAGGAGACCACCGTGTAGCCCGGGTGCTGCGCCTTGAAGGCGGCGAAAGCGGCCGCGTCGCACGACTCGGCCAGCGAGCAGCCCGCCTCGGGGCATGGGATGAGCACCCGCTTGTCGGGGCAGAGCACCTTGGCCGTCTCGGCCATGAAGTGGACGCCGGCGAAGAGGATCGTCGAGGCGTCGACGCCCTGCGCCTCGACCGACAGGGCCAGCGAGTCGCCCAGAAAGTCGGCCACCTCCTGCACCTCGGGCGAGGTGTAGTAGTGGGCCAGGATCACGGCGTTCTTTTCGCGCTTGAGCTCCTCGATTCGGCGGCGCAGCGCGGCGGAGTTTTCAACCATGTTTGTTTTTATTTTTTATTCCTTTATTAAATTTAAATAAAAATAGAATAAGAATAATAGCTGTCGATAGTGTCGATAAGAAGATTTGGAAAATCGTTATCGACAGCGAGGTAAAAAGCGTGTCGACGGCTTATTCTTCTTGGGTGGGTCTGTTTCAGTGGGTTATGCGGGTTATGAACAATTGTGGATAAGGTGTATCATCTTGTCGACAGCCATTTTTTGTGAACAGGGCGGACCCGGCCGTATGTCGCAAACGGTGCCATAAAAAGGGAAAACTTTTTTTGGCGGTACGGAAAAGCCGTATATACCGCGCCCCGGACGATAAGTGCAACCTCTTTTCGCATGAAGTTTTCAAGAGTTTTGCAGGCGGTTATCGACATGTTTTTGCGGGGTTATTGACCGTTTGTCATCACTTTTTCAACCGTTTTTTCGGCGATCGCGCGGTACCATTCGCCCACGCGAGGGTCGATGCCGGCGGCCGGACGGCCATCGTCGGCGCTCTCCATGATCGACTGCACGATGGGGATCTCGCCCAGGAACGCCACGCCGCACTCCTCGGCGTAGCGGCGCGCACCGCCCCGGCCGAAGAGGTAGTAGCGGGCCTCGGGCAGCTCCTCGGGGGTGAACCAGGCCATGTTCTCGACGATGCCGGCGATGGGGATCGCCACATTCTCGTTGCGGAACATCTCCACGCCGCGCACCACGTCGGCCACGGCCACTTGCTGGGGCGTGGAGACGATCACCGCGGCGTCGATCTTCAGCTCGCCGATGATCGACAGGTGGATGTCGCCCGTGCCGGGAGGCAGGTCGACGAGCAGGAAGTCGAGCGCGCCCCACTGCGTCTGGTGGATCATCTGCTTGAGCGCGTTGACCGCCATGGCGCCGCGCCAGAGCAGCGCGTCGGTGGGGCGGATGAAGAAGCCGATCGACATGAGCAGGATCTCCATCGAGCGGGCGGGGACGATGCGGTCCTGGTCGCCCTCGCGCACGGCGTCGGGCACGTAGCCCTCCACGCCGAACATGCGGGGCTGCGAGGGGCCGTAGATATCGGCGTCGAGCACCCCCACCCGGTAGCCCATGTCGCGCAGGGCGACGGCGAGGTTGGCCGTGACGGTCGACTTGCCCACGCCCCCCTTGCCGCTCGCCACGGCGATGACGCGGGCGATGGAACCCGTCGAGGTCAGCGTCTTGGGCTCGGGGCGGGGCGGGGCGCCGCCCTCCTTGACCACTACCAGCACTTCGGTCGAGGGGAGCTCGCGGCGGAGCGTCTCTTCCACGGTGTTCTTGATCTTTATGGCGAAGGGGTCGCGCGCCTTGGCGAAGCGCAGCACGACGGTGGCCTTGCCGGCCGCCGCCGCGACGTGCTCGACGAATCCGCTCTGCACGAGATCCTTGCCCGTCTCGGGGTGGAGGATCTCAGAGAGCAGCGATTGAATACGATTTTCCATGAGGCGTGAGTCTTGATTATAAATAGGTCTTTGTGCAAAGATAGGGATTATTTCGAAGTTCTTGCATCGTATTTTGTTTTATATTATCGAAAAACGATAAATATTATTTGTTTTTCGTGGATATTGGCTATCTTTGTACTTGGAAACCTTTTTTAAAGAGATAAGACATGAATTTCATCAAAACTTTTCTAGCCGGGCTGCTCGCCTTCTTCGTGGGGATGTGCCTGGTGGTGGTGTTCTGGATCGCCGTGATCGCGGGGCTCATGGGCTCGATGGAGAAGAGCGTGAGTGTGCCGGCCAAGGCCATTCTGAAGATTGACCTGGCGGAGGGGATCTCCGACGCTCCCGTCTCCGACCCGATGGCGGGATTCGACCCCGCGACGCTGCGTTTCTCCCACAGCCTCTCGCTCATGGAGGCGCTGCGGGCCCTCGAGGCCGCGGCCGACGACGAGCGCATACAGGGCATCTACCTGCGTCTGAACGGCGGCGGCGGAGTCGGTGGCGCAGCCGTGATGGAGGAGCTGCGCGAAGCGATCGCTGCGTTCCGCGAGAGCGGCAAGTTCGTCGTTTCGTACAACGAGACCTACTCGCAGGGGGCCTACTACCTCGCCTCGGCCGCCGACAAGATCTACATGCAGCCCGAGGGGGGCATGGACTGGGTGGGCATGTCGTCGCAGCTGATGTTCTACAAGGGGCTGCTCGATAAGCTCGATCTGAAGGTCGAGGTGTTCCGCCCGACCGTGTGCCGCTACAAGAGCGCCGTGGAGCCCTACATCCTCACCCGCATGTCGGACGAGAACCGCCGCCAGATGCAGGAGCTCGTCGACTCGATGTGGGCGACGCTCTCGGGCGACGTGTGCGAGGCCCGCGGCATCGACCCGGCCGAGATGAAGCGCCTGACCGACAATCTCCAGGTCGTGCTGCCCGAGGATGCGCTCGCGCACGGCTTCGTCGACGGGCTCGTCTACGAGGACCAGATGGACGATATCTTCGTCGAGCTGGGGGCCGAGAAAGAGAGTGACGACTACGCCTTCGTCACGCTGGGCGACTACGCCTCGCAGGTCACCGTGCCGCTGCGCGGCATCGATGCCGGGAGCGTCGCGGTGGTCTATGCCGACGGCGAGATCGTCGACGGCGAGGGGAGCGGCAAGATCTACGGCAACACGCTGGCCCGCACCCTGCGCGAGCAGCGCGAGGACGACAAGGTGAAGGCCGTGGTGGTGCGCGTCAACTCGCCGGGCGGCAGCGCCCTGGCTTCGGACATCATCTGGCGCGAGATGGAACTGCTGCGCGCCGAGAAACCCGTGGTCGTGTCGATGGGCTCCTACGCGGCCAGCGGCGGCTACTATATCTCCTGCCCGGCCGACGTGGTGCTGGCCGACCGGCTCACGCTGACCGGCTCGATCGGGGTGTTCGGCATGTACCTCTACACGCCCGACGCGCTGAAGAACAAGCTGGGCATCACGCTCGACGGCGTGAAGTCGAACGCCTCGGCCGACATGGGTACCATGGCGCCCCTCACCCCCGCCCAGCGCGCCTCGATCATGCGCGGCGTGGACAAGGTCTACGAGACCTTCACGGGCAAGGTGGCCGCAGGGCGCAACCTGCCCGTCGAGCGGGTGCTGGAGATCGCCGGCGGCCGCGTGTGGTCGGGCACCGAGGCCAAGCGGATCGGTCTTATCGACGACTTCGGCGGTCTGAAGGCGGCCGTCGCCGTGGCTGCCGACAAGGCCGGGCTGGGCGACGACTACCGCGTGGTGGAGGCCGTCGACGAGCCCTCGGGCATGGCCGCCTTCTTCGCCTCGCTCGACGCCCGCGTGCGCGCCGCCTTCGCCCGGCCGGAGCTCGACGGCGTGATGGAGGAGTACGCCGCCGTGAAGGAGGCCCTCTCGCAGCGCGGCGTGGTGATGTATTGTCCCTACAAGGTGGGGCTGGAGTAAGCCACGTCGCATGGAAAAGCAGCGGCAGGACTTTTCGGTCCTGCCGCTGCTCTTTTTTTGAACGGATCATTCGCCGCTCCGCCTCCTGAGCGTTCGGAGCCTGCGGCCTATTTCGGCCACCTGCCTTTCGCCCAGCGGATAGCAGGCGATGAAGAGCACCGAGAGGGCGGTACCCGCCGCGGGCAACAGACTCATCATGGCGCGTATGCCGTTTTGCACCTCGCTGGCCTGTGCTGCGTTGGCTTCGAAGCCGTAGTGGCCCAAGAGCCATCCTGTGAGCGCTCCGCCGAGGCTCCACCCGAACTTCTGCGACATCGACGAGGAGGAGAATACCAGCCCCGTGGCGCGGCGTCCGGTCCGTAGCTCGGAGAAGTCCACGATATCGGCATACATCGACCACAGCAGTGGAAAGACGCTTCCGGCGCACATGCTGATGAGTACCTGTAGCGTCATGATCGCCCACACGTCGCGGCATCCGGGTAGCCAAAATAGCAGGTTCAGCACCAGTGCTGCAGCCATGGCCCCGAGGTAGGTCCGTTTCTTCCCGATGCGGTTGGCTACGGGCGTCACGAACAGGATGCCCGCGATGTTCGCCGCCTGCCCCAGCACCAGAAAGAGCGTGGTGAGCGAAAGGGTCGTGTTGGCGATGTCGGCCGAAGACTCCGCCGCGACGTAGTATTTGAAGTAGTAGACCGCCGCGCCGTCGCGTATCGAGTTGAAGATCTGCGCCGCGATGCCCGCTCCGAGCAGAATCCACCACGGACGGTTGTTCGCCAGATCCTTCAGGTCGTCGCGCAGGGAGTTGCGCTCTTCGCGGATGGGGCGCACCCGTTCGCGCGTCCAGGAGTAGGTGCAGAAGAAGAACGAGACGGCGACTACCGCCAGCACGGCGGTTGCCGACTGCCACCCCTGCTGCGGATCGCCGCCGCGGCCGAACCACGCGACGAGCGGTTCGATGAAGAGCAGCGCCAGGATACTTCCGCCGAAGGCGAAGAGCATGCGATATGAGGAGAGTGCGGTGCGGCTCTTGGGATCGTCGGAGATCACCCCCAGCAGCGAGGCGTAGGGGACGTTGACCAGCGAGTAGATCATCATCATGGCGCCGTAGGTGGCGTAGGCCCATACGAGTTTGCCCGTCGGACCGAATGCCGGCGTCGAGAAGGTGAGCACGCCCGCCAGGCCGAACGGCACGGCGCCCCAGAGCAGGTAGGGGCGGAACTTGCCACGGCGGCTGCGCGTGCGGTCGGCCAGCACGCCCACCACGGGGTCGGCGAGCGAGTCCCAGATGCGCGTTATGAGGAACATGGTGCCTACGGCCGCGGCGGGCAGCCCGAAGATGTCGGTGTAGAAGAACAGAAGGTAGGATCCGAAGAGCTTCCAGAACATCGACGAAGCGGCGTCGCCGAGGCCGTATCCTATCTTTTCGCGGAGTCCGATCGTTTGGTTCATGATGCGGGGGATTGTAGAGGTTCGGAGGGGCGGAATATGCGTCTGTCGCCGTAGGTTCGGTCGGACGCGGGTAGCAGGAGTATCCGTTTCATCGCTCTATTCGGTTACGTTCATCGGGGCCGTTCGGTCGTGGCGGTAGGCTTTGCGGCGGTAGGCCAGCGTATAGTGGGCATCCATTTCGGGATGACCTTCGACCGAGAGTTCTACGTGGAACCGATCCGTATCCCATGCCGGCAGGCGCACCCGTGCTGCCGGTCCCGCGATGTTGCATCCGGCCTCGGCGGCGGGACTCTCCCAGCGGAGCATCTGCACCGGCGACGCGTCGCCGCGCAGCGTCGCCCGCACGACGAACGGGCCGACCCCGTGCGGCAGGTCGTTGAGTATCCACAGATCGCAGGAGAACAGATCGCCCTCCTCCCAGTCGAAATGGCCGAACCGGGCGCTGGCGCAGAGCGGGCGGCAGGCGAGGCGCACCTCTTCGAGTGCGGGTTTGGCGATCGACGGATAGACCACCAGCGAATTGTTGGCCGCCGCGGGCCAGGGTTCGTCGAAGCACCAGTTGAGCGCCATGGCGCAGTAGGGTTTCTGCCGGCGCGCCTCCTCGAAGATGGCCTTGTAGCCCTCGCCCTGCAGGAGCGAGCTCTGGGAGATGAGTTCGTCGAGCGTTTCGGCCGGGCGGAAGTAGCGCTCGAGCGTCGGTTGCGCGAGCCAGGTCGCAGGGTCGCCGTCCCAGGCGCCGAAGGCGTGGTGCTCCTCCCAAGCCGTTCCGGGCTGCGGAGGAAAGAGCTCCTCTTGGGGGATGATCCGCTCGAGCGCTTCGCGCGGCGCGATGCCGGGGATTCCGAACTCGGTGTAGGCCGTGAAGCGGCTTTCGTTCATCAGCTGGAAGACGTCGCGCCCCTCCCAGTAGAAGAGGTAGTGGCCGTGGGCCATGCCGTTGAGGGGCGACGTGGCGTTGAAGGGGATCTCGGGCGAGAGCCGGTAGCACACGGCATTCAGCAGGCGCAGGGGCAGCGACTGATCGGTCATGCCCGACCAGCTGTTGAAGAGCTCGTTGCCGCCGCACCAGATCGCCAGCGAAGGGTGGCGGCGCAGGCGGCGGACGATGGCGCAGGCTTCGCGTTCGAGCACCGCGAGGTACTCCGGCGCGTCGGGATAGCAGTTGCAGGCGAGCGGGAACTCCTGCCACACCAGTATGCCCATGGCATCGCAGCAGTCGAAGAAAGAGTCCTTGTTGACGATGCCGCCGCCCCACGAGCGCAGGATGTTGAAGTTGGTCCGCACGGCTGTCGTTACGAGCTCTTCGTAGCGTTGGGCCGTCACCAGTCCCGGAAAGAGTTCGGGGCATACCCAGTTCGAGCCTTTGGCGAAGATCCGGCGTCCGTTCAGCTCGATCTGCGCCGGGGCGGCGCTGCGCGTCTTGGGGAAGCCCTTGGGCTCGCTCCACGCCCCCTCGTTCATCACCAGGCGCACGCGGCGGAAGCCCACGCACTCCTCGGCGCGTTCCGTTTCGCTCCCGTCGGGTCCGACGAGCCGGTAGCGCGACGTGTAGAGCACCGGATCGCCGTGGTCGTGCGTCCACCACAGACGGGGGTGTTCGAGGCGTGTCGCGAGCGGCTCACCGACGGCTCCTTCGGCCCGGGCGACGCATCGGCCCTCGGGGTCGAACAGCTCCCAGCGGCCGACGAAGCCCTCCGAAGCCGCCCCTTCGCTTTCGACCAGGATGTCGGCCCCGCCGAGGTCGTCGTCGAGCGTGTAGCGCACGCATACGTCCGTGAGGTGCGCCCGGCGGCGGCGCTGCAATCCCGTGTCGTCCCAGATGCCCAGCGGAACCAGGCGCGGGTGCCAGTCCCAGCCGTAGCCCACGGCGGGTTTCACGACGTGGGAGGCCTGCGTGCGGTCGGTCGGTTCGGCGTGGCGCTTCGGCACGGGATATACGACCACTTCGAGCCGGTTGTGCGGCGCGAGATGCGGCGTGAGGTCGGCCTCCACGGGTGCGAACATTCCTTCGCCCTCGGTGAGCGTCAGACCGTTGAGGCGTACCTCGTAGCGGTAGTCGATACCCTTCGACACGAACCAGAGCCGCTCGTCGTCGGCCAGTGCGGGGCTTTCGAATTCGGCGCGGTAGGTGAAGTAGCGATCCTCCAGCCACGCGAGCATCCGATAGTTGTCGGCCCGGTTCCAGTCGGGGTAGCCTTCGGCGCGGGCGATGTCGGCCTGCACGGCGCCGGGCACCGTCGCCGGAACGAAGCGTCGGGGTGCGGCTGTGCGGTCGGCGGCGTGGCCCACGACCCAGGAGAGGGGTTGCAGCGGGTGGTTGCGGATCATCGCGAGAGGGGGTATTCGTTGCACAGCAGGTATTCGGCCCTCTGATCTTCGTCGATCTGCGGGTAGCGTCCCAGAGGTTCGTGGAAGCGGTTGTCTGCGGCATCGTCGTTGACCGTCGAAACCTCGCCCGCCAGGCAGTCGCCCCCTTCGGCCCAGAAGGTGTGGTAGAGGTAGGGCTCGAACGTGATGCTCTGCCCGGGGTGCAGGCGGAAGGTCTCCCCGGCGGCGAGGGTCCGCCGTTCGCCGTCGATCGAGACGGCGCAGGGGGCATCGGTCATCCGCTCCTCGCCGTCGGCCTGCCAGATCTTCATGCACAGATCGCCCCCTCCGCGGTTGATGATGTCCTCCATCTTGTGCCAGTGGAAGTGGATCGGGGTTCTCTGCCCTTCGCGGACGATCATGATCTTTTCGCAGTAGGGTTTGCGGTCGCGTGCCGGATTGCCGTTGCGGATCGTGAAGAGGGTGAGCCCCTCTTCGGCGAAGCGCCCCTTGCCGAAGTCGGTCACGTCCCATCCCAGGGCGTTGTCGCGGATCTCGCGGCACTCGTCGCCGCATTTTTCCCACTCCTGAGGCGTGCGGGTTGCCCATGCGGGGAGCATGAAACGGTGTTTGTCGAGAAATTCGAGCGCCTCGCGTACGGCGCGGTTTATTTCGGATCTTTTCATGGGTTCGGATAGTTTTCCCGGATGAATGTTTCGATTCGGTCGAGTGTGGGGGCGCCGCCCGTGCTGGTGGCGCTGAAGAGGTTGAAGCGGGCCGCAGCGTTGGCCATGCGGAGCGCGCGGTCGAGCGGCAGCTCCTCGTGCAGCGCGTAGAGCATCCCGGCGCAGAAGGCGTCGCCTGCTCCCACGGCGGATACGATGTCGCTCGTGGCGACCGGGATCGAGGGGCAGAAGCACTCCCCTCCGTCGCGCTGCAGGGCGTAGCCCCCTTCGGGGAAGTGAATGGCGCAGAGGCGTCCCACGCCGCGGTCGACGAGTGCGGCGGCGGCCGTGCGGACCCGGTCGCGGAGCAGTTCGCCTGCGGCCGTGCGGAGCTCCGCGCCGCATATGGCGCCGGCCTCGACCTCGTTGACGATCAGATAGTCGATGTAGGGCAGGCAGGGCTCCACGATGCGGCGGAAGCGGTCGCCCTCCTCCGAGACGACGTCCACGGAGGTTTCGTAGCCGCTCCTTTGCAGCTCCCGCAGCACGCGGGCCGCCACGACGCCGTATTCGGGGTCGGGCCGGTCCAGCTCGTCGAGCAGCAGCAGGTAGCCCAGGTGGAAGATGCGCGCGGGGCTCCGCATGGCCAGCACGCGGGCCGCGTCGAGCCGCGCATTGGCGCCGCGGAAGTGGAAGAAGGTGCGCGTGGCTGCTCCCGAGCTTTCGGACATGACGTCGGTATAGGAGGTCGCCGCGTCGTCGAGCACCATCATGTGCCGGCGGTCGATGCCGTGGCGGTCGATCTCGCGCAATACGTAGTCGCCGAATGCGTCGCGGCCGATGCAGCCGCCCGCGTAGAGGGGCAGCCCCGCATCGAGACGTGCCAGATTGACCAGAACGTTGTGGGCGCAGCCGCCGAGGCCCGTCTCCACGCGTTCGATCGTCGTGAGGTTGCCCGCCGAGGGGTAGCGCCCGATCATCTTCACGCTGTCGACCAGCCAGCTGCCGGCCGATATGATTCCTCTCCTCTTCATGGCGGTCAGGCTTTTCCGTCGCTTTCGAAGAGGCGGATGTGATAGGCCACGCTGCGGCGCGACGCCTCGATCGCGCAGCGTTTGATGCCGATGTAGTCGGGTGCGGCGTCGGTTGCGAGGTAGCGCTCGGTCTGTTCGGTTGCGGCCACCTGGAGTGCCGTGGCGACGTTGATTTTGCAGATGCCGTTTCGGATCGAGGCCTTGAAGTCGGCTTCGCTCGTTCCGCTGCCGCCGTGCAGTACGAGCGGGGTGCGGTTGCGGGCGTTGATCTCGGCCAGGCGCGCGATGTTGAGCTGCGGGGTGGCGATGTAGCGGCCGTGGAGGTTGCCGATGGCTATGGCCAGCGCGTCGACCTCGGTCTCGGCCAGGAAGCGCGCCGACTCCTCGACGTCGGTGAAGATGTCGGCCGCGGAGCTGTCGCCCGTGCCTTCGCCGCCGAAGCCCGTGTCGCCCACGCGCCCCAGCTCGGCTTCGACATCGACCCCGGCGGCGTGGGCCAGGCGGGCGATGAGTGCGCTCCGGGCGATGTTCTCCTCGAGCGGCAGGGCCGCGCCGTCGAACATCACGGAGTTGAAGCCCGCACGGATGGCGCGGATGCAGGTCTCGATGCTGCGGCCGTGGTCGAGATGTACGGCGACCGGGACCGTAGCCTCGTGCGCGGCGCGGAGAAATAGGGGGGCCATCCACTCCATGGGGGCCTCGGGAAACTGCACTTCGGCCAGCTGGAGGATGATCGGGGCGCGCAGCTCTTCGGCCGCGGAGAGGGCCCCCATGACATGTTCGAGGCTCAGACAGTTGAACGCCCCCACGGCGTAGTGCCGCAGGTGGGCGTCGCGTATTATTTCACGGAAGGGTGTCAGCATGGTTCATCGGTTTTAGGTTCGTTGCCGGGAGGTTGGCTACCGTCCCGGCGGGGTGTGAAAAAAGGGCCGGAAAATGTGAAATTCTGTCAATTCAAAGGTAGGGCCTGTCGGAGGTTTATTCCGATGAAATATCCGCCGATGACTATATTATTTTGACATAATATCTCTGTGCGCGGTTAATAACGGACAAGTGTCAATTATTAAACATCTTTCAAAATTGCTTCAGAGACCATTCCTGCGCGGGTGGCTGCTTTTTACTCGTGTAAATATTGTTATTATTTGTCAATATTTCATCATAATCCTGCTTTCGCTTGTATTATATTTGTAATAGTCGATTCGGTCTCTTTTCTAACGCTTATGGATCGACTTACCTATTATATTATACCGGCCGACCGAATGTGAAATCATAAAACCTACTAACCTGTTCCCAAGAAAATGAAACGAAAACTATTCATGTTGTTGATACCCCTGTTGTGGTGCGCGGCCGATTTGTCGGCGCAGCGCACGACGGTCGGGGGAGTCGTGACGGGCAGTCCCGACGGAGCTCCCGTCGCAGGTGCGTCGGTCGTAGTGAAGGGCTCTTTGCGGGGTACGACCACCGATGCCTCCGGTGCCTTCCGGATCGCGGCTGCGGCCGACGAGACGCTCGTCGTCTCGTTCCTCGGCTACAAGCCGCAGGAGGTTGCGGTGGCGGGGCGCACGGCCGTCGACATCCGGCTCGAAGAGGATGCCGAGCTGGTCGACGAAGTGGTGGTGATCGGCTACGGCACGATGCGCAAGAGCGACCTCACGGGCAGCGTCGCGACGGTCAGGGCCTCGGATGTCACGCAGGTTTCGTCCGGCTCGATCGACAAGCTGCTGCAGGGCCGCGTGGCGGGTCTTACGGTGATCGACAATTCGAACGACAGCCCGCAGGGCGGCGTGACGGTGCGTGTGCGCGGCATCAGTTCGATCAACGGGTCGAATGCGCCGCTGGTCGTCGTCGACGGAGTGCCCATGGGCGACGCCGGCAACCTGACGAGCGTCAATCCGGCGATCGTCGAGTCGATCGAGGTGCTGAAGGACGCCTCGGCCACGGCGATCTACGGTTCGCGCGGCGCCAACGGCGTCATCATGGTGACGACCAAATCGGGCCAGCGGGTCCAAAACAACGTCTGGTTCTCGGCCAAGGTGGGCGTAGGCGTCTTCAGCGACCAGCTCGACTATTGGCGCGATCCCGTGCTGATGGCGCGTCTGGAGAACGAATCCTACGAAAACGGCGGCGCCGAGGGCCCCTATACGGGCAAGATCTGGGCGGACGGCACCTACTATCCCTCCATCTCGGAGATCGAGAGCGGCGCGTGGCCCTACCGCACGCGGTGGGCCGACCATGTGTTCCGTACCTCCGTGACGCAGGACTACAGCGTCGGCGTCGAGGGGAGCGGCAAGAACAACCGCTACTACGTGAGTCTGGGCTACTACGACGGCGAGGGCATGCAGCACAACGACGACTACGAGAAGTATACGGTGGACATGTCCTACGACCACAAGGTCGCCCGCGACGTTTCGCTGAAGACCAAGGCGGGCTTCGTGCGCGGTTTCCGCACCTATAACAACGGCACGAGCTATGGCGTCAACCCCCTTTGGCCCGTCTACAACGGCGACGGCTCCTACTTCCGCAGCAACCCGAAGGACTACGGCAATCCCGTGATGATCAACCGCGAGGTGAACCGCGGGTCGGACGACATGACGGGCTATGCGCTGGTCAAGGCCGACTGGACGATTCTCCCCGGCCTGACCTTCGCCGCCTCGGGCAACGTGCGTGCCGAGCAGAGCCGCTCGTCCTACTTCAATCCGCCGCTCTATACGCTTCAGGGCGACAACTACAACGGCGAAGGTGGCAACAGCGAGTCGACCTACGTCAATCTGGCGTGCGACGCCTACCTGACCTGGAACAGGACCTTCGGCGACCACGCCCTGTCGGCCATGGCCGGAACCGGCTACGAGAACAGCGTGAGCCGCGGATCGACGATCACCGGGCGCGGCTTCACCAATGCCGCGCTCAAGGACGAGGTGGTCTCCGGCGCCGACAAGGTGATCACCTCGACGTCGCGCAGCCAGGAGATGCTCGCTTCGGCCTTCACGCGACTGAACTACGCCTATAAGAACCGCTACCTATTCACCTTCACGGCGCGCGCCGACGGTGCCTCGAAGTTCGCCGAGGGGCATCGCTGGGGCTTCTTTCCCTCGGGTGCCGTAAGCTGGAAGATGGAGGAGGAGCCCTGGATACGGCAACTCGACTTCTTCGACCAGTTGAAGCTACGCGCCAGCTACGGCGTGTCGGGCAACCAGGGCATTCTGCCCTACCAGACCTTCGAGAGGTTCGGTTACGACTACTACTGGTGCGACGGCCGGGAGTACCGCGCCTACGGCATCGGCTATCAGGACGGCCGGCAGGGTCTGGGCGACCGCTTCGTGACCTATGCCGGTATGGCCAACCACGAGCTTACGTGGGAGAAAACCGCGCAGATGGACATCGGCCTCGACCTCTCGATCTTCAGGGGGCGCCTCTCGCTGACGTTCGACTATTACGTCAAGCGCACCACCGATCTGCTGCGCAAGCAGTATCTGGCCCCCAGTACGGGTTTCGACACGGTGTGGGTCAACGACGGCGAGATCCGCAACGAGGGCTTCGAGATCGCACTGACGGGCCGCATCGTCTCCACCCCCGACTGGAACTTCACGGCCACGGGCATCTTCAGCCGCAACCGCAACAAGGTGGTGGCGATCGGCACGGCCGAAAATTCGGGCGCCACGGTCGACGCCAACGGCATCTGCTACACGCAGTACGGCGGCGGTGTCTACAGCGACGCCTTCCTCAACGTGCTGGCCATCGGCTACCCCGTCAATTCGTTCTACGGATACATGGTCAACGGTATCATCCAGACGCCGCAGGGCGACGGGTCGAGCCCCAACACCCGTCCGGGCGAGTTGAATTACGTGGGTCTGAATCCCGACGGCACGCTCGATCCCTCGCGGCGCACGATCATCGGCGATCCCAATCCCGACTTCACGGCCAGCCTCAATCTCTCGCTGTCGCACCGCTGCGGCATCGACCTTTCGGTGATGATGTACGGCGTCTACGGCAACGACATCTTCTCGGCGCGCAAGCTCGATGCGCCGGCCCTGAGGGCCGGCCGCTGGACGCCGGAGCATCCGAACAACGAGCGTCCGAGTCTGCGCTACAACCGCCAGTACCACGCCTCGTCGTGGTCGGTCGAGGACGGTTCGTTCCTGCGCATCTCGAACATCACGCTGGGATATACGCTTCCGCCCGAAAAGGTCAGAGGGATCAAGCATATGCGCCTGTATGTCAGCGTCAGCAATCCTTTCACCTTCTCGAAGGTGAGCGAGTACGACCCCGAAGTGGGTGAGAACGGTATCGGCGGCGTGCCCTATCCCCGCGTCTCGACGATCACCTGCGGCGCCGAGTTCAAATTCTAACGTTTACCATCCATGAAACGTATCTTTCACTGCATATTGCTGCTCGCGGCAGCCGCGGGGCTCGGTTCGTGCCTCGACGAAGTGCCCTACGGCACCTATTCGAACAAGACCTTCTACAATACGGAGGCCGATGCCGAATCGGCATTGATGTACGCCTATACGCCCCTGAACTATATCGAGTACTGCGCCCGTTTCCTCTTTTTCCTGGGCGACGTGCCGACCAACCAGTACAAGTCCTACGGCAAGGCCGACGAGAGCCCCCTTTTCCAGTGGGACATCACCCCGACGAGCGATGAGGCGATCTACTTCTTCAAGTCGGCCTATGTGAGTCTGGCCCGCACCAACTCGGTGCTCGACAACGTGGCGCGTATGTCGGACATCTCCGCTTCGGCGCGCCGCCGGATCCTGGGCGAGGCCCATTTCCTGCGCGCCTTCAACCACTTCATGCTGGTCATCAACTACGGCAGCGTACCCATCCGCCGGCAGACCGTGTCGAGCGTGACGGACTCGTTCCGCGATTTCGCGCCGATCGCCGACGTCTACGCATTCGTCATCGACGAGCTGGAGACGGCCATCGGAATGCTTTCGGTCGGCAAGCGGCAGGGGCGTGCCGACAAGGTGGCCGCGCAGGCTCTGCTGGCCCGCGTCTACCTCTACATGGCCTCGGCCAAAGCCTCGGGCGCCCCGGGCTACGAGTGGGTGGAGGATGCCGATGCCGCCTATGCGCTGGCGGCCCGGTACGCCTCGGCCGTGCTCAACGACCAGACGGCCTACCGGCTCGATCCCGATCTGGGCAATGTCTACGACACGGAGCACCAGGCCGACGGCGTGGAACACATCTTCATGACCTCGATGAACCGCGAGGCGAGCGGCATGGAGGGCACCTATTCGCAGCTGCCGCAGATGTTCGTCATCCAGACCGGCAATGTGGTCTGGATCTCCGAGTCGATCGCGGCCCAGGGCGGAGGTGTGCGCGTGAGGAAGTTCGTCGACTACGAGTCGGGGTTCCAGGCGATGCGCGTCGACAACGAGTTCCGAGATACCTACGACGATGCCGACCTGCGCAAACAGCTCATGGTGACGACGATCTACAACGAGGACGGCTCGGTGCTGGCCACCTACGACCCGTCGAACCTGACCAGCAGCGACAACGTGAAGAACAAGTTCTTCTATCCCTTCTGCCGCAAGTACACCGATGCGCAGTCGAATGCCAACCGCACGTCGGCCAACTGTTATTTGATCCGTTTTGCCGAAGTGGCACTTACCTATGCCGAGGCCGCGGGCCCTACTGAAGAGGGATATCGCTGGGTCGATGCCGTGCGCAACCGTGCGGGGCTGGGCGATCTGCCGCGGGGGCTTTCGCTCGCCGAGTTCCGCGAGGCGGTGATCGCCGAGCGCGTGAAGGAGCTGGCATTCGAGGGGCACGGCATCTACGATCTGCGCCGTCTGAACCGTGTCGATGCCGCACACATCACCAACAAGACCTTCAAGCCCGCCTACGCCTACTTCTATCCGGCGCCGCAGCGCGAGATGGACCTCAACCCCCAGAAATAAACCGACACAAACCGACACAAACCGACCAGAACATGAAACGATTGAACAGATACATCCTTTCGGCAGTGTTGCTGCTGGCGGCGTTCGCCACCGCGTGCAGCGAGGATACGACCGACCCGGCCAACCCCTACGAGGGAGATTTCGCGCTTCGGTCGCAGGCCGAAGTCGATGCCTTTACGGCGCGCGGCAGCGTCAACCGTCTGATGATCGAGGGCGAGGGGATCACCGACCTCTCGTCGCTCGACGTCGCGGCCGTCGGCACGCTCACGATCCGCAATACGGGCATTGCGGAGCTCGTGCTGCCCCATGTCACTTCGGTCGCCACGCTGCTGGAGATCGAGGGCAACGCCGCGCTCGCCTCGTTGGGCGAGATGGGGCTGCGTTTCTCGATCGGTGACATACGCATCGAGAACAACCCCGTGCTCACCGACATCGGCGGCCTGATGGGGCTCAAGAAGATGACCGGGCGCCTTTTTGTCCAGGACAATGCGGCCCTGGGCGAGGACAAGCCCGACCAGCCGGACGAATACGGCTTCAACGTCATTCGCTATCTGATCTCCAATGCGGTGCTGGCCGCCGACCGGGTGATCCTTTCGAACAACCATCCGCTGGCTGCGACCGACCCATCGCTGATCGGCCAGGGCGGCGAGACGGGCGGCGTATACAGCTATACGGTGAAATCCGATGCCGAAGCCGCGGCGCTGAGCCTCAGCGGCAAGGAGGTGAAGAACCTGACGATCGAGGGCGCCCAGGTCACCGATAACGGTATGGCGGCGCTGGCTTCGAAGATCGAGGTCGTGCAGGGCACGCTGACGATCGACGGCGCTGCGATCAAGACCACCGAGACCTTCTTCGGCAAGGTCGACTGCCGCGGTGGCATCGTGCTGCGCAACATCGTGACCTACGACGAGGCGGGCGGCAACCGATTCTTCAACATCAACGGATTTAAGGACATCACCTGCATCCACGGCGATTTCATCCTCGAGAACATTCCCTATCTGACCCACTGGGGCGCGGGCAACGGCTTTGCGCAGATCACCGACGTGGAGGGAGATATGACCGTGCGCGACTGCGGCATGCAGCAGATGGCCTTCGCCTCGCTGACCCGCGTGGGCGGCACGCTGACGATCGACCACAATTGCATCGAGCTCTATACGGGCTTTTTCTGGAACCTGGCGACGCGCCTCGAAGAGATCGGCGGCAGCTTCGTCCTGACCGGCAACGATCATGTCAACGGACTGGGCGGCTTCGAGAAGATCCGCTCGATCGGCGGCGATGTGACGATCGCAGGCAACGGCACCGACCCGAGCGCCGGAGGCATTCCCTACGAGACCTGTCCCGGGCAGGTGGGCTTCGATCTGGTCGCGGGCTGGATCGCGAGCGGTGTCGTCCGTCAGGGTGCCGTCGTCGATTGCCGCTATGCCGATGGTACGCCGGTCGACTTCTCGGATATTCCCGAGCCGGATCCCTACAAGAGCTACACGATCTCGTCGCGCGACGAGCTGCTGGCCTTCGCGCCGCAGGATGGCTCGGCCGAGCGCGAGACGGTGCGCGACCTGACGATTCTCGATCCTCAGGGCACGATGTCGGACAACGACCTCTCGTTCGTCAAGACCCGTGTCGACAAGGTGCTGGGCGACTTCACCCTCGTGGGCTCGACGCTCACCTCCACCGAGCAGCTCTTCCTCAACGACGGGTTCGCGGTCGAGGGCGGTATCGTCTTCCGCGACTGCGCGCAGCTGTTCAACCTCAACGGTATGAAGTCGATGACGGCCATCGGCGGCGACCTGGTGTTCGAGAACTGTCCGAAGATCGCCACCAACTGGGGTGCGGGCAATGCCCTGTCGCAGATCGAGCACGTTGGTGGCAGCGTGCGTCTGACGGGCGTGGCGGAGCCCATGGCGGGCGTGACGTTCCTCTCCCTGAAGAGCGTGGGCGGCGACTTCGAGGTGCGCGGCTGCAACGGCAGCTTCTGGAACTTCGATGTCATGCCGCTCCGAGAGATCGGCGGCAGCCTGGTACTCGCGGACAATGCCAACCTCAACGGGCTGGGCGGCTTCGCACAGCTCGAGCGGGTGGGCGGCGACGTGACCGTTGCGGGCAACGGCGCCTCGGCGGGTTATATTCCCGTCGCGTCGACCGACAACCAAGTGGGGCTCGAACTGCTGGGGCGGCTCTACCGTGCGGGCGTCTTCTCCGAAGGAGCAGTCTTTACGATCGAATCGAACGGTATGAGCTATTCGATCGACTCCCTCTGATCCGAAATAATCGCTCACCCGGGGCGGCACACCGCCCCGGGTGAGCCAAAACAGCGAAACCATGAAAACTTTCCGAACGATACTTTGCGCCGCGGCGTTGGCGCTCGTGGCCGCGGGCTGCGAAAAGGAGTGGGACCGCAGCGAGTGGCCCGAGATCCCCGTCCGTCCCGATCCCGTGCCCAACACGGGCGATTACGCCTTCTCCGGGGGCGCCATCTCCGAGGAGGTGCTGCATAATTATCTCTCGCGCGCCATCACGCAGACCGAGTTTCTCAACACGGCCCGCACGACGACCGACGGCGTATACGGCACCCCCGACGACGAGCGCATGCTGCTCAACACGGGCGCCAAGTTCATCGGCCGCGCGCTCTACCAGTGGGGCCACGAGGAGCACTTCCTCGACGAGGGGTGGTTCGCCGAGGCGCGGGCGAAGGTCGACCGCATGCACGCCTCCGATCCCGATCTGCTCTTCCAGGCGGCCTTGTTCGAGATCGTCACCGCGAAGGTCGACGACATCCCCGTTCCCGCATGGGTCTTCGAGGCCTTCGGCAAGGCGCCCGAGCAGCGTAATTTCCGTTTCGACGCGATCCGCAACGAGTCGAACATCATGGTGGGGCAGTGGGGCGATGGCACGTGCGTTCCCGACATGCAGCGCGAAGAGACACAGATGTGGTTCTATTATATGGGCGTGAAGTACATGGAGGCGGGCTGCGAGGCCTTCCACATGGGTCAGGTGATGCTCATGGCCTCGATGGGCGATGCGGCCAACGGCTATGCCGGCTACCGCAACCTGCTCGGGAAGCTTCGTGAGGCGGCGCGTACCCGGGCGCTGCGCGGCACGGCGATCTTCGACGCACACCTCTCCAACGGCGGCATCGTCGTGGAGGGCGAGCTGCTCTTCGACTTCGTATCCTTCCCGCTGCGGGCCAAGGAGATCGTGGGCGAGCAGATGAAGGCCAAGCTCGAGAAGGGCTATCTCGACTCGGTGATCGGCTATACGCGGGGCGGCCGCACGCCGAGCGGCTGGTCGACCGACCGCGTGCCCTACATCCTGGAGTTCGACAACTTCGGGTCGAGCAGCCATCCGGGCGCCTACAACTGGGACGACAATTTCGTGTGGGGCTACGACGAGATTTCGTGGTTCAGCCGTCTGGACGGGGAGTATGCCTGCCAGTGGCTGGAGTATGCGGTCGACTACATGCGCAGCGTGGACCCCGCGGGTTATATCCAGATGCCCGGCTGCCGTGTGGCGGTCGATGGCCCCGAGCACTTCTATCGCTGCAATACCGCCAGCGAGGCGACCCCCACGGGGCGTTCGACCGAGGAGACGATCAAGCGGTTGTGGAAAAACGAATAACGCCCGATCCCATGAAACGACTGCTCTATTCCGCTCTTCTGCTGCTCGCCTCGTGCGGCAGTGCGGCCGAAGATCCCTACCGCTTCGACGGCGCGATCACGCAGCCCGTTCTGGAGCGCTATCTGTCGCGTGCCGTCACCATGTCGGAGTTCCTGACCGTCGACCCCTTCTGCAACGATGGGACCTATCCCGACAAGGAGGCCGACGTGGAGCTGATCCGAAGCACGGGCGCCAAGTTTATCGGCCGCGCGATCTACCGCTGGGGCGACGAGCCGGCGCTGGCCGATCCCGCATTCTGGTCGGGCGCCAGGGCGTTGATCGACCGGGTGCACGCCTTCGATCCTGATGTCATTTTCCAGGCCGCGACCTTCGAGGCGGTCTACCGCACGGTGAACGAGATAGAGGTTCCCGCGTGGACGTTCGAGGCGCTGGGCCTGCCGGTCGAGAAGCGCCGTTTCGACTACGCCTCGATGCTCAACCGCGAGGGCATCTACGTCGATCTGTGGGGGCCGGGCGGCAGCGTGCCGGATATTACGCAGGTCGAGACGCAGTTGTGGCTGATGTACCTCATCGGCTCCTACGTCGATATAGGCTGCGAGGCGGTGCATCTGGGGCAGGTGTGGCTGATGGGCATGAACGACAGCGGATGGCAGACCTGGGACAGCTTCCTTCGGAAGGTCCGCGCCTGGGTCGGGCAGCGTGCGCGCCGCCATTTCGTCCTTTTCGATGCCCACGCCGGCAGCCGCGGCATGCTGGTGGGCGAGCGGAGCCTGCTCGACTTCAACTCCTTCCCGCTGCGGATCAAGGAGGTGGCGGGGAGGCCCATGGAGTGCGTGCTCGAAGCGGACCACCTCGATGCCCTCTACGGCAAGAGCCCCGCATGCGTGGTCCCGAGCGGCTGGCACTGCGATGGGCTGCCCTATCTGGTCGAGTTCGACAACTTCGGCGTGAGCGACCACCCGGGCGAGGCGAACCTTGCGGACCACTACGTGTGGGGCTACGACGAGATCACCTGGTTCTACATGCTCGATGTCGCGGCCCGGCGCGCCTGGCTGCGCTACGCCTACGAATGGCTGCGCGCGCACGATCCGCACGGACACCTCGAGATGCCCGGCGCGCGCGTGGTTTCCGTGGGCGGCGGTGCGCAGGTTTTCCTCTGCCGCGCCGTGGCGCCGAGCGAGCGGATCCCCTACGGCATGGCGATCGACGGTGTGATCGCCGAGCTGTGGCGCGAGTAGGCGGCGGTTTCGGAGCATCGCCCCGGGGCGTCATCCGTTCCGGGGCGATGCGCCGGCGGCTACTGCTGCCGCACGACCGACGCCTTGAAGGCCTGTCGGTACTCGCTCGGTGTGGTGCCCGTGCGCTTGCGGAAGACGCGGTTGAAGTTGGAGATGTTGTTGAAGCCGCACGAGTAGCAGATCTCCGAGATCGTCTGCTCGGTTTCGATGATCATCTGCGCCGCACGGTCGATGCGGAAGCCGCTGAGGTAGTCCCAGAAGTTGTGGCGGGTGCGTGTCTTGAAGAAGCGGCTCACAGACGAGGGCGACATCCCCACGAGGCGCCCGATGTCCTCCAGCGCGATCTTGTGCCGGTAGTTCTGTTCGACGAACTGCACGATGCGGTTGATGCGGCGGCTGTGCGAGAAGCTGTGTTCGGTGTTCTGAAGCCCTATAGGCTCGATCGTCGCACGGTCGACCGAGGCCAGGTAGTTGAGGATCTCCAGAAAGAGCAGCGTCGCTTCGAACCCCTCGGTGCGGGGGAGGCGCAGCAGCCTGTCGCGCAGCGCAGTGGCAGTCTCTGCCGAGAACTTGAGTCCGGGGGCGGGCTGCGTCAGCAGGTCGCGGATCGGGTGCATCTGGTCCGTATCGAAGATGCCCCACTCGGGCAGCGTGCACGGAAACTGCACGACTACCACCTCGCACCGCGTATCGCCGCTCTCGTCGCTGCGTTTGTAGCAGTGCAGCGTGTCGGGGTTCACCAGCACCAGATCGTGCTCGGTGAACTCCTCCGAAAGGTTGCCCAGAATGCGTTTGCCCCGCACGTTGAGCGTGAGATTCAGCTCGTAGTCTTTGTGGAAGTGCAGCGGGAAATCCATCTGGTTGTCGGGCCAGTAGTTGGCGATGAACAGGTCGTGCTTGCCCAGCGGGGTGATCTCTTTGAGGATGTATTTCATGGGGATGTGCTTGCCGCGCTTCGCTTTACGCAAAAATAGGATTTTTCGCCCTTTTTTTGCTATTTTCAGACAAAAATTTCGTTCGATGATGACTCGTCCGACAATCCGTACCGCATCCGGGCTCTGGCTTGCCCTCTGCGGCCTTTGCGCGGCCTGCTCGCCGGAGCCGGTGGGCCGCTATGTCGATCCCAATATCGGCGGCGTGGCGCCGCTGCTGACCACCGTCGCGCCGCAGGTGCACCGGCCGCACGCCATGGTGCGCATCTATCCCGTGACCGAGCCGGGGCTGGAGGACCGCTACCTTTCCGACCGCATCTACGGCGTGGCGCTCAACATGCCGCGCTACCGCCAGGGCGTCGCGGGGAGCGTGATGCCCACGGCGGGGCCTCTGACCTTCGACCGCGACAGCTCCTCGTCGTGGTACGACCATGCGCTGGAGGAGCTCCACCCCTGGTCGCACCGCGTGTGGCTGGAGGATTTCGCCGTTTCGGCCGAGTGGACCACCACCTGCCGGACGGCGCTCTACGCTTTCGACTTCACCGATCCGTGGCGCGATGCGAACGTCCTCTTCCGCCTGACGGCGCCGGGCCAGGTGCGCGTCGAGGAGCGCCGCATCGTCGCGGGGTGGGAGCAGGTGGACTATGCCCGGCAATACTTCTACGCCGTGGCCGATCGTCCCTTCGCGCGGGCGGGCACCGCCTCGCAGGGTGTGCTCTCGGAGGCGGCGTCGGCATCGGGCCCCGGTGTGGGGGCGTGGCTCTCGTCGCCCGGGGGCGGCGGGCCGGTCGTTTTCCGTGTCGGCATCTCCTTCATCAGCGAGGAGCAGGCGCGGGCCAACCTCGAGGCCGAGTGTGCGGCGCTGTCGTTCGGCGAGGCTAAGGAGCGGAGCCGCGCCGTGTGGGAGGAGTCCCTGGGCCGCATCCGCGTCGAGGGCGGCACGGAGCGCGAGCGGCGGATCTTCTATACGTCGCTCTATCGCACCGAGGAGCGCATGGTTGACTACTCGGAGGGCGGGCGCTATTACAGCGGCTTCGACCGCCGCGTGCACGAGGACGAGCGCCCCTTCTGCTGCGACGACTGGGCCTGGGATACCTACCGTAACCTCCATGCGCTGGGGCTGCTTCTCGACCCTGCCCGCAAGGCCGACGAGCTGCAGTCGTATGTCCGCATGTACGAGCAGTGGGGCTGGGTCCCGCAGTTCCCCCAGCTCACGGAGTGGGGCGGCGACTGGTTCGAAGGGGGCGGTCCCGACTGGCACGGCGAGCCGATGATCGGCAACCATGTCGCCTCGATCGCCGCCGAGGCGATCCGCAAGGGGGTCGTCGATTTCGATGTGGAGAGGCTCTACGAAGGGCTGCGGAAGAATGCACTGGAAGGGACCCTGATTCCCTGGCGCGCGGGGACTGCGCGCGAGCCCGACCGCTTCTATGCCGAGTGCGGCTACTTTCCGGCGCTGGCGCCCGGCCAGGCGGAGCCCTACGACTATATCGATCACGGCTGGGAGAAGCGTCAGGCCGTCTCGGTGACGCTCGAGCAGAGCTACGACGACTGGTGTCTGGCGCAGATCGCCCGCTACCTGGGGCGCGACGACGATTATCGGCTGCTGATGCGCCGCTCGCGCAACTATCTGAACCTTTGGAATCCCGCAATCGGGTATTTCGCCCCGAAGGACGAACGCGGCGCATGGATCGAGCCTTTCGATCCGCAGCTCTGTGACGGCTACGGTGCCCGCAGCTATTTTGCCGAAGTCAACGCCTGCGTGCACGTTTTCCACGTGCAGCACGACATCGAGCGGCTCGTCGCCCTCATGGGCGGCCCCGAAGCCTTCGTGCGGCGGATCGATGCGGCCTACAACGAGGGGGCTGCGATCGGGAAGTGGCGTTTCATGGGGCGTATGCCCGATGCCACGGGGCTGCAGGGGATGATTCCCGCGGGCAACGAGCCTGCGTTTCACATTCCGTGGCTCTATAACTACGCCGGCGCGGCGTGGAAGACCCAGCACCGCGTGCGGCAGGTCGCCGATCTGTGGTTCGACGACCGCCCTACGGGTCTGAGCGGCGACGAGGATGGCGGCGCGTTGGCGGCCTGGTATGTTTTCGCGGCCATGGGCTTCTATCCGGTCAATCCCGTCTCGGGCGAGTATGCTCTGAGTGCGCCCGTTTTCGAGCGGGTGGAGCTGGCGCTGCCCGGCGGCCGGAGCTTCGTCATCGAGGCCCCCGGGGCGTCAAAGCGCAACAAGTATATCCGCGAGGCGCGTCTCGAAGGGCGCAGGCTCGACCGTCCGTTCCTCACCCACGAGCAGATCGTCGCGGGCGGCACGCTGTCGCTGTCGCTCTGCGACCGCCCCTGTCCCGAGGCCTTCGGTCGGTAGCGGGGCGTTTTGCGCGCGGCGGGGGATGCGGTCGCGCGGCGAACGGGAAGGGGAGTTTCGGCCGAAACTCCTCCTCCCTTTTTCGCCTTTCGGAGGCGTTTTTCGCCCCCGGGCGCGGCGGTTTCGGGTTTTATCAATATCTTTGCCCTATATGGCAGTAATCAGATTGACCAAAGAGTTCTCGTTCGAGGCGGCGCACGCCCTGGACGGATACGACGGGCCGTGCCGCGAGATACACGGCCACTCCTATCGCCTCTTCGTCACGGTGAAGGGGCGCCCGTCGGCGTGCGACGACGACCCCAAGTGCGGCATGGTGATGGATTTCGGCGTGCTGAAGCGCATCGTCGCCGACGAGATCGTCTCGCGCCTCGACCACGCTTTCGTGCTGCGGCGCGGCGCGGAGAACGACGCGCTGTGCGCAGCCCTCGAAGGGCGCTTCTCCAATATCGTCCGGGTCGACTACCAGCCCACGTGCGAGAACATGCTGGAGGATTTCGCCCGGCGCATCGCCGCGCGCCTGCCCCAGGGGGTGGCGCTCCACGCCCTGCGTCTGCACGAGACGGCGACCTCCTATGCCGAATGGCTGGCCGAAGACAATTAGACGACCTATGAAGAAACTGTTTCTGGTCGACGCCTATGCGTTGATGTTCAAATACTACTACGCCTTCCTGGGACGCCCGATGCGCAACCGCGCGGGGATGAACACCTCGGTGGTGTTCGGCTTCGTGAAGTTCCTGCGCGACATCCTCAAGCGCGAGCGGCCCGACCTGCTGGGCGTGGCGTTCGATCCCAAGGGGGGCAGCTTCCGCCGCGAGATCTACCCCGAGTACAAGGCCAACCGCGCGGAGACGCCCGAGGACATCGTCCTATCGGTACCCTACGTCAAGCGGGTGCTGGAGGCGATGTGCATCCCCGTGCTGGAGGTCGAGGGCTACGAGGCCGACGACGTGATCGGCACCCTCTCGCAGAAGGGGGTCGAGGCGGGCTACGAGGTCTTCATGGTGACCCCCGACAAGGACTACGGCCAGCTGGTGCGCGACCACTGCAAGATCTACAAGCAGAAGGGGGCCGACGGCTCGATCGAGATCGTCGACCGCGAGGCGATACGCCTCAAATACGGCATCGACGACCCGACGCTGGTGCGCGACATCCTGGCCCTGTGGGGAGATGCGTCGGACAACATCCCCGGCGTGCCGGGCATCGGCGAAAAGAGCGCCTGCAAGCTGGTGGGCGAGTGGGGCACGGTGGAGAACATCCTCGACCACGCGGCCGAGATCCGCGGCAAGCAGGGCGAGAAGATCGCTGCGTGGGGCGACCGCCTGCGGCTGGCCAAGCGGCTGACGACCATCTGCCTCGACGTGCCGATCTCGTTCCGCGCGGAGGAGCTCACGGTGTGCGAGCCGCGCATCGACGCGCTGCGCGCCCTCTTCGCCGAGCTCGACTTCCGCGCCTTCCTGGGCGATCTGGCCAACCTGGCGCCCGCCGAGGCGGAGAGCGACGCGCCCCGCCAGGAGGCGCAGACCCAGCTGGCGGAGATGGCCCGCGCCAAGTCGGCGGCTGCCAAGAAGGCCGCTCTGGCCGGGCAGGGCGATCTGTTCGCCGCGCCCGCGGCGGCCGCGGAGCCGTCGGAGGCCGTTGCCGACCTTTCGGAGCTGCCGGCCGAGGAGGAGCCGGAGCCGCTGCGGACGGCCCAGACCACCCCGCACGACTATCGTCTGGTCGAGAGCGCCGCCGAGCTGGAGCGGGTGGTGGCCGAGGTTGCGCGCTGCGAGGAGTTCTGCTTCGACACCGAGACCACGGGCTTCGATCTCTTCCGCGACCGCATCGTGGGGCTGTCGCTCGCCGTCGAGCCCCATGCGGCGTGGTACGTACCGTTCCCCGTGGAGCAGCAGGCCGAGTACGCCGCGATCCTCCGCCCGCTCTTCGAGAACGAGTCGACGGCCAAGATCGGCCAGAACATGAAGTTCGACATCGGGGTGCTGCACCGCCTGGGGATCGAGGTGCGGGGACCCAAGTACGACACGATGATCCTCCACTACCTGATCGATCCCGAGTCGCGCCACAACATGAACGCTCTGGCCGAGCGCTACCTCAACTACAAGCCCATCGAGATCGAGACCCTCATCGGCAAGGGGGCGCGGCAGCTGACCATGGACATGGTGGGGGCCGAGCGGGTGAAGGAGTATGCGGCCGAGGATGCCGACATCACGTTGCAGCTCAAGCGGGCGCTCTGGCCCGAGGTGGAGCGGCTGGGGCTCGCGGGCCTCTACTTCGAGATCGAGGAGCCGATGATCGCCGTGCTGGCCGCGATCGAGCGCACGGGCGTGCGCATCGACTCGGCGGCGCTCAACGAATATGCCGTGGAGCTGAGCGGCAAGCTCGCCCGGCTCGAGGCCGAGGTGCGGGCCGAGGCGGGCGAACCGAACCTCAACATCAACTCCACGCGCCAGCTGGGCGAGGTGCTCTTCGCCCGCATGCGCATCGCCGAGAAGCCCAAGATGACCCGCACGAAGCAGTTCTGCACCGACGAGGAGTACCTCCAGACCTTCGCCCGCAAGCACCGCATCGTCGACCTCATACTCGAGTACCGCGGGGTGAAGAAGCTGCTGTCGACCTACGTCGAGGCGCTGCCCCAGCTGGTCAACCCCGCCACGGGGCGTATCCATACCTCCTTCAACCAGGCCGTGACGGCCACCGGGCGCCTCTCGTCGGCCAACCCCAACCTGCAGAACATCCCCGTGCGCGACGAGCTGGGGCGCCGCATCCGCGAGGCCTTCATCCCCTCGGACGACGACCACGTGCTGCTCTCGGCCGACTACAGCCAGGTCGAGCTGCGGCTGATGGCCCACCTCTCGGGCGACGAGGCGCTCATCGCCGCCTTCGCTCACGGCGAGGACGTCCACGCCTCGACGGCCGCGCGTCTGTTCGGCAAGCCGATCGGGGAGGTGACCTCCGAAGAGCGGCGGCGGGCCAAGACGGCCAACTTCGGCATCATCTACGGCATCTCGGCCTTCGGGCTGAGCCAGCGGCTGGAGATCCCGCGCAAGGAGGCCAAGGAGCTCATCGACGGTTACTTCGCGTCGTATCCCAAGGTGAGGGAGTATATGGAGCGTGTGGTCGAGGAGGCGCGCACGAAGGGCTACGTGTCGACGATCTTCGGCCGCCGCCGCTACTTGAACGACATCGCCTCGCGCAATGCCGTGGCGCGCGGTCTGGCCGAGCGCAACGCCGTGAACGCCCCCATCCAGGGCTCGGCCGCCGACATCATGAAGATCGCCATGATCGCCGTGGCGCGCCGCTTCGCCGAGGAGGGGATCCGCTCGCGGGTGATCCTCCAGGTCCACGACGAACTGGTCGTCGACACGCTGCGCGGCGAGCAGGAGCGGGTGGCGCAGATCGTCACCGAGTGCATGGAGCAGGCGGCGCAGCTGAGCGTGCGCCTCGCGGTCGACTACGGCGTGGGCAGCAACTGGCTGGAGGCGCACTGACGCTTTGTCGGACCGCAATGAAAGAGCGACCGGCCTCCTCGGGGAAGCCGGTCGTTTTTCGTTGCGGTCGGGGCGCTGCTACGGCAGCAGCTCGTCGCGGAGGCCGTCGATGTCGGGCACGGCCTGCCAGAGCGTGCCGTCGTCGGTGTAGTAGAGTTCGTACTCCTGCGCTCCGCGCTCGACATCGAGTGCATGGAGCGTGCCCCGGACGTGGTGGAGTATGCGCTCGACGTCGTCGATGCGCCAGGAGGCGTAGTCGCCCGTCTCGAAAGCTGTGCGCACCGCTTCGGGAAGCGCCGTGTAGTGGCTCTCCGTCTCGGTCATGTACCACTTGCCCGCGTTGTCGAACCACGCTTCGGTGTCGCTTCCCGCGTCGTCGAATTCGGCGACGAGGTAGGAGGCGCGCCGCTCCCATTCGACGTCGACGGCCCGGGGGAACATCCCGGTGAAAGTGTGTCGTACTGCGTCGGGAGGCGTTATTGCGTCGTCGTCGCTGCATGCGGTCGCACCGGCGAAAAGAGCCAGCGCCAATAGTCGGATCATCGTTTGTTTCATCGTGCGGTCGTTTTGTCGGTTTTCGAATTTGCAAATATTGTGCCGGGTTTACCGGTAGCGGTGCGAGATGAGGGTCATGAACTCCTCGCGCGTGCGGTGGTCGGAGAGGAAGATGCCGGTGAAGGCCGAGGTGGTGGTGGCCGACTGCTGCTTCTCGATGCCGCGCATCTGCATGCACATGTGGCTCGCTTCGATCACCACGGCCACGCCCATCGGCGAGAGCGCCTCCTGGATGCAGTCGCGGATCTGCACCGTCAGCCGCTCCTGCACCTGCAGCCGGCGGGCGAAGCTCTCCACCACGCGGGCGATCTTCGAGAGGCCCGTGATGCGGCCGTCGGGGATGTAGGCCACGTGGGCCTTGCCGTAGAAGGGGAGCATGTGGTGCTCGCACATCGAGTAGAGCTCGATGTCCTTGACCAGCACCATCTGCTTGTACTCCTCGCGGAACATCGCCGAGCGGAGGATGGCGAGCGGATCCTCGTCGTAGCCCTTCGTGAGGAACGACATCGCCTTGGCGACCCGCTCGGGGGTCTTCACGAGCCCCTCGCGTGCGGGGTCCTCGCCCACGAGGCGCAGGATGGCCTCGTAGTGGTGCTTGAGCTGCTCGACGGTCGCGGCGTCGAAGCGCTCCTCTTTGGTATAGGTGGGGTGTTGCATGGCTCTATTTTTCGGTTGCGTGGAGGAATGCCGCCACCTGCCGCACGGCGCGCCCGCGGTGCGACGTGGCGTTCTTCTCGTCGGCGGTCATCTGGGCGAAGGTGCGGTCGAAGCCCTCGGGCCGGAACAGCGGGTCGTAGCCGAACCCTTCGTCGCCCGTCTCGTGTTCGATGATGCGCCCCCGGACGATCCCCTCGAAGAGGTGCTCCTCGCCGCCGAGGATCAGTGCGATGACCGTGCGGAAGCGGGCCCGGCGGTTTTGCTTGCCCGCGAGGTTCTGCAGCAGCAGGCGGTTGTTGGCCGCGAAGTCGTGGCCGTCGGTGGCGTAGCGCGCCGAGCGGACCCCCGGGGCGCCGTCGAGCGCCTCGACCTCGAGCCCCGTGTCGTCGGCGAAGCAGTCGAGGCCGGTGCGGGCGTGGAGGTAGCGCGCCTTCTGGAGTGCGTTGCCCTCGAGCGTGGGCTGCGTCTCGGGGATCTCCTCCGTGACGCCGCAGTCGCGGGGCGTGAGCAGCTCGAACGCGTCGCCCAGCACGGCCTGCACCTCGGAGAGCTTGTGGGCGTTGTTGGTGGCGAAAAGGATCTTCATGGGGGCAAAGGTAGGCAAAATTCGGGAGAAACGCTTCGCTTTCACGAGGATTTGCCGCTGTTGCCGAAGCCCTGCGCCGCGCAGAGGGCCGCGACGAGCTCGTCGCCTCGGTATTGCCGGCAGAGGGTGCCGCCTGCCAGGACGTGCAGTTCGTCGGCCATGTCGGCGAGCGTCAGCGGGCGGCGCGTGGCGACTATGAGGGTCGTGCCGCGGGGGCGCTCGGCCAGGAGCAGCCGCCGGGCTGTGCGCCGGGCCGCGGCGTCGAACCCCTCGACCGGCTCGTCGAGCAGTACCACGGCGGGGCTGCGGAGCAGGGCCGCGACGAGCGCGAGCTGCCGCCGGCGGGCGGGGCTCCACCCCTCGACGGGGGTGTCGAGCGGCAGGTCGAACGCGCCGAGCAGCGCCGCGGCGTCGGCCTCGGAGCCTCCGGGGCGGTAGCGCAGCGCCAGCTCGGCCAGGTCGCGTCCCGTGAGCCCCGCGTAGAGGCGGGGATCGTGCGGCACGTAGACCACCTCGCGCGGGCACAGGGGGCGGCCGAAGCGGGTCGCCGAGCCCGAGGCGGGGCGCCGCAGCCCCGCGAGGGCCTCGAGCAGCGCCGTCTTGCCCGCGCCGGCGGGACCCGCGAGCAGGTGCAGGGCCCCCTCGGCGAGGTGCATCGTCACGCCGTCGACGAGCGTGCGGTCGTCGGTGCGGAGGGTGAGCGCGTCAATCGTAATCATAAAGATAGCGGTCGAGGTTGCGTTCGGCGGCGAGGGCGTAGGTCACCGTGAGCCACAGCGTCAGGGGCAGCAGGGGCGGCAGGAGCACGCCCGCCGCGCCCCACCGCTCGGCCTGCGACGCGCCTGCCGAGGGGCTGCACGGGTCGTAGCGGGCGTACTTGGCCAGCACGGCATAGGCCAGCGCCAGCGCCGCGAGGGGCGCCCAGGCGGCGGCGATCCAGGCCGTGCGGGGGTGGAAAACCGCGGCCACGAGGGCTGCGGGGAGCGTGAGGGCGAAGTAGTTGCGCCAGGCGGCGAGGATCTTGCGGGTGAGCAGGCGCGAGGCGCCCATGCGGGGGAGGGCCAGCAGCGCCGGGTCTTCGTGGCGGCGGTAGAGGCCGCGGCAGGCGACAGCGGCCAGCAGCAGCGCCCCGAAGGGGAGGTAGGGCACGGGGGTGCAGAGCAGCAGCGCGGCGGCGACGGATGCCGCGGCGGCGCGATGGCGGCGCAGGGCGCCGGTCCACTCGGGCGAGTAGCCCAGGAGGCGGAGGAGCGAGGGGCGGGTCATGTCGCTAACGCACCACTTCGAGGCGGTCCAGCCGCTCGTCGAGGTCGATCTTGTCGATGATCGTGCGCACGAGCATGTCGATGTCGCTCCCCTCGGAGTAGTCGGCCGGGCAGACGTGGTTGACGCGGTTGTCGTGGATGAGCGATGCCATCTCCTTGCGGGCCCCCTTCTGGTCGGGGTTGTAGACGGCAATCGAGTGGCCGCCGAAGTTCTTCACCAGCCGCATGCAGGGGATGTCGGTGGTGCCGTCGCCGACGTAGATCATCCGCCGGAAGGGCACGGCGCGCTCCTGCTCGGGGATGTAGCGGTTGACCTCCTTGGAGTCGAAGACCGACTCGACGCCCTTGTTGATCTTGAAGATGAACTGCGTCTTGTTGGTGTAGTTGACCGCCACGGCGGGCCAGTAGGCGATGCCGTCGACGTCGTAGAGAAACGAGCAGGCGTAGATCTTGCGGAACTCGTGGGCGATCTCCGTCCCCTCGATGATCTCCTTCAGCCCCGATGAGTTGATGTAGTGGAGGATGCGGATACCCTTCCGGGCGCCGTAGGCGTTGATGCGCGAGAACCACTCCCCGACGCCGCGGAAGAGCGTCACGCGGCGTCCCGACTCCTGGAACGCCTCGCGGCGCAGCGACAGCCCCTTCGACTTGGCGGCCTGGATCATGCGGGCCATGTAGGTGAGCACCATGTCGGCGTCTTGCTCCTCGGCCAGCGAGTTGGCTTCCGACCAGAACTCCTTGTTGCTCTTGCCCACGGCGGGGATGAAGTCGTACTCCTGCATGTTGCCCGGAGAGAGGGTGCCGTCGAAGTCGTAGATCAGCGCGATGGTGAAGCGGGGTTCCATAGTTTGGGGAGGTTTGTATCCTCAAAAATAGCTTTTTTTATTTATATTTGCAAAAAACATACGCTTATGGAGTTCAAGGAGGTGATCGCACGGCGACGCAGCGTGCGTAAGTTCGACACGGCGCGGATGGTGGAGGGCGACAAGATCGAGCGGCTGCTCGCCGCGGCGCTCGCGGCCCCCTCGTCGCGCAACAGCCGCTCGACCCGCCTGGCGGTGGTCGACGACCGCGCGACGATCGACCGCATGGCCGCCATGCGCGATTACGGCGCGGCGTTTCTCACGGGGGCGCCGCTGGCTATCGTCGTGGCGGGCGACCGCACGGCGAGCGATCTGTGGGAGGTCAACGCCTCGATCGCGGCCACGATTCTGCAACTGACGGCCGTGGACGAGGGGCTCGCCTCGTGCTGGGTCCATGTGGCCGGCCGCCCGCGGCTGAAGGACGACCCCGAGGGGGAGACGGCCGCCGACTATCTGCGCGGCCTGCTGCCGTTAGGCGAGGGGTGGGAGCCGTTGTGCGTGGTGGCGTTGGGCTACTCCGACTACGTGCCCAAGCCGCTGCCCGAGGCCGACGACACCGCGCGCGTGGTGTGGGCGGGGCGCTGAGCCGTGTGCTTGCCGCGGGGCGCTGAAGCCTCCGTGTGCCGCCGGCATGTCGGCCGGCTCGAGCCGCTGCCGCACCCAACGACAAGGGGCCCCGATCGTTCGGGGCCCCTTCTGTTATGCAGGTCAGAGGGGGAAGAGCTCCAACTGGTCCTTTTCGTGGTTGAACGAGAGGCGGTGGTGGGGCGTCAGGCCGTGGCGGCGGATGGCCAGGCGGTGTTCGCGCGTGGGGTAGCCCTTGTTGCGGAGCCAGCCATAGTGGGGGAACTTGGCGTCGAGGCGCTCCATCCACTCGTCGCGGTGGGTCTTGGCCAGCACCGAGGCCGCGGCGATGTCGGCGTACTTGCCGTCGCCCTTGACGATGCAGCGGTAGGGGATCGCGAGCTCGGTGCGGAAGCGGTTGCCGTCGATCACCAGCAGCTCGGGCGCCGGGTCGAGGCGCGCGGCCGCGAGCGACATCCCCTCGAACGAGGCGTTGAGGATGTTGATCTCGTCGATGCGCTCCGGCGCGACCGCCTCCACGGCCCACGCCACCGCCTCGCGCTCGATGAGCGCGCGCAGCCGGTCGCGGTTGCGGGCCGTCATCTGCTTGGAGTCGTTGAGCAGCGGGTCGCGGAAGTCGGGCGGCAGGATCACCGCCGCGGCGAAGACCGGCCCGGCGAGGCATCCGCGCCCCGCCTCGTCGCACCCCGCCTCGCGCAGGTCGTACTGGTATTGTGTTTCGAGCATGGAACAAAGTTAGCGAAAAATCCGGAACTCCCTGCTGGGGGAGCTCCGGATTCGGTTCGTGGTGCGGGGCCTTCCTACTCGATGATCACCGTGCGGTTGAGCTTGGGATCGGAGAAGAGGTTGTTGGTGTCGCCCTCGGCCTTCTTGACCAGGCGCTCGGCCGGTACGCCGTACTTCTTGACCAGCATGTCGTAGACGTACTGGATGCGCTGCTCGCTCAGGCGCTGGTTGACGGCTGCCGAGCCGGTGGCCTTGTCGGCCGAGCCGATCAGCGTGAAGGTCTTGTTCTTGTCGGCCTTCATCGAGTTCTGTACGTAGAAGTCGAGGTTGACCAGCTGCTGCTTGTCGAGCGTCGCCTTGCCCAGGCCGAAGAAGAGGGCCACGGGGGCGGGGGTGGTGTTCTCCACGACGGTGGTCACCACTTCGGGCTTGCGGTTGCGCAGGGCGGCGTTCTGGTCGGCCAGGCGCACGTTGGCCTTGTCCAGGGCGATCTTGTCGCGCTCGAGGGCGGCGATACGGTCGACGTAGGCCGAGTAGTCGGGAGCCTGCACGCGCTTGAAGCCGCGGCGGTTGAGCTTGAAGCTCAGACCTACGGTCACCGAGGTCATGCCCTCGAAGCTGCTGCCGCGGGCCACGCCGTCGAGGCGTTGGTTGACGAACATCTGGCGTCCTTCGAGCGTCAGGTCGACGACCTCGCCCAGGCGGAACGTGTTGAGGATGCCCACGTGGGCGGCCAGCTCGTTGCGGTGCGTGTCGTTTCCGTAGGTGCGGGCCCAGCCGAAGCCGACGGTGGGGATGATGTTCCAGATGCGGGTCTCCTTATAGCCGCTGATGGCGTTGGAGAGGTTCCACAGCACGTCGGCGTGGAGGTAGGAGATGCCGAACTTCTCGCGGTAGATGCCCTCGCCGATGTAGTTCTTCAGGTAGGGAGCCCCTGCCGTGCCCCAGCCCTTGGCGTTCAGGCCCGAGTAGCCCAGGCGCAGACCCACGCTCGGGGTGAGCCATTTACCCACGTAGATGTCGAGGGCTGCGGCCATGCGCTCGCTCGCCGAGCCGTAGGAGTCGTTCTCGCCCTGGTAGATGTTCACGCCGCCTGCGGCGCCGAGGAAGATGTTGTCGAAGAAGCGGTTGGTTTCGTAGGGACCGCGTACGATGCGGTTCTGGGCATCGCGGTTGCCGTTCTCCTGTGCGAAGGCGCCGAGGCTGCACGTCGCTGCCAGCGCGAAGGCCAGCATGAGTTTGGAAAGATGTTTCATGGTTCGAAAGGTTTTTAGTGAAAACTAGCTGCTCGGTGTCGTGCAATCCGAGTGCCAAACTCGTCGCGCGCGCGTTTTGGCTTGAGCCGCGGGGCGCCTTGTCGCTTTTTTGCGTACCTTTGCGGTGTAAGTAAACCTCCCGCCGATGAAATCCGACATTGCCCGCCAGCCGCTCGTGCCGGCCTTTCTCACGCTGCTCGTTCTGGGGGGCGCGACCGCCTGGAGCTTCGCCTTCGCCGATACGTCGGCCGCCGTCGTGGCCGCCGATCCGGCCGTCGGGGGGCTGGTGCTCGACATGCCCGCCCGCGTGGTGGTCGACTTTCAGGCCGCGCGGCCCGGATGGGCGCGCCTGCTGGCCACGCTGGCCTTCATGCTCGCGGCCCTGGCCACGGGGCGCATGACCCTGCGCCACGGCCTCTACGGAGTGAGCACCTGCCTGGCCGTGCCGCTGGCGGGGCTCTTCATGCTGGGGCTCCTGCAGGGGGCCGGGTCGCTCGCCGTGACCACGGGGGCGCTGCTGCTGGCCTACTCGACCAAGAACTTCGCCCGCTCGTTCCGCAACGGCTACGCCTTCGACGCCCTGCTGCGCGGCGGCGGCTACCTGGGTCTGCTCGTGGTGCTCTTCCCGGCCACGCTGCCCCTTGCGGCGCTGCTCCCGTTCGCCTGCCTGCTCTTCCGCCGTACGCTGCGCGAGGCTGCCGTGGCGCTCTTCGGCGCCGTGCTGCCGCTGCTCCTCTTCGCCTACGTCAACTGGGGGGCCGGGGGGCGCTTCGCCGCGCCGTTCGAGGCGCTGGGCGGGGTCTTCGTCGGCGACTATCTGGCGGCGCTGCGGGGGATGTCGTTGGCCGCATGGTTCTTCGCCGCCTTTCTGGCGCTGCTCGACGCGGCGGCCGTGGCGGCGCTGTTGCGCAACCTCTACGGCGTGGGGACGCAGCCGCGCTTCATTCTCGTGTATAATATAGGTGTGCTGGCGCTCGTCGTGCTGCTCTTCGCGGGACCCGCCGCCTCGCCGGCTCTGCTGCCTCTGGCCGCCGTGCCGTCGGCCGTGCTCGCGCCGGTTCTCTTCGTGAGGGTGCGCCCGGCGCTGGCGACGCTCCTCTACGCCGTTTCGTTCGCTTTGGCGGCCCTCCACGTCGCCTTACAATACGCTATTTAGTCCAAAACGTAGCGCAATTGGATTTTTGGGCGTTTTTGTTTACTTTGATGCCAATTTTAATTGCACGGGGATAAACCTTTAATTGTACTTTTGATCCCGAACAAGTAACACAGCCAGTTGTTCGGACAGAAACTTAAACGAAAGTACAATTACGATGAAGAATTTGATGAACGTATCGGCTCTGCCGAAGGTCGTGAAGTATGTCGAGACGCAGCATCACGGGATTCAGTCGCAGTCTCTTTCGCGCTACGCAATCGGTTACATCCTCCGGGGCACCAAGCATATCTACGACGGTGACAAGCGTCAGACCCTCACGAAGGGCGACCTGTTCTATCTGGGTATCGGCCACCACTACGAGGAGAACGTGCCCGAGGCCGGACAGCCCTTCGAGCAGATCCTCTTCTACTACACCCCGTCGGACCTGCAGCGTATTCTGATCCACCTGAACATCACCTACGGGCTCAACATCACCAACGAGCACTCGTGCGAGAACTGCCGCAACCGCGCCCACATCGCCATGCCCGCCTGGAGCGCCGTGCGCAACTTCTTCATCGGCACCAACAGCTATCTGCGCGACGGCGAGATCCGCCGCGACGAGACGGCCGAGAACATCAAGATGACCGAGCTGATCTACCTGATCGCCTCGCACGAGGGGTGCTGCCTGAAGAGCAAGCTGCTGAGCAACGTCGACTCGACGAAGGAGAACTTCGAGCAGACGATCTACGACAATATATTCAAGGACGTGTCGATCGAGGACCTCGCACGCCTGACCCACCGCTCGCTCACGTCGTTCAAGAAGGAGTTCCGCCGCTACTTCCAGATGCCGCCCCACAAGTGGTATATCCGCCAGCGGCTCATGCACTCGCGGCTGCTGCTCATCTCGACCTCGAAGTCGATCTCGGAGATCGGCGTGGAGTGCATGTTCCCCAACACGTCGCACTTCATCAAGCTCTTCAAGAAGGAGTACCAGATGACGCCGGCTGCCTACCGCAACCGCCACATCGCCACCCTCGTGACGGGCGCGCCCGCCGCCGTGCGCGAGACCGAGGAGGTGCGCGAGGCACTCTGATCGCCGGGGCCCGGCCGGGCGTTTCGGCCGGGCGCATCGGTCGGGGTTGCCGGGCTTGGCCGGGGCATCGGTCGGTCGGCTTGTCGGGAGTCTGCCGGGCGGTCAGCCGGGTGTTCGGGCCGGGGGCTGCCGGGTCTTCCGGCCGGTCTCTGCCGGAGCGCTGGCCGCCAGCGGAGGGCCCGTGCGGGGGCGCCGGGCGAGGATAAATGTGGGGGAATATTTGGATTTTAGCGAAAAGGAGGTTATCTTTGTTCTACAAGGCGGGAGCGATCCCGCACTCATTAACCTAACTAACCTAACCGGAGAGGTCTGCTGTCGCAAGACGGCGGACCTCTTTTTTCGTGCCGCGCGGAGGGGGTGTTGCCGTGCGGGGTGGAGGCCGGGCGGTTGTAGCGGCGTGGGGCTGCTGCCGCGCGGAGAGAGGGTGCATGGGGGCTCCGGCGGCGCCCGCCTTCGCGCCCCGGAGCGCTCCGAAAAGGGCGATCGGGCCCGAAATCGGGACTGCCGGCCTCTCGCGGCCCTGTGGCGACGATTTCATACATTAAATGGGCTTTCGCGAGGAATTTCCGATCTTTTTTGCTATTTTTGCGTCAATTGGGAAAAAAGCGAACTTAAATGCCGAAGTTGCATGACAGGGGAGATGTCCTGAAAAAACCCGACTGGTTGAAGATCCGCCTCCACCGTTCCGACGAGTTCGCGCGCGTGCGTAAAATCGTCGAGGAGCGGGGGTTGCATACGATATGCAGCAGCGGGAAGTGCCCCAACCAGGCCGAGTGCTGGAGCCGCCGCACGGCGACCTTCATGATTCTGGGCGAGATATGCACGCGGGGGTGCCGCTTCTGCGCCACCCGCACGGGCCGACCCCTCGCGCCCGATGCCGACGAGCCGCAGAAGGTGGCCGAGAGCATCGCGCTGATGGGGCTGCGCTACGCCGTCATCACCTCCGTCACGCGCGACGACCTGCCCGACGGCGGTGCCGCCCATTGGGCCGCGACCGTCGAGGCCATCCGCCGCCGCAATCCCGACACGGTCATCGAACTGCTCATTCCCGACCTCGACGCACGGCCCGAGCTGCTGGATACGGTCCTCGCCTCGGCGCCCGACATCGTGGGCCACAATATCGAAACGGTCGAGCGCCTCACCCCCGCGCTGCGCTCCCGGGCCAGGTACCGCACCAGCCTCGAGACGCTGCGCTACCTCGGCGAGCGGGGCGCCGTGACCAAGAGCGGCATGATGGTGGGCCTGGGCGAGAGCGACGAGGAGGTGCTGCGCACCCTCGCGGACCTGCGCGGCGCGGGCGTCGGCATCGTCACCCTCGGGCAGTATCTGCGCCCCACGCTGGAGCACTATCCCGTGGCGGCCTACGTCGCGCCCGAGAAGTTCGAGCAGTACCGCCGGCAGGCGCTGGAGATGGGCTTCTCCTACTGCGCCAGCGCGCCGCTGGTCCGCTCGTCGTATCGGGCCGAGGAGGCGCTGCTGAGCGCCAAAAACCCGCAGCGATGAGGGTCGGCTGCCGCGACCTGGGGCGCATGGACTATGCCGCCGCCTGGGAGTTGCAGCGGCAGCTCTTCGACGCGATGGTCGCCCGCAAGGCCGCGTGCCGCGGCGCCGGGAGGCCGGAGAGGGCCGGGGCTGTCGGAAGTCCGACGGCGGCCGGAGGGCCGGAGAGAATCGGAGCGGTCGAAAGTCCGGAGGCGGCGGGATGCGCTCCTGCCGCCGGGGCGGCCGACGATGCGGGGGAGATCCTGCTCGTCGAGCACGATCCGGTCTACACGCTCGGCAAGAGCGGCCGCGAGGAGAACCTGCTGGTCGATCCCGCGCGCCTCGAGGCGCTGGGCGCCCGCTTCTACCGCATCGACCGCGGGGGCGACGTCACTTTCCACGGGCCGGGGCAGATCGTGGGCTACCCGATCCTCGATCTGGAGCGGCTGGGCCTGGGGCTGCGCGACTACATCGCGGCGCTCGAGGAGGCGGTGATCCGCACGGTGGCCCGCTACGGCATCGAGGCGGGCCGCATCGCCGGGGCTTCGGGGGTGTGGATCGACGACGGGCGGAGCGTCCCGCGCAAGATCTGCGCAATAGGAGTGCGATCGTCGCGTTATATAACCATGCACGGCTTCGCGCTCAACGTGTCGACCGATTTGTCGTGGTTCGGCCGCATCAACCCCTGCGGCTTCGCCGACCGGGGTGTCGCCTCGATCGAGCGGGAGACGGGCCGCCGGGTGGCGATGGGCGAGGTGAAGCTGCTGCTCGTCGACTGCCTGGGAGAGGCGCTCGGCGTGCGGATCGAGCCGGCGGATGCCGGCGGCGACCAGCGAAAAAGTAAGTAATGTCGAAATATATAAATAACAGATCGTATGCCTACACGAAAGCGTTGGGCAGTCAAACCGCAGGGCGATTCCGAGGCGGTGGCGAAGCTCGCTGCCGCCCTCAGACTATCGCCCGTGCTGGCGAACCTGCTCGTTCAGAGAGGCATAGACAATGTAGAGAAGGCGGAGAAGTTCTTTAGGCCGAGCCTCGCCGACCTGCACGATCCTTTCCTGATGAAGGATATGGACCGGGCGGTCGAGCGCGTGGCGCGTGCCGTGAGCGAGCAGGAGAAGATCATGATCTACGGCGACTACGACGTCGACGGCTGTACGGCCGTGGCGCTGGTCTACAAGTTCCTGCGGCAGATCGGGCACAAGAACCTGATGTTCTACATCCCCGACCGCTACACCGAGGGCTACGGAATCTCGGTCAAGGGTATCGACCTGGCGGCCCGCAAGGGCGTCGGGCTGATCATCGCCCTCGACTGCGGTATCAAGGCCACCGAGAAGATTGTCTATGCGAAGCAGAAGGGCGTGGATTTCATCATCTGCGACCACCACCTCCCGGCCGAGGAGATCCCTCAGGCCGTAGCCGTCCTCGACCCCAAGCGGGTCGACTGCTCCTACCCGTTCGACGAACTGTCGGGCTGCGGCGTGGGATTCAAACTGGTGCAGGCCTACGCCCAGCGCCACGGCATCGCCTTCGAGGAGATCCTCCACCTGTTGGACCTCCTGGTGGTGAGCATCGCCTCGGACATCGTGCCGCTGGTGGGCGAGAACCGCATCCTGGCCTACTTCGGACTGAAGATGCTCAACCGCGAACCCTCCAAGGGGCTGCTGTCGATCATCAAGATCTGCGGGCTGGACAAGCACAACATCACCATCGACGACATCGTCTTCAAGATCGGCCCGCGCATCAACGCCGCCGGGCGCATGCGCATGGACGAGAACGACGAGAACGCCTCGCCCTCGGGCGGGCACGCCGCCGTGGAGCTGCTCATCGAGGGCAACGAGTCGGTGGCCGCCGAGTTCGGCAACGTGATCGACGCCTACAACCGCGACCGCAAGTCGATCGACCGTTCGGTGACGCAGGAGGCCCACGACTACATCGAGCGCAACCCCGAGCTGAAGAGCCTCAAGAGCACGGTGATCTACAACCCCCGCTGGATGAAGGGCATCGTGGGCATCGTCGCCTCGCGCCTGATCGAGACCTACTACCGCCCGACGGTGGTGCTGACGATGAGCAACGGATTCGTGACGGGCTCGGCCCGCTCGGTGCCGGGCTTCGACCTCTACCAGGCCGTGGAGTCGTGCTCGGACCTGCTCGAGAACTTCGGCGGACACATGTACGCCGCGGGCATGACCATGCGGCCCGAGAACGTCGAGGAGTTCATGCGGCGCTTCAACGCCTATGTCGAGGAGAACATCGACCCGCAGTCGCTCGTGCCGCAGGTCGACATCGACAGCGAGCTGCTCTTCTCGGACATCACGCCCCGCTTCCGCGCCGACCTGAACCGCTTCCAGCCCTTCGGACCGGGCAACGCCTCGCCCGTCTTCGCCACCTACGGGGTGAGCAACCACGGCGACGCCAAGCTGGTGGGCATGGAGTGCGAGCACCTGCGCATGGACCTCATGCAGCGGCAGAAGCCCAACACGACGATCCAGTCGATCGCCTTCCAGCAGCCCACCCACTACGAGTGGGTCAAGTCGGGCCGGCCGATCGACGTCTGCTACCAGATCGTCGAGAACCACTACCGCGGCACCGTCACCACGCAGCTGCGCATCAAGGACATCAAGCCCGTGATGAAGTAGCGCGCGCGGCGCGCCGACGCGAAAAAGGGATTCCCCGAGGAGGGGAATCCCTTTTTTCGTGCGGGAGGGGTTCGTGCGGCCGGTGCGTTTCGTGGCCGGGGTTGTTTCGCGGCCGAGATCGTTTCGCGCCTGGTGTGTTTCGCGGTCGGGTCGTCTCGCCTCCGTGTTTCGTTGGCCCTGCGGGCCGGTCCGAGCGACGGACCGTCCGACGCCGGCAGCAGCTCCCGGCTGCCCCCGTCCGCCCCCGTCAGCGCGAGGCGGCGAGCGACGAGGGGGTGACCCCCTTCGCGTCGCGGGCCCAGTCGCCGCGCGCGCGGAGCACCTGCTCGACGATGTCGCGCACGGCGCCGTGGCCGCCCCGGAACTCCGAGACGTAGCGCGCCGCCTCGACGACCTCGGCCGCGGCGTCGGCCGGGCAGACCGGGATGCCCACCTCGCGCATGCACTCCAGGTCGGGGATGTCGTCGCCCATGTAGACCACGCGCTGAGGGTCGAGCCCCTCGCGGGCGAAGAAGTCGCGCAGGGTGGCGATCTTGTCCATGCAGTCGAGGTGGTACTCGCGAATCCCGAGCATGCGCAGGCGGTTTTCGAGCGTGCGGCCGCGGCCGCCCGAGATGATGCAGACCTTGTAGCCGATCTTCACGGCGTAGGCCAGGGCGTAGCCGTCCTTGGCGTCGTAGCGGCGGATGAAGTCGCCGTCGTGGGTGGGGATGATGCCGCCGTCGGTCATCACGCCGTCGACGTCGAAGACGAACGCTTCGACGTCGGCTATCGCTTCCTTGAAGTTTGCCATATGCTTTCGCTTATCGTGGTGTAGAGTGTTTGCAGCTCGTCGTCGAGCAGCTCCAGGTGGCGCTGCTGCGTCTGGAGGTCGCCCCGCACGGCGGGTCCCGTCTGCACGTCGGCCGCCGCGGGGGCGTCGAGGGCCTTGGCCGCGGTCTCGGCCATGAGCGGGCGCAGCAGGTCGACGGGGAGCCCCGCCCGCTCCATCGTCCGCTCGCCCAGGGCGAACATGTGGTTGGCGAAGTTCGACACGAAGACCCCCGCCAGGTGGATCCGCTCGCGCAGCGCCGAGTCGGCGCCGAGCACCCGCCGCGAGAGGAGGCGCGCCACGGCCTCGAGTTCGGCGGCCGTCTCGTCGTCGCCGGCCTCGATGAAGAGGGGGATGGCGGAGAAGTCGACTGCGCGGCCGCGGGTGAAGGTCTGCAACGGATAGAAGACCCCGCGGCGGGCGATGCGCGCGGGCAGGGCGTCGAGCGGCACGCAGCCGGCCGTGTGGGCCACGACGGCTGCCGGTGGGAAGAGCAGCGACGCGGCCACCTCGCCCACGGCGCGGTCGCTCACGGCGATCAGATAGAGGTCGGCCTCGGCCAAGTGCGCCGGGTCGCCGCACCACTCGGTGGCGGCCAGACGCGCCACCTCTCCTCCCCGCTGCGGGTTGCGGGCGTAGAGCTGCACGAGCCGCAGCTGCGGCGTGCGGGCGACGGCCTGCGCCAGCGCCTCGGCCAGGTTGCCGCTGCCTATGACGACGATTCGTTTCATAAGAGGTCGGTGATTCGGAGGGCCTCCTCGCCCGAGCGGATGCACTTGCGCATGCGGCCGATCTCGAGGTTGACGCGCTCCAGTTCGGGGGTCGCGGGGAGGGTGAAGCACCCCTCGCCCGCGCGGTCGATGGCCTCGAACAGGTCGCAGACTTTCATCGAGGCTATGTCGTAGGCCGGGACGTAGGCGCTCTCCGATGCCGTGCCCGGGGCGGCGACCGCGAGCAGCTGTCCCGCCTCGGTGAGGCGGTAGAGGACGTCGTTGACGATGCGCGTGGGCAGCTCGAGCCGCTCGCGGATCGCCTCGGCCGAGGCGGCGCCCCCGGCGTCGCGGAAGCGGCGCACGACCACGAGCATGACGGCCAGCATTACGCGGCGGCGCTGGTCGTGGCTGATGAGCAGCGATTCGCGCTCCTCGGCGAAGCGCGCGATGTTCTGGTAGGCGAACGAGAGCTCGCCGCCGAAGAGGAGGATCTCCCACGAGGTCTGCATCCACACCAGCAGCAGCGGCAGGGCCGCGAAACTGCCGTAGATGGCGTTGTAGGAGGTCATCCACCGCTGGAGGTAGACGTAGCCCCACTGGAAGAGCAGGAAGAGCGTGCCCGCGACCATGCCGGCCATCAAGGCGCTGCCGAGGCGTACGCGGGCGTTGGGGATGATCAGGTAGAGGAGCGTGAACATGGTCCAGATCACGGCCAGCGACGCCAGGCGCGTGAGCAGGGGGTAGATGCCCGGGCTGTCGAAGGGCAGCAGGTCGCGCAGGTAGCCTCCCAGTGCGTTGGCCGCCACCCACAGCACCGGCACGATCATCACCACGGCGATGTAGTCGGCCCACTTGCGGGCCATGCTGCGCGACGACTTGACCTCCCAGATGTTGTCGAAGGCGCTCTCGATCGACCCGAAGACGCGGATCACGGCCCAGAAGAGCGTGGTGAGCGCCACGGCTGCCACCACGCCTCCGCGCGTGCGGGCCAGGGCGTTCTCGGCGAAGCGGATGAGGTTGTCGACGATCTCGGGGTTGCGCGGGAAGAGGCCGTAGAGGTCGTCGACCAGACCGTCGGTGAGGCCGAAGCCCTTGATTACGGCGAAGACCACCGCCACGATGGGCACGAGCGACATGAGCGTGTAGAAGGTCAGCGCCGCCGAGCGGACGATCGTGCCGTGGTCGCGCAGGCCGCGGGCCGTGTAGAAGAGCAGACGGTACTGCTCGACGAGCCAGCGCACGACGGGGTTGCGCCACTCGCTCAGGTCGCGGCGGAACACCGTGTCGGTGAAGAAGGTTACGAGGCGTCGGAACAGCATGTCGGGAGTTTCTGCAAAGATAGTGCAAGGCGAGGGCAAAACCAAGCGCAGCCTGGGTTTTGCCGAGGCGCCGCCTATCTAAGCGGCAGCTTGTCTGCCGCAAAGAGTGCAAGGCGAGAAGCCGACCAAATAAATTTGGTCGGCCGAGCCGCCGCCTATCTAAGGCGCAGCCAAAGATCGTGCAAGGCGCACGGGACGGGCGGTTTCGCCGGGAGGGTCGGCCGAGCCGCCGCCTATCTAAGCGGCAGCCCCTCCCGCCCTCTACTCCTCCTCCGCCCGGCGCAGGAACTCCTCGGGCAGGCGGGGCATGGCTCCGGCCCGGGTGCAGACCCATGCCGAGACATCGACGGCCAGGGCATGGGCCGCGCGGAGCGTCCGGCCGCGGAGCAGGGCCGCCGTGAAGGAGGCCGTGAACGAGTCGCCGGCGCCCACCGTGTCGACCACCTTGACCCTGGGGGTGGCCAGGTACGACGCATCGTCGGTCGTGACGACGTGGCTGCCGCGCGCGCCGCACGTCAGCACCACCGCGCGCAGGCCGTAGCGGGCCGCGAGCTCCCGGCAGCGCGCCTCGGCGCCGCCCGCGCTCAGGCGCAGCATGGGCGTGAGCACCTCCAGCTCCTCGTCGTTGATCTTCAGCAGGTCGCAGCGGCCGAGCGAGGCGGCGAGGGTCTGCTCGTCGTAGAAGTGCTGCCGCAGGTTGATGTCGAAGATCCGCCAGCGGTCGGCCGTGCGGGGCATGGCGTCGAGAAACCGTCCGATCGTGGCGCGCGATACGGGGTGGCGCTGCGCCAGCGAGCCGAAGCAGACCGCGCGGGCCGCGCCGGCGAGCGCCTCGAGCCGCGGGGTGAAGGGGATGCGGTCCCAGGCAACCTCTGCCGGGAACTCGTAGCGGGGTACCCCTTCCGCGTCGAGTTCGATGCCGACCGAGCCGGTGGGGTAGGGCACGCGCTCGATCGCCGTTTCGAGGCCGAGGCGGCCGAACTCCTCCAGCATCCGATTGCCCGCGGGGTCGTCGCCCACGGCGCTGACGATGCGGGCCGGGAGGCCGAACTGCGCGGCGTGGTAGGCGAAGTTGGCGGGGGCGCCGCCCGGCTTGGGCCCCTCGGGCAGCAGGTCCCAGAGGGCCTCGCCCATGCCGATGACGTAGGTAGGTTGCATGACGGAGACGTGTTTATTCCGCTTCCAGAATATAGACGGCGCTGTCGTAGAGCCGTTGCAGGGGCGGATTGATCCCCTCGTGGCGCAGGTAGGCCCCGGTGAGGGTCTCGCCGTCGAACCAGCAGCGCGGTCGGTCGACGTTGAGCTCGCGCACGGTGTAGCGCGTCTCGTCGTCGAGCCCCCGCAGGCGGAACTGCGGCACGGGTGTGTGGCCCCGGTAGCGGATGCAGTAGGCCAGGAAGACGGCGCGCCGCTTGTCTTTGGACACATAGAGCGTGCCGAAAGTGCCCGACGGATCGTAGGGCGAGCCGATGCGGTAGAGGTCGCCCTCCTCCACCAGGTCGCGGAACTCCTTGTAGGAGGCGATGGCGCGGCGGGCGAACGCACGCTCCGAGTCGCTCATCTGCCGCGGCTGGAGCTCCATGCCGAGGCGCCCGGCCGAGGCCATGTCGAAGCGGAACTTGAGGGGGATGACGTTGCCGCTCTGGTGGTTGGGCGAGGCCGAGACATGGGCGCCCATGACCGCTGCGGGGTAGAAGAGCGAGGTGCCGTACTGGATGCGCGAGCGGGAGAGGGCCTCCGTGTCGTCGCTCGTCCATACCTCGTCGAAGTACTTCAGTGCGCCGTAGTCGACACGTCCGCCGCCCGACGAGCAGGCCTGGATCAGCACGTCGGGATATTTGGCGCGGATGCGCTCCATGACGCGATAGAGCCCCTCGGCGTAGTCGACCCAGAAGTTCGACTGCCGGTCGGCGGGCAGATAGGCCGACCCGACGCTCTCGGCGTGGCGGTTGGCGTCCCACTTGATGTAGTCGATCTTCTTGGAGAGGGCGAGCGTGTGGTCGAAGACCCCGAAGACGAAATCCTGCACCTCGGGATTCGACAGGTCGAGCAGCCACTGGTGGCGGATCAGCGGCGCCTCGCGCCCCTCGGCGCGCACCACCCACTCGGGATGGCGCTCGGCCAGCTCGCTCTGCGGGTTGACCATCTCGGGCTCGATCCAGATGCCGAACTTCAGCCCCTGCCGGTGGGCGTAGGAGGCGATGCGGTCGATGCCGCCGGGCAGCTTCGCGCGGTTGACCTCCCAGTCGCCCAGCCCCGCGCGGTCGTGGTTGCGCGGGTACTTGTTGCCGAACCAGCCGTCGTCGAGCACGAACATCTCGAGCCCCATGGCCGCCGCGTCGTCGATCATGCCGCGCAGCGTCGCCTCGTCGAAGTCGAAGTAGGCCCCCTCCCAGCTGTTGAGCAGCGTGGGCACGTGGCCCCGGTCCCCGCCGCGGATGCCGTAGCGGCGGGCCCAGTCGTGGAGGTTGCGCGAGGCGCCGCCCGCGCCGCAGTCGCTGAAGGTGTAGATCATCTCGGGCGTGGTGAGCGTGCGGCCCGCGTCGAGCACATACTCCGAGGCGTCGGGGTTGGCGCCCGCGAGGATGGTCAGCACGTCGTATTCGTCCACCGAGAAGTCGATGCGGTAGTTGCCGCTCCAGGCCAGCGCGCCGGCGATCACCTCGCCGTGCTCCTCGTCGAAGCGGTCGGTGTCGAGCGAGAGCATGAAGGCGGGGTTCTCGGAGTGGGTCGCCTTGACCAGCTTGCGCGTCGAGATGCTGTGGGTGCCGTGGCCCAGGGGCAGGTGCTCGATCTGCGCCTCGTCGGCCCAGCCGCCGCGCAGCTGCGTGAGCAGGTAGCTGCCGTAGCCGTGGAGCGAGAGCGCCGACGAGTAGAAGGCGTGCAGCGTCACGGGCCCCTGCTGGCGGTTGGTGATGCGGCTGCGTGTGGCGATGACGTTCTCGCGGCGATAGGCCGTGAAGAGCAGCTCGACCTCCAGCGGCCGCACGGGGTCCGCGAGGCGGACGACGGTCCGCTCGACGTCGGCGTCGGCTGACGGCAGCGTCTCATGCGAGACGTAGCGCAGCTCGGTGTTCAGGTCGCCGTCGGCGTGGGTCGCGCGCAGGGCCGGGAGGCGGAAGTTGCGGCCTCCCATCGCGGGGTAGATCTCCTCGCCGGCGCCGTGGTCCGGGCGGCGGTGGGTGGAGTAGGCGGCCAGGGGGGCCGCGTCGTCGATGCGGCCGCCGAAGTGGCGCATATGTACCCTGCCGTCGCGCTCGACGCAGAGGATGAGCGAGACCCGGTCGGTGTTCACGGAGATGATCTCGGGCGCGCGGTCGGCGCCGGTGGCTCCCGCGGCGGCGCACATGGCGGCGAGGAGCGTCAGAAGCAGTTTTTTCATGGTCGGAATCGGTTTGCGTAGCGTCCGCAGACAAAGATAACGGAAAAATCGTTACTTTTGGCAAAACCTTACGATGAAACGGACCAAAGAGATATTCACCTTCCGCGACGCGCAGAAGCAGACCGGCCCCGTGGCCTTCATGACGATGCTCAAGCCGGCCGGCTCGGCCTGCAACCTCGACTGCACCTACTGCTACTACCTCGACAAGGCGGCGCAGTACGGCGGGCGCGAGGCGGTGATGAGCGACGAGCTGCTGGAGCTCTATGTGCGGCAGTACATCGAGGCCAACGACGTGCCGACGGTGCAGTTCTGCTGGCACGGGGGCGAGCCCCTGCTGCTGGGCATCGACTTCTACGCCCGGGCGATGGAGCTGCAGCGCAAATACGCCGGCGGCAAGCGCATCGAGAACACGTTGCAGACCAACGGCACGCTGGTCAACGAGCGGTGGTGCGAGCTCTTCGCCGCCAACAACTTTCTGGTGGGGCTCTCGCTCGACGGCCCCGAGGATATACACGACGCATTCCGCCTGACGAAGGGCGGCCGGCCCACTTTCTCCCGCGTCATGCGCACGGTGGAGCTCTTCCGCAGCGGCGGGGTGGAGTACAACACGCTGAGCGTGGTCAACCGCCTCTCGGAGGGGCGCGGGGCGGAGATCTACCGCTTCTTCCGCGACACGGTCCGCAGCCGCTACATGCAGTTCCTGCCCGCCGTGGAGCACGTGGTCGATGTCGAGGGGTTCCACCGTCCGATGATCGTCTCGCCCGAGAGGGAGGGGGCGCGCCTGGCCGAGTGGTCGGTCACGGCCGGGGGCTACGGGGAGTTTCTCTGCGACGTGTTCGACCAGTGGGTCGTCGGCGACGTGGGGCAGACCTTCGTGCAGCTGTTCGATGCCACGCTGGCCCAGTGGTGCGGCGTCGAGCCGGGGGTCTGCTCGATGGGCGAGACGTGCGGCGACGCGCTGGTGGTGGAGCACAACGGCGACGTCTACTCGTGCGACCACTTCGTCTACCCCGAGCACTGCCTGGGCAACATCCGCGAGACCCCGCTCGCCGAGATCTACCGCTCGGCGCGTCGCCGCGACTTCGGGCTGGCCAAGCGCAACGCCCTGCCGGCCGAGTGTCTGGCGTGCCGCTACTATTTCGCCTGCCGGGGCGAGTGCCCCAAGCACCGCTTCGAGACGGGGGCCGACGGCTGCCGCAAGAACTCGCTCTGCGCGGGGCTCATGCGCTACTTCCGCCACGCCGAGCCCTACATGGATCATATGCGCGACCTGCTCGCGCGCCAGCAGTCGCCCGCGTGGGTCATCCCCTTCGCGCGCAAGCGGATGGGATTCATTTAATTAAGTTAAGTGATTAAGTAAAAAGTGAGAAGTAGGGGGCGGGCGCCTGAAAGCCGTCCCGCAAAGCTGCCCCGGAATGAAAAACCGGCCGCTTCCCCGTTCGGGGGAAGCGGCCGGTGCGTTTGCAGGCCCTGTAAGCCGGGTTCTGTTCCCGGGCCGAAGCCCGGGCCCCTGTCATTTATCTAGGACGACGGTCTCCCGCCGCCTCGAGCAACCTACCCCCCGGCATCGGGCGAGCAACCCTTGACTGCCGGTATACACGGTCTTGCAACCCACGGGACGTACGGCCGGTCGACATCGCTGCCTCCGCGGTGGGCTCTTACCCCGCCTTTTCACCCTTACCCGGCCGGAATGCGCATTCCCGCCGGGCGGTCGTTCTCTGTTACGCTCCCATGCCCTCGCGGACATCAAGTCGTTAGCTTGCGTGGTGCTCTGCGTTGCCCGGACTTTCCTCCCCCGGATCGCTCCGGCGGCGACAGAGCGGGCCTGCGGCGCAAAGGTAGTGAAAAGCCCCCGATTACGACGCCTCCCGGGCCGAATTTTTTCGCCGGGCGGCGCGGCGCCTGCCCGTTGGGTGCGAAAAGCCGTCCGCCGGACGGGCGCTTCCCTGCCAAGTGGCGTTTCCCTGCCGGGGGGGACGCTCCCCGGGCGCTCCCCGGGGCCGGCTACTCCTGCCGCTCTTCGCGAAAGATGTTGAGGTGGGCCAACAGCGGGTTGCGGCGGTCGAGCACCGCGAACTCGAGCAGCAGTAACAGCAGTGCCGCGGCCACGAGCCACTGGTACTGTTCGTTGAACTCCTCGAAGCGGAGCGTCGAGAGCTCCGAACGCTCCATCTCGTTGATGCTCCTGACGATCTGGTCCAGGCCGATCGACTGCTTGGTGGCTCGGACGTAGGCGCCGCCGGTCGTCTCGGCGATCTCGACGAGCATCTCCTCGTTGAGCTTCGAGACGACCATGTCGCCCTTCTCGTCGCGGATGAACTCGCCGTCGATGCGGATGGGTGCACCCTCGGGGGTGCCGATGCCTATGGTGTAGATGCGGATGCCCTGCTCGGCGGCGCGGCGCGCCACGGCCACCGCGTCGTCGTCGTGGTTCTCGCCGTCGGTGATGAGCACCGCCACGCGGCTGCGCCCCTCGCCGCCCTCGCCCGAGAAGGCGAGCAGCGCCTGCTCGAGCGCCTTGCCCACGGCCGTGCCCTGCACCGTGGCCTGCGAGGGGTCGATGCGCCGCGCGAAGGCCTTGGCCATGCGGTAGTCGGAGGTCACGGGCAGCAGCACGCGCGGCTCGCCGGCGAAGACGATCAGCCCCACGCGCTCCTGGCGCATGCCGTCGAAGAGGCGGTCGATGGCGTATTTGGTGCGGTCGAGGCGGTTGGGCTCGAAGTCCTCGGCCAGCATCGAGTTGGAGATGTCGACCACGAGCATCATCTCGACCCCCTGCGTCTTCTCCTCGCGGAGCTTCGACCCGAACTGGGGCCGTGCGGCGGCCAGCGCGAGCAGCGCGAGCGCCGCGTCGAATAGGATGAAGCGCAGCCAGAGGCGCCCCGCGGAGCGCTCGGGCATCAGCGCGCGGAGCGTCCCGGGCCGGCCGAAGCGGGCCAGGCGCACGCGGCGGCGGTGCATCGACCACCAGAAGAGCAGCAGCGCCGCCGGTACGAGGCAGAGCAGCCAGAGGTATTGGGGATGGGCGAATCGGAACATCGTTCTCAGGGTATGCGTTTCAGAAGGAGGGTCGAGAGGAGCAGCTCGGCCGCCAGCAGCGCGAGGGCCGCGAGCAGCCATGCGAGGAAGAGTTCGTGGTAGGAGAGGTGCTCGGTGACCTCCACGCGGCTCTTCTCGAGCCGGTTGATCTCGTCGTAGATGGCTTGCAGCTTCGACTTGTCGGTGGCGCGGAAGTAGCGGCCGCCGGTCATGGAGGCGATCTGCTCCAGCGTCTTCTCGTCGATCTCGACCTTCTGCTGCACGAAGGTGATCTGGCCGAACATGTCGACGGCGGGGTAGGGGGCCATGCCCTCCGAGCCCACGCCGATCGTGTAGACGCGGATGCCCTGCGCCGCGGCGATCTCGGCGGCCATCAGCGGGGCGATCTCGCCCCGGTTGCTCACGCCGTCCGTGAGCAGGATGACCACCTTCGACTTGGCGTCGCTCTCGCGCAGGCGGTTGATGGCCGTGGCCAGTCCGTTGCCGATGGCCGTGCCGTCCTCGATAAGACCGCTGCGGATGCGCGCCAGGAGCGTCTGCAACGTCCCCTGGTCGGTGGTCAGCGGGCTCTGCGTGAACGACTCGCCGGCGAAGACCACCAGACCGATGCGGTCGCCGTAGCGGTCGGCGATGAACGAGGCGGCGACCTCCTTGGCCGCCGTGAGGCGGTCGGGCTTGAAGTCGCGGGCGAGCATCGAGCCCGAGACGTCGATCGACAGCACGATGTCGATGCCCTCGGTCGAGGTGGTGGAGTGCTCCTCGACCTGCTGCGGGCGGGCCAGCGCCACGACGATGCAGGCGAAGGCGGCCGAGCGCAGCACGAAGGGGAGGTGGCGCAGGTAGTAGCGCACGCTGCGCGGCGCGCGGGCCACGCCCTCGATCGACGAGATGCGCAGCGCCGCGCCGCCCCGCAGCGTCCGCCACACGTAGTAGGCGGTCATCGGCGCCAGCAGTGCCAGCAGCCAGAGTAGATGGGGTGAATGGAAGTGCATGTTATATTACCAATTTTTCTTGCCGCGCACGACGACGCCCTGCTTCTCCTTGAGCTTCTCCTGCGTGCGGTCCTCCTGCGCCTGTATGGCGTCGAGCATCTGCTGCTGCTCCTGCTCCGAGAGCCCCGAGGGGCGGCTCTGCCCCTCGCCCTGCTGCGGCTTGCCCTCGCCCTGCTCCGGCTGCCGGGGCTCCTCGCCCTGCCGATCCTGCTTGTCGGGGTCGCCCTGCTGCGGGTCGTTCTGCCCGTCGCCCTGCCGGTCCTGGTTCTGGTCCTGGTCCTGGTTCTGGTTCTGGTCCTGGTTCTGGTCCTGCTGGTCGTCGTTGCCGCCGCCGTTCTGCTGCTGGTCTTCGAGCAGCTTCTTGGTGTAGGCGTAGTTGTACTTGGCCTCCATGTCGGCGGGAGCGAGGCGCAGCGACTGCTTGTAGCTCTCGAGCGCCTCCTTGTATTTCTGTTGCGAGAACTGCGCGTTGCCCAGGTTGTAGAAGGCCTCGGCCCGCTCGTCGTCGGTGCGCAGCGTGTCGGCCGCGGCGCGCGCGAGGGTCTGCTCCGACTGGTCGAAGCGCTCGGCGCGGCACAGGGCATTGCCCAGATCGTAGGTCGCCTCGAACGAGCCGGGGGCGGCCTTCAGCGCCCGCTCGTAGCGCTCGATGGCGCGCGCATAGTCGCCGCGGGCGTAGGAGCGGTTGCCCCGGCGCACGAGCCCCCGTTCGGGCAGCTGCTGGGCGCCCGCCTCGGCGGCGACGAAGAGCAGCAGGATATATGGGAAGAGTCTGTACATGGCTAACGGTCGTTTTCCATCTTCTCCTCGAGGGTCGCCGGATCGGGGTCCGCCGGCTTGGTCTCCTCGACGAAGTAGTAGCACTTGAGGTAGTCGGCCTCGTTCTCCTCGGCCTCGGGCGTCGCCTTGGCGAACTTCACCAGATCGGCGTTGCGCAGGATCGCGCCCAGGTCGCGGCGCGCCTTGTCGGGCAGCTCCGTATCGCGCAGGGCGGCGACGATCTCGTCGGAGGTCATCTCCATGGCGCCGATCTCCCAGCGGGCGGCGATGTAGGTGCGCAGGATGTCCGTGAGGCCCGAGTAGTAGAGCTTGTGGCGGTTGTTCTGCCAGAGCTTCTGGTGGTGGAGCGCCTCGAGGGCCCGGATGGCCGCCACGTGGGGCGGCAGGGGCGGCGCGGGACGGAACAGGTCGCCCAGCCGCCTGCCGCGCGCGGCCAGCCAGCGCCTGAGGGCCCACGCCGCGGCGGCGAGCAGCGCGAGCGCCGCGAGGCCCCACGCCACATAGCCCCGGATCTCGGCGAAGCGGAACGGCAGCGTGCGCTGCCCCTTCAGGTCGAAGATCGAGTGGGAGGTCGAGTCGATCCGGAACGTCCCCACCTCCAGCAGCAGCGAGTCGCCCACCTGGAGCGTGTCGAGGATGTTCTTGTCGGCGTAGAGCACCTGCGCGCGCCCCAGGTTGAAGCGCCCCTCCTCGAAGGCGGCCAGACGGTAGCGCTTGGCCAGGCGCAGGCGGCGCCCGTCGCGCTCGAGCGTGTCGACGGGCGGCAGGGCCACCACCTCGAAGCCGCTCCCGGCGGGGGGCTCGAAGGTGGGGAACTCGACCACCTGCACCAGGTCCTTCTCGACCTCGATGACCAGGTCGAAGCGGTCGCCGATGCCGATACTGTCGGGTTCGAGGCGCGAAGTCGTGCAGGGCGTCTCCTGCGCCCGGGCGAGGGGCGCGCAGAGCAGGAGCGCCAGCAGAAGCGTGCGTTTCATCGTTGCTTGAAGAGTTTGATGAGTTCGGCCACGTAGTCCTCTTGCGTGTCGACCGTGGCCGTGTCGATGCGGTGGCGGCGCAGCAGGCCCTCGATCTCGTCGGAGCGGCGGCGCCACGCCGCGGCGTAGTGGTCGCGCACGGCGCGCGACGAGGTGTCGACCCACGCCTTGCGGCCCGTCTCGGCGTCCTGCATCTCGACGATGCCCACGTCGGGCAGCTCCGCCTCGCGGGGGTCGCAGACGCGGATGCCCACCAGGTCGTGGCGGCTGCCGGCGATCTTGAGCGCGTCCTCCAGCGCCTCGCCGTCGTGCGGCGCATCGAGGAAGTCCGAGAGGATGAAGGTCGTGCAGCGCTTCTTGTTGACGTTCGTGAGGAAGCGCACCGGCTCAGACAGACGCGTGCCCGTCGATCGGGGGCGGAAGCCCACCAGCTCGCGGATGATGGCCAGGATGTGGCTGCGTCCCTTCTTCGGGGGGATGAACTTCTCCACGCGGTCCGAGAAGAAGATGCAGCCCACCTTGTCGTTGTTCTGCGAGGCGGAGAAGGCCAGCACGGCGGCGATCTCGGTGATCACGTGCTGCTTGGTGTGCTCGGTCGAGCCGAAGGTGCGCGAGGCCGAGACGTCGACCAGCAGCATCGTCGTCAGCTCGCGCTCCTCCTCGTAGATCTTGATGTGGGGCTTGCACGAGCGGGCCGTGACGTTCCAGTCGATGTCGCGCACGTCGTCGCCCGCGCGGTACTCCCTCACTTCGGAAAACGACATGCCGCGCCCGCGGAAGGCCGTGTGGTACTTGCCGGCGAAGATCTCGTTCGACAGACCGCGGGTCTTGATCTCGATCTTGCGGACGCGCTTCAGAATATCGTTCTCGGTCTGCGCCATCGTTAGGGCACGATTACGTTGTTGAGGATGTCGGTGATGATCTCCTCCGAGGTGATGTTCTCGGCCTCGGCTTCGTAGGTGAGGCCGATGCGGTGGCGCAGCACGTCGTGGCACACGGCGCGCACGTCCTCGGGGATCACGTAGCCGCGGCGGCGGATGAAGGCGTAGGCGCGCGCGGCCTTGGCCAGCGAGATCGACGCGCGGGGCGAACCGCCGTAGGCGATCAGCGGCTGGAGCTTCTGGAGGTTGTACTCGGCCGGTTCGCGCGTGGCGAAGATGATGTCGATGATGTACTTCTCGATCTTCTCGTCCATGTAGACGTCCTCGACAACCTTGCGCGCCTTGACGATGTCCTCGGGCGAGATGACCTTGGCCGCTTCGGGCATGCCGGCTCCCGAGAGGTTCATGCGCACGATGTCGCGCTCCTCCTGCTTCTTGGGGTAGGAGATCTTGGCCTTGAGCATGAAGCGGTCGACCTGCGCCTCGGGCAGCGGGTAGGTGCCCTCCTGCTCCAGGGGGTTCTGCGTGGCCAGCACCAGGAAGGGCTGCGGCAGCGGGTAGGTCTCGTCGCCGATGGTCACCTGCCGCTCCTGCATCGCCTCGAGCAGGGCCGACTGCACCTTGGCCGGCGAACGGTTGATCTCGTCGGCCAGCACGAAGTTGGCGAAGACGGGGCCCTTCTTGACGACGAACTCCTCGCTGCGCTGCGAGTAGATCAGCGTGCCCACGAGGTCGGCCGGCAGCAGGTCGGGCGTGAACTGAATGCGCGAGAAGCAGGCGTCGACGGCCTTTGCCAGCGTGGTGATGGCCAGCGTCTTGGCCAGACCCGGCACACCTTCGAGCAGGATGTGGCCGTTGGACAGCAGGCCGATCAGCAGCGTGTCGACCAGGTGGCTCTGGCCCACGATGACCTTGCCCATTTCGTTGCGCAGCGTGTCGACGAATACCGATTCGCGCTCGATGCGCTCGTTGAGTTCCTTGATGTTGATGACTTCGCTCATTATGGTTGGGTTTTTGTCTTCTATATGTTTTTTCTAACGGTTGCGGGGTCTTCCTTATTGCAAATGTAACAATTTTTTCGGATTGTGCGCGCTCCGGCCCGTTTTGCCGCGGGGCGGGGCGTTTCCGGGCCGCAGCCTCCGGGCGGCGAAGGCCCGCGATTCCTGGCGGAATATGCTTGCCTTCGCCGGCTGCGGCCCGAGAGCCTCCCGCCCCTCGGTTTTCAATTTTCCGCTTCCGATCATCCGTTCCTCGTGAATTGTGCACTATCTTTGCGTCCATGATGGAATCTCCGATACTCAAAGGCCTCAACCCCGCCCAGCGCGACGCGGTGGTCAACTACGAATCGCCGTCGCTCATCATCGCCGGCGCCGGTTCGGGCAAGACGCGCGTGCTCACTTCGCGCATCGCCTACATGATCGAACAGGGGGTGGCCCCCTTCAACATTCTGGCGCTCACCTTCACCAACAAGGCCGCCGAGCAGATGCGCGAGCGCATCGGGCAGATGATTCCCGACAACCGCAGCCGCTACATCCGCATGGGCACCTTCCACTCGGTCTTCTCGCGCATCCTGCGCGAAAACGCCGAGCGCATCGGCTTTCCCGAGTCGTTCACCATCTACGAGCCGTCGGACGTCAAGAACCTGCTGAAGACGATCGTGCGCGAGCTGAACCTCGCCGACGAGAAGTACAAGCCCAATGTGCTGGCCTCGCGCATCTCCTACGCCAAGAACAGCCTCGTGACGCCGGGCGCCTACCTGGCCAATTCGGTCTACGCCACCGAGGACCGCCGCGCCCAGATCCCCGAGTTCGGCAACATCTACAACCTCTACTGCCAGCGCTGCAAGCGCAACGGGGCGATGGACTTCGACGACCTGCTGTTGCAGACCAACATCCTGCTGCGCGACGCGCCGGAGGTGCTCGCCCGCTATCAGGAGCAGTTCCGGTATATTCTGGTCGACGAGTACCAGGACACCAACTACGCCCAGTATGTCATCATCCGCCGCCTCTCGCAGACCCATTCGCGCGTCTGCGTGGTGGGCGACGACGCGCAGTCGATCTACTCGTTCCGCGGGGCGAAGATCGAGAACATCCTCTCGTTCCGCAAGGACTTCCCCTCGGCGATGGTCTTCAAGCTGGAGCAGAACTACCGCTCGACGCGCACGATCGTCGAGGCGGCCAACTCGGTGATCGTGCGCAACTCGAAGCGCATGGAGAAGCACTGCTTCTCGGAGGGGGCCGTGGGCGAGAAGATCCGCGTGATGAAGGCCTACACCGACCGTGAGGAGGCCGAGATGGTCGTTTCGGACCTGCGCGACAAGGTGCGCGCGGCGGGCGCACCGTGGTCGGAGGCGGTGATCCTCTACCGCACCAACAACCAGTCGCTCGTGCTGGAGGACAACCTGCGCCGGCGCGGCGTCCCCTACCGCATCTACAAGGGCTCGTCGTTCTACGACCACAAGGAGATCAAGGATCTGCTGGCCTACATCCGTCTGGTGGTCAACCCGCGCGACGACGAGGCCTTCAAGCGCATCGTCAACTACCCGGCGCGCGGCATCGGCGACACGACCGTCTCGCGCATCGCCGCTTTGGCCGCCGGGCGCGGGGTGTCGATGTGGGAGGCGGTCGACGCCCTGGTGGCCGAGCCCGCGGCCGACGCCGTGCAGCGGGCCATCGTGCGCAAGGTCGCCGAGTTCGTGGCCATGATCCGCTCTCTGTCGCAGGCCCGCACCGAGAAGGGGGTCTACGAGTTCGGTCTGGAGATCGCCTCGCGCTCGGGCATGCTGGCCGCCTTCCGCGCCGAGAACACCCCCGAGGCTACCTCGGCGCTCGACAACATCGAGGAGCTGCTCAACTCCATGCAGCTGTTCAAGGAGCAGCGCGACGCCGAGATCCGCAGCGGCGAGCGGCAGGCCGACGAGGAGGCTTCGGTCGAGGAGTGGCTGCAGAGCGTGATGCTCATGACCGACATGGACAAGGACGACGGCGAGGACCGCGACAAGGTGACGCTGATGACCGTGCACTCGGCCAAGGGGCTCGAATACGAATATGTCTATATCGTGGGTCTGGAGGAGAACCTCTTCCCCTCGCAGCGCGCCGCCGAGACGGCCGACGGACTGGAGGAGGAGCGGCGTCTGTTCTACGTGGCCCTCACGCGCGCGAAAGTCGCGGCGACGCTCTCCTACGCCGAGACGCGCTTCAAGTGGGGCAACATGGAGTTCTCGCGCCCGAGCTGCTTCCTGCGCGAGATCGACCCCAAATACCTCGACGCGGAGGCGGAGTGCGCCGACGAGCGGCCGCAGGCGCTGCGCGGCGAGCGCCCGGGTGCGGGCGGCTCGGCCATCGAGGAGCTGCGCCGCCGCTTCGACTACCGCTTCCAGCAGCAGCGGCAGGAGGGGGGCGCCGCGGGACGCGCGGGGGGCAGCTACACGGCGGGCGCCGGGCGCTTCGGCGGTGAGCGATCGGGCGGCGGGAGCCGCTTCGGGGGCGAGCGCGGGGGTGGTGCGGGCCGCTTCGGCGGCCGGCCCTCCGACGGCGAGTCGGGACCCGTGCAGCGCTTCAGGCGTGCGGCGGAGGCTCCCGGCGGGCAGTCGCGGCAGGGTGTCGCCTCCCGGCCCCGCGCGGGTGCGCCCGATCCGGCGCTCGTGGCGCCGCCCCGCCCCTCGACCGAGGGGATGCGCCGCCTGGGTGCGCGTCCGGCCGAAGGCGTCGCCGCTGCCGGTGCCGCAGGGGTGCCGCAGGGCGTGGCGGGCGACTACGCCGTGGGGCAGCGGGTCGAGCACCCCAAATTCGGCGCCGGCACCATCCTCCGCATCGAGACCCTCGCCGCCGACCACAAGCTGGTGGTCGACTTCGGCACCTACGGCGAGAAGACCCTCCTGGCGAAGTTCGCCAAGCTGACCAAGCTGGGCAATTGAAAATGGAAAATTGAGAGTTGAAAATGATCGTTCAGCGGAAAACCCGGGAGTTTGCGGTGCGCGTCGTTCGCTTTTGCCGCCATTTGCAGGACGAGCGGCGGGAGTATGTCCTCGGACAGCAGCTTCTGAAAAGCGGCACCTCCATCGGGGCCAACGTCGCCGAGTCGGCCAATGCACAGAGCGGCAAGGATTTTCTGTCCAAGATGAATATTGCGCTGAAAGAGGCGACGGAAACCAAATACTGGTTGGATATTCTGTTCGAATCGGAGACGATCTCCCGGCAGGAGTACGATCCGCTCTATGCCGATGCGTGCGAGATCGAACGACTGCTGACGGCGATCGTCAAGACTACCCGCAATAAGTTGGAGTCGAATGAATGACTCTTCGATATTTTCACTTTTAATTTTCCACCTTTATTTTCCATTTTCAACTTTCCATTTTCAACTTTCCGAATCATGACTTTAAAGCAGCGTTACGACGGCATCATCGCCTGGTTTTCGGAGCATATGCCGGTGGCCGAGAGCGAGCTGCGCTACGAGAATCCCTACCAGCTGCTCGTGGCGGTGATCCTCTCGGCGCAGTGCACCGACAAGCGGGTCAACATGACCACGCCGGCGCTCTTCGAGGCCTTCCCGACCCCCTACGACATGGCCGCGGCGGGTGCCGAGGGGATCTACCCTTATATCAAGAGCATCTCCTATCCCAACAACAAGGCGCGCAACCTCGCGGGCATGGCGCGCATGCTCTGCGACGAGTTCGGGGGCGAGGTGCCCTCGGACCTCGACCGCATGCAGCGGCTGCCGGGCGTCGGGCGCAAGACGGCCAACGTGCTGGGGGCGGTGCTCTGGCAGCGGGAGGTGATGCCGGTCGACACGCATGTCTTCCGCGTCTCGGAGCGCATCGGGCTGACGACCCGCTCGAAAACCCCCTTGCAGACCGAGCGGACGCTCGAGCGCCACATCCCGGGCCACCTGCTGCCCGTCGCCCACCACTGGCTGATCCTCCACGGCCGCTACGTCTGCACGGCGCGCGCGCCCAAATGCGACGCGTGCGGCATCGCGACGTGGTGCCGGATGTTCGCCGCCGAGAAAAAAGAGCGATGATAGCGTGCGTTTCGAATTAAAACGCTATATTTACGGCAAACACTCTAATCCGTAACTCTATGAAGAATTTTTTACGCGGGGGGGGGATCCTCGCACTCCTGGCGGCCGTCGTGTTGGGCGCGGCGTCGTGCGGCAGCGATCCCGATGTGCAGCCGACGGCAGGTGTGACCGAGCAGCACTGGAAGCAGATCGAGCAGATCGCGGGCGGGGCGGTCGAGAAGACCTACGCCTTCACGGCAGCCGGAGCTTGGACGGCCCGCAGCACGGCCTCGTGGGCCGTGGTGAAGAGCGAGTCGGGCCAGGCGGGGCGGTCGGAGCTGCGCGTCGAGGCGGCCGAAAACACTTCGGGTGCCGAGCGTTCGGCCACCATCACCGTGCAGGTCAAGGGCTACGGCCCCTCGTCGTTCATCCTCAAGCAGCAGTCGCTGACGACCGCCTCGAAGGATAACGAGACGCTCGACCGCTGGATGTTCGACTACATGAAGACCCACTACCTCTGGAACGAGGCCGTGGCGAAGCTCACGCCCGACTATACGCTCGACTACAAGGATTTCCTGCGCAAGGTGCTCGTCGACGTCGCCGCCCAGGGCGACGTGAACCACGACGACGGCCACTGGAGCGTCGACAATGCGGGCCAGAGCGTGCGCCAGTCGTTCTACACCAACATCCAGCGCTACCCGAAGGCCACGCGCGGCACGCGCGAGACGGCCGACGGCTTCGGCATCGACTACATCGTCTACGGCAGCTTCGTCGACGGGTCGGGCAATCCCACCGGCGAACTTTTCTTCATCGTGCTGGCCGTGGCCCCCGGGTCTCCGGCAGACAAGGCGGGCGTACGGCGCGGCGACTACATCGTCAAGGTCGCCGGGCGCGCCATCACCCCGACGACCCTCGAAGCCGACTGGGGGCTGCTCATGTCGCAGACCTCGGCCGCCACGGCGACCTTCTCGCCGGGCGTGCTGAGCGGCAACGGACTGGGCGTCGGCGATCCCAAGACGCTGACGCGCGCCACCTACGACGACAATCCCGTGTGGCTGGCCAAGACCTTCGACTCGCCGGCCGGCAAGGTGGGATACCTCTGGTACAACGCCTTCAACCTCAACTACGACGACGAGCTGATCGCGGCCGTCGGCCGGCTCAAGGCCGAGGGGGCGAAGGAGCTGATCCTCGACCTGCGCTACAACGGCGGCGGCCACGTGGTTTCGAGCGTCGTGCTCGGCACGCTCGTGGCGGGCGACGCCAAGAAGGGGCAGGTCTATGCCAACACCACCTACAATGCCGACCGCATGGCCGCGGGCGAGAAGGCGGCGGTCTACAGCCTGGGCAGCTCGATCGTCAAGTACGGCGGCGCCAACGGCAACGACGCCCGGTACGAGCCGATCGCGACGGCCCTCGCCTCGTCGCTCGGCCTCCAGACGGTCTACGTGCTGGGCACCTCCAACACGGCCTCGGCCAGCGAGCTGGTCATCAACGGTCTGCGGGGCGTCGACATCGAGGTGCGCCTGATCGGCGGCCGCACCAACGGCAAGAACGTGGGCATGGAGCCCATTGTCAGGGAGCTGGGCGACTGGGAGTACGACTTCAGCCCCGTGACCTTCTACTCGGTCAACGCCAAGGGATTCAAGGACTACAGCGACGGCTTCGCGCCCGATGCGGCGCTCGACGAGCTCTCCGGCGACATCTATCCGATGGGCGACGAGCGCGACCCGCTGATCGCCTCGGCGCTGCGGTGGATCGGGGGACAGAACCCCGCATCGGCGGCCCTCACGCGCGCCGACGGGCGCGAGCTCATCGCGCTGCCGCGCCCGGCTCGACGGCTCGACGGCATGATCGCGCTGCCTCTCGAATAGGGGAGCGCTGCCCGAGCGAAACTGGGGCGACACCTGCGGGTGCCGCCCCCTTTTGTGGGGGCGTGCGGGCGAAATCCGAAAAAAATGCCTATCTTGTGGCAGAATTCGACGAATTACGATTAACCGATAACCATAGTTTATGAAAAAATTACTGACCGTTTTTGCCGCCGCCGCGCTCTTCGGCGGCGTGGCTTCGGCCCAGGAGGCCGAGTTCGATCTGGGCTCCCAGCGCTCCGAGTCGCAGCACGTGCTGAAGATTCCCGGGGAGCGGATCGACCACCAGGGCCTTGCGATCAACCCCACGCCCCACGCCATCGCCGTCGATCCGGCAGGCCGCCTCGACATATCGGCGGGCGTGGCGGTGAAGGATCGCCAGGGCCGCTTCTCGGCCGACCTCGATTTCCTCACCCTCGCTCCCAAAGGGGTGGCGCTGACGATCGACTTCGGTGCGAAGCTCGCCGCCAAGGCCGGCGTCGAGGCTCTCTCGGGCGCCTATAAGCTCTCGGTGGGCAAGCGGGGGATCGCGATCACGGGCTACGACGAGCGGGGCGCCTTCTACGGCCTGCAGACGCTGCGCCAGATCGTCGCCAGCCCCGCGGCCCGCACCGGCCTGCCCTACGTGGAGATCGCCGACTATCCCGACCTGCGCTACCGCGGCGTGGTGGAGGGCTTCTACGGCAACCCCTGGTCGCACGAGGTGCGCCTGTCGCTGATCGACCTCTACGGCCGTCTGAAGATGAACAGCTACCTCTACGGCCCCAAGGACGACCCCTACCACAGCTGCCCCAACTGGCGCCTGCCCTATCCCGAGGATGAGGCGCGGCAGCTCAAGGAGCTCGTGGAGGCGTGCCGCCGCAACCGCGTCGACTTCGTGTGGGCGATCCACCCGGGACAGGACATCAAGTGGAACGAGGAGGACTACGGCAATCTGGTGCGCAAGTTCAACCTGATGTACGACCTGGGCGTGCGCGCCTTCGCCATCTTCTTCGACGACATCTCGGGCGAGGGCACCAACCCCGAGCGTCAGACCGAGCTGCTCAACCGCCTCGACCGCGACTTCGTCAAGGCGAAGGGCGACGTGGCGTCGCTCGTCGTCTGCCCGACCGACTACACCCGTCTGTGGGCCAACCCCACGCCGCAGGGCAGCCTGGTCGTCTACGGCAAGACGCTCGACCCGTCGATCGAGGTCTTCTGGACGGGCGACGTGGTGTGCAGCGACCTCACGCGCGAGACGCTCGACTGGGTCAACTCGCGCATCAAGCGCCCGGCGTTCTACTGGTGGAACTTCCCCGTGACCGACTACGCGCGCCACATCCTGATGATGGGCCCCGTCTACGGCCTCGAGACCTCGCTCACGGCCGACGATCTGTGCGGCCTGGTGAGCAATCCCATGGAGCACGGCGAGGCATCGAAGATCGCCCTCTACAGCGTGGCCGACTACACCTGGAACATCGCCGCCTACAACCCCATCGACAGCTGGGAGCGCGCCTTCGACTACCTGGCGCCCGAGGTGCGCGACGCCCTGCGTACCTTCTCCATCCACAGCTGCGACACGGAGACGGGCTACCGCCGCGACGAGTCGTGGGAGACCGAGACCTTCCATGCCGATAACTACACCGACGCCCAGTACGCCGCCCTCGTGGCCGAGTTCGCCCGCATCGAGCGCGTGCCCGCGACGCTGGAGCGCGGCTGCGCCAACCGCGCGCTGCTGGCCGAGCTGCGCCCGTGGCTCGTCGAGTTCGGCAAGCTGGGCGAGCGCGGCCGCCGGGCCCTGGAGCTCATCAAGATCCGCGAGGCGGGCGACGACGCCACCTTCTGGGCCGGCTACGTGGCCAACCGCATGACGGCGGAGGATCGGGCCGCCTACAACGCCCACAAGTCGGGCACGTTGCGCCTGCAACCCTTCTACGAGAACGCCATGGACGACCTGGTGCGCGGCTTCTACCGCTCGCTCACGGGCGACGAGCCCATGGCCTGCCGCGGCATCGGCTCGTTCCGCACCGCCTCGTCGACCCAGTCGAAGCTCATGTTCGACAACGACGACAAGACCTTCTACACCTCGGGCAACGCCCAGAAGACGGGTGACTGGATCGGCGCCGACCTGGGCACGGTGCGCGACGTGCGCGAGGTGGTGATCCTCCAGGGCCGCAACTCGACGGACGACGTAGACTACTTCGACCATGCCGTCGTGGAGTGCTCCGAGACGGGCCGCGAGTGGACGGTGCTGTGCGACGATCTGGAGAAGCAGTACGAGATCCGCTGGACGGGCGAGCCGGTCAAGGCGCGCTACGTGCGTCTGCGCAAGCTGCCTTCGGAGAAGCGCAACTGGGCTGCCGTGCGCACCTTCGCCGTCAACCCGGTCAAGACCGAGACGCTCGGCTTCGCCCTGGAGGCCGACGCGCCGGCCGATGCGCTGCGCGCGTTCGACGGCAACCCCATGACGACCTGCATGCTCGACGGCCGCATGGCCTTCGAGGTGCCCGCGGGCGTGGGGCGCTATACGCTGCTGCTGGGCGCCGTGGGCGAGCCGGTGCGCGTCGTGCAGCTCGCCGCCGACGGCACGCCGCTGGCCGAGAGCCGCTGCGTGGATCCCTTTACCGCGATCGAGGTGGCCGAGGGCGCCGCGCGCATCGCCCTCGAGGGCGCCGTCGAGATCTTCGAGATCCTTCCCGCGGCGCGCAAGTAGCCTGCCGCCGCGACGCTTTCGGGGCCGCCTTCTTCCGGAGGGCGGCCCCGATTCGTTGTGCCGTGCGGACGTTTCGGGCCGATCTTGGCGGGCGAACTTGTTTCTGCGCGCGACTTTTCGTATCTTTGCAGTTCAAACCGCCCGCTATGACGCTATCCGCAGAACACATCGAACGATTGCGCGCGCTGCTCGCACCTGCAGCCCGCCGCATCGTGCTGCTCGCCCACACCAATCCCGACGGCGACGCCGTAGGCTCGTCGCTCGCCTGGGCCGGGGCGCTGCGTGCCCTCGGACACCAGGTCACCTGCATCGTCCCCAACAAATACCCCTACTTCCTCGACTGGATGCCCGGCATCGACGAGGTGGTCGTCTTCAAGAACGACACGGAGGGGCGCGCCGCGCAGGCGATCGCCGCGGCCGACCTCATCTTCTGCCTCGACTTCAACGCCCTCTCGCGGCTGGAGATCATGAGCGACGCCCTGCACGCCAACACCGCCGCGCAGCGCGTGCTGATCGACCACCACCTCTCGCCCGCCGAGGAGTTCGACCTGGCCTTCTCGCACCCCGACGCCTCGTCGACCTGCTTCATCGTCTACTCGCTCATCGAGGCGCTGTGGGGCACCGACGTCATCACGCGCGAGATGGCCGAGGCGCTCTACGTGGGTATGATGACCGACACGGGCAACTTCGCCTTCTCGCACCTCACGCCCGAGCTCTTCCGCGCCGTGGCCGTGCTCATCGAGCGCGGCATCAGCATCCAGGAGATCCACGACAGCGTCTACAACGCCTACACGGAGGACCGCGCGCGGCTGTTCGGCTATGTCATCAACCGCAAGATGGAGCTCGTCGAGGGGGGCACGGTGGCCTACATGTCGCTCAAGGAGAGCGAGATGCGCCGCTTCGCATTCCAGCAGGGCGACAGCGAGGGGTTCGTCAACTACCCGCTGTCGATCAAGAAGATGAAGATGTCGGCGATGCTGCTCGCCCACCGCAAATTCATCCGCGTGTCGCTGCGCTCGCGCGGCGATGTCGACGTCAACCTCTTCGCCCGCTGCTACTTCGAGGGGGGCGGCCACCGCAACGCCGCGGGCGGCAAGTCGTTCGACACGATGGAACGCACGATCGAGCGCTTCGTCGCCGCCGTGCGCGAGTTCGCCGCCGAGGGGCACCTCGGATAACCTTTTCGCAACCAGACAGATCGTTATGTTCAAGGAAAACAGGGGCGAGGTGCTGCACGGCATTCTGCTCATCGTGCTCTTCTCGTTCTCGGCGTTCTACATCGCCGGATTCGACTTCGTCAGGCGGCTGTCGCTCAGCCCGCTCATCGTGGGCATCGTGCTGGGCATGCTCTACGCCAACAGCCTGCGCAACAAGCTGCCCGAGACGTGGGTGCCGGGCATCCGCTTCTGCTCGAAGACGCTGCTGCGCCTGGGCGTCGTGCTCTACGGCTTCCGCCTCACGTTCCAGCAGGTGGCCGAGATCGGCCCCACGGCCGTGGCGGTCGACGCCGTCGTCGTCGCCGGGACGCTCGCGCTGGGCCTCGTGCTGGGCCGGCTGCTGCGCCTCGACTCCGAGACGGCCCTCATGACCTCGACCGGCAGCGCCATCTGCGGCGCCGCGGCCGTGCTGGGCGCCGAGCCGGTGGTGCGCTGCGAGGCCCACAAGACCGCCGTGGCCGTGTCGACGGTGGTCCTCTTCGGCACGCTCTCCATGTTCCTCTACCCGGTGATGTACCGCGCCGGGTGGCTCGACGGCCTCTCGCCGCAGGCGCTGGCCGTCTACGTCGGCGCGACGCTCCACGAGGTGGCCCACGTGGTGGGGGCGGGCGACGCCGTCGACGCCGCCGGGGGCGACATCGCCGCTGCGGCGACGATCGCCAAGATGATCCGCGTGATGATGCTCGCCCCGGTGCTGGTGGCGATGAGCTTCGTGCTGGCGCGCCGCCGCAAGGGCGTCCCCGAGGCCGGCGGCGGGAAGATCGCGATTCCGTGGTTCGCCTTCTGGTTCGTGGCCGTCATCGGCCTCAACTCGCTGCTCGAGAGCGCCTCGTTCATCCCTGCCGACGCGCTGCGCGCCGTCGTGGGGGCGATCAACGACTTCGACACCTTCCTGCTGACGATGGCCATGACGGCACTCGGCGCCGAGACCAGCGCCGACAAGTTCCGGCAGGCGGGCGCCAAGCCCTTCCTCTTGGCCGGCGGGCTCTTCGTATGGCTGGTCGTCGGGGGCTACTTCCTCGCCCGCTGGATTTGTTGATCGCGTATCCCGCCGGGTTCGGGCGCTGCCGCTCCTGCGGCTACGGCCGGGGCCCGGGCGCCGCGTCGTGCTCCGAGTAGCGGAGCACGTGTTCCCTCACGAAGTCCGCGAAACGGCGGACTTCGTCGTGCGTGAGCCTCGCCGGGCGGCTCAGCGGCAGGAGCGCGTGGGGCTCGAAGGGGCGGCTGTAGGAGGGGTGGAGGTAGTCGCAGGGGTTCTCGACGAAGCCCAGACGGGCGTAGAAGTCGCGGCGCCGGCGGGTGGGCACGTCGACGGGCGGCTCGATCTCCAGAATCACGGGCGCGGGATCGGCGGCGCAGAAGGCCTCCAGGGCCCGCGTGCCGAGGTTGCGGCCCCGCATCGCGGGGTCGAAGGCGAGGTACTCGATGTAGCGGAAGCCCTCGCCCCGCCAGTGGTAGAGGATGCCGACGATGCGTCCGTCGAGGCGGATGGCGTCGGCCGTGAAGCGGGGATCGGCCAGTGCGGCGTCGTAGTCGGCGTCGGCGCGCCGTTCGCAGCGCGGGAAGCTCTCCTCGTAGATGCGCCGGGCCTCGGCCCAGCCGCTCTCGGAGCGCGACCGCAAGGGGGTGAATCGGAGTTCCATGGGGCGATTTTCGGACCAAGATAGGCAATTTCCGCCGCCCGTGCAAGGGACCGCGGCTCCGTCGGGCGAAGGGAAAAAGGGGCAGGGGCTTTTAATTCTCGCCGAAAATGAATATCTTGCAGGGATAAAACGCCGATAAGATGAAACAACGATTGGTCGCACTCGATGTCCTGCGGGGCCTGACGGTCGGGGGGATGATCCTGGTCAACACCCCCGGCACGTGGAACTACGTCTATGCTCCGCTGCGCCACGCGGTGTGGAACGGACTGACGCCCGCCGACCTGGTTTTCCCCTTCTTCCTCTTCATGATGGGCATGTCGATGTATCTCTCGCTGCGCCGCACGGGCTTCCGCCTCGACCGCCCGCTGCTGGGGCGCATCGTGCGGCGCACGGCGGCGATCTACCTCATCGGCACGGCCATCTACGCTCTGGCGACCTTTCTCGGGGCGCTGCGCGGTGCGGCGGCCGACCCCGCCGCGGCGAGCCCTTGGAGCGAGGCCTTCGCCGCGCTCGCTCGCGTGCGGCTGACGGGGGTGCTGCAGCGTCTGGCCTTCGCCTACGGCATCGGCGCGGTGCTGGCCACCACGCTCCGCTACCGCACGCTGGTGTGGATCATCGGCCTGCTGCTGGCCCTCTACGGGGCGATCCTGCTCGCGGGCGACGGCTTCGTCTACGGCCCCGAGAACATCCTCTCGCGCGTCGACGTGGCCTGCTTCGGCGCCGAGCGCATCTATTGGGACAACGGCGTCGACCCCGAGGGGCTGCTGGGGCTCATCCCCTCCGTCGCCCACCTGCTGCTGGGCTTCTGCGCCGGGCGCCTCTGCCTCGAGGGCGGGGCGATGGAGGAGCGGCTGAACCGCCTCTTCGTCTTCGGCGCGCTGCTCCTCTTCGGCGGCCTGCTGCTCCACTACGGCCTGCCGCTCAACAAGAAGGTGTGGTCGCCCTCGTTCGTGCTCGCCACGAGCGGCTTCGCGTCGCTGCTGCTCGCCCTGCTGGTGTGGGCCATCGACGTGCGGGGCCGCTTCCGCCGCACGGCGGCCTTCGAGGTGTTCGGTGTCAATCCCCTCTTCTGCTACGTCTTCAGCGAGGTGGCGGCCATACTCCTCGTCTCGCTGCCCGTCGGCGGGCCGAGCGCCGCCCGCAGGCTCTACGGCGCGCTGGCCGCTCTCATGGGCGACGGCTACGCGGCGTCGCTCCTCTACGGGCTGCTCTTCACGGCCTTCTGCTGGGGTGTGGGCTACGCGCTCTACCGCCGGCGCATCTGCATCCGCATCTGAGCCCTGTTTCGGATAATTTCGCTATATTTGATCTCGGAAACGAACGACACACAACATAAATCACACAATCAGATGAAACCTACGTTATTCGTACTGGCTGCGGGTATGGGTTCGCGCTACGGCGGACTGAAGCAGCTCGACGGTCTGGGCCCCAACGGCGAGACCATCATGGATTATTCGATCTTCGACGCCATCCGCGGCGGCTTCGGCAAGGTCGTCTTCGTCATCCGCAAGGATTTCGAGCAGGACTTCCGCGAGAAGGTCCTCTCGAAGTACGAGAACCACATCCCCGTGGAGGTGGTCTTCCAGTCGATCGACGACCTGCCCGAGGGCTTCACCCGCCCCGAAGAGCGCGTCAAGCCGTGGGGTACCAACCACGCCGTGCTGATGGGCAAGGAGGTCATCAAGGAACCCTTCGCCGTCATCAACGCCGACGACTTCTACGGTCGCGACGGCTTCCGCGTGCTGGGCGAGTGGCTGTCGAAGGCCGACGGTCGCGACGCCTACTGCATGGTGGGCTACCGCGTGGGCAACACCCTCTCGGAGAGCGGTACGGTGGCGCGCGGCATCTGCCAGACCAACGCTGAGGGCTACCTCACGGGCGTGGTCGAGCGCACCGACATCGTCCGCATCGACGGCAAGATCACCTTCACGGGCGACGACGGCCGGCCGGAGACGACGGCCGAGACTACTCCCGTGTCGATGAACATGTGGGGCTTCACCCCCGACTACTTCGCCTACTCGGAGGAGCACTTCCGCAAGTTCCTCGCTGAGAACATCTCCAAGCCGAAGGCCGAGTTCTTCATCCCGCTCGTAGTCAACGATCTGATCGTGAGCGGCAAGGCCACGGTCGAGGTGCTCGACACGACGGCCAAGTGGTTCGGCGTGACCTACGCCGCCGACCGCCAGGGCGTCGTCGACAAGATCCGCGCCCTCATCGACGCCGGCGAATACCCCGAGAAGCTTTGGTAGGAGCCTGCCTTACTGTCATGCGCACCGCCCGCAGCCGTCATCCGGCTGCGGGCGGTTTCGTTCGGTGGGGTGGCGCTCCGGGCCCGGGCGACGGACCCGGCTGCGGGGCTGCCCGGGGGAGGTGTCGCGGGCGTCGGGGGATGCGCCGAAGGCAGGATGCCGAAAAAAACCGCGCCCGACTTTCGTCAGACGCGGTTTGCTGTGCCCAGGACAATATTCGAAAACGGCAATTTCGGGAGTATTCGGAATATGTTGAAAATAGGGCGTTTATTGATATATTGCAAAGGTAATCAATAATTTGTAATTCTCGACATTATTGCGTAACATTGCAAGGAATTTCAACGTGTGGTGCAACGGTGGTGCAAATTTTATAACTTGCACCACGGAATAAAGTTTTTGCAAGATGGCATCGGTTACGGCTTTCATACGGGTATCGAGAAAACGCATAGATCGGGCGAACATTCGCTTCCGTCTGCGGGATGGTCGGAATATTCAGTTGTTCCACGCCTCCGAGTTGGAGATCAATCCTTCGGACTGGGATGCGACCAGGCAGGAGATCAAGGCAAAGGTGCTTTACGATGCGGAGAAGCGGGCTACTTTCAATAAGGCCGTGGCCGACCGCAAGAGCATGATGTTGGAGATATACAACGCTGCGACGGTCAAAGAGGATTTGACATCCGACTGGCTGGAATTGGAAATCGACAAGCGCCTGTATCCCGAAAAGTACATCGTCGAAGAACATCGGCAAACATTCTTCGAGGCTTACGAGGAGTTTGTAGAGAAGCGCAAATTGTCCGATTGGCGGGTGCGTGCTATTCAGGTCGTAATCCGGGCGTTGAGGCGGTACGAACTCTATGCCCGCCGGACGCTAGATAGCCGCTTTGTGCTCGACTTCGATACGGTAACGCCGCTCGTGTTGCGGGACATCGAGGAGTTTCTGCGCAACGAACATACCTTTTGCGACCAATACCCCGAAATCTACAAAGCTGTCCCTGAAAGCCGAAAGCCTCAACCGAGAGGTCAGAATACGATCAACGGCATCCTCACCAAGTTGCGCACGTTCTTCATTTGGGCGAACGACGTAGGCAAGACGACGAACAATCCG
>Ga0137306_100087_pt2 | contig 84436 bp, 74 predicted proteins | sample Inofroosms_March_FD_97187 | JGI IMG/M metagenome (GOLD analysis project Ga0137306, IMG submission 97187) | Mouse cecal microbial communities from Vienna, Austria - N-Acetylneuraminic and N-Acetylglucosamine D2O microcosms_March | ecosystem: Host-associated > Mammals > Digestive system > Large... | reverse complement strand
CATTCTCTTACTTTGAAAAAAATGGTAAAAATAGAGCATCTCACATACCGCTATAAGAAAGGCCCCGGAGCAGTAAACGACGCCTCAGGCACAGTGACTCCCGGCATATGGCTTCTCTTAGGCGAAAACGGTGCCGGCAAAACAACTCTGCTCAAACTGATAGCCGGCCTGCTACGTCCCGGCAAAGGAGTCTGCCGCCTCGACGGAGAGGATACCTCGCGGCACGAGCCCTCGGTGATGCGCCGCCTCTTTTTTCTGCCCGACGAGCTCGACGTGCCGGCTCCGACCATATCGTCACTCGCCAATACAGCAGGCCGATTCTATCCCAACTTCAGCGAAGAAGTTCTGGCCGCGAACCTTCAGAGTTTCGGGCTTTCGGGCAAGGAAGAGATAAGTCACACATCGCTTGGCGCACGTCGCAAACTTCTCGCCTCTTACGCCCTCTCGCTGGGGGTAGACCTGCTTCTGCTTGACGAACCGGCCAACGGCCTCGACATAGACTCAAAAAAGACTCTGCGGCGCTTGATGGCCGGATGCATCGACAGTGACCAGACCGTGATAGTGTCGACACACAATATTTCGGACCTGCGCGAGCTCTACGACGGACTGATGCTTATGCATGGCGGAAAGCTCATAGTATGCCTTACCGCCGACGAGCTTACATCGCGCCTCTGCTGCGTGCGGTCGGCCACAGAAATACCCGGCGCCCTCTATTCGGAACGGAGCGCCGGCGTGGTATCGTCGATTGTAAAGGCCGACGGAAACGGAAACTCCGACATCGACTACACTCTGCTCTACTCGGCCGTGATGAGCGGAAACTCAGAAATAATTAAAATTCTATCTGAAAATGACTGAAACAGCAATAAAGGACATAAACCGGTTCTGCTGGAGGCGTATGTGGCAGTTCGGAGGACTCTACCGCCGGGCAATCGTCGCACAGATAATAATCTATACCGTAATAGAGGCTCTTATGACTATCGTTACGTCGGTATTTCCCTATGATAGCACAATATTGGGAGCCTGCGTAGTCATACTTCTACTCTCGCTCGCATTGCCTTTCGTGTTCTATACCGCCGACGACACAATCATACGGCTTGCACCGGTAAAAGCCTCGGAGCGAATCACGTTCTATCTGCTTTGGCTGGTGATACTGCTTCCGCTCATTTTGGGAACAATCCAATGGTTCTTAATGTATATAGGCTGGCTGTTCGAACCTAACGGGCTCATGACTTTCACTATAAACAACATCAAAAAAGCATGTGAAACGCTCAATGCCGCCTCAATCGCAGTCTTTTACTTAGCGTATTATGTCTCAGGCTGCATGACTGTTGTAATCTTTCTTGACGCGGTCATCACATGCCGACATCCTATACTCTCGTCGATAATGCGCTATGTGCTGTTTATAATCTCTGTTATAATAATCAGTATAGTCATAGGCATTGTTTATCAGCTTATGTATATGCCTCTCACGCAGGATAAAAGCGGATATTTTATATTATTGGTTCAAGGAGCGGTGGCACTGGCTTCCCTGCCGGTGACAATACTTGGAATCCGCCATATCTATAAATATTTCAGATAGTGGAATTCGCAACAGACAAACCCATATACAGGCAGATTGCAGACTACTGCTGCGAGCAGATACTCACCGGAGCATGGGCCAGCGGAGGTAAGGTGCCTTCGGTGCGTGAACTGGCGCTCGACATGGCAGTGAACACCCACACAGTGCTCAAAGCTTACGAACAGCTTCAGGACGACGAAATCATAGCGCCGCGTCGCGGCATGGGATACTACAGCGCCGACGATGCGCCGGCCCGAATTCTCGAAATTCGCAAACGCGATTTTTATGCCAATACCCTGCCGGCTCTGCGACATCGACTCGACTTGCTCGGCATCTCTCCCGAAGAACTGCTCGAACATCTGCGCGACATGAAATAATCAAATAATTTCGGCTCCGAAACAATCAGAAATCTTCAAGCAGGGGGTCGTCATCGCCCTCCGAACCCGGCAACAAGGGTGCCGGTTCGGGTTTCGACGGCGGCACGGGAGTATTTACAGGAGTTTTTACGGGAGGTGTGCGGGGCGCAAGTGGTGTCTCGGGGCTTTTTGTTGCCGGCAGTGCGACAGGAGCCTGTCCGGCAGGGTCTGCACCGGCCGGTGTCTCCACTTCATTTCCTTCGACAAGGGGCTCGCCGGGCTGTGGGGCCTCTTCATCGTGAGCGACCTCCTCGGCATCAGCAGCTTCGGTTTCTTCGGCCTCTTCGAGTGTCTCGATTTCATCGGGCGCAAGCAGTTCGGCCTGAGCATCGATATAGTTCTGCTCTTCGAGGTATCTGAAATATTCCTCGAATGAGCGTCCCTGCTCAATCAGAATCTTGAAGTTGGCATCGCTGATAGCGATAGGACGCACGCCGGCCGGAAGGCGGAAGCCGTCGGACGCGGCCATTACCGACCGATAGTGGTTTAGTTCGGCCTGATTTGCAAATCCGCTGACAATGACCATGCCGAGGCGCCCGAAATTCATCTGCTCGAGGTCGTAGTCTTTTACGACGAACGAACGGAAATTATGCCGGGCGATGTCGAACAGCAACTCGTTGGACGATACTTTGTCGGTGGGGAACGAGAACACCAGCCGTTGCGGCTGCTCTTCGTCGAGTTCGAACTGCGCCTTGCCTTCTGCGGCCACAGCAGTCGAATCGTTGCCGAGTCGAAGCTCCCAAATCATGCCGCGCAAATTGCTTCCCAATCCGGCCTGAAGTTCACGGCCCTGCGCCATACCCTTGAGCCATGCCGAGGCCACGGGCGTGATGTCTGTGTCGGGATAACGGTCGAGCAGCTCACGCAAAGTGCTGTTGAATTTGTCCTTGTCGCGCTCGGTGACATATGCGAGGGCGTGCAGGAACATAAACTTTGGCAAAGTCTTGCTTAGCGGATATTTTTCGTTTATCGTCTCATAGGCCTTGTGCACCTCGTCGTTTCGGTTTTCGAGGTAAGCTTCGTAGGTCTTTTCATATAGCTCCTGCTGATAGCTGTCCATGTTGCGGAGCTCCTCGAGATAACGGGGATTACGCATTGCCACGCCATACTTTGAGTCGGCAAAATCTCTGATAATAAGCCGGCGGTAACGCTCTGCCTCCGATGCGTTGCCCTGACGTATATACATGAGATAGAGATTGTAATAAGTGTCGAGGCGATACACATTGTCGGGGTAGTCCGTGAGCAGACGGTCGAATTCGGCTTTCGAGGCTGCGAAATCTTCGAGTTTGTCTTTGAGAATCACGCCCATGTTATAGAGGCCCTCCTGAATGACATCGTGCGCGGTGTTCTTTTCCTCGTCGGTTTTAGGAATCTGGGCAAGATAATACTCAGGATAATGCGGGTCGGAGCTGTGGTCGTCGATTTTCTCCTTATCGTCGCCTCCGGTGGTATCTTCTTCATCCGTAACATCGTCGCCGGCCCCGGCTTCTGACTCACCGGCAGCGTCGAAGTCATCGGTGTTGAACGACGCCTTATTCCTGCGACGCCAGTCGTCTTCGAGCTTACGCGAGCCCCATCGCTTCTGGAACTCGGTCTTGCCGGCATTTCGCGTAGCAGTATTATAGAAATACCACGAGTTGTCGGCGTTTATAACGAAGTTTTGCGTATTGTTGTCTTGCAGGGCATTTCCATTTGCAGCCTGATTGGCAAGATATTCCTCACGCGCCGCATCTTCGGCTTCTTTCTTCTCCTTCTCTTTGAGTGCCTTGATTATTTTCTCAATCACTTCCAGCTGCTGCTCGGGAGACATGGCCGCCAAACGCAGAAGCGAGTCCTGAAGATTTACATTCTGCGAATACACCGACAACTCGTCGAGCACATCGGAGCGCAGCTTTATCGCGGCCAGCCCGGGATAAGTGTCGGGGAGCTGCGGAACGGCCTCGGAGTACGACGGCTGCGCCTTCTCGTAATTGCGCTGAAGGAAATAGAGTTCGCCGAGTTTAAGCTGATTCAGCGCCTTGTCGATGCCGTTACGGGTCGATTTTTCATTGGCAATCTCATAATTTTCGATTGCACGCATAGTGTCGGCCCGGCTCAGATAAAGATTTCCTATAGCATAATATATCTGGTCGAGATAGTCTTTGTTGCGGTCGTAGCGTGTCATGCGCCGGAGCGCCTTCACCTCCGGCTCTATATCGGAGCCCGAAAAGACTTCCGACTGCTTGATACGCGCATTGAATTTGGTGCGGTAGGGAGCCGATGCCGATCCGCCTGCAGCAGCGAATGCCTTGTAGGCAAGTTCATTCTGCCCGAGACGTTCGTACACCTGTCCGAGGAGAAAGTTGAGACGCGTTTTCTGAGCGCCTTTCGCGCCTTTTACGGCCTCTACAAGAAAAGGAAGAGCCTCTTCGTATTTCGATTCGTGGATATAATAGTCGGCGTATACAAAATTGTAAAGCCTCCGCAGACCATTGGTCGGAAGGTCGTCGACAGTGATGCGCCTGAGTATCACTTCGGCCTCGAACTGCCAGCCCAAGCCGATATACGACAAGGCCTGAAAGAGGCGAGCCTCTGTGACGGTCTTAGGCAACCATGTGAAATGTCGGCTGATATAGAAGAATGTGGAGGCGGCACCGAGAAAATCGCCGTTGTAGTACTGGCTGCGACCCATCATCATCCATGCGTTGTGGAGGAAGGGATTATACTCGTCGCGCTTCATCCACTCCTTGTAAGCCGGGTCGTTGCGCCTGCCGGCTTTTTTTGCCGGTTTTTTCTTTATGGAACGGAGCTGTATGGCCTTCTGGGCTTTCTCTATCGAACGCGTAAAATCGCCCGACGGCTGTGGCGCGCTTTTGTCGTTACGCGCCTCTACGGGGTGCATGAACACATTGCGCGAATAGTCGTCTTCATATTTGCTCTCCATGTCGGAGAGGGTCTCCTTGAAATGCGTGTCGCCGTTGTAGTAGATATTGTAACGGGTGATGAATTCCTGATAGCGACGGTTGCCGGCAGTGTTTTTTTTGGCCGAACAGCCCGACAGCATCAAGGCCGCCGCAAAAGCGACGACCGCAAAAAGCATTACTCCTTGGGGGGACAAACGGAATTTCATCAGCTTTATAACGCTGAACCACGCTCACTTATTGTGCCATAGGCTGAGTGTGGGGCTTGTTAGCAACCGGATAGGCTATGCGCGAATGGTAGATAGTCATAAGACGCTTGATGAAGGCCTCTTTGATTGTCTCGATATCGCGGAAACGAAGCGTCGACGAATTGTGAAGGCCTTCGGCAATCTGGCCGTCGATAAGGCGGTTGACAAGCGCTGCTATATCTTCGCGAGTATGCTCTTTGAGCGAGCGCGACGCGGCCTCAACAGCGTCGGCCATCATCAGAATCGAAGTCTCGCGCGACTGAGGATTAGGTCCGGGGTAAGAAAAGGGTGTTTTGTCGACATCCTCTTCGGGGTGTGCCTTGCAATAAGTGATATAAAAATACTTTGCCATGCCGGCACCATGGTGTTCACGGATAAACTGACGGATAGATTCGGGCAGTCGTGCGCGCTCGGCCATCTGCAAGCCGTCTTTGACATGATTGACAACAATAGAGGCACTGCGCTCGGGCGACAAGGCGTCGTGTGGATTCACACCGTGCTGGTTTTCGGTGAAAAAGGCCGGATTTGCGATTTTGCCAATGTCGTGATACAGCGCACCGGCACGCACGAGCTGCACGTTGGCACCAATACGCTGGGCGGCATCACAGGCGAGGTTGCTCACGGCAATCGAATGCTGGAAAGTGCCAGGACACTCGTTCGACAAGCGCATCAGCAGAGGCGCGTTGATATCGGCAAGCTCTACGAGTGTTACCACCGATACAAAGCCAAATATACGCTCTACGGCAAACATCATTATATAAGCCATCGACGTGAGAGCAGCGTTGACCGAGAGTATGGCTGCCATGCGCCATGTGCAGCCTTCGACAGAGCCGTTCATCAGCAACTCGAGCGCCACATAGGCAAGAAGATACGCCAGAGCCACAACGCCCGACGTGCGCAGCAGTTGCGAGCGGCGTGAAAGCTCACGCAACGAGAACACCGCCGCAGTGGCCGCACAGAATTGCAGGAAAAGGAATTCGAGCGCGAACGCCGTCACGCCGGCGCATATCAGCGCGAGCGTGCCTGTGGTAAACAGTGCCGTACGGCCATCGAAAAACACAAGTACGAGAATGGCCACTATCATCATCGGCGCGAGATATACACCCTGAGCCACGAAGTAGTTTAGCCCCACTCCGACAAGGAAGAAGAGCGTTATGAGGCTGTAGATGAATATAAAGGCCATCTGATTATTGTATATATTGTCGCAAAAGAAATATATATACAGCATAAGCAGGGCCATGAGCATGGCCACATACAGGAATTGTCCGAGCAGCATAAGCCAGCGACTCTGATTCTGCTTGTTGCTCATCTGGTCGAGCATCGCCTCGAAAGTGCGCAGATTGGTGAAATCCTGCGACGAAACGATTGCTCCCTTGTCGATAATCGTCTGACCCTGAAGAATTATGCCGCGATCGGCGGTAATCGTCAGATATTCATATTCGTAATTGCGCCGGCACTCTTCCTCGTTTCGTGTATAGTTCGGCAGAAGCAGATTTTGCAGATTGCTTCGGAGAAAATACTGGTGCAGCTCGGGGTCGGTAATGACCGAATCGAGATAGACGTAAGCGTCACGAGGCGAAGTGAATGCCGATGTCGACATCTCGCTGAGCACATTTTTATTGAGAATCCTCACCTTAGGGAGGCGCCCCTGCTCTATTTCCTCGCGTGTGCGCATGTCGACCATTCCCGACGAATAGATTTTTCGCAGCTCGGCGCCGAGACGCCGCTGCAGATTGGTACCCGGAGCTTCGGGCAGACGGCTTACAATGGTGTCGATAATGAGCTGATTGAGCTCGAATATGGGCACGAAACGTGCACTGAGCGAGTCGCGGGCCGCAATGATTGTAGCCGAATCGGGATGAACAGGAATGTCGAACGGAGCAATGAGCTTGGAGTAGTTCCACGGACGGCCTTCCTCGTAGTTGTATCTGTTTGCCTCGGGATGCGGATAGAAATACACAATAATCAGCGTGGCCGCGAGAGCTATGAGTATTTTTTTGAGAAGCATTGTCGGAGGGAAATTATGTTTTAGAGAATTCGTGTGGCACGTGTCACACCCTGTATTTTTTTAGTGCGTCCGCAGAGGTCGCGCACTACATCTTTATCGTCAACTTCAATCCATAAGTCGGCATGGAATACAGCGTTATGTGCCTCGATGTTGAGTTTGCGCATATTTATACCCATGAGACTCGATATGAGCTGGGTTATTTCCTGCAAGACCCCCCGGCGGTCGATGCCTTCAATCCGCACATGGGCTGTGAACATGTCGGTGACAGCCGACCACTGAGTTGCCACAATACGCGAGCCATAGCCAGCCTTGAGCACCTGGGCTCTCGGACAGTCGACAGTGTGAATCTCCACTTTGCCGTCATCGTTGACAAAGCCGAGCACATCGTCGCCGGGTATGGGATTGCAACATGAACTTACTGTATAGTTTGCTCCGCTGGTGTCGGTACGCAAGGTGTATATCTGCTTGGTGTTGACGGGCTGAGGCGAAGTGGTTTCGTCGGAAGTATTATCGGCCGACGATGAGTTCACAATTCTGCCGATAAGGGGAATCTTCGACAGAATACCCGTTGACTGCCTCGTGCCTTCGACAGCGTGTCGGAGCGGCTTGATGAGAAAATCGCCGAGCACAATTTCTTCGGCACCGAGCTGATAGCATAGTTCGTCGCGGTTATCGACATGGAAAACACCCAGCATCTTGGTGATGACTCTGTTCGACTCCTTGATGCCATGGGCGGCAAGCCACTCTACAAGTATCTCGTTGCCTTTCACAATCACCGGCTGACGCATGGCACGCAGACTTTTACGAAGTCGGGTGCGTCCCTTGGCGGTATTGAGAAAATTTTCCCACTCGGGCAGCGGCATCTGCGTTTTGGAGGTGAGCACCTCGACCTGGTCGCCGCTTTTGAGCTCTGTCTGCAGAGGCATGAGCTTGTGGTTGACCTTGCCGGCGATGCAGTGCATGCCGAGCTCGGAGTGGAGATGGAAGGCGAGGTCGAGCACTGTGGCTCCTGCCGGAAGTGTAACCAGCTCACCCTTTGGCGTAAAGACCACGATTTCGGAGGCGAAAAGATTGAGCTTTAAGGTATTGAGAAAATCGATGGCGCTCGGCTCGGGATTGTCGAGTATATCCTTGATGGTTTTAAGCCATGCATTGAGTTCCGACTCTTCGTCGCCGTCACCGATTTTATATTTCCAATGGGCGGCAAAGCCTTTTTCGGCAATCTCGTCCATACGCTGCGAACGTATCTGCACTTCAATCCAGTTTCCGTCGGGACCCATCACGGTGAGATGCAGTGCCTGATATCCGTTTGCCTTCGGAGTGGCAATCCAGTCGCGCGTGCGGGTAGGATGCAACTGATACAAGTCGGTTATCGCAGAGTAGATGCTCCAGCAGATAGCCTTCTCTTTATTGATGTCGTCGCACTCAAACACAATTCGCATGGCATAAAGGTCGTAGACCTCTTCAAATGGCAAGTGCTTGGCCTCCATTTTGTTGTAAATGGAGTAAACAGATTTCAGACGCGCTTTTGCCTCATACTTTATGCCCAGTTGGTCGAGTTTCTGCTTTATAGGCAGCGAAAAATCGCCATAGACTTCGGAGCGGCGGGCCTGGCTCTGCTTAATTTTTTCTGATATCTGCGCGTAAATGTCGGGGTGCTCATACTTGAAGCTGAGGTCTTCGAGCTCCGTCTTTATAGGAAAGAGACCGAGGCGATGAGCCAGCGGCGCGTAGATATACAGTGTCTCACCGGCGATTTTATAGCGCTTGTTAGGTGCCATGGAGCCGAGGGTGCGCATATTATGCAGACGATCGGCCATTTTGATAAGCACCACGCGTATGTCTTCGCTCATGGTGAGCAGGAGCTTGCGGAAGTTTTCGGCCTGCACCGAGGCCTTGTCGCCGAATATACCGCCCGATATTTTGGTAAGGCCGTCGACAAGCTGGGCTATTTTTGGCCCGAAATGCTGTTCTATATCTTCGACGGTAAACTCGGTGTCTTCGACTACATCATGGAGCAATGCTGCGGAAATGGAAGTCGACCCAAGACCAATCTCCTGCGACACTATTGTGGCCACTGCAAGCGGATGCATTATATACGGCTCGCCTGAGCGACGGCGTACTCCGGCATGTGCGGCCTTTGCAAATCGGAAGGCACGATCGATAATCTCCACTTTTTTGCGGTGGTTGCTGTTCAGATAACCGTCGACAAGCGCCTGGTAGGCCTGTTGAATCATCTGTTCATCGGGGTCGGTCTGCATATAAGTGCCTTCTTGTTCCATGGTGCAACTTTTTATTTTTTGCCAATTAGTTACAAATTTAGCACATTATGATGTAATTATCAAAAAAAAGTGCTCGGATGCAGTCAATTGGACGAATACAGCAGCAAACCTTGCAACACACAGCGCCTTACAACAACCATGACATCGACGCGTTGCTGCAGCTATATTATTTTTCGAGCAGTACTTCGGGGGGAGCAATCAGGTAGAGGCGTTTGCGTGCACGGGTGACAGCCGTATAGAACCAGCGATAGAGCATGAGCCCGAGAGCATCGTCGGGAATGTATGCGAGGTCGACAAATACATTTTCCCACTGTCCGCCTTGCGCTTTATGACAAGTGACGGCATAGGCATATTTCACCTGCATCGACGACCAGTAGGGGTCGGTGCGAAGAGCGCGCAGGCGCTGGTCAACCGAAAGACTGCCATAACGCTCGTTGTCGTTTATAACGCCGTAATACAGTCTGTTCCAAGCCTCCTGCGACATTGTGGCCTCGGGGTCGGAAAGCGTGTCGAGCATTATTTTGGCATCGAAAACGGGAACATCTTCAGTGGCGACATCGGCCGAGACGGCAAACTGCACGTCGGCGAAGCGGAAACCGTAGCGCGTCTCCGAGCCGTAGATTTTTCGCACGGTGAGAATGTCGCCGTTAGCCACGAAGTCGATGCCTTTTACTTTCTTGGCGAAATAGTGGTTTCGGGCCACAATGAGGAGGTCGCCGGGCGTAAGTTCTTCTTCGCGATACAGCACCGAAGCACGTATGCCGGCATTGTACTCAGCGGCACGACGATTGCTGCGCGTGATGAGAATGGAGTTGGCCAAGCCGTGCTCGGCGGTGTCGTAGGCCCGCGAGATAATTTCGGGGAGGTCTTCACCGCTCACAACCACCACATCGCCGAAGCCGTGTATACGGAGTTTCGGCACCGGCATGGGGTCGCCCTCCTTGAGGGTGCGTATACGCGCCATCGCCCTGCGAAGGCGTGTGGCATTGAATAGAATGCCTGAATCGGCAGCCTGACGCGCCGTCTCGGTAAGTGTGGCGATTGTCACCTTAAGGCCGAGCCGGCGAAGCACATCGCGGTCCATGGCCGGCGAAGTATCGGAGCCTACCGGGGGAAGCTGAGCGGTGTCACCGATAAGAATCAGACGACAGTTGTCACCGGCATAGACATACGTAATAAGGTCGTCGAGCAGGCTTGAGCCTTCGGTGTCATTGCCTCCAATCATCGAGGCCTCGTCGACAATAAAGACAGCGTTTTTCGAGCGATTTTCGGCAGGCAGAGGCGGAGCGTATTCTCCGGGGACGGCAAATGGATTGTGCCTGTATATTTTGCGGTGAATGGTGTATGCCGCATGGCCGGCCGAATTGGCACTGAACACTTTTGCAGCCCTGCCTGTGGGTGCCATAAGCACAACTTCGCGCTTGGTGGCTTCGAGAGTCTGCACAAGAGCGCCGGTGAGCGAAGTCTTGCCCGTTCCGGCATAGCCGTTGAGAATGAAAACAGCCTCGGCAGGGGTCTCAGGGTGCAGAAAACGCGACAATGCCGCCACTACCTGCACCTGCTGGTCGTTTGCGGTGTAGGGAAGGGCGAGAAGGGTATTGGCGGCAAATTCCCGGGCGTCCATCAATTGCGTTCGGAGTACTCGACCAGTTCCTGATTGTATCGGTCGAGCTTCTTGTAGAGCTTAGTATTTTTTTCGTCGAGACGGCCGTCGACCTCAGCCTGGTAAAGAGCAGAGCCGAGAGTAAACATATAGCTGAAACGCTCCATATACTCAGGGTCGGCAAGGAGGTCGCGCCACGAATTGGGACGGTCACCCTGAGGCTCTTCGGCAATTTTGCGGCTCTTCTCAATAAGGAAGCGAAGAATTGCAGCATTCTGGCATATCATCTGTTCGTATTCGGGCTGGGAAATAGAATCGTGACGCTCTATTTTTACTGCCAGGTCTTCGCACACGTCGTTGTCGTAGCTTGCATCGTCGAGTATTTCACCGGAGCAGGCTGTCGCCGCAATAAGAAGAACAAGGAATGCCAAGGAGTATACAGGTTTCATTTCTATTATTAGTTGTGCGTATTTAAGGATATTATCAACCGTTTAAACGTCTGAGAAAGCTAAGAGTTCTGCCCCTGATTTAATCTGCGAGAAAAAATGCTTAACTTTGCAAGTGCGAAAATACAAAAAACTTCTGAAAAAAAATGCGTATCGACATAATAACTGTACTTCCCGAGATGCTTGAATCACCGCTCAACTGTTCAATCATCAAGCGCGCCCGCGACAAAGGGCTGGTGGATATAGTTGTGCACAATCTTCGCGACTACACCACCAACCGCTACCGCAAGGTCGACGACTATCCCTTTGGAGGCGATGCCGGCATGGTAATACAGGTAGAGCCGGTAGACCGCTGCATAAGCGCGCTGAAGTCGGAGCGCGACTATGACGAAGTGATTTTCACCGCTCCGGACGGCGAAGTCTTCAACCAGAAAATGGCCAACAGCATGTCGATGCTCAACAACATCATAATTCTCTGCGGCCACTACAAAGGCATCGACTACCGCATTCGCGAACATCTCATAACTCGCGAAATATCAATCGGCGACTATGTGCTTACCGGCGGCGAGCTGCCGGCAATAGCCATCACAGACTCCATTGTGCGCCTCATTCCCGGAGCAATCGGCGACGAGCAGAGCGCACTGAGCGATTCGTTTCAGGACAATCTCTTAGAGCCGCCGGTATATACCCGTCCGGCCGTATACAATGGCTGGGAAGTGCCGCAGATTCTTCTCTCCGGACACCAGGCGAAAATAGAGGAATGGCGTCACGAACAAGCCATGGAACGCACCCGCAGACTACGTCCCGACCTGCTCGACGAATAATCAGAATACAGGAAACTCAAAACTTCGCGCACGGGCCGACAACTCGGCCTCGCGTCCGTTGCAGTAGCTGTCGCACACTTTGTGGAATGCTGCAGAGTGATTCATCTCTGCCAGATGCGCCAGTTCGTGATAGATGACAAAGTCGCGCAAGTCGGGCGAAAGGAAAATAAGACGCGACGAGAGCGTGATTATGCCATGTGAGTCGCATTTGCCAAGACTACGCCTTATGTCTTTCACATTCCAGCCCATAGGCAGTGCGCCAACATTGTCGGCAAGCTCCTTTGCACGGGGCACGACGTATGCGAGCGTGGCAAACTTCGCCGCCCACAGCAGATTTTTATTGAGAAACGACTGAAACTCCGGCTCCGAGCTGTCGGTATCCTTGAGCCGGGGATTGATATATATAGTATAATTGGCCTTTTTACCTCTCAAGGGGGCCTGGTCGTTTACCTCAAACCGCACATCGGTGTTTTTATACGACACCGCGTCGTATTCGATAGTGAAATCGACCATGTCGCAGTCGATGCGCAGCCCCACATAAAGAGCTGATTTAGGGCGTATCGCAAGAATTTTTTTCTGCACTTCGGCATCTTCAGTAAATTTCATCAACTCATCATATGCCAGGTTCGACGGCACCACAAAGCATACTTCGGGGCCTATCCAGCGAGCCTTGACACGCCGTGCCGTAGGGTGCACCTTTATGCGCACGCAACCGTAGACCGGATGGCTATAGCGTCCCGAGGCAACAGTTTTCACGGAGTTTTTCATTTTCTATAATACACAGGTTCAAGATTCGCCCCAATGAAGTTTCTGACGGATGACATCGGCAAATGTGTGCCCGGCCGCCTGCATGACAAGCACCTTAAAGGGGGCACACGCCAGCACCACGGGAGTGCCTACATCGAGCAGAGCCGAACGTCCGTCGAGAGCAATGCGCACATGGCGGGCGCGACTTTCGGGCACAATAGTCACAGGCACGCTGCCGTCAATCACAAGCGGACGCATCGACAGAGAGTGAGCTGCGACAGGCGATATCACACACACGTCGAGCGTAGGCTGCACTATGGGGCCGCCAACTGAGAGATTATAGGCCGTAGAGCCCGTAGGGGTCGACAGAATAAGACCGTCGGCGCGATACTCGGCCAATGGCATATTGCCTATGCTTACACGCGCCTCTATCATCGAGGCCGACTCTTCTTTTGTTATGGCCACTTCATTGAGAGCATATACGCCCACTTCGCGCGGCAGTACCGGCTCCACAACTTCAAGAAGGCTGCGGCGCTCTATGCGCAGGCTGTCGTCGGCGATAAGCTGCATCAGCTGTGGCAGCTGCCCTATAGATAGGGCCGAGAGATAACCGAGATGCCCGGTGTTGACACCCACAATGGGAATCTCCTTGTCGCCCACCCACAAGGCGGTGCGGAGAAATGTTCCATCGCCGCCGAGACTCACCGCCAAATCGGCCGAGAAGTCGGGAGTGTCGGTCACAGTATCGACCACCGACAGAGCCTCGGGAATTGACTCCAGCAAGTGATTGTAGAGCTTGCAGTGCATCACAACAGAGTCGCCGCGGCCGGAGAGAATCTGCAGGAACTCGGACACGGTGTCGAACGCATGGTATTGTCGGCGACTGCCGTAAATGGCTATTCTCATATTTCAAGGAATCTGAAAAATTGGTCAATCCGTTCACGCGCCGCATCCATATCGGTGCTGTCGTCGGCTGAGCAGGTGTCGAGCACCGTGTAGCCATAGCGCTCAAGCGAGCGAGTGACACCTGATGGATTGCGGTGACTGACCCTAATGTCGAATATCACAGGAAATTTGCCGTCGGTCGCATCAGACACCATATTGTCGTATGCATCGGCCGAATCGCCCATCGAAGTGACGTTGAGATTGAGCAGATGCGCGTCGCAGTCTTCAACGGCCCTGGCAATACGCGAGGCCGAATAGTCCTCTCGCCTGCAGCCCACCAGCAGACGCGAACTCTCGCCCACCGGAGGGAAGAAATACTCGTTTTCGGGAAACTTATTGTTAATTACGGGCAAAATCTTTCGTGGTTTTATAATTTCTGATTACTTTTGCACTTCAGTAGGAGTATACAATCACTCTTCTCCGAAGGGAATACAAATTTACGATATTTTCTGCGATAATTCAATAGTGAATGACAAACTTAAGCGTTAATATAAATAAAATCGCCACATTACGCAATGCCCGTGGTGAAAACAACCCGAATCTCGAAAGCGTAGCGCTCGACATAGAGCAATTCGGAGCCGACGGCATCACAGTCCATCCGCGGCCCGACGAGCGTCATATACGCCGCGACGATGTATTCCGTCTCAAGCCGCTCCTCAAATCGGAGTTCAACATTGAGGGGTATCCGTCGGAGCAATTCATCGATTTGGTGCTTAAGGTCCGTCCCTCGCAGGTAACGCTCGTTCCCGACGCGGCCGACGCGCTCACCTCTTCGGCAGGCTGGAACGTGGCCGCCAACGCAGAATTTCTGTCGTCAATCGTGGAGCGGTTTAAGGAAGCCGGCATACGCACTTCGATTTTTGTCAACCCCGACATCGACACCGTGAAGGCCGCAGCAGCAACCGGTGCCGACCGTGTGGAGCTCTACACAAAGCCTTATGCCGACCTCTATCCCACCGACCCCGAAGCGGCCATAGCGCCGTTCTTCGAGGCAGCCACAGCCGCCCGCAAAGCCGGTCTCGGGGTGAATGCCGGCCACGACCTAAGCCTTGTCAACCTCGAGTTTTTCAGCTCGAGAATTCCCTTTCTGAGCGAGGTGTCGATAGGTCATGCACTAATCTGCGATGCCCTTTATCTTGGTCTCGAAGAGACGGTGAAACGTTACAAAAAATGCCTTAAATAACAAACTACAGACAATTATGAATGAGACTGTTGCCGCAGCTCCCTCGATGAGCTTCTGGGATCTCTGCCTTCAGGGCGGCTGGACAATGATACCGCTTGCACTGCTGCTTCTGCTGAGCATATATGTGTTTATCGACCGCTTCATTGCCTTGACAGGCGCCGCAAAGGAAGATGAAAACTTCATGAAACTGATACGCGGATATATTCACGAAGGCGAGACAGAAAGCGCCCTCAACCTTTGCCACGCTACTCAGACACCATATTCGCGGCTCATAGCCAAAGGTATATCGCGTATCGGCCGTCCAGTGAACGATGTGCTCGTGGCAATCGAAAACACCGGTAATCTCGAAATAGCAAATCTCAGCCGCGGCCTGCCCTGGCTCGCCACAACCGCTGCCGGAGCACCCATGATCGGCTTCCTCGGCACTGTCATAGGCATGGTGCAGGCATTTTACGCCATAGCACAGGCCGGTTCGTCGGCGTCAATCGACTCATTCGCATCGGGCATTTACGCAGCCCTTGTCACCACTGTAGCCGGTCTTATAGTAGGCATCATCGCACTTTTCGCCTACAACTTTTTAGTGGCACGCATCAACAAAATAATGAACAAGCTCGAAGCACGCACTATGGATTTCATGGACCTGCTCAACGAGCCGGCAGCATAAATCAGACTTATGGCACTGAAACGACAACAAGATATGCTGGCCACATTCTCCATGGCCTCGATGACCGATGTGGTATTTCTGCTGCTTGTGTTCTTCATGGTCACTTCGGCCTTTGTATTTCCCACCGCCATCGAAATAGATCTTCCCGAAAGCACCCAGCAGACGCCCGTGAAACCCTCTACGAGAGTATTCGTAGATGCCGAAGGCGCATACTTTGTGCTCGCGCCCGAAGCCGACGAGCCCTCGCCCGTAGCATCCGACTCGCTCGCGCTGGTGCTAGGCTCAATAGCCCCGGTCGACTCGCTCGGCGCCGTGGCCGTATATGCCGACGCAGAAGTTCCGTACGGCAAAGTAGTGGAAGTGCTCAACATCGGAGCCGAAAACTCTATAAAAATGGTGCTCGCCACAAAACCGTCGTCGCCACAGCCGGCAGCCTCCGCACCCTCGCTGCCAGAGCAAGACATGCAGCAGCAACCCATTAACAATATACAGCAATGAAAAATTCGCGCACTGCCGCTGCAATAGGCACAGCAATAGCGGCCGTGCTCATATTGCTCATTCTGCTCACGGGGCGACTCACACTCTCGGCCTCACAGTGGCCTCCTCTCCCTAAAAACGAGACAGAGCTTATTGAAATCGAAGAAGAATTCGTCGACCTCTTCGAACCCGTTCCCGTACGAGCCAATCCCGCTCCGGCCTACACGCCAGAGAAAGTGATTAACGAATCGACACCGGCACCGGCAGGGGGCATCGACCTACGCGATGCCGGAGAAAAAGCCGCGCCGACTCCCGAAACGGTACAAAAGCGTCCGTCGCCCCTCAAAAAAACCAAAAAGGAAACACCCGAAAAGACCGGGCCGCAAAAAGATGCCGAGAAGGCCGAGCAGACAAGCCGGCGTGTAAAAAAAGGCGTTGAAGATGCCTTCAAGGCTGTGGAAGACGCCATGGACAACACTCAATCGGCCGGCGAACAGAAAGGCGACTCCGGCAAACCGACCGAAGAAGCATCGTCGCTCAACGGCACCGGACAAGGCACCGTAGGCGGTGGATGGATAATGCCCTCGTATGCCAAAGTAAACTCGCGGCAGACCGGCAGCATCATTCTGCAGGCCGTAGTCAACAGTTCGGGTCGCGTGACATCGGTCGAACTCATCGGCGGTAAAGCGCCGGCTTCGGCCAACCCGAAGCTTGTGGAGCAATGCAAGGCAGAAGTCCGCCGGCACGTATTCACCCGATCCGACGACAAGGCTCCCGAGCGTTCGATTGCCCGTATCACTTACACATTCAGATAATACCGACGCTGCTTGTCAGCCGGCCTGAGACACCAGGTAAATCATGTAGGCGATATAGCATGCAGACAGTATGCCGCCTTCAACACGTGTAATGGTGCGATTGCCGAAGAACCAACCGAATGTCAGAAACAGCACTGCGCTGCCCGTCATAACAAGAAGGTCGGTCACGGTAATGCCGCCGAATGGCAAGGGACGCACCGTGGCGGCAGCGCCGAGCACCAAAAAGACATTGAATATATTGCTGCCGATTACATTGCCCACAGCAATGCCGTTGTTGCCTTTGACGGCAGCAACCACCGACGTGGCGAGTTCGGGAAGTGAGGTGCCGGCGGCGACAATTGTAAGGCCAACTACGGCATCACTCACGCCAAGCTGCCGGGCAATGGCCGACGCGCTGTCGACAAACATGTCGCCGCCATATATAAGCGCAGCCAGACCTCCGACAAGCATCACACAGCTCATCCACATCGATGGTCGGCGCTTTGCCGATACTTCTTCGCTTTTCGTTGTATCAGGCCGCTCATGTTTTGCCGAAGCAAAAACGTAGCGCATAAAAATGGCGAAGAACAGAAGCAACACAATACCCGACACGCGCGAGATGACAGGTGCGGTGCCGTCGAGCCACTGCGAGCAGCCCATGGCAAGGAGCACCACCGAAGCCACAACGACAAGCGGAATTTCATTGGACATTATAGTCCGCTCTATTTTCAGAGGCCGAACCATAGCCACTACTCCTATTATAACAAGGGTGTTGAATATATTGCTGCCAACGACGTTGCCGATTGCCATGCCGGTATTTCCGGCGGCCGCCGACATAATACTGATAGTAAGCTCGGGAGCAGACGTTCCGAAAGCTACAATGGTAAGGCCTACAATGAGGTCCGAAATACCGAACCGTCGGGCTATGGCTGCCGAACCGTCGGTCAGATAATTGGCACCGCAGAGTATCAGCACAAGCCCTACAACAAGCAGAATCGCATTCAACATTTTAAGCGTATAAAAAAGTTTCCGAACTATTGACTATAGATTCTTAACAATTTAGATATCAAGGCTGTTTTTCCCGGCTCGAAAAAGTGTATCCGCAAGCATTGACATTGGGGCGCAAATATAATTAAAATATTGTTTAATGTAGCGACAGCGGCCCCGGCATCAACACAACAATTTGCAAATATGCAATTATAATTGTAAATTTGCACCATACAGAAAGGAGTATCAATTATGGACACTGAATCCGACCGACTTGAGATACCGGCAAAAGATGCCGGTGTGCTCGACCGTATACGTTATCTTATCCGCCTCAAACGCCACACCCAGGCCAGTTTCGGAAAATTTATCGGTGTCGATGCCGCTACTGTGTCGCGAGTGCTCAGTGGCCGCACGTCACCGTCGGATGCGTTTATCAACCGCATTGTAGTAAACCTCGGCGTATCCAAAAAGTGGCTGTCCGAGGGCTCCGACGTACCATTTCCCCGCACCTCCGAAGCACACTCGACGCAGGTGCAGCAGGGCGCGCCGGTATATAATATCGATGTAACAGCCGGCACAACGCCGCTCAGTCGCATGTTTACCGATGAGCGCGTCATAGGCCGCGTATATCTGCCCGGCATTGACCCCACACTGCCGATAGTGCGTGTGAGCGGCGACTCTATGGTGCCGCGGCTCAATCCCGGATGTTATATACAGATACGCCCAATAAACCTCGACGCGCCGATATCGTGGGGGCAGATTTATGTGGTCGTACTGGCCGACTTCCGCCTTGTGAAATACGTGCGGCGCGACGACAATCCTTCTATGGTCCGTCTTGTAAGCGCCAATCCGGACTATGACGACATAGAGGTACGCCGGAGCGATATAGAAGGTCTGTATCTGGTCGAAAACGTTATCAATCACGATTTTCTGTCATGAAGCTTTCAAAACCTTTGCCTCCATGCCATATAGCCGGACGACTTGAGGCCGGCTGCGACGAAGCAGGTCGCGGATGCCTTGCAGGCCCGGTATTCGCCGCAGCAGTGATTCTGCCCGACGGCTTCTCGCATCCTTTGCTCAACGACTCCAAGCAGATGAGCGAGAAGCGCCGCATGGAGCTGCGAGAAATAATTATGTCGCAGGCCGTTGCATGGGCCATTGCAAAAGTCGACGCTGCTGAAATAGACGAAATGAACATACTCAACGCCTCGATTGAAGCCATGCACCGGGCGCTGAGACAACTCAAGCCTCAGCCTGGCGCAGTGATTGTCGACGGAAACCGGTTCAAACCCTATGGCGACATAGAGTGTACGACCTTTGTAAAGGGCGATGGGCGCTTTGCCAACATTGCGGCAGCGTCGATACTCGCCAAGACCGAGCGCGACCTCTTCATGGCTAATGCCGCGCTGGAGTATCCGCAATACGGCTGGGAGGCAAACAAAGCCTATCCTACGGCTGCGCACCGTGCTGCCATAGCAGAGCACGGCCCATGCCCGCTGCACCGCATGACATTCCGTCTGCTTCCGGAGAAATAAAAATCAAACATACAAAATTTCGATATCAAAAATGAACAAAATCAAGGAAATATGCAAGCGGCCACAAGTGTGGGGCTTTTTCGTATCTATTGCTGTGATGGCTCTGCTGTCGCTGGCATTTTTCTATCCCGACAATTTCGCCGGCAACTCCCTGCGGCAACCCGACATGCTGCAGGGAGCAGCCAACAGTCAGGAATCAAAACTCTTTGAAGAAGCCACCGGCGAAAAGGCTCTGTGGACCGATGCGCTTTTCGGCGGCATGCCCACATTCCAGATTTCGCCGTCGTATCCTTCCAACAGTCTTTTCAACTGGATTAACCGGGTCTATGGTCTCGGACTGCCCGTGCCATCGAACCTCCTGTTCATGATGATGCTCGGATTCCTTATCCTGCTCTATGCCTTGCGTATGCGCTGGTACTACGCCCTCATAGGCGCTGTGGCCTGGGGATTCTCGAGCTATTTCATCATTATAATAGGAGCCGGACACATATGGAAATTTGTGGCACTCAGCTACATACCGCCCACAATCGCCGGCTTCATACTGCTCTACCGCGGACGATATGTGGCCGGAGCCGCACTCTTGAGTCTTTTCGCCATGATGCAGCTCAACGCCAATCACCCGCAGATGAGCTACTACTTCGTGCTGGTCATGGCCATACTCGCCATATGCTACCTCATTGAAGCCATTCGTCGGCATACCGTGCGCCGCTGGGCGATAGCATCGGCGGTCGCTCTCGTCGCCGGCGGCCTTGCACTCGGCGCCAACGCTCCCTCGCTATACAACACCTATAAATACGCAAAGGAGACCAAACGCGCCCAGTCGGAACTCACTCCACTTGAGCAAGCCTCAGGCAACAACAGCACCGCCGAACGTCCTACCGGCGGCCTGCCCAAAAGCGATATTGTGGGCTGGAGCTACGGCCCGTCGGAGCTTTTTACCCTCGTGGTGCCCAATGTAAAAGGTGGCGCTTCGGCTCGTCCGGAAGGCGGACAAATGGCGGCGCTCAGCCTCGGTAAACTCAACGCTGCCGCCGCTTACTCCGATGCGCCGCTGGTGCAGTACCTGAGCCAGTATTTCAACGACTCCGAGGGCACTAACGGTCCTGTTTATCCGGGCGTAATCATGTTTGCCCTCTTCCTGACGGGATGTTTTATTGTCAGAGGTCCGCTCAAATGGGCCATGGTATCGTCGAGCATCATAGCCGCCCTTCTCTCGCTGGGCTACAATGCCGAGTGGCTTACCGACATGATGATATACAACTTTCCGCTCTACAACAAATTCCGTGCCGTGGAGAGCATCCTCGTCATCGTTGAATTTGCCGTGCCGCTTCTGGGCATACTCGCACTGATACAGATTATCGATGCCGGAGCCGAGGCATGGAAGAAATACGGCAAAGCCATAGGCGTGGGCTTCGGCGTGCCGGCAGCGGTAAGCCTTGCCGCCGTGCTCGTTCCGGGAATTTTCGGCAGTGTTTTCACCGAAAACGACCGCTATACCACCGAAATGCTCCAGAAACAAGTGGCCGACTACGCTATTCAGAGCGGATATCCCGAAAGCCAGATAGCACAGGCCGTATATCCCTATTCACTTTCCTATCCTGCCAATAAAGAGGCTATCACAGCACTTCGCCACGGACTCGTACGCGACGACGGTCTTCGGTCGCTTCTCTTCTTAGCCCTCTCGTTCGGCGCAATCATGCTCTATGTGAGCCGCAAAGTGCGCATGGGAATGGCTGTGGGCGCTGTAGGCGTATTCACCACAGCCGATCTTTATCTGGCCGACAAGAGATATGTGTCACACTCCTCGTTCGGGCCCGCCGATGCCTCCGGTGAAATAGCTATAATGCCCGATGAAATCGACCGGCAGATTCTCGCCGAGGGCAATGGCGAGCACTTCCGCGTGTTCGATATCCCGGGCTTCACAATTGCCGACCGCTCGTATTTCCACAATATGGTCGGCGGCTATCATGCAGCAAAACTCAACCGCTATGAAGACCTCATTCAGCGTAAACTCATGCCGATGCTGCGCATAGGCTACATGCCCGACGATCCGGCGCTCGACGACCCGGAAGTGGCCGAAATAGCATCGCGCCTCCGCACAGCATATGCGGTAGCCGACATGCTCAACGCGCGCTACATAATCACCGGCGAGCAAGAGCAACCGCTCGTGCACAACAACAACGCTCAGGGAGCCGCTTGGCTTGTCGATTCTGTCATTTGGGTCGACGGAGCCGATGCCGAAATGGCCGGACTCGATGCCTCGCGCATGAATTTCACCCGTCAGGCAATAGCCGACCGGACCTTTGACGACGCGCTCCCCGAAGCACCGTCGATTGCACCAGGCGATACCATCTATATGACTTCGTACACGCCAAATGAAGTAAAATATCATGCAAGGACAGCCGACGGCGGCATAGGTGTATTCTCGGAGATTTATTTTCCCTGGGGATGGAACGCCGACATCGACGGCACACCGGCGAAAATCGCACGAGTAAATTATGTTCTCCGCGCACTGGCAATTCCGGCCGGAAGCCACGAAATAACAATGACATTCAACCCGGCATCGCTTAGAAATTCGTCGGCAGTGGCATATGCCTGTGCCTCAATCATCTACCTACTGCTCATCGCCGCCATATTCGTAGAGTCGCACCGCCGCCACCTATTCACAAAAGAATGACACTCTCGCCGCTGACATTGTTTCGCTGCATGCGCCACCGCAGAGGCTTCGGCATACACTCGCCCTTTGCCTTCAGGTTCGTCACCGAAGTGCTTGCGCAGCGGCTGCCCTACTACGGCTATGCCGATATTTCGGGCGACCCGCGCATCCGCCTGCTTTTCAGACTCACAGTCTATTTCCGGCCGACCACAGTCGCGGTCTTCTCATCGGAGCCGCAACTTCTGTGCCAGGCCATACACAAGGCATCGCCCGGAACGCACATCACCAACACGTCCAGGCCCGATTTTATAGTGGCCGACGCCGCCGACTTTCCGCCCGAAGCCTACAGCCGGTTCATTGCCGGCGGCGCAAGCGCTCTGATACTCAATGCGCTCCCAGCCACTCGCCGGGAAATTGCGTCGAAAATACCGCACGGCATGATTTTCGATAACCGACGCAGTACTCTTGTGGTGGCATCACTCAGCCATCTTCCGCGGCAGGACTTCGACGTATGGTTTTGATTTGCAAAGCGCTCGGCAGAAAAATTTGGCAGAACAAATAAAAATTTGTATCTTTGCAGCCGGAAAAATCACTTTCCACATTAACAAACTAATTATCAACCACAAATGCAGTACGAAACCGTTTTCATTTTAACTCCCGTTTTGTCTGACGCCCAGATGAAGGAAGCGGTAGAAAAATTCGCCAAGGTTCTCACCGACAACGGTGCAGAAATCGTAAACAGCGAAGAGTGGGGTCTGCGCAAGCTCGCTTATCCCATCGACCACAAGTCGACAGGCTTCTACAGCCTCATTGAGTTCAACGCCAATCCTCAGGACATCCGCAAGCTCGAGACCGCCTTCCGCCGCGACGAGCGTGTGCTCCGCTGGCTCACATTCCGTCAGGACAAATACGCAGCACAGTATGCCGCAAAGCGTCGCGCCCGTCGTGCCGCTCAACCCCAGGCTCAACCCGCAGAAGAAACTAAGGAGGACTAAACAATGGCACAGACACAGTCAGAAATCCGCTACCTCACACCCATGTCGGTAGACGTGAAAAAGAAAAAATACTGCCGTTTCAAACGTTTCGGCATCAACTACGTAGACTACAAAGACCCGGAATTCCTCAAGAAATTCCTCAACGAGCAGGGTAAGATTCTCCCCCGCCGCATCACCGGCACTTCGCTCAAATTCCAGCGCCGTGTGGCTCAGGCCGTTAAGCGTGCACGTCACCTCGCACTGCTACCCTACGTAACCGACCTTATGAAATAACCCCCTTACCGAACGAAATATTATGAAGATTATTCTCAAAGAAGACGTTTCGGGCCTCGGCTATAAGGACGACGTCGTTGAAGTAAAGAACGGCTACGGCCGCAACTACCTCATTCCCACCGGTAAGGCTGTTATCGCCACCGAATCGGCACTCAAAGTACTCGCCGAGAACCAGCGTCAGCGCGCTCACAAACTCGCCAAAATCAAGGCCGACGCCGAAGAACTTGCAGCCAAGCTCAAAGACGTCAAGCTCACAATCGGTGCCAAGACAAGCGCCACAGGCACTATCTTCGGCTCTGTCAACAGCATCCAGATTGCTGAAGCTCTCGAAAAACTCGGTTTCAGCGTTGACCGCAAAATCATCGACATCAAGGAATCTGTCAAAGAAGTTGGCAACTACAGCGCAACTGTCAAGCTTCACAAAGAAGTTTCTGTTGAAGTTCCCTTCGAAGTCGTTGCTGAATAAGCAATCAATCGCATAGATAACATACAGCGTCCGTGGCCGGCAATGGCTGCGGACGTTTTTTTAACTCCCTTATGAAAGACAACAGCGCAGAAATTTTTCCCATAGTCGACGAGCATGGCAACACAGTGGGCAGCGCCACTCGTGGCGAGTGTCACAGCGGCTCCATGCTGCTGCATCCGGTGGTGCACCTTCATTTATTCAACAGCCGCGGCGAGCTCTATCTGCAGCGCCGACCCGACTGGAAAGACATACAGCCCGACAAATGGGACACAGCTACAGGCGGACACGTAGACTACGGCGAGAGCGTGGCCGAAGCCCTGAAACGCGAAGTAAGCGAAGAACTCGGGCTATCGGGCCTCGAATTCCGATATATCAAAAGCTATGTTTTCGAGAGCAATGTAGAGCGCGAATATGTGAACGTATTCACAGCAGTGAGCGACATAGAGCCGTCGCCGTCCAACGAGCTCAATGGCGGAAGCTTCTGGAAGAAAGACGATATCGAAGCGGCCATAGGCTCCGGCGTGCTCACGCCCAACTTCGAGAGCGAATATATCAACTTGGTTAGACACATCACAAATGAGTGACTTCAAAATATTCGCTGCACCGCTCCAGGGCTACACCGAAGCCGCATGGAGGGGCTTTCACGCACGTCTGACGGGCTGCATCGACGAGTACTTCACACCATTTCTCAGAATCGAGAAGGGCGAGATGCGTCGCCGCGATTTACGCGACCTGACATCACAGCTCAACGAGGGGGCAAAAATCACGCCCCAGATAATTTTCGGCTCGATTGACGAATTCCGGCAGCTCACATCTACACTGTCGCAACTCGGCTTTGACCGAATCGACATCAACATGGGCTGCCCCTTTCCGCCCCAGGTGCATCACGGTCGCGGAGCAGGTATGATTACGCGGACAGAGCTGCTCAAAACTCTCTCCGAAGAGCTCTCACAAATGCCCGACATCAGCTTCTCTATCAAAATGCGTCTCGGCGCGACAGCCGACAACGAGTGGCGGCAGGCCATGCCCATAATCAACCGCATGCCGCTGCGACATGTCACGCTGCATCCGCGCATCGCCTCCCAGCAATATCGTGGAACGCTGAATTACAGCGAAGCGGCCTCATTTGCAGCCGAATGCGCACATCCGCTGATATTCAACGGAGAAATTCACTCCACGGCCGACATCGCGACAGTGGTCGAGCGTTTTCAGTCGATAAAAGGCGTAATGCTCGGTCGAGGATTGCTCGCCCGGCCAACGCTCGCCGCAGAGTACCGCTCAGACAAAGAAACATCCGATGAAGAAATACGAGCCTGCATTGTGGATCTTCACGAGGCCATTTACAAAGCCACAGCACCTTCACTGTGCGGCGACAGCCAGATTCTTGCAAAGATGAAGCCTTTCTGGGAATACGCCGGCACAACCTTCGACCGCAAAGCAATGAAAGCTGTTGCGAAAGCACACACAACAAGTGCATATCTCGAGGCTGTGCGCAAACTCTCCTGCTTTTGAGTGTATTTTGACTTTTTTTGATACCGCATTATCATATAAATCATAATAAAACTCTTAACTTTGCAAATCATCTAATACTATAATCAGCCAAATGGAACTCCAGAAAAAAATCGACAGTACATTCGAATCCCGTTTTGGCGGTCATGGCGCAGTATATGCATCTGCCGGCCGCATCAACCTCATAGGCGAACACACCGACTATAACGGCGGTTTTGTGTTTCCCGGCGCCATCGACAAAGTTATCATGGCCGAAATCCGTCCTAACGATACAGACACAGTAAGAGTTTTCTCAATTGATATAGACGAGTACACCGAATTCGGTCTCAACGAAGCCGACGCCCCCAAACAGTCGTGGGCCCGCTACATATTCGGCGTATGCCGCGAAATACTCAAACGCGGAGGCAACGTGCATGGCTTCGACGCCGTATTTGCCGGCAATGTACCTCTGGGAGCAGGCCTGAGCTCATCGGCCGCACTCGAGTCGTGCTTCGCTTTCGCAATCAACGACCTCTTCAACAACAACCAGATTGATAAATTCGAGCTTGCCCGAATCGGCCAGTCGACCGAACACAATTATTGCGGCGTAAACTGCGGCATCATGGACCAGTTTGCCTCCGTCATGGGCAAAGCCGGCCACCTCATGCGTCTCGACTGCCGCTCGATGGAGTTTGAATACTTTCCCTTCTGCCCCGAGAACCACTCGCTGGTACTCATCGACTCGCGCGTAAAACATGAACTTGCCGACTCACCCTACAACAAACGCCGCGCATCGTGCGAGCGTGTGGCAAAACGCCTCGGCATCGAAACTCTCCGCGACGCTGACATGGACATGCTCAACGCCATCAAGACCGACATCACTGCAGAAGACTATTTCAGAGCAAAATTCGTCATCGAAGAAAAAGAGCGCGTTCTCACAGTCTGCGACGCCCTCGTCAACGGCGACTACGAAACCGTGGGCCGCTGCATGTACGAGACACACGCCGGTCTCTCGAAAGACTACGAAGTAAGCTGTGAGGAGCTCGACTACCTCAACGATGTAGCACGTGAATGCGGTGTGACCGGTTCGCGCATCATGGGCGGCGGCTTCGGCGGCTGCACAATCAACCTTGTCGAAAACGACAAGATGGACAAATTTGTCGAAGAAGCTAAAAAACGCTTCAACGAAAAATATGGCCACGAACCCAAGGTCTACCCCGTTGTAATCAGCGACGGCGCACACAAAGTGTGCGAGGCCACTCACTAAAAAAGCATTGCCACGAGATAGCCGGACGCCTCTCCCGGCTATCTCATTTTTACAATAATCAAAATCATTTAGAGACAGTGACCGAATATAAAGACACAGTACTCGTATCGGGCGGAGCCGGATATATCGGCACCCACACAGCCGTCGCCCTTATAGAAGCAGGCTACGACGTAGTAATTATCGACAACTTCTCAAACAGCGAACCGACAGCAATCGAAGGCGTCGAAAAAATCGTAGGCCGCAAAGTAGCCTTCGAAGAAGTCGACACATGCGACATCAATGCCCTTCGCGGCATTTTCGAACGTTATCAGTTCAGCTCGGTAATCCACTTTGCAGCATATAAGGCCGTGGGCGAATCGATGCAGGAGCCTCTGAAATACTATATGAACAACCTGGTGTCATATATGAACATTCTGGAGCTCATGAAGGTATTCAAGCGTCCCAACGTGCTCTTCTCTTCTTCGGCCACAGTATACGGCGACGCCGAGACACTGCCCGTAACCGAGCAGACACCCCGTCAGCCGGCTACATCGCCCTACGGCAACACTAAGCAGATTGCCGAAGACATTCTCCGCGACTGCTGCCGCGCTTACGAGGGCTTCCATGGCATTGCGCTGCGCTACTTCAATCCTATAGGCGCACATCCCAGCGCTCTGATTGGCGAACTTCCTCGCGGTGTGCCCAACAACCTGATTCCATTCATCACCCAGACCGCCGCAGGCATACGCCAGTGCCTGTCGGTTTTCGGCAACGACTACAACACTCCCGACGGCACCTGTCTGCGCGACTATATCGACGTGCTCGACCTTGCTAAAGCCCATGTGGCCGCTGTCGACCGTATGGTCGACGGAAAGATGAACGAAAAATACGAGATTTTCAACGTCGGCACCGGAAAGCCGCTGTCGGTGCTCGAGCTTCTCAACCGCTTTATTAAAGCCAACGGCGTCGATGTCCCCTACAAGATTGTAGCGCGACGCGACGGCGACGTGCCTGCCGTTTGGGCCGACACTTCTCTGGCTAATGAAGAACTGAGCTGGAAAGCCGAACGCGACATCGACGACACCTTGCGTGCTTCGTGGAATTGGGAGAAACATGTTCGCGGCATAAAATAAATATCGACAAAAACATGCTCACGACATCAAAATATCCCTCGCCCAAAGGCGACATAACTCTCATCAGCATCACCAACGCCTCGGGTGCGAAAACCATACTCAGCACCCTCGGCGCCGGCATTGTTGAAGTAAATGTGCCCGACAAAGACGGAAAACTCGACGATGTAGTGCTCGGATATGCAAATCCGGCCGACTATATCGGCGACGGCCCCTGCGCCGGCAAGTGCCCCGGACGGTATGCCAACCGTATCGCCGGCGGCCGGCTCAGCGTAGAGGGAAAAGACTATCAGCTCGAAATAAACAACGGACCCAATGCACTCCACGGCGGCTCGGAGGGCTTCCAGAATCAGATATGGACGCTCGAGAAAGCCGACGGCAACACCGTTGTGATGCGCTACGACGCAGCCGACGGAGAAGCCAACTACCCCGGCGCTCTCACCGTGCGCGCAACTTATGTGTGGAGCGACGACAACGAGCTTCAACTCACTCTCGAAGCCACAACTTCGGCAGCGACCGTTGTCAACCTCACAAACCACGCATACTGGAATCTAGCCGGTCACAACGCCGGCTCCGTTCTGAGCGAAAAACTCACACTCCGGGCATCCAACTATCTGCCCACCGACAGCACCCTCATTCCCGAAGGCGTGCTTGTGCCTGTGGCTGGTTCGCCCATGGACTTCACCAAGCCCAAAGCGCTCGGAGCAGAGATAAAATTGGAATTCCCGGCTCTTATCTACGGCAAGGGATACGACAATTGCTGGGCCGTGGATAATTACACTCCCGGCAAAATTCAGATTGTTGCCATCCTCACCGACAACAATACAGGCCGCAGTCTCACAGTGTCGTCCGACCAGCCCGGCGTGCAGATTTACACCGGTAACTGGCTCGCCGGTTGCCCTGCCAACAAATCCGGACGAAGCTACGACGACTACGACGGCGTGGCCATAGAGTGTCAGGATTTCCCCGACGCTCCGCACCACCCTGCCTTCCCCTCCACGATGCTGCTCCCCGGCGACAAATATTGCCGCCACATAAACTTCAAATTTTCTGTATAAACCCAGACTATCACACACATAACAATATGAAACCAACATTATTCGTACTGGCTGCCGGTATGGGCAGCCGTTACGGCGGACTCAAACAGCTCGACGGCCTCGGCCCCAACGGCGAGACAATAATGGACTACTCCGTATACGATTCCATTAAGGCCGGATTCGGAAAAGTAGTATTCGTTATCCGCAAAGATTTTGAGCAGGATTTCCGCGAAAAAGTACTCAGCAAATATGAAGGCGTAGTGCCCACAGAAGTCGTTTTCCAGGCTCTCGACAAGCTTCCCGAAGGCTACACCTGCCCGGCCGACCGCACCAAGCCATGGGGTACAAACCATGCCGTGCTCATGGGCAAAGAAGCCATTGCCGAACCCTTTGCTGTAATCAACGCCGACGACTTCTATGGCCGTGACGCATTTCGCGTAATCGCCGAAGAACTTCAGCGTCCGCACGACCGCAAAGGCGACTACTGCATGGTGGGCTTCCGTGTAGGCAACACAATGACCGAAAACGGCTCGGTAGCACGCGGTGTCTGCCAGACCGAAAACGGCCTGCTCACATCGGTTGTTGAACGCACTGCAATAAGCTACGACAAGGAGCACAACATTGTTTTCACCGACGAAAACGGCGAAGTGCAGACCCTCGAGCCCAATACTCCCGTGTCGATGAATCTGTGGGGCTTCACTCCCGACTACTTCGACTACAGCGAGCGTGAATTCAAAAAATTTCTCGACCACGACATCAACACCCCAAAAGCCGAGTTCTTCATTCCGCTCTGCATTGACACACTTATCAACAGCAAGGAAGCCACTGTAAAAGTGCTCGACACCGACTCAAAATGGTTTGGCGTGACATATAGCGCAGACCGTCCCGGTGTGGTCGAAAAATTCGCCGAACTGCACCGCGAAGGCGTTTATCCCTCGCCCCTTTTCAAAAAAGACTGAAACAGAATCTTTAACAAATTTAAATACACAGCCGCACGGAATTCCATCAAGCCGTGCGGCTTTTTCATTTTTGCGCTGCAAAACATGCTTTACATATAGTATTAATAATCAATTAATTACAGATGAAATTCAAACACTCTTAAAACACCTTAAGAAATTTTATCGCGAGAAAAGGAACAAAAACGGGCAAAAATTACTATCTTTGAAGAATCGAAACTACTAATTAACAGGCATTAACACCTCTCCCTCTTATGGAGCAGACATTCATAATCCTCAAACCCTCGACCATAAACCGCGGCCTTGTAGGCGACGTTATCACACGTTTTCAGCGCAAAGGACTCATTATAGCAGGCATCAAAATGATGCAGCTCGACGAAAAAATACTCCGTGAGCATTACGCTCACCTTGTCGACCGTCCCTTCTTTCCTCTTCTTGAAAAGTCGATGATGGCGACACCGGTAATCGTTATGGTACTTCGCGGCATTGATGTAGTGAGCGTAGTACGTGGCATGGTAGGTGCCACAAACTGCCGCAAGGCGACTCCGGGCACTATCCGCGGCGATTTTGGCATGAGTGGCCAGGAAAATATTGTCCATGCCTCCGACAGCATCGAAAATGCAGCTGTCGAAATAGCGAGATTCTTCCGTCCGGAAGAAATTTTCGACTATGAGCAGCTTACTTTTCCTGCCATATACTCGCCCGACGATTTCTAATCGAGAGCCTCGTAAGCTCCTCCGGAGCTGAAAAAAAATGACACACTCTGCAATCTAATTGATAAACCTCTCTATTTCATTCAACTTCGCCAACTAATGAAAATTTCTATAATTGCACTCACAACTGCACTGCTCTTCGGGTTCGGAGCCTCGGCGCAGGATTTTCGTCTACCCGACAGGCATCAGTCGCAGCACGGCCAGCTGCTTGCCAATCAAGGAAACACCGTGTTGCCCGTAGAGAGCACAACAAAATACCTCGAAGAGCTCTTCAGCGAAGAAGAAGAGCCCGAATTCGACATATATACCGAAGGCTGGGACAGCAAACTCGTGAACTGCTACGCCGGCGTTGAAGTGGCCCAGACAGCAGAAATCGACGTATCGAAGTTCTGCATGCCCACTCCCGGTTATATAACATCGCCTTACGGCTACCGCAGACGCTTCCGCCGCATGCACAAAGGCATTGACCTCAAAGTGAACATCGGCGATACAATACGTGCGGCTTTCGACGGCCGCGTACGCATCACCAACTACGACCGAAAAGGCTACGGATATTACGTTGTGATACGTCACACCAACGACCTCGAAACCGTATACGGACACCTCTCGAAATTCCTTATTGAACCCGATGCGTATGTCAAAGCCGGCGACCCCATAGCCCTTGGAGGCAACACAGGCCGCTCCACAGGCCCACACCTCCACTTTGAGACACGTTATATGGGTTATGCCATAAACCCCAGCGCGATTTTCGACTTCGCCAACCAGACAACCCATACCGATACTTACACATTCGACAAGCGTACATATCAGGAAGCTCGCAACTTCTCTGTTGCTGCAAACCAGGCATACGCCAACGAATACCGCAAGAAAAATCCTCCGAAGCCCTATGTGAAATCAACGGCAGCCGCCACAACACGCTCCACATCATCGAGCTACCGCATACGTAAAGGCGACACCCTCAGCAAAATCGCATCGCGCAACGGCACTACAGTGGCCAAACTTTGCGCTTTAAACGGCCTCAAAACCACTTCAAAACTTAGTGTGGGCCAGCGAATCAAACTGCGCTGACACCATTTTAAAACATCATAGCAAGCCACATCACCAATACGATGCGGCTTGTGTTTTTTATATGCCTACGTTCTCCTGAATTAAACTATACAGCCATATCCTCTCAAGCCGACGGCAAGCGACAAGTAATTATAGTTTGATTGCCGAAGTCTTTGAGCTCCGATATATCCTGATATCTGTCAATCTTACGATATTCAAAACCTTGTATAATAATTTTTCCGAACCTGCCAATGCCAGGCCGTCAAAGGTGACAGAACCTGATTCAAGAACAAATTTCACTGTCACAACTTTCGGCTCAAAGAAAACCTTTGCATCTCCTGTATAGAAGCCTGTCCAATTACCATATGAGCGAATATTTTCAGCCACTTGATAATAAGGTCGGAGCTAAAACCGCCGATTGCTATGCAGCCCGGGCCGAATGAAATATTGGTCAGACTTTTAGCATTTGCAAACGGGCCGGAACCAATCAGGCATCTTCCCAGAAGGATCTGTCAGACTGTCGAATGACATCCATGAATAACCTAAGGTCAGACGCTCGGGAGCATCACTGAAGTTTATACTCCGTATTGACGTGCAGCCTTTGAAAGACCCTTTTCCTATAGAAATAATATGAGCAGGAATATTCAGACTGACCAAGCCTGTGCATCCCGTAAACCAAGACTCGGGAATAGTCGTCAAACCTTCCAGTAAATTATGCTCGCGAAGTTCCGGTTGATTCTTAAAATGAAGGATTCCGGAATCTCGACAACTCCCGTGTGAAAATTTACCTGAGAGGAGTTATTGCCATAGGTAACTGGGCCCACGTATGCCGTACCGTCTTTGCATTGTATAGCCCATAACTCATTGGTTTAATCAAGATTAATTATAAGATTGGTATATAGTCTTAAGCTTGCTAATTTCTATACAAATTAAATCTTATTTCACATATTCCCCCTAATGTCAACGGATTATTTTTTTTGAATATATAGCCTTTTACACACTATGCATTGAACTATCCTCCGGTAGCGACACAGAAAACTGAAATTACATCAACAACACAAAAAATTATCTAAATAATTGTGGCTTGTTTGAAAATAAAGCAAAATGTTATACTTTTGCAACCTATTCAGATTAAAAATCTTTCCTTGTCTTACTGAGCTCATTATTGGGTACAATAATAACTAAGGTATAAATTGAAAGAGTCAGAACTAAGATTTTTCAGAGAGATACTGGAGATAAACTCCACAACCGGAGAGGAGCGAAAACTTGCCGATATGCTTCTTGCCCACATGAGGGACGAGGGTATTGATGCGGAATTTGCACCGATGCCTCATGATGCGATACAGCCGGCTAATGTCTTTGCCAAATGGGGCCGGCCAGATATTGTTTTCTGCACACACCTCGATACTGTGCCTCCCTACATATCACCTGCCTTCGACGGTGATGAAGTGAGAGGTCGCGGCTCTTGCGACGCCAAGGGGCAGATAATTTCCATGTATCTTGCATGCTGTCGTCTGGCGGCCGAAGGGGCAACTGATTTCGGTCTCCTGCTTCTCCACGGAGAGGAAACAGGCTCGTTTGGAGCCAAGGAATTCCGGACATTACCCGGCGGAGAACTTGTTATCGTAGGCGAACCAACCGACAATTGCATGGTAAAAGCCAGCAAAGGAACCAAAGCTTTCGCCATAACTGTCACCGGCAAAAGTTTTCATTCCGGATATCCTGAAAACGGCGACAGTGCAATTGACAGATTCATTGATTTTTCCACGGCTCTCAGAGAAAAAGAGTTTACCCACGACCCCGTTCTCGGTGCTACAAGCTACAACATCGGCAAACTCATAAGCGACAATCCGCAGAATATCATAAGCGACAAACTCTGTTGTCGAGTCTATTTCCGCACAACCTTTTCAAGCGATAGTCAAGTGAGCGAATTCATGGCCTCTCTTGCCTCTAATCATATAAAAATAGAGCCGCTTGGAGGCGATAGCCCAATGAACTATCTGACACTGCCGGGCTTCCCGACCACCACAATATCATTCGGAAGCGACGCCCCGCAACTCACTAACTTCAAAGAGCGCATTCTCTGCGGTGCCGGCTCTATACTTGTGGCACATCGCCCCGAAGAGCATATAAGGCTCGAGGAAATCGACAAAGCAGTGAAGCAATATGTCGATATTTATCACTTCTATAAGAATCAAAAACAGTAAACCTTTACTCCAGTGATATGATAGTAATGAAATTTGGCGGCACATCTGTCGCCAACGCCGAGGCAATCAAGCGTACCATTGAAATAATACGCTCCAGGCTCGATAAGAAACCCATTGTGGTTGTATCGGCTCTGTCAAAGGTGACTGATGCCCTATATAAAATATCTGATTCAGCCAAGTACGGCGAACAGACCATGGCTATAGAGATAATCGACAAGCTGCGCGTACGCCATGCCGAACTTGTCGACGAACTTCTCGGTGGCTGTGCATGTAAGGACGAGGCACTCAAGGCCCTTAACATTGAATTCGATGAATTGCAAAAACTCGTTGAGGCTGTGATTGTGCTCGGAGAACTCACTCCACGTATCAAGGCTCGCATCATATCAAAAGGTGAATTACTATCGTCTATAGTGATTGGGCATGCGCTCACCAAATCGGGTATCGCCACATGCCGGCTCGATGCCCGAAGGTTTATTGTCACCAACGACGAGTACCTGCAGGCCCGGCCTATAATTGCAGAGATTGAGAGCCACACTCCGGCCGAAATTGAAAGCGCATTCAACAGCGGCTGCAAGGCTGTCATTACACAAGGATTCATCGGGGCTACAAGCGCCGGAGAGACAAGCGTTCTCGGCCGTGGGGGCAGCGATTATTCTGCATCACTGATAGGTATGGCCGTGTCGGCAAGCGCGATAGAAATATGGACAGATGTCGACGGCGTTAAAACCGCCGACCCCAGACGTGTAGCCAACACACAGAGTATAAGTCGCATATCATTTGAAGAAGCTGCGGAAATGGCTCATTTTGGCGCAAAAGTGCTGCACCCACTCACTATCGAGCCTGCGGTAATGAAAAACATACCTGTTTATGTGCTCAACTCTCTGAATCAAGAGAATAGCGGCACTGAAATCGTGAATTACGATGATGTCGAAGACGGTGTCAAATCGATATCATTTAAAGAGGAGATAGTATTGATGAACATCTTCTCTCCGCACATGATTAACATTTCGGGCTTTCTGATGAAAGTATTCGACATCTTTGCGAAGAACAAGGTATCGGTTGATCTGATTTCAACTTCAGAGGCCAACATCTCTCTTACGATTGACAACGCCGGCTCTCTTGATGCAGTTTGCGCCTCATTGTCGGAGATTGCCGAGGTGAGAGTCTTGAACGACAAATCGCAGCTGTCGATTATCGGAAAAAATGTGGTAAAGCAGCGCAGTCTTATAAGCTGGGCTGTGACATCTCTGAAAAACACCAATGTGTACATGATATCGCAGGCCGCCTCGTCGGACAACATCAGTTTTGTCATCGACCGCAACCGTCTTGATGAAGTGTTACAAGAATTTCATAATTATCTTTTTGAATACAAGTCGCTATGAAAGTAGTAATAAGTGGATATGGAAAAATGGGCCGTATGATAGAGCAGGTGCTCGCTCAACGCGGCATTGAATGTGCCGGCGTAAGTGAGGATATAGCATCATTCGACAGCAATATTGCAGCCGAAAGCGTGTGCATAGATTTCACTACTCCCGCGGCTATACACACCAATTACAAAGTTCTTGCCGACAAATTCAAAGCTACCGTAATAGGCACCACCGGCTGGAATGATATAAAAGACGAAGTGAAGCAGTACTTCGAACAAGCCGGAAAAACGATGATTTATTCATCCAACTTCTCCGTAGGAGTCAATCTGCTGTTTGCCGCCGTTGATTATCTCACGAAGAAAATGGCTGTAAACGGAGGTTACTCGCCTTACATCATAGAGAAGCATCATATACACAAGCTTGATGCGCCAAGCGGCACTGCACGCACTCTTGCAGATATTATCGAAGATAATCTTGGCACTAACATAGATATTCAATCTGTTCGCTGCGGAGAGATTCCGGGCATACATACAGTAGGATTCGAGGGCGACGTAGACCGTATAACCGTAACTCACGAAGCATTTTCGCGCATGGGTTTTGCTCAAGGTGCGGTAGAGGCTGCCATAAAAGCCGACCGAATCCCGGGTGTTCATGATTTTAAAGATATTGTATTTGAATAAAACCACACCATGTATGAATGTAGACCAATTTAAAGGATGCGCTACGGCATTGCTCACTCCTTTCAAAAACGGAGAAGTGGATTATGACGCCTACACGAAAATGGTGGAACGTCAGGTTGCCGGCGGGATTGATTTCCTCGTAGCTTTAGGCTCGACAGCAGAAACACCTTGTCTCACCGACGATGAGAAAGTGGCCCTTCTCGACATTACCATATCGATGGCCAAAGGCAAGCCGGTCGTAGCCGGAGTCGGCACCAACTCTCTGATTCACACAATCGCCAATATAAAATTACTCAATGCAGCCGACGCTTATCTTGTTGTAGTGCCCTATTACAACAAGCCCAATCAACGCGGCATGTATGAGTATTTCAAAGCCGTTGCGGCCTCTACAGACAAACCGATAATATTGTATAACGTTCCTGGCCGCACATCGGCCAATATGTCTGCTCAGACTGTTATAAAACTTTCTTCGATTCCCAATATAATAGGTATCAAGGAGGCTTCAGGAAACTTGAAGCAAGTCGCTGATATTATATTCGGAGCCGAAAAAGATTTTATAGCGCTCAGTGGCAACGATGATCAGACGCTCGACGTTATTACCGCCGGCGGGCACGGTGTCATAAGCGTAGCCTCCAACATTGCACCCCGCATGATGACAGAAATGACACATTATGCACTTAACGGTGATGAACGGCGCGCTATAAGAATCTTCAGTTCTCTTATGCCTTTGTTCGACGCATGTTTTGTAGAGAGCAATCCGATTCCGGCCAAAGCCGCAATGGAAATTCTCGGTTTATGCAAAAACGAAATGCGCCTGCCTCTTGTCGAGTGCGAACCCTCGACCAAGCTGCTTATGACAAATGTAATAAATAAACTAAATCTCGCTCAACATGGATAAGCTTGAAGAATTCAATAAACTGATGACCCGGCTCGAAGCCGGAGAACTTAGGGTCGCTCAAAAGATAAATGGAGAATGGGTTGTAAACAAAGAAATCAAAGAGGCCATTCTTACAGGATTCAGACTCGGCGTACTTAGCGATATGTCGTGCGGCGAATTTTCATTTATCGACAAGAACACTTATCCTACTCGTAAATTCACTCTTGACGATAAGGTGAGGATTGTGCCCGGAGGCACCACTGTGCGACGCGGTGCATATCTTGCCCCGTCGACTGTTGTCATGCCGCCGTCGTACATAAACGTTGGCGCATATATCGGAGAAGATACGATGATTGATTCACACGCTCTTGTTGGTTCATGCGCTCAAGTAGGGTGCCACGTACACCTCTCGGCAGCTTCTCAACTCGGTGGCGTGCTTGAGCCTGTCGGAGCCTTGCCCGTAATTATCGAGGATAACGTGTTTATTGGCGGCAACTGCGGCATCTACGAGGGCGTGATAGTGAAGGAGCATGCGGTTATCGCCACCGGTGTGATTATCAATTCGTCGACTCCGGTCTACGATGCTACAAAAGCCGAATATGTAGAGCGCGACAGTCAAGGACGCGTCGTTGTTCCCACCGGCGCTGTGGTCGTGGCAGGCAGCCGCCCCATAACCAACGGGCCTTCGGCAGGCAGCGGAGTACAGCTATACACCCCTGTGATAGTGAAATATCGTGACGACAAAACAGACTTGTCGCTACAACTCGAAAGCCTGCTGCGATGAGTACTACCGATTTTAGCGAGATGTTCTCCGAGGACACCCGAAATTTCTTCAGGTCGCCGGTGAGGGATATATTCAAGCGGGTTGACCTCAATAAAATATACTCCTTTGCCGGAGGATATCCTTCTGCCGATACCTTTCCCCTCGACTCATTCGGCGAGATAATGCAGCGAGTATTGGAGCGAGAGGGAGCCTCTGCTTTTCAATATGGCGCCACACAAGGAGTGACAAAGCTGCGAGAGGCCATTTCACGGCGATATGGTGTGTCTGTGGCCAATGTACAGATTACATCATCATCACAACAAGGTATCGACGTATGCACACGTATCCTTATAGACCCGGGCGACGTGATTCTGTCTTTCAATCCGACATATCTGGGCGCTCTACAATCATTCAAGTCTTATCGGGCCGATGTTGTCGGAGTAAGCGCTAAAAACAATACCGAAGACTTCGAACAAGAGTGGCGCAAGACTATCGAAAAATGTATGGCCGATGGCAAGAGAATCAAATTCCTTTACGCCGTAGCAGATTTTCAGAACCCTTCGGGAGAGACTATTTCGCTCGAACAGCGAAAAATGCTGGTTAAACTTGCCGCCGAATACGATTTCATTATCGTTGAAGACGCTCCGTACAGAGAGCTCAGATACGAAGGCTGTGATATCGCTACCCTCTACTCTCTCGCCCCTGACAGGGTTGTGCATCTCGGCTCTTTCTCAAAGATTATGGCTCCGGGATTCCGTCTCGGCTGGATTATTGCCAACGAGCAGATTCTCGACCGCATATACGTATGCAAGCAATCTCTCGACCTTTGTCCTCCGGTGTTTGACCAATTTGTAGCCGAAGAGTTTCTGAGCTCGGGAGCCCTTGATGCCAATCTTAAAAAAAGTGTGGAGCTATATCGCAGCAAACGAGACCTTATGATTAAGACGCTCAAAGAGGAGATGCCCGAAAAAGTTACGTGGACGCATCCCGAAGGCGGACTGTTTCTTTTCCTCACATTGCCCGAAGGCTTCGACTCGGTGAAATTCTACGACAAATCACTTGATGCCGGGGTCGCTTATGTTGCCGGCCAATTTTTCCACACCGACGGCATAGGAGGCAAAAATACAATGCGGCTCAATTTCTCATTCATGTCTCACGAAAGAATCGTAGAAGGCATAAAACTCCTTGGAAAATTACTCAATGAAGTTTTATAAATATCAGGGCGCCGGAAACGATTTTCTTATAGCAGATAATCGCATCGGCAATATCTCTCTGACAACAGAAGAAATTCAACGGCTTTGTGACCGCCGCTACGGCATCGGAGCCGACGGATTGATGTTGCTCGAACTTGCCGATGGCTACGACTTCAAAATGGTGTATTACAACTCCGACGGCTCGGGCGGAATGATGTGCGGCAACGGCGGCAGATGTATTGTCGCCTTTGCCGACAGATGCGGATTGCACGTAGAACGATTTATCGCCGCAGACGGCCCTCACGAGGCCGCTATTTTGAGCCGTATGGGCAATACGCTTGAAGTGAAGCTCAAAATGAAAGATGTCGACAACATTGTGACCTACCCTCAGCCGGATATAAACGGCAGGTTTCTTGATACCGGAACACGACATCTCGTTTGTCCGGTAGATAATATAGAATTGTTTGATGTGGAGAACGAGGGTCGCAGACGCCGTCGGCTTGAGGAATTTGCTCCTGTCGGAGTAAATGTCAATTTCATCGAGCGGGAAGGCGAAATTCTTAAAGTACGCACCTTTGAAAAAGGGGTTGAAGCCGAGACCTACGCCTGTGGAACGGGTATCACGGCTTCAGCAATAGCCGAATGGCATATGCTGCACACTGAAACTTCTGTGGCAACTCCTGTAATAACAAAAATCAAGGCTCTCCGCGATGAACTTGCCGTGGAGTTCACGCCCACACCCAATGGAGCGGACGACATCCACCTTATAGGACCGGCAACTTTTATCGCCGAGATTATAACTGCTTAAGGTCTGTTATTCAATAGCTGAATTTTACAAGAACGCCCTTATGGTCGCTCGGCCATGTTCCGATGGGTGTCAGAATAGTATCCATAGTCTGCTCGGGCACACGCTCGCCGCGCACAATAGAGCCTGCCGGGCCTACCAGCATGGCTTCTGTGAGACTCCAGCCCTCGGACGGAATATAATATATAAAATCGATGCGGTCGCGCTCGTCGGCATCGGGAGCCCAAGTAAGCTTGTTGACCGGTTTTACAGGATTGTCTGACGGGAATGTGAAGCCGGGATGTGTTACAGGATTGGGATATTTCATACGGTATGCATCGCGGAAACCGGCCTCGTAAAGCAACGACGAACAGCTCCATGGCACAATAGCGCCGTTGTGGTCCCAGAGATTCTTTGTATCCTCGCCCCAGTCGAGATGCGAGGGCTCGTTGAAGTCACCGCCAAACAGAAACAGGTCGGCACTATGCTGTCGCGCATCGGCTATCACCGCACGAGTAGCCTCGTCGCGGTGCGACAAGTCGTTTCCGGCCATAATTGAATCTGTGTCTGTCACCGGGGCATCAATTTTCTTCCAAGTAGTGCCGCTGTAACCCCTCGGCAGATAGCACTCATAGTGGGTGTAGTCGAGATGTCCGGTGTATACAATCACCTTCTCACCCGATACGTCAAGAGTAGTGCGTATGACGCCGTTGTGCTCATTCCATACAATATCCTGCTCCACAATGGGGAACTTCGACACGAGTTGTACGTCGAGAGTGCTTCCATTAGCAAAATACTCCCTTCCATGCAAACTCAGAGAGTCGAGCAAAGCCGGAATATAAAACGCGTCCTCGCGGTTGTGAGCCTCGCAAAGCATGACTATATCGGGATTGAGGCGCACTATTTCGTCGACAACAGCAGCGAAACCGTTTTCCACATTCTTTGCCTCCATCCACACGTTAAGCTGCATTACGCTCAACTCATTGCCGCTCGCAGGCATTGCATACGACGTACAGCCCGTAAATACAAGGCCGGCGACTGCTGCGATACGCTTCAAATACTTTTTCACGTCTTCTTTATTTATGTTGTGATATGATTGGGCTTTATAAATCGCTCCAAAAAGAAATTACCCTTGCCACAGAAATCTGCATCAAGGGTAATTATTAACTTAGGGGCATAAAAGCAGGTCCCGTCAATGAGTGGGATTGATGTCGATAAGCTCGACTTCAAATACAAGCATTTCGTTAGGACCGATGCCTGCCTGAGGCTGTCCGTTGGGGCCGTATCCGAGCTTGCCGGGGATGTAAAGGGTAGCTTTGCCGCCCTTGGCAATCTGCATGAGGCCTTCTCGGAAACCGGGCACAACGCCCTGGAGATTAAATGTAGCCGGACCGCGACCATCGGTGGTATCGAAAACTTCACCGTTGAGGTGCTTGCCGGTATAGTTTACAACGACTGTAGCCTCTTCAGTGGGCTTGTTGCCTGTGCCTTCAGCCTCAACTACGTATACGAGTCCGGAGGGAAGTGTCTGGGCGTTGCTGTTTTTGGCCTTAATGGCTTCCACAGCCTTTACGCCTGCGGCTTCATTCTCGATTGCCTCGGGAGCATTTGCCTTTTCGGCATCCTTGGCGGCACGGGCCTGTTCAGTTGCAGCCTCCATCATGCGACGGAAAGCGGCCATACGGTTCTGTACGTCGACAGCCGAAACAGAGTCGGCAAGGAATGCCTTTTTGAATGCGGCAACGGCTTTGGTCTTATCGATTGTCACACCCTGCTGCTCGAGCTGCTCGAGTTCGGAAAGCATGTTGAGAGCCACCTGCATGCCGATGCGCTCGTTGCGGTCGGCCTTCTGAGAGAATACAAGCTGGAAGCCACGAATAAAATCGTTTCTGAGGGCTTTCTCCGAGCCTGCATACTGGCTGAATTCATTCTGCATCATACCGCCGGCAAAATCGCCGTAAGCGACCGAGATAGAGTCGTTGGCTGCGCAAGAGCCTTTGTCTGCGTCACATTTACCGCAGGAAGCAACTGCAAGAGCCATGAGGGCGCAAGCGCCCCAAATTATTTTCTTCATAATAGCTTATGTTATTTTATGTCAATAAAATCAATTACGAACTGCAACGCGCAGTCGGGAGGAATCACCCCGGTCACACCCTCGCGTCCGTATGCAAGCTCGGCCGGAATAGTCAGGCGATATTTTCCGCCGGCTTTAAGCAGAGGAAAGGCCTCAGTCATGCCCCGGGTCAGTGCAGACACTGGAGATGCAAGGGGCTCTTCACTCTCGGGAATCGAATCGAACACTGTGCCGTCGGGTAAGGAACCGGTGTATCGGAAAACGACTGTGCTTTCTGCATCGGGCGACGCACCGGTGCCCGGCACAAGTGTCTCTATAACGAGGCCGTCGGGCAACTGCTGCGCACCTTGCCTTGCAGCGGCGGCAGCAATAAAATCGTTGCTTTCGGCCACAGCACGCGCCGTGAGAGCGCGGTCGATGACACGGTTTGCCGCATCGTGTGCCGCCTCATTATAAGGCTTGGCAAGCTCCGCGAGAATGAGTCGTTTCACCACGGCGGTATCTACACTCACGCCCGTTTTTTCGAGATTTGACAGAGCGTTGTCAACCGACAGCTTAATATTCGATGCAACGAACACAGCCACAGCCTCGTTGAGGGAATCGGCATCTGTGGCGGCTGCAAAAGCCTGAACAGAAGCCGACACCGACAGCAGAGCGGCAGCCACGACTTTGGCAGCGATTGTCATTTGCCGTTTACTGCGAGAAGTTCTACGTCAAATATAAGAGTCTGGTTGGGGCCGATTATACCGCCGGCACCCTGAGGACCGTAGGCAAGAGCCGACGGCACGAACAGACGCCATTTGGCACCTACTTTCATGAGCTGAAGAGCCTCTACCCAGCCGGGGATAACCTGAGTGACACCGAATGTGGCGGGCTCGCCACGGTCGACACTCGAATCGAATACAGTGCCGTCGATAAGCTTGCCTGTGTAGTGCACGGTCACCTGGTCGCCGGCAGTGGGCTGTGCGCCGTCGCCTTCCTTCACAACTTCGTACTGCAGCCCAGAGGGGGTTGTCTTCACTTCAACACGCTTTCCGTTTTCGAGCAGGAACTCGGCACCGGCTTTGGCGTTTACATCGGCCATAGCAGCAGCCTGCTCCTCCTGCTTTTTCTGGAGAGCGGTAAAATATTCATTTATAATTTTTTTAGCTTCGTCGAAGCTGATTCGGGGTGTCTCGCCAAAATATACGGCAGCTACGCCGTCGGCAAAATCCTGAGGGTTAATCTTATCAATGCCTGAGCCTTTGAAATTGTGTCCCATGCTCAGACCGAGAGCATAGCTCAGACGGTCGAATTCTTTTGTGTTCATAGTTAGTCTTGTTATTCTTTGGCAAAATTATACATTTTCACTTAACTTACCAACAGATTAACAAATTAAATAGCCTGCGGTTTATTGACCGTAGCTTTTAATATTAATAAAACCGAGAGCAGTCAAAGCATCAGTCAGGCTCTGAAACGGAGGGCAATTACCGGTTCATTCTCCCACTTTGATAACCCTGCCAAGCAGAGGATACCATAGATAGCCGACGACAGAGCAGCGCCCGAGGCTTCGCATGAGCGATATATAGTTTTCGACCTGTGCAAAGTGCGTTGGACGGGGCTCGGAGGTAAATTTATAGTCGACCACAGTAACCGCTCCGTCGGGAGATATCACCACACGGTCGGGACGAAAAGCCTCGTCGTCATCGGACCTGTAAATCGACCGTTCGGAAAAGACCCGACAATCCGGGTCGAACCAGCTTGCCACAAGCGGGCCCGCTTCATCAAAGGCCTTACGTAGGTCTGCGAGATATTCGTCGGCCGTAGATTGGCCTACACTGCGTCGCTTGCACTCGCGTTCAACCGCACCGGCAAGGTCGTCGAGCACCCGCACGCGCGAAAGCACAGCATGCAGCACATTGCCGCGCTCTGTGGCCGCAATAAATTCGGGTGTGAGGAGCATGGGTGGTGGGTCGGTTATTTCCTTGTCTTCCTCACCTCCGATGTCGAGATGCTGCGACAGCACATCGTCGATAGATATGAGCTGGCGTGCATCATCGCGGAATTCGACCGGATACAGGCCTGCTTCCACGATTGTCGAGTCGCCTTTGCCGTCTTTTACGATTTTCGAGGTAGGTTCGCCTAAAACGAGAGTCGACGATTCACTGCCGAACGCCGAAGCAAGGTCGCAAAGGTTCGCGTCCGACAACTCGTCGGGCTGCATGGGCATGGTTATCGCCGACAGAAGGTCTTGCCCTACTTTCTCGCATTGCGCATGCACTATAAGTTCGCGTGCCGCACGCGTAAATGCCACATACGTTATGTTAAGACTGTCCATGCGGTCGAGAAAAGCGTTTTGCTCAAAGAGAGTCCTGAATGGCGAACGGGCATAGCTCCACAGAGGCGATTTATCGGTAACTTTTACACGTATTACCGGCGGAACAATCTCCGGGTCGAAGCCTTCGAGCCCGTCGAGCTTCAGCCAGAGCTTCTGCTCCGACGAATCGAGTTGCCACGAACAAAAGGGAATGTGTACGCAGTCGCGCTCAAGACCCTTTGATTTGTGGATAGTCATTACCTGCACGGCGTCGAGGTCCGACGACGCCTTAATGGCCCATTTGTCGATGTTGATGTTGTACTGCGAAATAAACGAGGCGAGCGACGGGTCGGCACTCTCCGAGTGCTTCACAACGAGGTCTTGCAACGCAGCGATATAAGCATACTCCTGCCGGCGCTGTTCTTCGGGAATTTTATGCAGAATCACAGCCTCGACAAGCGCAACGAGATTGGCCGGATTCTCGGCACGGATAGCACGGATATCCTTGTCAATCAGCTCCACATCGTTTTTATCTTTTTCGAGGGCGACACGGATTGCCTCCGAGGGGTCGAGACCCTGAGCCCTGAAATAATAGAAACGCGTCATCATCATATCAACTTCGCTGCGGTCGCCGGGCTTTGCCGCACCGCTCTCAGCGCTGTTTTTGCCCGAATATGAGCTCTCCACGAGTTTGAGCATATTCATGACAGTGCGCACCGAAGCCGAACTGCTGAGCAAGAGTGACTCCGACGAAAGAATACGTATTTCGGGATAATTCTCGAGCAGATATGAAACAATCTCATTTGTCTCTCTACGCCAGCGCGCCAGAATGAGTATATCGCGCCATGCGTAGCCGCCCTCGTCGTGCTGTCGGAGAATATCGTGGGCCATCCGGTCGATAACAGCGTTGCGGTCGGCATCATTGTCATCACCAGAACCGGCAAAACTTATGCGTACATAGCCCGGCAAATCGTTTTTCTCCACGGCCTGCACCACATTGCCGTAGCCGGTTGCACCTGCAATCACAGCCATACGCTTGAAGATGGTGTTATTTGCCCGCACAATTGTGCCCGAACTGCGGTGGTTGGTGTTGTCGTCGGTATTGAAGCCTCGGAGATTGCAGTACTGCGACAACTCTTCCTGCACTATATGCCCCAAAAGCTCGCTGTCTGAATTTCGGAAGCGATATATGGCCTGTTTTTCGTCGCCGATGATGAGGTTGTCGAAACCATACGAGAGGCTGTTTTTGACAAGAGGCTTGAGGTTGTGCCACTGCACACCCGATGTATCCTGAAATTCGTCGATAAGTAGATTGGTCAGCTTCGAGCCCAGGCGCTCGTAGATAAACGGCACTTCGTCGTTGCTTATGATGCGCTTGAGCAGCTGGCCGGTGTCGCTGATAAGCACCGTATTGGTACTCCGCAGATACTCGCGCATCTTACGTTGCCAGAGGCCAAAGAATTCGAGCTGCCCGAGACTCTTTTTTATTGCTTTATAGAAATCGGCCTCGCCTAAAGACGCCACTGTAAGAGAGCAAATACGCGAGAGCTCGTTGAGGTATGGCTCGACGACTCCCGACGGTAGTTTAGACTTTTTGAAATTTCCGGCAACAAGAAGTTCATCAGGCGTTTTTTCACCAGACGCCTGTGCCCGCACCGGCACACTTTTCGCTGCTTTTTCGGGCTCGTCGTTGTTTACGAGCCTCCTCAAGGCATTGATTACATTGGCGTTGAAAACATTCTCGGGAATTTCGGCACCGGCTATGTCGCGAAGAAACAATACAAAAGCTTCTGTCGGTGCTACTGTCAACGCAGCGGCTTTCTCATCGAGCACGGCAGAGAAGCGGCTAAGCCGGGCTGGGTCGCTGAGATACTCTGCGAGCAAGCTGTCGAATTTGCCGAAAGTCTCGTCGAGCGAATCCGAAATATTCTTCGCAAGTGAAGCCAGCAGATATCCGTCGCGCGCAAAAAGATTATAACTGTTGCCCGACGAAAGATTCTCTATGGTATATTTCTGCACCCAGTCGAGCAGACGGCGGCTTTGCCGGGGGGAATAGTTGAGGTCGTCGAGCAATAAGGAAATAGTCTGAACAACAGTGTTGTGCACATCGAGCGACAGTTCATAGTCGCCCTGGCGTTCCACCTCTCGCGAGAACGTGCGCAGCACCGTCTGGAAAAACGAGTCGATGGTCTGCACATTGAATTCTCCGTAGTCGAAGAGTAGCTCCGTCAATGCCCGAGAGGCAGCCTCGCATATTTCATCGGCTGTGCATCCGAAGTCGCGGACAAGCCATGCTCCATACAGCGATGTCGCGGGGTTGGCATCGGCGGTGAGGCGCGAGAGTTCCCTTATGATACGCGACTTCATTTCTTCTGTAGCCGCATTTGTAAACGTTATGGCAAGAATACCGCGGTGTCGGTTAGGAATGCGTCGCCGGGTAGAATTATATCGGGCCGAATTGAGATGATATGCTCCGGCGTCGTCCTTCAGACCAAGAAGAATCTTGATATATTCGTAGGCGAGGGTAAAAGTTTTGCCCGAGCCGGCAGAGGCTTTATATACAGTAAGCATCAGAAAGCGTTTTTCTCACCGCCGAAAGCGTTGATTACCGTACGGACAATAATTTTCAGGTCTAGGAGCAGAGTCCAGTTTTCGATATACCATACATCATGTTCCACGCGACGCTCCATTTTCCATAGCTCGTCGGTAATACCACGATAGCCGTTTACCTGGGCCCAGCCGGTGATGCCGGGCTTCACGGCATGACGCACCATGTAGCTGTCGACAAGACTGGTATAAAGCTCTGTGTGCATGAGCATGTGCGGGCGTGGGCCCACCACCGACATATCTCCTCGCAGCACATTGATAAACTGCGGCAACTCGTCGATTGAGGTGCGTCGCAGAAAATCGCCGATACATGTTTTTCGCGGGTCGTTGTGGGTTGCCTGAAGCTTGTCGGCATCGGCATTTACACGCATTGTGCGGAATTTCAGACAATTAAATGTTTTGCCAAGATAGCCCGTGCGCTCCTGCTTGAAATATACAGGTCCGGGCGAAGTAATCTTGATGGCGATGGCCACCGGTATGTATACCAGCGGATAGAATAACAGGAAGAGCGATGAAATGACAATGTCGAAGCCTCGCTTGAGAGCACGGTTGAAAACACTTTGCAGAGGATTACGACGTATCGAAAGCATCGGCAAAGGCCCGATGTTGTGAAACTCCATGCTTCGTGTGAGGGTGCGCGGCAGCTGCGGCACATAATAGAAATCCGATATGTGGTCGTCGCAGATTTTCACCACCTGCGCCAGCGATTCGCTATGCCCCGAGAGTGTGAAAAACACCTGCCGGATATCGTTTTCCGACATGTATTTGTTGAGCTCGGATATAGGTCTGACTTCCCCCAGGTCGAAGCCCGGTTCGGGAGTGTCGTGGAAAAAGCACATGACGCAATAGCCGAAACCGGCATCGGTGCTCATGGCCTCATAAAGGCGGCGAGCGGTGCGTCCGGTGCCCACAATCACCACACGAGTAAAGTTGAATCCCCTGCGGCGGTAGGCCTTGAGTGCATAAGAGCCCCCTGTGCGAAAAGCCGTCAGGGCAATGGCAAGCAGGCCATAGTAAGTGAAGAATGCCCTCGCCGGAAACACTGTTATGCGCAGAAACGCTTCCATTGAGAGCAAAAATACGGCATGGGCGGCAACTGTGAGCAAGGCATTGCGCATAACACGCTCCATGCGTATGGCCCGTAACTCATGCCGACTCCAGCGAGTGAACATGATTACAGGAAAGTAGCCCACATTAATCACCAGCCACAATTCACGCAGCTGGCCGGACACTGTCTTTACAACCGGAAACAGAGATATGACAATCCAAAAGAGTACATTGATTACCACGAGGTCGCCAATGTTGAAAAGCAGATTGATATATTGACCGAAACCGGAGCGCTGAGACGTGCTGCTCATTTACTACAGAATACAGAGATAAAACCGCGTCGCGACTTGTTGTGAAGTCTTACGACGCGGTTTTTTATTAGATAATTAAGCTTGGATATTTCCGTCGAGAAGCGCGATTTTCTCTTCAAGCTCCGCGATATCGGCTTTAAGACGGCCGATACGACGCTCGAGGTCGAGCATGAGGGAGTTGCCCGATTTAGACTTCGAGTTGAGGAAGCCGAGATTGTTTTCGTAAGTGCGCAAATCGTTACGACGTGCTTCAAGAGCACGCACCAGACGCTCGCGCTCGCGGAAGAGCTTGTTGTCGTCGCCCTTCATGTCGTTTACCGACGCCTCGAAGCGCTGACGGCGGGCGCGCGATTCGGCAATTGCAAAATGGTCGCGGACAGCATCGACGGCGGCACGGTAAGCTTCGTAGAGCTTGTCTTTTTCGCGGAAGGGTACATGTCCTATTTCCTTCCAGCAATCCTGGAGCTTGCGGAGTTCTGCGATGGCAGCGTCTTTGTCGGCGGCCTCGTCGGTCAGGGCCGAAAGACGGCCTATGATTTCACGCTTTGCACGCAGATTGGCCACTTCGGCATTGCGTGTGCCCGAACCTTCTTTTTTTTTGCGTTCGAAGAAAGCGTCGCAAGCTGTTGTGAAGCGCTTCCAAAGCTCATCGGAATATTTTTTAGGAATTGCTCCGATGCTCTTCCACTCTTTCTGCATGGCAACGAACTCATCTGTGGCCTTGCGCCAGTCGGAGCTCTCCTGCAGGGCTTCAGCACGGGCCACAAGTTCCTGCTTGTGAGTGAGGTTTGTCGAGAGTTCCTCGCGTGTAGTGCGGTAGAATTCGGCCTTTGCGGCAAAGAAATTGTCGCAGCACTGACGAAAACGTGCAAAGAGCACACGGTTCATCTTCTTTGAAGCGAATCCGAGTTTGCGCCACTCTTCCTGCATGGCCTGAATCTGCTTTGTGACATCTTCCCACGCGGCAAAAGTCTTGAGAGCCGAAAAATCGACAGCTTCGATTTTCTCGCAGAGAGCATTCTTGGCGGTTTCGTTTTCGGCTTCGCGAGCCTTGCGCGCCTCGAAGAAAGCTTGATATCGTTTGTTTATTTCGGCAGAAGCCTCGCGGAAAGAATTCCATATTTCGTCGCGAAGCTCTTTAGCCACAGGGCCAATCTGGCGCCATTTGTTGTGGAGGTCTTGCAGACGTCGATATGCACTTATCACATCTTCTTCGGCAGCAAGAACGCGAGCCTCGGCAAGAAGAGCTTCCTTATCGCTAAGATTTTTTTTGAAATCATAGTCGCGGAGCTCCTTGTTGATTTTCAGATTATCGGAGTAATACTCGCGCGCCTCCTGGAAACGCTTCCAGACAGCAGTCTCCTCAGTGGGGTCGACCTCGCCAACGGCATTGAATTCGTCCTGCAGCTCTCGATATCGTGGGAAAGTGCGGTTTACATTGTCGGTGTCTTCAGCGAGCGCGTTGATTTCTGCAATTATTGCGTTTTTGCGCTCGAGATTTGCCGCTTTGAGAGCTTCCAGCCGGGCTACATACTGAGCCTTGCGTGCTCTCAGAGCCTCAATGGCCTGCTCGAAGCGAGTTTCGGTTTCAGAGGGAGCGGCCTGAGCGTCGGCAGACTCGTCGGAAGTATCAACAGACTTATGGAGCATGCTGAAATGCTGTCTCAGACGGCGAATTTCGTCGTTGCTGATATCGGCGACATCCTTTTCCATCAAAGCAAGGGCATCGGCCAGAAGGCTTTCAGCGGTCATTTCACGGTTAGCATCCTTGGCAACGGCTTCTTCGCCTTGCGTCATAATGGCTTCGGCTTCTACCTCTGCCTGAGGCTCGGGAGCAGCACTGTCGGCCGCAACATTCTCGATACCGGCATCCGCTGCGGCTGCGGCTGCGTCGTTGAAGTTCTCTGCCTTGGGCATTTGGGGCTCAAGGGTGGGGTCTTGCATGTCCATAACTGTTTAAAAATAAGGTTAAGGCAAGAGCCATGCCATTACTTTCCAAAATACAAGAGTGTCTTACATAGGGCAGACAGGCCTGGGAATCTTTGCCGCCCCAAAAATACGCAAAAAATCTTTAATAAAATGGATTTTGCAAAAATTTTATTGCATATCGAGTAATTTGTCTTTAGCTTAGTCTGAAAATCGGGCAAAATCGAGCCCTAATTGATTTGGTATAATGAACATTCGAAATGCCGCCACAAACGCTCCGGGAGGTGCGATAGCAGGATTACGATTGTCGCGTTAACATCTTTGAGCATTATTTATAGATAAAAAGTGACCTACATGGAGCGACAAGTATATGACATTCCGTTTTTTCTTTTTAATTTTGCAGATTAGAGGCGAAGCATATTCGCCGTTCAACCAATCACAGCACAAGCAACAACCGACAATGCACAGACACCTCTCAGCGATAATCGCAGCCGCCGCAGCTCTCATGTGCGGCGAAGCCATGGCCTGCACAAGCCTAATAGCCACTCCCGGAGCAACGGCCGAGGGCAGTTCGATGGTCACATACGCGGCCGACAGCCACACACTCTACGGTGCTTTATATAAGCAGGATGCCGCCGACCACGCTCCCGGTGCGATGCGCAACGTAGTGGAGTGGGACACCGGCAAGCTTCTGGGACAGATTCCCGAAGTGGTGCACACATATTCGACCATAGGCAATATGAACGAACACGGCCTCACTATATCCGAGAGCACATGGGGCGGACGCGATGAGCTCGCCGGCTCGGGCCTGATTGACTATGGCTCACTGATTTACATCACTCTCCAGCGTGCAAAAACAGCCCGCGAGGCAATAAAAGTGATGACCGACCTTGTGAACACCTACGGCTATGCATCGAGCGGCGAATCTTTCTCCATTGCCGACCCCGGCGAAGTATGGATAATGGAGCTGATTGGCAAAGGCAAGAGCGACAAAGGCGCAGTGTGGGTTGCCCGTCGTGTGCCCGACGGATACATATGCGGACACGCCAACCACTCGCGCATACACAAATTTCCGCTCAAAGACAAGGAGACACTCTACTCTCCCGACGTTATATCGTTTGCCCGCAAGCAGGGTTATTTCGATGGGAAAGACAAAGATTTCGACTTTTCGCGTGCCTATGCTGTGACCGACATCGGTGCAGTCCGCGGCTGCGACGCTCGTGTATGGAGCTTCTTCCGCAAATACACCTCGCCCGACGAGATGGACGTATACCAGCCCTGGATTCTTCTTGCCGAAGGCGAGCCTCTGCCGCTGTGGGTGAAGCCCTCGCGGAAACTCACCGCCCACGACCTCAAATGGATGATGCGCGACCACTTCGAAGGCACCGTGCTCGACATGACACAGGATATAGGCGCCGGACCCTACGACTGCCCCTACCGCTGGCGCCCGATGACATACACCGTTGACGGCAGTGAATACACCCACGAGCGCGCCATTGCCACTCAGCAGACAGGCTTCTCGTTTGTAAGCGACATGAACAACAATCGCCCCGAAGTGATGAAAGGCATACTGTGGTTTGGTGTCGACGATGCCAACACCTGCGTGTATGTGCCTGTGTTCAACAGCGCCACCGCAGTGCCACGTTCGCTCGACGAAGCTACAGCCGACCTTCTTACCCTGTCGTGGGACTCGATGTTCTGGGTAAACAACTACGTTGCCAATCAGGCATATAACCGCTACTCTCAGATGATTCCCGACATACGCCGCGTGCAGGACGGTCTTGAAACAGCCATGACCGGTGCAGTTGCCGATATCGCCGGCAAAGTCGCATCGATGGACAAAACCACTGCCACAGCCACTCTCAACAGCCTCACCGACTACTGGGCTGAGAAAACTACTGCCGACTACAAGCAGCTCGGCGACTATCTGCTCGTAAAATATCTCGACGGCAACATCAAGAAAGAAGCCGACGGCAAATTCAGCCGCACCGCCGACGGCATGCCCGTATCGCCCGTCTTCGGAGGCTATAACGAACGCTATTTCCGCTCGATAGTCGAAGATGCCGGAGAGCGTCTCAAAGTAGGCGATGCCAAGCAATGATTTTTTTCAACAAACAGACACACAACTCCTATTATTTATAAAATGGAAATCAAACCCGGAAAATACTTTGAAATAGCATATCAGCTGTTCCGCATCAATGCCGACGGCAGCGAAACACTCGTACACGAAGTCACAGCCGACGACCCCGACCGCGCAGTGTGCGGCAAAACCCTCGGCTTTGTCGAAGCCCTCGACGAGGGCCTCCTGGGCATGAAAGCCGGCGATAAATTTGACTTCACGGCAGACCCCGACAAAGCGTTCGGCCCCTACTCCGAAGAAGAAATCTACACAATTCCCCGCGAGCAGATGACTGTCGACGGAGAATTCAAAGAAGAGATGTTCACACCCGGAGCTCTTATTCCCCTCATGACTCCCGACGGCTACCGCATCGACGGCGTAGTGGTAAAGCTCACCCCCGAAGCCGTGGTGCTCGACCTCAACCATCCTTTGGCCAAAGACCGCGTGCACTATAAAGGCGAAATAATCACCGTTCGCGAAGCCACCGAAGAAGAACTCAACCCCCAGCACGGATGCTGCGGAGGTTGTGGCGGCGGTTGCGGAGAAGGAAGCAGTTGCGGCGACGGATGCTGCGGAGGATGCTAAGAGAGTAGACCGGTGCTCGCAGCCAGCCACATAAGCAAAACGTTCGGCAATCTTGAGGTTCTCAAAGATATAAATCTCGAGATAGAGTCATCGCGCATAACTACAATTGTGGGCCCCAGCGGAGCCGGCAAGACAACACTGCTTCAGATTTTAGGAACACTTATGTCGCCCGACCGCGGCGGGAGCGTGCTCTACGACGGCACCGACGTGACATCGCTCCCCGACAATGCCTTATCGCGCTTCCGGAACCTCAACATCGGCTTTGTGTTTCAATTTCATCAGCTGCTGCCCGAGTTCAATCTGGTAGAGAACGTGGCGATGCCTGCGCTGATTGCCGGACAAAAACGCCGCGAGGCATTCGACCGCGCCCGGCAGCTGTTGGGCAGGCTCGGACTCGAAGGACGCGACGAACACCGCCCGTCGGAGCTTTCGGGCGGAGAGTGCCAGCGAGCCGCGGTTGCACGGGCTCTAATCAACAGTCCGCGCGTCATATTTGCCGACGAACCCTCGGGCAGCCTCGACAGCCACAACAGAACCGAGCTACACAAACTCTTTTTCAACCTGCGCGACACAATGGGTGCGACTTTTGTTATCGTTACCCACGACGAGACTCTCGCCGCCGACTCCGACACTATAGTCCACATGGCCGACGGCACAATCAAATCTGTAGACCGCAAAGTCAAATAATAACCTTCAAAGAAAACAGATATCAATCATGCAAACAAAAAACATTTTCCACTCCCTTCTCGCCGTAGCGGCAGCATCGCTTTTCACCGCCTGCAACAGCGATGAGCCCAATAATCCGGAAAACAACCGTCCGGTGTTCACCGACATCGTCACTGTTTCGTCAATGGGCAGCGCCTCCACCGAATTCACATTCCGAAAAATAGACGACAGCCCACTGGTGACACTCACAGTAAACCAGGCTGCCAACCCCAACAACGTAAAAGTAGGTGACCGCCTTGCAATCTCGTACCGCAGCGATGCCAACACTCAATATGTTAGCTCTGAAATTCAGGTACTCGGCATCACCGGAACAGCAGGTAACGGCAAAGCCATTCCTGTAGGCAAAGCCATCGACAACAGCAACTGGTTCAGCAGCACAATCTCGAAACCCGTGCTTCAGCGCTCGGGCGAGTACGTGAACGTACAGTTCTTCTCGTCGATGTATCCCGAGTCGGCAACCATCAAAATGGTTATTGACGAATCGACCATCAACGACACTTTCCCAACAGCTTACATCTTGTTCAACGGCAGCTACGCACAAACACCCGTAAGCTACGTATACTTTATGTCGTACTCGCTCACCGAGCTGTGGGCCGACCCCAACGTACAAGGCCTCAACATTATCTATCAGATCAACGAAGGCCCGAAGACCTACACAATCAACCGCCCCGGACACTCACAGGAAATTCCCGTAGAATAATAAAACTTAAATAATGGATAACAACAATGCAAAACAGGAGCTCAAAATAGAGCTCACACCCGAAGTGGCTGCAGGCCATTACTCTAACCTCGCGGTAATCACTCACTCGCCCAACGAATTCTTCATCGACTTCATCGCCGTTGCTCCCAACATGCCTCAGGCAAAAGTGCAGAGCCGAGTAATCATGACTCCCGAGAACGCCAAGAACCTTCTTTACGCGCTCAGCGACAATGTAAAGAAATATGAGCAGACCTTCGGCGAAATCAAGCACCGTGTGCCCGCAAACGCCCCCAAAAACGGCAACGGCGGCATCCCCAACCCCTTCGAAGCATAAATAAATCCACCATACGCGGAGTCATGGGTCCGGAAATCGGGCTCATGGCTTCCGCAATTATTTACGGAGCCAAATGAAAGACAATCAGTTCTCCATATACAATTCGATGAGCCGCACCAAAGAATTGTTCAAGCCACTTCACGCCCCCATGGTAGGCATGTATGTCTGCGGCCCCACGGTTTACGGCGACGGCCATCTGGGCCATGCCCGTCCGGCCATTACTTTCGACATCGTCTTCCGCTACCTCACGCATCTGGGCTACAAAGTGCGCTACGTGCGCAACATCACCGACGTCGGTCACCTGGAACACGACGCCGACGAGGGCGAAGACAAAATAGCCAAGAAAGCGCGGCTCGAACAGCTTGAGCCCATGGAAGTTGTGCAGCACTATCTCATACGCTACCACAAGGCCATGGATGCCCTCAACGTGCTTCCGCCGTCAATCGAGCCGCACGCCTCAGGCCATATCATAGAGCAGATTGAGTATATCAAGTCTATTCTCGACAGCGGCTATGCATATGTTAGCGAAGGCTCCGTATATTTCGATGTGCCCAAATTCAACAAAGACTACGGCTACGGCCGCCTTTCGGGTCGAAACATAGACGAACTTCTCGCCACGACACGCCAACTCGACGGCCAAAGCGAAAAGCGCAATCCGGCCGACTTCGCGCTGTGGAAAAAAGCGTCTCCGGAGCACATAATGCACTGGCCCTCGCCCTGGAGCGAAGGCTTCCCGGGCTGGCACCTCGAATGCTCCACCATGAGCGAAAAATATCTCGGAAAGGAATTTGACATACACGGCGGCGGCATGGACCTCAAATTTCCTCACCACGAATGCGAGATAGCGCAGAGCGTGGCCCACAATCATGCCCCGGCAGTGCACTACTGGATGCACAACAACATGATTACTATCAACGGGAAAAAAATGGGCAAGTCGCTGGGCAATTTCATCACCCTCGACGAGTTCTTCACCGGCAACCATCCGCTGCTGGAGCAGGCATACTCGCCCATGACAATCCGTTTCTTCATTCTCCAGGCTCACTATAGAGGCACCGTCGACTTCTCGAACGAAGCCCTCAAAGCCGCCGAAACCGCACTCGGACGCATGCTCGACGGATACCGCCGTCTCGGCGAACTGAAAGCATCGGAGACCTCGACTGTAGATGTAAGCAAGCTCGAAGAGCAGGCATACGCCGCCATGGACGATGACCTGAACACACCGGTGCTCATCGGCGTGCTTTTCGAGGCCGTGCGCATTATCAACCAAGTGAAAGACCATGCCGGCTCCGCCACACAGGCCGACATCGACACTCTGCGCAAGCTTATGGATACTTTCCTCATTGAAATTCTCGGCATAATGCCCGACGGAGGCAAAGGCGATACGGCTTCGACCATGAAACCTTACCGCGAGGCCGTTGACCTTGTGCTCGACATACGCTCAAATGCAAAGAAAAACAAAGACTGGGCCACTTCCGACCTTATCCGCGACCGCCTTGCAGCCATCGGCTTCACGGTGAAAGACACCAAAGACGGTGTCGAATGGTCGCTCTGACAAAATAACGACGCATGAACATCGACACAGAGCTCATACGCAGCTATCTCGAAGAGCTGCACATAAGCCCCCAGACCGACGAAGACGGCGACCTGATAATACTCCAGGAGGCCGACCGAGACTTCGGCCACGATGTATATATATTCGTGGTAGTGCGCAACAACTATCTCCGGTTTCAGGCCGGCGCTCCCGATTACAAGCCGGCAGAAGGCCTCGACCCTCTTTATATGGTAAACAGGCACAACTGTCGCCGCATGATGCCCATTGCCACAGTGCGCAACGGCGAAATACGCATGGAGTACTCTTTTCTTCTCGACGAAGAAGTATCGAAAGAGTACATCGTGGAAAACTGTCTCAAACTCACAATCGGCAACATATGGAGGGCCTTTGTAGAGCTTGAGCTTCCCGACGACAAATAAACATTGGCCTGAATCAGGCAAGCAACAAATAAAAATCAATTCCCGACCATTGCCGGGAATTGATTTTTATTTGTTGTTGACTTTACTCGGCGGCAGTAGCCTGAGGACCGAAAATACGGTTTATCTCACCGGCCCACTCCTTGTGGTTGCGAGCCTCGCTATTATAATTCCAGAGGAAACCGCCGACAGCGCCATCGTTGTCGCGCCAATTTTTGAAGCGTCGTTTCATGGCCTCGATGTCGGAGCTGGCCTCGCAGTCAAAGCCCACATACATGGGTATGTTTCCGAAGACTTTCCAGTCGGCAGGCTTGTTGCGTGCGCCGCCGCCATATATCTGAAGGTATACGAGCTCGCACGCACCGGGTGCAGCCTCGTTGAGCTTAGCCACAAATTTTTCCCAATACTGTTTATTTGTATATGGAGCTATTGTTGTCTTGAACCCAATGTCGGCAAGCATGCGGTGGAATGCCACGGACTCCTCTAGATTATAATCCTGCTCCTGGTCGTTGTTTACTGCCACGATTTCGGGAATAGCCTCCTTGAGAGCCTTGAAATTGCGGTAGAGCACGGTCTCCTCGCCGATGCCGTCGCGCTCGATAATTTTCTTGATATTTCCGTAAGAGCCATTTTCCCAGCCGCCGATACATATTTCCAGACGGTTGATAGACGTAGGCTGCTTAAGCAGCGACTGCACATCGCCTACATATTGCGGCTGGCATTCGGCGAAAACGTAAACGCCGTCGCGGCATATAACACCTCCGGCTTCGGCAGGTGTCTGAGTGCTCCAGTTATAATCCGTGGTCAGCGAGCCGTCTTCCTCCACATTCACATTGAAGAGAATTGCCGTGGTATAGCCCGACATACGCAGGTTATCAATTGCCGTCTCTCTGTTTCGGCGTATATGACCGCACGCATAAATCGCCGACTGGGCATATAAATCGGCAGCTCCGGCCAAAAGCAAAACCGACAATAAAAGCAGATGTGTAAAGCCTGATTTCATACTTATGATAATGATTAATAAATTGATTAGATGCACTGCATGAAGCAAAATTACAAAAAAAATCGTTTTTACGCGTAAGTGAGGCGCAATTGTCGATTTTTTTGTAATTTTGCGAATTAATGTGCATACATGACAACGCTTAAAACAATAAACCGCATCCACGCCACCGAACTCGAGCAGCTCAACGAGCGCATCAGGAGGGTTCTACAGACCGACAACTCTTTGATGAGCAATATAGTGCTGTCGCTGCTGCGAACCCGCGGCAAACAACTCCGCCCACTGTTGCTTATGATGTGCGCCGGCTTGTTCGGAAAAATTGACGACAAGGTGCTTTCAGCGGCAGCCTCTGTAGAACTGCTTCACAATGCATCGCTGATACACGACGATGTGGTAGACAACTCCATGACCCGTCGCAGCCAGCCCACAGTCAATGCTGTATGGGACAATCACATAGCCGTACTCGCCGGCGACTACTTCACTTCGTCGGCCATGCAGGAGGCCATATCGACCGGCGACATACGTATTGTCGAGTCGCTGTGCAAGCTCGGCCGTCAGCTATCTCTCGGCGAAATCGACCAGATATACAACGCACGCGAGCACACCCTCGACATCAACGGTTATTTCCGCATTATAGACTATAAGACAGCATCGCTATTCGTGTCGAGCGCCGAAATGGGATGTTTCGCCGCCGGAGCCCCCGACGAAGCCCGGAAAATACTGGCTCAATACGCCTTGCTGTTTGGTCGCTGTTTCCAAATCCGCGATGACGTGTTCGACTACTATCCGGCCGAACAGATAGGCAAGCCCACCGGAAACGACCTCCGCGAAGGCAAGGTGACACTTCCGCTGCTTCACGCACTTGAAGACAAATCAACCCCCGGCCACGCCCATGTATGTGCCCTGCTGGCAAAAGACAGCCTCAGCGACGAGGAAATAAGCTTCATACAGGCATTCGCACGCGACAACGGCGGCATCGACTATGCTTTCGAAGTGATGCTTGAGCTTCGCGAAAATGCTGTTGCCGGCCTGGCAACGCTGCCCCAGTCGCCCATCCGCGACGAGCTTGCCGAGCTGTTCGACTTTATCATTGAACGCCAGTTTTAAACACCTCACATGGCATATCACAAAGGAATCGCCAATGGCATGAGAGCACTTGTTTGGCTGTGTATGGCCGCATTGTTTGCGGCCTGTGCCAATATGGGGCGACCCGAAGGGGGCGCTCGCGACGAGCTGCCTCCTGTTTTTATGCGCTCCGACCCTATGCCAGGAGCCACAAATGTGAATAAGAACCGTCTCACAGCCACATTTGACGAAAACATACAGCTCGAAGACGCGTTTTCAAAAGTCGTTGTATCGCCGGCTCAGAAAACACCGCCCCGCGTATCGGCCAACGGACGGCGCCTCACCGTCGACTTTCAGGACACTCTGCTGCCCAATACCACATATACCGTTGACTTCGCAGATGCCATAAAAGACCTCAATGAAGGCAATATCCTTGATGGATTCGCCATAGACTTCAGCACCGGCGACACCCTCGACACCCTCCGCATATCGGGCATAGTGCTTCAGGCCGAAAATCTCGAGCCGGCCCAGGGCATGCTCGTAGGTGCTTATTCGAACTACACCGACACGTCGCTCACTACACAGCCGTTCGACCGTATTGCACGCACCAACCAGCTCGGACAGTTCACAATACGCAATCTCAAACCGGGCAAATACCGCATTTTCGCAATCAACGACGTAAACCGCGACTACCACTGGGACAAGTCGGAAGACGTGGCCTTCTATGACGAATACGTGTCGCCCACTACTGAAGCCATAACTGTCACCGACACCCTTTTCGCCGCAAACGGCGAAGATTCGCTCGTATCGCATCCGGGTATACGCTATATGCCCAACGACCTGCTGCTGACGTGGTTCAACGTGGGATACAAACCTCTGTATATGACCGACAGCAAACGCGAAGACCGGCGGCGAATCATCTTGCGTTTCTCCGCACCGATGGACACCCTGCCCTGTATAACAATCGCCGACGGAGCTCCCGACATAGGCCGGAGCATCGACGAATGGGCTATGCTGAAGGCCAATGCCACTCTCGACTCTCTTGAGTACTGGATTGCCGACACCGTGGTGATGAATGCAGACTCACTGCGCCTTGCCGTGAATTATCTCAAGACAGATACCGCCGACCGTATTGTGTGGACCACCGACACACTGCGCTTTTTCTTCAAAACTCCCAAAGAGAATAAGAAAGACAAGAAAAAGAAAGACGCCAAGCCTGCATTTATCGTCGACACGATTACGGGCGACACCACATTCCTGCCGCCGCCCGACCTGGAATATCTGGGCATGAAACAGCCCGGCGGCACACAGGAGCTCAACCGTCCGTTTTATTTCGAGGCCGTAGCACCAATCGCTACAATCGACACCGCCGGCGTGCATATGGATATACTTGTCGACACGCTCTGGCAGGCTGTTCCCTTCAAAATTCAGACCGACAGTCTCAATCCGCTCATGCGCCGCCGCATCGACCTGGAATGGAAAGGAAACGACAAATATCGCTTCACAATCGACTCGCTGGCCATACACAGCATCTACAACACGTGGAACCGCCCTCTGAAGCAGGAATTCACCGTGCGTCCCCCCGAAGACTACTCCAGCCTTCGCTTCACACTCCCCGGACTTGACTCCGTACAAGTGGTGGTAGAGCTGCTCAACAGCTCGGATGCGCCGCAATACCGAGGCATAAAAGCCGCCGGCGAAAGCGATGTGCTCTTGAAATTTCTCAATCCGGGCACTTACTACGCCAGGCTGTTCATCGACAGCAACGCCAACGGTAAATGGGATACCGGCAATCCTGTCGACTCCATTGCCATGCAGCCGGAAGAAGTGTATTACTTCGCAAAAAAACTCGAGTTGAAAAAGAACTGGGACATAGAGCAGACATGGATTGTTGACGAGCTACCCGTCGATGCACAGAAGCCTTATGCGGTAAAGAAAAACAAGCCAAAGCTCAAGCGCGGCGAGAAATCGCCCGGACAGGACGATGAAGACGACACCAGCGAGGAGGATATGAATTACAATCCCTTCGACCGCACCGGACGCAATTCGCGCGGACAACGCACCAACCGGACGGGACAAACATTATAACCGGACATATGAAAAGAACTGTTACAGTTTATTGCGCATCGGCACGCAATATCGACCCCATATACACAGCTACAGCCACACAACTCGGCAAGGCTCTCGCTCTGAACGGCATACATCTCGTAACCGGGGGCGGCGCCACCGGCCTGATGGGCGCAGTTGAAAACGGCGCCCTCGAAGCCGACGGCGAGGCTACGGGCATCATTCCCGAGTTCATGTACGAAAACGGATGGCAGCACAAAAGTCTCACCCACCTCGAGATAGTGCCCGACATGCACGCGCGCAAATCACGTATGGCAGAACTTGGCGACTCAGTGATAGCTCTGCCCGGCGGCATAGGCACCTTCGAAGAACTGCTCGAAATAATCACATGGCGACAGCTCGGCCTCTATCATGGCAATATTGTGATATTCAACGTGAACAATTACTACGCTCCGTTGCTTTCGATGTTCGAACAGGCTATCGGGCAAGGATTCATGCGCAAAGAGTACCGCAGCCTTTATAAAGTGACCGAAAGCGTAGAGGAGACAATCGCCGCCGTTCTTGCCGAGCCCGAGCAGCGCATTTACCCTCAGAAATTCTGACAAACCGTGCCCGATTCAACCGCCATAGCAACGACACCTGCCGAAACAGGCCTGAACACTCCCGTGCACAGGCCCGAGGCCACAGTGCCACCGCCGGCATCGAGCTATATACTGCCCAAAGACTTCGCCGAGGCTGATTACGGCGGCATCTGCACCTCGATAATAGATTCGATAGGCGCAGATACCGTAAGCGGCCGCATACCACACTTCATACCGGTCGAAGACGCTGAATTTCTAAGGCTTCAGGAAAAATTCGACAGCATAGCGGCAGCCTCAGTGACGCCGGAGATGCCTTCGGGCGCAGAAGTTGGGCTTGCACCGGATGCACTCCCGTCAAACACGGGCAACGACTCCGCGCTCATCGTTCTGATGATGGGCATTCTCGCGTTGCTCGGGTTCAGCGGCGGCAGCATATGGCGTGCCCTGCGCACCTATCGCCACGACCTGTGGAATATCCGCCGCCCCAATGTATTCGACGACGAACACACCGTGCCGCTTTCTACCGGCATACTCCTTGCCGTAAACACAATCGTCTTCGGCGGTATTGTGCTCTACACACTGGCCGGAGAGCCGACATACGACGGCTTCGGGCCGATAGGCATATCGATAGGGATAATGGCGGCATATTATATCTTCCGTCTCACAGCATATGAAGTGGTTGGTTATACATTCGGCACACCCGAAGGACGTCGGCGCTGGCTCGATGGCTTTTTTGCGACCGAAGCCTTCACAGGCATCGTACTCATACTTCCGGCTATTTTGCTCCTTCTACAGCCGCGATGGCATAGCGCGCTCATTATTTTCTCATTAACAGTCGTTATAGTCGCACGATTGATATTCATTTGCAAAGGAATTCGCATTTTTTATGTGAATTTTAGGTCTTTGCTTTATTTTATTTTGTACCTTTGCACTCTCGAAATAGTACCATTATTAGCTTTATATGGCTCGTGCGCATATCTGCAGTGATATGCGACATACCATTGCATATAAATCCAATAAAGTGAAGACAAAAAAGATTCTGGTCTCCCAGCCCAAACCAACCTCCGACAAGTCGCCCTATTTTGACCTCAGCGAAAAATACGGCGTCGAAATAGTATTTCGCCCTTTTATCAAAATCGAAGGTCTTTCTGCCAAGGATTTTAGGGCACAGAAAATCAACATAGCAGATTTCAGTGCGATTATCTTCACGGCCAAAACGGCAGTCGACAACTTTTTCCGTCTCTGCGAGGAGATGCGCGTAACCATTCCCCCTACACAGAAATTTTTCTGCTCGAGTGAATCAATCGCAAACTATCTGCAGAAATATATCATCTATCGCAAGCGCAAGATTTTCGCTTCCAAGACAGGAAAAATCGCCGACCTTCTTCCGTCGATGCAAAAGCACAAGACCGACAACTATCTGCTTATTGTGAGCGACGTAAACAACGGTAGCGAGGCAGCATTCCTGGCCGCTAACAAAATCAATGTGACCCAGGCCGCGATGTACCGCACGGTGAGCAATGACTTCACCCCCGATGAAGCTTTCGACTATAACATGCTCGTATTCTTCAGCCCCCAGGGTATAGAGTCGCTGCTCAAGAACTTCCCTTCGTTCGAGCAGGGCGACATTGCCATTGCAGCCCTCGGCACAGCCACAGCCAATGCAGTGAAGGAAGCAGGCCTGCGTCTCGACGTGCCAGCTCCCACTCCTGAAGCGCCCTCGATGCCTGCGGCAATCGACCTCTTCCTCTCAAAACAGTAACTATCACTCCGCCGTGAAAAAATTCGGCCTATATAAAAAGGAAAAGTTGTGTTCCTCCAGAGCTGTAGAGATACTCTTCAGCCCGGGAGGAGCTGAGTTTTCGCGTCTCTGCTATCCGCTTAGAGCCGTTGCCCGACGCAATGCCCTGCGGAAATCCGACGCGCCGGTCGCTTTTCTCATCACAGTGCCGAAAAAACGGCTCCGTCATGCTGTTGACCGCGTACAGATGCGTCGCCGCATACGCGAATCATATCGTCTCAACCATCATGACTATCCCGTGGCCGACAGCGAACGCATTGATTTGGGTCTGGTATATGTGGCCGACAAACTCATGCCTTACTCGGCAGTGGAAAAGGCCATGAAAAAAATTCTCTCCGAGCTCTCCGCTCACTTCTCCGGCAAACAATGACAGCGCCATCGCTGATACGCAGAGCTTTTGTGTGGCTGCTGACACTGCCGATACTGTTTTACAGAGCCTGCATATCGCCTATGTTTCCGCCTTGTTGCCGTTTTACCCCCACATGCAGCGCATACGCCCTTGAGGCACTGCGCAAACACGGTCCTGTAAAAGGACTATGGCTCGCCATAAAACGCATACTCCGATGTAATCCGTGGGGTGGCAGCGGCTACGACCCCGTACCATGAAACCAGAACTGAAAGATTTCTCCGACATACACACTCACGGACGCACCGGGGCCGATATAATCACATCTGTAGAGCCCGACGAAAAGCTTTGGGGCGAGTACGGCACCGCATGGTACAGCGTTGGCATACATCCCTGGAGCACTGCGAAGCCTGTAGCTGCCGAAACAATAGAAAGACTGAGACGACTCGCACGAGACCCTCGCGTTGCAGCAATCGGCGAAGCCGGTTTCGACAAAAAACGCGGAGGCACGACCGAATATCAGAGCGAGATATTCGCTCTGCACGCCGCACTCGCCGAGGAGACCGGCAAACCACTCATCATACATTGTGTAGGCCGTTACGGGCTTCTTATAGAGCTCAAGCAAGGCCTGCAGCCTTCTCAGCAATGGATAATCCACGGCTTTACGGGCAAAGCCGAGCTTGCGCGCCAGCTCGTAGCCGCCGGCTTTTTCTTCTCGCTCAAAGCCGACTCACCGGCCAGGCAATGGGGTATTATCCCAGAGTGTCGCATTTTTCCCGAGTCTGACTGAATTTCGACCGGATAAACTATATTTTCGGGAGGCGCGGGTGTGCTGATTGGAGTAAAGGGCCAAAAATGCATCCATAAGCCAACCGTTCCATATAACCGATTGTTATTATTTATATTTTTGTAGAATAATATCTAATCCTATGGGACACAAGAGATACAACACAACAATACGACAGTGTGTGACTTCACTGTTGGCACTGTGCCTCGGCACAGGAATGTTCGCGCAGAACGTCCCGGAACCCACAGAGCTTCCGGGAGTTACGCCCTTGTCCACATTCAGGCAACTCGCGCTGCAAAACAACAAGCAGCTGAAGATTGCGCGTCAGCGTGTGCGCAAGTCGGAGTATCAAAGCAAAGAGGCTCTGGCGGCATATCTGCCGGCCATAGACTTCAACGGCGGATATCTCTACAATCAGCGCGATCTTGCGATTTTTGACAGCGACCAGATGCTGCCAATCAAATCGTTCAATCTGCAGACACAGAAATACGAATTCGACATTGTGACCAATCCGGTAACACACGAGCCCGTGCTCAATCCGGCCACCGGACAGCCGATACCGGCCTCTGTGGCCTATCTGCCCAAGGAAGCCATGACTTACGACATTCACAATGTGTTCTTTGGCGCAATCACCCTCACTCAGCCTATATACATGGGCGGAAAGATAGTGGCGATGAACCGACTTGCACATGCCGCCGGGCAGGCCGCTCGCGAGCTTGAAAACGCCGAGGCCGAAAATGTGATTTATGCCGTCGATGCCGCCTACTGGCAAGTGGTGTCACTCAAAGCCAAAGAACGGCTGGCCGAAAGCTATGTCGAACTGCTCGACTCGCTCTCGCGCGACGTGCATCTCATGCTTGATGCCGGCGTGGCCACCCGCAGCGATGTGCTCAGTGTCGACGTGAAACTCAACTCAGCCAACGTAGACCTCACAAAAGTAAAAAACGGCCTTGTGCTAAGCCGCATGGCGCTTGCGCAGGTCTGCGGGCTGCCAGTTCACACAACGTTCACTCTTGAGGATGAGAATAGCGATACCACTCTTCCCTCGAGCATCGACGAGAGCATCGACAGCTACAACATAAACGATGTCTACGCCACACGCCCCGACCTGCGTGCGCTTGAATTTGCCGTAAAAGCGGCCACGGAACAGAAAAATGCCGAACGCTCGTCGATGCTCCCCAAAATAGCGCTCATCGGCAGCTACGAATTCTCCAATCCGAATATGTACGATGGCTTCAAGAAGAATTTCAAGGGAGGCTTCAGCGTCGGAGCCATGGTGTCAATCCCCATCTGGCACTGGGGGGGCAACTACAACAAATACAAGGCTGCTCAGGCCGATGAAATTTCGCGTCAGCTTCAGCTCGAAGATGCCCGTCAGCTTGTAGACCTGCAGGTAAACCAGGCCACATTCAAGACTCAGGAGTCCTTCAAGACCTACCACATGACAGTGACTAATCTTGCAAAGGCCGACGAGAATCTTCGCAGCGCCAGCCTCGGCTTCAGAGAGGGCGTGGCCACAGCCGACAATGTCATGGAGGCGCAGACCGCATGGCTCAAAGCTCACTCCGAGCAAGTCGACGCCCTCATCGAAGTAGAGATGTGCCGCACATATCTGAGCAAAGCCCTCGGCACACTCTATACCCCAAATACCGAATCGTCTAACGAATAAGCATACTCAAATGTCGACCAACACAAACAATACCACAGAGAAAAGCGCCAACCGCACACTTCTGTTCACCATGGGCATAATAATATTTGCCGCTGTCGTGATAGCCATAATCGGCTTCGTGTTCATGAACCGCCCCGACAGCTATATTGAAGGGCAGGTAGAAGGCACCACCGTGCGCATATCGGGCCGGCTTGCCGGACGCGTGACAAAATTCTATGTAGAGGAGGGCGATACTGTCCATGCAGGCGACACACTCGTATATATCCACTCCGAAATAGGCAAGGCGCAGCTGGGCCAGGCCGAGGCGATGAAAGAAGTTGCATCCGCACAGAATAAGAAGGTAGATGCCGGCACACGCTCGCAGATTATCTCCGCCGCCGAACAACTGCTTGCCCAGGCACAGGCTGCAGAAACAATAACACAAAAGACTTACGACCGCATGCAGAAGCTTTTCGCCGAAGGCGTGATTTCGGAGCAGAAACGCGATGAGGCCAAAGCCGCCTATGATGCAGCCAAAGCCGCCCGCGGCGCCGCCGCCAGCCAGCTCTCGCTGGCCAAGGCAGGCGCACAGAGCGAAGACAAGGCATCGACAGCCGCACTTGTCGACGCAGCCCAGCAAACCGTAGACCAGGCCGCCGCCGTATATGCCGACTCATATCTGACCGCGCCTTTCGACGGCACAATAGACCAGATTTATCCCGAAGCCGGCGAGCTCGTGTCGCTCGGCGCCCCCATCATGAGCCTTCTCAAGACCGACAAGCGCTATGTGGTGTTCAATGTGCGCGAAGAGCTGCTCTCCGACCTGCCCATGGGCGCAACGATGAAAGTGATGATTCCGGCCTTAGGGAAGAAAGAAATCGATGTGAAGATATACTACATCCGCGACATGGGCAGCTATGCCGTATGGCACTCCACCAAGTCGACCGGCAGCTACGACAGCCGCACTTTCCAAATCAAGGCACGTCCGGTAGAGGATGTTCCGGGTCTGCGTCCCGGCATGTCGGCAATCTATTCACACCCCGAAAAATAACAACTGCACAAAATGGCAAACATAGGTTTCACAGCGGGCATAAAACGCGAGTTGCGTCGTCTCTGCAGCCGGCCTATCTACCTCTTCGGCATGGTGCTGGTTCCGATGATCACGGCCATCTTTTTTCTCGCGCTACTCGACGAAGGCCTGCCCGAGCATGTGCCCACGGGCGTGGTCGACCTCGACCACTCGTCGATGTCGCGCAGTGTGACTCGTTCGCTCAAGGCTCTTCAGACCATATCAATCACCGAAGAGGCCGAAAGCTACGACAAAGCCATGCAGATGGTTCGCGAAGGGAGCATTTACGGCTTCTTCGTCATACCCGCCAGATTTGAGAAAGACGCAATCTCGGGGCGCGGCCCCACTCTTGAGTACTACAGCAACCTCACTTACTTCGTGCCGGGCACACTGGCATTCAAAGGCTTTAAGACAGTGGCCGTGACCACCGCCGGCGGCGTTGTGATGCAAACCCTCACAAGCATGGGTCTGAGCGATGCCAGTGCCTCCGAAATGGTGCAGCCTATAGTCATCGACCAGTTTCCGATAGGTAATCCGTGGATGAACTACGGCATATATCTGTGCCCCTCGTTCTCCATATGCACACTCGCGCTGATGATAATGCTCATGACAGTAATGCAGGTCACATCGGAAATCAAGAACTATACTTCGCCCCAATGGCTGTCGACCTGCAAGGGAAGTATATCAGTGGCCGTGACGACCAAACTTCTGCCGGCGACGGCAATCTTCTTCAGCATGGGCCTTTTCATACTGTGGCTTCTCTTCGGTTACTCTCATTTTCCGTGCCACGGCTCTCTTTGGGCAATGATACTGTCGACACTGCTTCTGGTAATCGGCTGCCAGTCGTTCGGGCTCTTCGCCTGCTGCGCGGTGCCAAATCCGCGAATGGCCTTTATCATCTGTGCACTGTTCGGCGTGCTCACCTTCTCGTTCACGGGCATCTCTTTCCCTGTGCAGAGCATGTATGGCTGGATTGGCATATTCAGCTGGCTTTCGCCCTTCCGCTACTGGCTTCTCACATACTTCACCATAGCTCTCAACGGAGCTCCGGTGTATTTCGCTCGACTCTATATGGCAGGACTGTTGCTCTTCCCGATTGTGCCGGCCTTGCTGCTGCCACGGCTTCGGAAAGCATGTCTAAATCCTATTTACGTTCCCTGATATGAGTGTATTCAAAAAAATATTTATGTGGATGTCGGATACAGGCCGTGTATTCCGCAACGAGATGAATATATTTCTTCACGATATAGGCGTGCTGCTGTTTTTCTTCGCGTTGCCGCTCATGTATCCTGTCATCTACACGCTTATATACAATCCCGAGACGGTGAGAAAAATGCCTGTGGCTGTGGTCGACGAATCGCGGTCGGCGGAATCACGCAGTTTTGTGCAGAAAGCCTCGGCATCGCCGGCTATAGCCATTTATGCCTACTGCAACGACCTGCAGGAAGCACGCGAACTGATGTATGAAAACAAGGTTTTCGGCATAATGCAGATACCATCGTCGTATGGCAAAAACATAGGCCGCAACGACCCGGCTCATGTAGAGTTTTACGCCGATATGACACTGCTTCTGCGCTACCGCACCTTTGCGGCGGCACTCACCGACCTTCAGCTTGAGCTCATAAGCGAGACTACCGGCGAACGCATCTCGGCCTCCGGCCTCAACTCGCTTGCCCAGAACATGTCGATGATTCAGAGCGACAGTAATTTCCTCGGCGACACCGAGCAGGGCTTCGCATCGTTTATCATGCCGGGCATTGTGATACTCATACTTCAGCAGAGCATGCTGCTCGGCATAGGCATGCTCGGCGGGACCTCGGCCGAACGGCGGCGCCGCAACAACGGCTTCGACCCGCGCCAGATTCATGGTGTAGGTGTCACCGCCACTGTGTGGGGCAAGTCGCTGGCCTATCTTGTGATATATATCCCTCAGATAATCTACGTTCTGCGTATCATTCCGGCAATGTTCAACCTGCCACACTACGGCTCTGCGACAGACTACTTCCTGTTCATCGTGCCTATGCTGCTTGCCACGGCTTTCCTCGGCCAGACGCTCAATGCCGTGATACGCGACCGCGAAAGCCCGTTTATCATCATTGTGTTCACATCGGTTTGGTTCCTCTTCCTCTCGGGCCTCACATGGCCGCGCTACGCCATGAGCCCCATATGGAAAATGCTCGGCGACATGATTCCGGCAATCTGGGGTGTTGAAGGATTCATACGAATCAACAGCAATGCCGCCACTCTGCACGAAGTTGGCACGGATTTTGTTGCACTTTGGGTACTATCCTTAGTGTATATGATAACCGCGTGCATTGTGACCCGAGCCACCATGCCGTATGTCTGCAAACGAAAATGGCAGGAATCAAAAGCTTAGCAAAAGACACGGCCTTATACGGCCTCAGTTCTATAGTGGGACGCTTCCTCAACTGGATGCTTGTGCCGCTGTATACCAATATGTTTCCGGTCGCCGAGTATGGTGTTGTAACATTTGTCTACTCGGTAGTGGCGCTCGTAATGGTTATTCTCACCTACGGCATGGAGACGGGTTTCTTCCGCTTTGCCAATCATGAGAAATGGAGCGACCCTATGGAAGTATACACCACCTCGATGATGTCATTGGCGGCAAGTTCGACGACATTCATGTTGCTTGTGGCACTGTTCATTAATCCTGTAAGCCAATGGATGGAGTGTGCCGGGCATCCGTCGTATGTGTTGCTTATGGCATGCTGCGTGGGCATGGACGCATTCATGACCATACCCTACAGCTATATCCGCTTCCGCAAGCGCCCGATGCGCTTCGCTTTGCTCAAACTGGTGAACATAGGAATCAATATCGGCCTCAATCTGTTTTTCATTGTATTGTGTCCGTGGTTGCTCAAGCATGCTCCCGGCACAGTGTCGTCATTCTACGACCCGTCGTATGGAATAGGATATATCTTCCTGTCGAACTTCATGGCGTCGGCCATAAATCTGATTATGCTGTGGCCTGAGCTACATGGATTCAAATGGAGATTCACGGCCACGCTGTGGAAACAGATGCTCATCTACTCCATGCCGCTGCTCGTGCTCGGAGTTGCCGGCACTCTCAACCAGACCATCGGCACAATCCTCTATCCGCATCTCGTGAAAGACCCAGCGGAAGCCATGTATGGCCTCGGCATCTATGGCGCGAACTATAAAATAGGCATTGTACTGCTGATATTCCTGCAGGCTTTCCGCTTCGCTTATGAGCCGTTTATATTCTCGCGTAGCAAAGAGAGCGGCGGAAACAAACTCCAGGCCTACCGCGACGCAATGAAATACTTCTGCATCTTTGCTCTTTTTATATTTCTGGGCGTGATGTACTATATCGACATCATCCGTTATTTCATACCGCCACGCTACTTCAGCGGCCTCAAAATAGTACCTCTGATTATGCTTGGCGAGTTTTTCTTCGGCATATTCTTCAATCTCTCGATATGGTACAAGCTTACCGATCGCACGGTGTGGGGCGCCTATCTGTCGCTCACCGGCCTGGCGGTGACAGTAGCACTCAATGTGTTGCTCGTGCCGAAGATTGGTTATGTGGGTTGCGCCGTGGCTGCTCTCTGCTGCTATACGGTGATGATGCTTGCAAGCTACTTCGCCGGCCAGCGGTTTTATCCGATAGGCTATCCAGTAAAACGCATTTTAAGCTATTTTGGCTTCGCTGCCGCCCTATATGCGGCCGGAGTATGGCTTCTGCCTATGTTCGGCCTCCACGAGGCGGCAAACGGCCTTATACGGGCTCTTCTGCTTGCCGTATATGTCGGAACGGCAATTAAAATAGAGAAAATCAATCCTGTGGCCGAAATCAAGGGCGTGTTGCACAGGCGCAGCTGAGGACGATTTCCATTTCCGCACTATGCTGAAAATTTAAACGTCGTCACCCATACAGCTGCGTTGTACGGGTGACGACGAAATATACTGTATAAGCCGGATATCAGCCGAGTCGCCGGTGGATATATTCGATTATGATGTCGGCGATTTCCTCGAGAGGAATGAGCGACGAATCGAAGGTAAGGTCGTAGCTCTCGGCAGCCCCCCAGCGCTTGTCGGTATAGAAATTATAGAAATTCTCACGGAGTTTGTTTGTGCGTGCAGCGAGTACTTTCGCCTCCTCGGGCGACTTGCACTCGAGTCTGTCGACAATGCGCTGCGCGCACACGTCGGCCGGGGCATGCACGAAGATATTGATGACGTTTTCAACATCGCGCAGCACATAGTCGGCACTGCGGCCTACGATTACACACGCTTCCTTTGCGGCGAGCTCATGCATGAATTCGCACTGCGCCTTGTATATGCCGTCGGAGCCCGATATAGTATCGCCAATCCACGACATAGGGTAAAAGCCCATGGAGAATTGAACGACGCCGCCCATAATTCTCGGTGCGCGCTCGTCGTTTCGCTCGAAATAATCAAGATTGTATCCGGCTTTACGGGCCGATTCCACAAGCAGCTGTTTATCATAAAAACCTATGCATAGCCGCTGCGCGAGCAGGCGGCCGAGTTGCCGGCCTCCGCTGCCGAATGTACGGCCAATGGTGATGACGTATTTTTCGGGTAACATTTATGTACGATTCTTACAATAGAAACAAATGGCCGGAGCCTGCTGTTCGTTCGACGCAGTATCCGGCCATATATGTCAGGTATTATTTTTCCGATTTCTTTTTGGCCGCGGCGGTCTTTCCGGCAACAGCTTTCTTAGGCGCTTTGGCTTTTTTTGGTGCTTTCTCAGCCGGCTCAGCTTTGGCCTTGAGCTCATCGCGCTTCACGTGCTCGATATTGTATTGCTCCACGCTCTTGCGCATCGAAGCGAGCTCTTTGTTGAGAGTTTCAATTTCGGCACCCTGGTTGCGGATAGTGAGAAGGAGCGAGTTGAGCTCTTCGTTGCCTATCTGAGAGGGGAATTCCTCTTTCACTCGCATTTCGAAGTCGGCGAGCACATTCATGTAGTTGGTGAATGCTGCAAAAGGCGTCTCATATGGGCTGAATCCGGGATTTCGGGTATTCATGTAGAAGAAGTGGTCGCAGGCCTGGAGGTACTGGAAGTCGCGTTTGAGCGCACGGTTTGAGCACTCGCGCACGCGCTCAGCCTGGGCATAGAGTTTGTCGAAGGCTTCATTCTGCAGACTATTTCCGAGCCATGCCGAGGTGTCGGACTCCTCGCCGGCACTCGAAATCGGGTGGTTGATTGAAATCTCGCCGACGGGTTTGATTTTGGCCACTGCCTGCGAAGGTGTGATGAATTCGATGCCGCGCTCGTAGGCAAAGCGTGGCAGAGCTTCGAGGAACTGGAAAATGCCGGTGTTGCCCGGATGCAGGTCGCCGAATGTTTCCATGTTGAGGAAGACGTTGATAATCTGTTCGTCCTGTGGCGTGGCAGCAATCCAGTCGATGTATTTGTCGGCGGTGAGTGGGAAATCGGGCCAGGAAGTATCTCCGAAGCGCTCGGCGATGTCGTTGCTGAGCTTGCGGTTGCGCATGAGCACTTTCAATTTTGGCGCCGAGGCTGCAGTGTATACATAGTCGGGCGATTTCCAACCGAGAATATGCTTTGCGCCTTCGGTAAGCACGCCTTTGAAGCCAAGCTCAACAAGCTGCGGAGCGATGTCGTCGAAGTAAATGAGCTCTGTATTGCGTACAATCTTGGGCTCGATGCCGAAACGGTTGCGGAGAATCGAAGCCGTGGCAGCAATCTGGGCGGCAAATTCCTCGGAGTCAACGAGCGACGACAGACCGTAAGAGAAAGGCTGGGCGACGAACTCGACACATCCGGTTTTGTGCAGACGGTCTAAGAGCTCGAGAAGCTCAGGCACATAGTGCTCAAACTGCTCGAAAGCGAGGCCGGAAACAGCGATTGAGCAGCAGAAACGGCCTTCGTTCTGCTCAATCATGCGGAGAAGGGTCTCGCAGGCCGGGATATATGAGTTGTGGGCCACACGTGTAACGATATCCTCGTTGAGGAAGTCGTCGAAATAGTAATGGTCCTTGCCGATGTCGAAGAAACGGTAACGTTTCAGACGGAACGGCTGATGTATTTCGAAATTAAAACAGATAGCTTTCATTTTTAATGCGTTTTAGCGTCCGAGAACTTTGTTATATATGTCGATTACCTTTCGGCCGGCTTTGTCCCATGTGATCTGGGCGACTTCCTTGAGGCCGTCCTCGCGCAGCTGCTTGTACAGTGCGGGGTAAGTGATTATAGCATGAATGGCATCGGCCATTGCGTCGATGTCCCAGTAATCAGTCTTGATTACATTAGTGAGAATTTCGGCGCAGCCGCTCTGCTTTGAGATAATTGATGGAACACCCATCTGCATGGCCTCGAGCGGCGAAATGCCGAAGGGTTCGGAGACGGAAGGCATGATGTAGACATCGCTTGCTTTGAGCATTTCGTAGACCTGCTTGCCTTTCTGGAATCCAGGAAAATGGAAGCGGTCGCTGATACCGCGCTCTGCGGCGAGCTGAATCATCTTGTCCATCATATCGCCGGAACCGGCCATGACGAAGCGTACGTTGGAGCAGTTGCGAAGAACCTTTGCGGCAGCTTCGACAAAGTACTCAGGACCTTTCTGCATGGTTATACGGCCGAGGAAGGTGACAATTTTTTCTTTAGTCTGACGCAGATTCTCTACATTGAGCAGCTCGGGGCTGAGAGGCACAACGGCGTTGTGTACAGTGGTTACCTTTGCCGGATCGACACCGTAGTGGTCAATCACAGTCTGGCGAGTGAGATTCGACACGGTGATTATGTGGTCGGCATGAATCATGCCGTCGCGCTCGATGCCATAGACCGTGGGATTGGGCTTTCCGCGCGAACGGTCGTACTCGGTAGCATGAACGTGAATCACCAGAGGCTTGCCTGTGACCTGCTTGGCATGTATTCCGGCCGGATAGGTGAGCCAGTCGTGGCTATGGATGATATCGAAGTCGAGCGTGCGTGCAATCACACCCGCGGTAATAGAGTAGTTGTTGATTTCCTCGAGAAGATTCGAGGGATATTTGCCGGAGAACTCTATGCAACCGAGGTCGTTGGTGCGCATATAGTTGAAGTCGGCATATATATGGTCGCGGAGACGGAAATAAAGGTCGGGGGGCATGAGTTTGCCTATACGTGCATCGACATAGTCACGGTCGACATCGCGCCATGCAACCGGCACCTGCGAGTTGCCGATTATATGAGCGAAGCTTCGGTCTTCGTCGCCATAAGGCTTGGGAATGACAAAGGTTATGTCCATGTCGCCACACTCCCACATACCACGGGTGAGGCCGTAGCTGGCAGTGCCGAGACCGCCGAGGATGTGAGGAGGGAATTCCCAACCGAACATTAGTGCTTTCATATTATCAATTATGTATATTTAATTGGGAATCAATTGTTTAATAATAAGCCCCGAGGCGTTTGAGCTGGCGGTAAGTGCGAAGCACCTCGGCTACGTTTGTTGCATGCGACACCGCACCTCGGCCGGTGTAGGGAGGATTACCGTCGTAGAGCTGCGACAGCGAGCCAATGCAGCCGTTGGTCATCTCGTCTTCAAAGCCGATGAGCAGGCGATCGATATATCCGGCACCGCTGAGCCCGAACACACGCAGATACGAGTCGGCATAGAATCCGGTAAGCCAGGGGCGCACAGGGCCGTTGTGCATGGCAAACTCTCGCTCGTCGGGATTACCGATGTAATTGGGATGGTAGCCGTAGCTCTTCGGCGAGAGGGTGCGCAGACCTTTGGGAGTAAGCAACTCGCGAGTGACGACATCGAGAACGCTCTTGCGCTGACGGCAGTCGAGCGGCGAGTAGTCGAGACCTATTGCAATAGCCATATTGGGTCGAACCGACGGGTCGGCATAAGAGCCGTCGACAAAGTCGTAGAGATATCCGCTTTCGTTGAGGAAGGTGGAAATGAAGGGCTCCTTCATCTTCTCGGCTTCGGCAAGCCATTCATTGCGACGGTCGACAAGAGCCTCGTCGCCTTCGGCGAGTGCCGATGCGAACATGAGGGCATTGTACCAAAGTGCGTTGAATTCGACAAGACGTCCTGTGCGGCGCACAACAGGCGCTCCACCAAGCATTGAGTTCATCCACGACACAGCTTTTTCATGTCCGTCGGTAGAAAGAAGACCGGAGTCTGAGTCTACATAAAGATTGGGATATTTTCCCGAAAGAACGCTGTCGACAAGCTTGGCAACCGGTGCCATATAGAGCTTGCGTGCAGCATCGTTTCCTTCGACTTTTGCGTATTGCTGTATTGCCCACAGGGCCCAGAGAGGGATGTCGGGAGATTCGATTCCCTTGATGTCTTTCGAAGGCTCGCCGGAGTCTACAAAGTGCATGAGCTCGCGCATTGCCGTTGCCATGATGGCTTCGTAGTCGGCCTTGTGGTCGATTGCGAGAGTTAGGCCGGGCAATGCCATGAATGTGTTGCGAGCAAGCACCACGCCCCAGGGGAAGCCTGAGAGAATATACATATTGTCGCCGCGCCGCACATAGAACTGCTTTGCAGCGTTTTTGAGACAATTGAAAAATGAGGTGCGCGGCGTGCGGCTTGCCACTTCGGCCTCGTACATCTTGCCCAGGCTACGGGGGCTCACCTCGTTGATGCCGGCTGAGAAAATGATAGATTCACCTTTCTTAATAGGGACTTCGAAGTAACCGGGCACCCAGAGGTCTTCGCAATAAGGCACGCCTCGCTCGAGGTCTTTCACATATTCGATGCCGTTGTACCAGTTGGGTTCGTCGACCCATTTGGCCTTGTGGTTGAACTGCATGTAAAGCGTCGGAAACCCCTTATAGAGACATGTTGCCACGCCGTTGTTCACGGGTTCAATCTTACTGTTTATGGCATCGTTGGCCACGCAAAGGCTGTTTACTTCGCGAAAGGCGAGGAAGGGCCTGAAGCGGAGGGTTGTGGGCGAATGTGCCTCGACAAGAGTGTAGCGAATAAGGATTCTGTTTTCCTGGCTGATAAAAATCTTTTCCTTGGTGAGAATCACGCCACCCACGCGATATGTCATACGGGGTACGGCCTCACAATCGAACTCACGGATATACTTGTGGCCAGCCGGCGAATACACACCGCCCTGATAGCGGTGCAGACCGAGGTTGAAGGGAGCGCCATGCTGAATCACTGTTTCGTCGAGACTCGACAGCATCACATGAGGCTTGTAGTCCATCCCCTCGATAGGAATCACCAGCAGACCGTGTTGTTTACGTGTGTTGCAACCGACCAGAGTGGAGCAATGGTATGCGCCGGCCTGGTTTGTACGCAGCATCTCTTTTGTAAGCGACTGGTCCAAGTTTATGAGCAGGTTCTTATCAAATTTAAGATAACTCATATGTGTTAGGTTTATATGGAATTTATTTAGTCGGTAGTATATGTGTTTTAGCAAGTCTTTTTAATTTTGCGAATTTACAGTCTTTTTTCATAGATTGCAAACAAACATGTCGCAAAACATTAAAATTTTCCATAACAAGAAAAAAAGGGGTGCGGACGGCCAAAACAGGCACCCGCACCCCACTAAAACAGCACATGTAGTTGCCGCTACATATCAGTAAGAGATGAGCGAAGTCACTTCGGCATCGGCAGGGAGAGCCTTGCGGCCATTGAGCGCCGACAACTCGATGATGAAGTTGACGTATATTTTTTTCGGATGAAGGCTTTCGATGAGCTTGTATACAGCGGCCATTGTGCCACCGGTCGCAAGAACGTCGTCGTGAATGACGACAATATCGTCGGGAGTGATGGCATCGCGATGAATTTCAATAACGTCCGTGCCATACTCTTTGGCATACTCCATGCGGATGGTGTCGGCAGGGAGCTTGCCGGGTTTGCGAGCCGGAACGAAACCGGCGCCGATTTCGTAGGCGAGAATTGAACCGCCGATGAAGCCACGCGATTCGATGCCTACTACTTTTGTAATGCCTTTATCGCGGTAGAGCTGCGAGAGGTCCCAGCCGATAATGTGAAGAGCACGCGGGTCTTTGAAAACTGTGGTGAGGTCTTTGAAGACTATTCCTTTAGAGGGGAAATCGACCACGTCGCGGATTTTTGACTTGATGTAATCCATTATGATAGGTTTAAGTAATTAATATGCAAGTTTTTGACAGCGCTCTTGTTCCACGTGGAACAATCGTTATCTATTCATCAGCAGAAGCAGAATATTGACATCGGAGGGCGAAATACCTGGAATGCGCGAGGCCGCTCCGATAGAAGCCGGCATGTGTCGTTTCAGTTTCTGCCGGCCTTCGGTAGATATTGATTTGAGCGAGTCATAATCGATATTGTCGGGCAAGAGGAGCGACTCGAGGCGGAGGAGCTTTTGCGCCACAAGACGCTCACGCGCAATATATCCGTCGTATTTAATAAGGATTTCGGCAGCCTCGACTATTTCGTCGCGCCGCTCGACAGGGAATGAGTTGAGCACCGCACTCAGTTCAGGCAGACATCCGGCGAGCAGGCGTATGGTAAGTTGGGGACGCTGCACAAGTTCGCGCAGCTTAGTTCCTTGTCGCAGCGGCGTTGTACCTACAGATTCGAGCAGCTCGGCCACATCGCTCTGACGTACGGTGAGACGGTCGCACAAGGCAATGAGTTCGTCGCGGAGCTCCTTTTTTCTGCACATGAGTTCATAGCGCTCGTCTGATGCAAGGCCGATACGATGGCCAATGGGAGTAAGACGCATATCCGCATCGTCCTGGCGGAGAAGAATGCGATATTCAGCACGCGAAGTAAACATTCTATATGGCTCGTCGACACCTTTGTTGATGAGGTCGTCGATAAGAACACCGATATATGCCTGCTCGCGACCGAGGGTGAACTGCTCACGGCCGAGTGCGCGGAGTGCGGCATTGGCTCCGGCAACAAGGCCCTGTCCGGCAGCTTCCTCATAACCGGTCGTGCCGTTAATCTGTCCGGCGAAGTAAAGGCCGGGCACGAGTTTTGTCTCGAGAGTAGCAATGAGCTGAGTGGGGTCGAAGAAGTCGTATTCTATGGCGTAGCCCGGACGGAAGAGCTGAGCATCGCGCAGGGCGGGCACAGTCGACAAGGCTTCAATCTGAATATCCATGGGCATGGACGAGGAGAAACCATTGAGATAATACTCTGTCGTATTCTCGCCCTCGGGCTCAAGGAAGAGCTGATGCTCTGTTTTGTCGGCAAAAGTGACAATTTTTGTCTCTATCGAGGGGCAGTAACGTGGGCCGATACTCTGAATCTGACCGTTATAAAGCGGTGAATCGGGCAGGCCACGGCGAAGCACCTCGCAGGTTTCGGGGTTGGTATACACTATGTGACACTCGCGCTGACGGAGCGCTGAACACACACCCGGAAGATATGAGAAGAGATGATTGACATCGTCGCCGGGCTGAGGTGTCGATAGACTGAAGTCGACTGTGCGTCCGTCGATGCGCACCGGGGTACCGGTCTTCATACGGTCGGCAACGAAACCCAGCTCGCGCAACTGCTCAGTGAGGCCGTGCGACGGGGGCTCTGAAATGCGTCCGCCTTCAAATGAAACACGCCCTATATGCATGAGACCATTGAGAAACGTGCCATTAGTAAGCACAACCTGACGCGCTCTGAATGAAGCGCCGTGAAGCGTGTGCACTCCGGCGAGCTTTCCGTCTTCGTCAAATAGAAGACGGTCGACGTTATCCTGCCACATCGAAAGGCCCGAAGTATTCTCCAGAATTTCTCGCCATAGAGCCGAGAACTTATTGCGGTCGGCCTGGGCTCGCGGGCTCCACATGGCAGGTCCTTTGCTACGGTTGAGCATGCGGAACTGAATGGCTGTGCGGTCGGTGACAATACCCATCATACCACCCAATGCATCAATTTCGCGAACAATCTGACCTTTGGCGATACCGCCCACGGCCGGATTGCAGCTCATCTGCGCAATTTTGTTCAAATCCATGGTGACAAGCAGAGTTCTGGCTCCTATCCGGGCAGAGGCATGAGCCGCCTCACATCCGGCGTGACCGGCACCCACAACTATCACATCGAAATCAAAATTCATATTGCAACAAAAAATAAATCAATGGCACATCGAAGCGAGCACAGCAAGTGCATCGTTTTCGTGACGCTCCATAATCTTGCGTTCGCCCGGGCCTTTGTCGTTGATTCCGCAAAGATGCAGCACACCGTGAATAATCACGCGGCGTAATTCGGTGTCGTAGTCAGTGCCGACAAGCACGGCATTGCTGCGCACTGTATCAAGCGAAATAAAAATATCGCCGCGCAACATCATTCCCATACAATTATCGAAAGTAATGACATCGGTATAATAGTCGTGCTGAAGGAATTCGCGGTTGACACTCAAAATCTTATCATCGCTGCAGAATATATAGTTCAGAGAGTGCACCTGGCGGCTAAGAGCACTGGCAACCCGAGCAATCCATTGCTCAAGTTGCTGATAATCAAGGCTCGGGAGTTCAACACCCGAGACTAACCATTGAAAAGCGGGCGTCATATTCTGTAAATTAACTTACAAAGGTACAAAATTTTTACAATCTGCATCGCGCGTCCGACTGAAACTTAACATATTGGCAAGAAAATGCGCCTGCAGAGCGCAAAGACTATCTCTTCAGAGTGGCAGAGAGGGATATCGTTTCACACTCAACTTCAGAACGTCCAGCAAAAAGAACATGGCATTTTAATGCTATCACTCTGTTTTACAGCACCATTACACCCGGCATAGACCGCTTGAGGTTTTAAAATCTGCGGAAGGCTCGATCAGGAGGTAGAAAAAACGGCTTCTCGAAAGCTAAAATAATGGCACAATCCACACTACCCTACCCCACCGACCGCCGAGCAAGAAAGAAAAACAGAAGAAAAGTGTTGGGGAGAAGCATATAAAAATTCCCTTGTGTGCAATTTTAAAAATTTGTAAATATAAAAAAAAAATGTTACCTTTGCGCATATAAAACTCAGTGTCGACAAAACCATTTAAACACCAATAATATTCACATTAATCTATCGCAATGAGACGACTCTTATCGGTTATCTTCATGCTATGGCTGACACAGACAATCGTGTTCGCAGCCGCAGGCATGTTTACATGTAAAGGAACGGTAGTTGACGAAGAAGGCGAACCTATCATAGGTGCCAGCATCGTCATCTCGGCCAACAAGGCTGTCGGCACCACCGACTACGACGGAAACTTCACAGTCAGCGTACCCGACGGCACTCGTACGCTCACCTTCAGCTACGTAGGCTGCAAAAGCGCCACTGTGCCGGCAAAAGCCGACATGGGCAAAATCACCCTCGAGACATCGACCGAAGTTCTCAACGACGTCGTTGTAACACAATCACTGGCCCGCACACGTCAGACTCCCGTGGCGGTTTCTCAGATTAACAAAGCTGAGATAGACCTCAAACTCGGCACTCAGGAACTTCCCGAAATTCTCAACACCACTCCTGGTGTATGGGCTACCAAAGACGGCGGCGGCTTCGGCGATGCAAAAATCAATATGCGCGGCTTCCAGAGCGCCAACGTGGCAGTTCTTGTAAACGGTATTCCTGTAAACGACATGGAAGGCGGCTGGGTATATTGGAGCAACTGGGCATCGCTTGGCGACGTAGCATCCAACATCCAGACCCAGCGCGGCCTCGGCGCCGCAGTTCTCTCAGCTCCTTCAATCGGTGGCACAATCAACATCACCACACAGACCCTCGATGCCGAGAAAGGCGGCTCCGTATGGTATGGCATGGGCAACGACAATACCAACAACTATGGCATAAAGCTTTCTACCGGTCTTATGAAAAATGGTTGGGCAGTGACTGTTCTCGGCTCTAAGAAATGGAGCGACGGCTACATTCAGGGCACCGACTACGTAGCGTACTCCTACTTCGCCAACATTTCTAAGCGTATCAACGACAAGCATCAGCTGTCACTCACCGCATTTGGCGCACCGCAGGTTCACAATAAACGCGGCAACAAAGACGGTCTTTCGATTCTCAACTATCAGAAATACGCCAAAGAGTGGATGGGTAGCGAAAGCCCCTACAAGTATAACGCTACTTTCGGTTACGACCGTCACGGCAAAGTGCGCTCGTCGAACCGCAACACCTATCACAAACCTCAGATTTCGCTTGCCCACATCTGGCAGATTGACAACAAATCGAGCCTCTCTACAACGGCATATGTATCTCTCGCAAGCGGCGGCGGCTACTCCGGCCAGGGCCGTGGCAGCTACAGCAACTCGAGCTGGTATGGCGCCTCAAACGGCACGCCCAACACTCTCTTCCGCTGCCCCGACGGAACATTTGACTATGCTGCAATTCAGGAAATGAATATGGCCAGCGAAACCGGCTCTAACATGGTAATGAGCCAAAGCAACAACTCGCACAACTGGTATGGCCTTGTGTCGACATATCAGAACAGCTTCTTCGACAAAACCCTCAACATTCTCGCCGGTATCGACCTACGTTACTATGTAGGTTTTCACGACAACAAAATCATTGACCTATACGACGGCGAATACTACATGGACGACAGCTCGCGTAAAAACGTGAAAGCAGCCAACAACGCCGCTGCCGCCGACCCCGCATGGAAATATGAAAAACTCGGTGTAGGCGACTATGTATACCGTCACTATACCGGCTACACACAGCAGGAAGGCGTTTATCTGCAGGGAGAATACTCGATGCTCAATAAAGCCCTCACACTCGTTGCAAGCGGCTCACTGAGCAATACTGCTTATAAACGCGAAGACAAATTCTACTACGACAAAGAACACGGCACAACTCCCTGGTACAGCTTTATCGGCGGAACTGCCAAATTCGGCGCAAACTATAACATCGACCGTCACAACAACGTGTTTGCCAACGTGGGCTACATAAGCCGTGCGCCCTTCTTTGCAAACGGTGTCTTCCTGCAGCAGGCTACATCAAACGCCACAAACCCCGACCCCGTGAATGAAAAAGTATTCTCAGTCGAAGCCGGCTACAACTTCCGCAGCCGCATGTTCTCGGCCACAGTGAACGCTTACTATACCAAATGGCTCGACAAGACAATGGTAAGAGGCGGCACAATCGAGCAGGGCGAACACGCAGGCGACCGCTATGCAATGAACCTCACCGGCGTAGATGCCCGTCACATGGGTATTGAATTCAACTGCACATTCGTTCCCGCCAACTGGGTTGAAATCACCGGTATGCTCTCTGTAGGCAACTACGTGTGGGACAGCAATGCCAAAGGTTACTTCTACAACCAGCTCGGACAGCCCCTTACCAAAGCTCTAAACGGCACCATCGCCAGCGGTGTTCTTGCCGAAGACCACGCATGGGGTGTCCTCAACCAGAAAGGCATAAAAGTTGGTGGCTCGGCACAGACCACAGCCGCTATCGGCGCTACATTCCGACCCTTCAAAGGCTGGCGCGTAGGCGTTGACTGGAAGGTTGCTGCAAACAACTACTCCGACTACTCGGTAAGCGCTCCCAGCGCCAACACAGTTATAAATATAGCTGAACCCTGGCGTATTCCCTGGGGCAACCAGTTCGACGTAAACGCTTCGTACCGTTTCGATATCGGCGGCATTCAGGCCACTCTTTCGGGCAACATCCACAACCTCTTCAACTACTACTACGTTGTAGATGCATGGTCGAACAGCGCCGGACGCGCTACCTGGGACAATGAAAACCTCTATGGCGTATTCTACAACTTCGGACGTACCTACGCCATGAAACTGCGAATCAACTTCTAAACGCAAGCCCAACAAAAGATAATTTGAAAACTATGAAAGCAAAAACATATCTCCACGCCCTGCTCGCCCTTTCGCTGGCCTGCGCAGCGACAGCTTGCGACGAAAACGCCTGGAACAAAGAATTAGACGGCTGGGACGAAAAAAACGACCAGCCCGTACAGCAAGTACAGACTATCGAATACACCCTCACCAATAATGACTACAGCATTATTGCAGGGCTGTCGGCAAACGTGGCTATCGCCGGCGAAAACGGCGCCGCTGCCCTCAAGGAAGTAGGCACACTCAAGCGTTTCAGCGCCGAGGCTCCGGCTTCGACATATGCTCCGGCTTTATTCAGCGACAGCAACTTCCCCTACTTCACTCTCACAAACGGATCGTCGATAAAGCTGACTTATAACGTCGCCACCGACGAACCCGTCCTCTACAAAGCCGCCGCAAACGCTCAGACTCTGACCGTGACCGACGACTTCTATCAGACAAAAGTATGGGAGTCGGAAGAAAACTATATCAACGCATTCGCGCCCTCGAAACCGGCTGCAAGCTATCTTCCGGCTTACATCAGCGCCGAGCTTTCGCCTGCCGACGGAGAAGTCGCTGTGGTGACTTATAACATTGCCACACAGGAACCCGTGTTCGGCAGCAACGGAGGCTCGACCGAAGAACCGACATTCACACCGTCGGATGTCATTGGCACAGTTCAAAAAGGCGACAACGTGACTATCAACGGTGTTGTTACCGGCATATGCAATCAGGGCTACATTATTACAGATAACAGCGGCTCAATACTTGTATACATGGGCAGCTCGTTCGATATCGCAAACGTAGCCATGGGCCAGCAGCTGAAAATAACCGGCGAAATCGGCGCTTACAACAAAGGCCTTCAGGTAACAGGTTCGTCGGCTACAGTTGAAGCCATTGGCGAACAAGCTGTTGCATATCCAGAACCCAAGGTGTTCACAGCCGCCGAACTTGATGTTGCTATCACACGCACCACCGACGAAACGGCAGTCTACGGTAAGCTCACCGGCACCACAAAGTTCAGCATGGACAAGGAAAATCCCGACAAAGTGCGCAACATCAACCTTATAATCGACGGAGCCTCTAAAGCTCAGGGCAGCGTATATCAGTTCACCGACAGCCAGCTCGCGCTGTTCAAAGCCGACACCGAACAGACAATCGAAGGCTACTTCATCGCCGTTGCCAGCAGCCGCTACTGCAACTTCGTAGTCACAGCGGTCGACGGCGTACCATGCTTCCCCGCTCCTGCCAAAGCATCTCGTGCCAAAGCATCGCCCTACGTGCCTGTTGAAACAGAATATGCTGTTTACACATATGAAAACAACCGCTGGAACGCAAACAGCGACTTTATGATTGTTCAGCCCGCCGACTACACTGCAATGGGTCAGAGATACCCCAACCTCAGCGAGGCCGAGCCCTATCTGTCGACATGGCTCAAAGTGAAACTGCCCTACGCAGCCGAAGGCGACATCAAATATGTAATCTGGACAAAATATGCTTCGGGCACATCAACCACCGAATGCAACGCATACCGCTACGACGGCTCGGTATGGTCGGCATACAACTTCACCTCAACCCAGACCGACCAGTTTGTCATGACCGGCGGCAAGTGGCTGTTCGACCCCAACGTAACAATCACACTCCCGGCAGGCAAGAGCCAGCCCTTGAGCACAACTTACTTCCAGGCGTGCGTAAACTGGGTATTTGAGAATATCTGCAAGCCCATGGGCGACACCGACATCAAGAGCGGTAAATTCTATGTCTCTTCGTATGGCAACAACGAGTACTACTCCGGTACTTCGGCATTCCAGGGCAATGTGGACCTCCGTCCAACAGCAGCTCTCGCACAGTATGCCGCAGGTTACGAAGGCATGACCGATAGCGAAATCGTCGAGCTCGAAAAACACCGCTTCATGGAAGAGGTAATGCCCGGCGCACTCGCCACTCTCCATGCCGACGCAAAACCGCTCGAAGGCCTCGACGTGCTCTACACAATCAACTTCAGCGCTTACGACGGAGCAAGCACCAATGCCTACGTGGCTGTATTCAAAGTTGTCGGCCCCGGCAAATTTGAACCCGTAAGCTGCACATGGTGGGAAAACGGCACCGGTAAATAAGCCCCCTGCCCTACCCCGACACACGCGT
>Ga0137306_100245_pt1 | contig 84529 bp, 67 predicted proteins | sample Inofroosms_March_FD_97187 | JGI IMG/M metagenome (GOLD analysis project Ga0137306, IMG submission 97187) | Mouse cecal microbial communities from Vienna, Austria - N-Acetylneuraminic and N-Acetylglucosamine D2O microcosms_March | ecosystem: Host-associated > Mammals > Digestive system > Large... | reverse complement strand
GCAGGAATGGCGGTATGTTTTCTCCTGTTTTTTGCAGTCAATCCATTATATTCCGTGCTGATCGGAGCATTTGCGGGAAAGGACATCCGGCGCTTATGGAGCCTTCCGGTTATTTCGATTGTGCTGTTCCTCATAGGCACATGGGTATTCTTTGACATGGGGGAGACGGCATTTATCCTGTATGCAGCAGTTTATCTTGCCTTGGGGATAGCGGCCATGCTGATTTCTATGCTTATCAGAAAGAAAACGCAGAAGTAACCTGACGAGGCAGGGCAGGTATTCCCAGCTTTCCATTGTTTTGGGGAATCTTATAATAAAGTTTTTCAATGAGGTTAGGATTGATGAGAAAAGCAGCGTTGATTTTAGGTATTATTTTTTTAGTTTTGACATTTGTAGGAGGTGGATATGTTCTTATAAATCATGGGGAAGTAAATGCCGGATATGCGGCTGTGCCGGGAATTTGGACTATGATATGTTTTGGTTTTTACCGGAGCGGGAAACGTGACTAATTCCAGTTTGCCGGGCATGGTTTAAGGATATAAGAATATCATTTGGAATTTCATGATTTTATATCCCCAATAAGCCACAGCCTGACAAGGCAGTGCATGCATTCCCCGTTTTCCGGCAGATTAGAGAATCGGGGAGCAGGGAGAGGATATAGTTATGAACGAATGTATAAAAAACCGGGTACATGAATTGTACTGGAGAGATGAGATAAATTGTGCGAGGACAGCAATCATCTGTTTGGGTGAATTATTTGAAACAACTATTGAACAGCAAACACTGTGGTCTGCGGTTGGATTGCATGGTGCTGGAGGTTATAGGGCGCAATGCGGCTTAGTTGAAGGCGCACTTATGTTCATAGGGATTTATCTTCATGTGATGGGGAAAACAGAAGATGAAATTGTAGTTGCCTGCTATAATTTTGCATCTGCTTTTGAAAAAACATTTAGTTCTTTGAGATGTTTTGAACTACGCCCCACGGGATTTTCAGAAAGCGATCCGCCACATATGTGTGAAAATTTGACTTGTAAAGGGATTGAATTTGCGTACCAGTATATTTTGAAGGTCACAAAAAAGTATCCCCAATAAGGTCACAGCAGGACAAGGCAGGGCAGACATCCCCTGCTTTCCGGCAGATTGGGAAATTGGGGAACAGAGAGAGGATGTGAAAGTCAGTATGGAATTATATTCGTTACAGGAATTGCTAAAACAATATTTGGATTGGGGATTTGATTTTGCTTCCATCAGCATAGCAACACAAATACCAGAAGAAGAATTACGGCAGTTATACAGTAATGAAAATTATAGATTAAGAGATAAGGATAAAGAGAAGTATCTTATGGTATTTTTGCTACAGATTTGCTGTGAGAAACCTGACAATGATGAATATTACAAGGCATTGCTTGAGAGCCTTACACAATGCTTCAAGATACCACTGGAAGCGATAGCAAATTATATAGGAGTGGATGTTGATGGGTTATCGGGCTTTGAAAGCGGCAGTGATAAAGACAAAATTGAAAAGTGCATAGCACATCTGTTTACTACCTTTATTCGAAATCCGAGTTATTCGGTGTAGTAAAGGGAGCTATCCCTGATAAGCAACGAAGGAGATTGAACATGGATATAACAGGAATAGCAAAAAGCCATCATGCGGACATCCCCAAAGCGTCATCCAAAAAGGAATGGAAGCTGTCCGATTCCCTCCGGGAGCAGATAGCCGGATACGCCAGGGAGGATGCGGCACAGGGTGTCTATATGGGAAATAAGTTCCTCGCCCTGCGGAAAAGCGAGGTGGCCAAAGTCGCGCCGGACAGGGCTGCTCTGATGGGGAAGGTTGACATGAAAACGATACGGGAGGCTGACAGGCGGTGGCTGTGCTTCCTGTTCGGGGAGCCGTATGAAGCTAAGTTCCAGTCCGGAGGCGTCCATGTGTATGACGAAACGGTGACGAGGTACTGACCTACACGGCGGGCGTGGGCTGGCATGAGAAGGAGTCGAAGGCGGAGACGGAAGTACACGGGGCTTTGAAGGCCGCCTACTATGATGCCTTCCGGGCTGCGAGGCAGGAGATAAACGGAATGGAAGTGCAGGGCGGTTTTGACGCGAGGGCATAGGCGGATATAGTACACAAACGATAAAAGGGAACCGGCAAAGGCAGGCTGGTTCCCTTGTTACATATCAGTACGGGGAGGCAGAAAATAAGGCCGGTTACTGGCCGGAGTGGAGTAAAGGAGGCGGTGGCAGATGGAAATGCTCAGATGCCCCGCTTGCAAAGGACGGATCTGCGATATTATTGCCACCGCGGGAGGGCGCGTAGTTTTAAAGGTAAGGTGCCTCGAATGCGGGAGGATAGTCAAATTGGAATGGCTACTACAGGTCACGGAGACAGCTAAATAGGACTTACTACCGAGCGAGTGGGACCAGGGGACATCGAGTCACGAATGGCCGGAGTGAAGCTAGAGACAATGAGCCTTAGCTTACTCCGGCCATTTTTCCATTTTAAATCAATTTCATATCAAAAATAGAAGCGTTTCTGGCTTTACGAAGGCGTAAAGAAAGGAACGCTTTTATGTCTGAAAAAATCATCAGGATCAAGTCAGGAAACGAAGAATTCACAATGAGTGTTACAGAAGAGTCCTATGAGGCGTGGAAGGATAGTGCCTCGGAGGAAGCGGGCATGGCACGAGCAGGGAACTGGCTCCCTGCACCCACGGCCGGATATCATATTTTTTCTGTATATACAGCAGCCTCAAGGGGGACTGCGGAATTTTTTTATTCGACACATTTTTATCTCTTTTCCCAACAGATTACAAAAGGATACAATGTTTTTATGACAGGCGCACCTGGGATTCTTCGGGTGCGCTTTTTTTGCGCTTTCGGCTGTAGGCTGGACGGGGTCTCTGTGCCGTTATTTCCGGGAGGCGGTGCTGGGGGCTGACCCGGCGCTCCAATCCGCCCTGACCGGGGAGGACAGCTCCATGAGGCAGAAGAAATGTCCGGTCTGCGGGAAATCCTATCTGCCGGTCACAAGCCAGGCATATTGCTCCGCAGCGTGCCGGATGTATGCCAGACGGAAATCCGAACGGGAGCGCAAGCGGCGGGAGCGTCTGGAAAAAGGGTAACAAGTACGCAACTTGGCAGAAAAAAGGCGGCGTTTTCAAGGGCTTTAGAGCCCGGTTCATGGGGCGGCTTAGGAAGAATACGCTTAAGTTTACAAAACAGGGGTAAGATGCGGACAAAAGGCGTTATGATGCGCCTTATTTTTGTGCTGTAAAAGCATGTTCAGGAGGGATGAAAGACAGGGTGTGTATACATAAGGTATGCAGATTCTGTTTTTTGTTTTCTTGTTTTAGCAGATGATTTAGAAATATAAAAATCACACTTAAATCACGCAGTAAGTGATGGTAAATAAAAAGAACATATGTTCAAAAATGTGTTGCTTTATGAATAAGGATGTGATAGTATATTGCTTGAGAATTTACAGTATATGATCCGGCTAACGGAAGAAAGTTATGATAGTGAATACTGTAAAATCCGCGAAGTATTTTACAGTATTGCCCTGTGGAAAAAAACGGCTCAGGTGACCTAATTCGTATAATTGCTGTCTTGGCACATGGTTTTCGAACATGTGAGCGAAAAAACGCTCAAAATTACACGAATTGACTGGTTGATAGTAGTCATAGTAAGGAGGAGTTTTACTATGGAAAGATTTGAATTAGTATCAGAATACGAACCTACCGGGGATCAGCCCCAGGCAATCGAAGCGTTGGTAAAGGGCTTTCAGGAAGGCAACCAATGCCAGACTTTACTAGGGGTTACGGGGTCTGGGAAGACCTTTACGATGGCCAATGTGATACAGCAATTGAACAAGCCGACTCTGATCATAGCACACAATAAGACGCTGGCCGCGCAGCTCTATGGAGAGTTTAAAGAGTATTTTCCGAATAATGCCGTTGAGTATTTTGTCTCCTACTATGATTACTACCAGCCGGAAGCTTACGTCCCATCTTCAGATACGTACATTGCCAAGGACTCGGCAATTAACGATGAGATTGACAAGCTCCGCCATTCGGCCACAGCCGCTCTTTCCGAACGGAGGGACGTTATCATTGTGGCTAGCGTGTCCTGTATCTACGGGCTTGGTTCGCCCATTGACTATCAGGAGATGGTAATTTCCCTGCGCCCCGGTATGGAGAGAGACCGGGATGAGGTGATCCGTAAGCTGATTGATATTCAGTATGACCGTAATGAGATGGATTTCCACCGGGGAACTTTCCGGGCGAGAGGAGATGTTCTGGAGATATTTCCGGCAGGTTCCGGGGAAGAGGCTGTCCGCATAGAGTTTTTTGGAGATGAGGTGGAGCGGATTACTGAGGTAGATGTGCTGACAGGAGAGATCAAGCGTGATCTGAACCATATTGCTATATTCCCTGCATCCCATTATGTGGTTTCCAAGGAGAATATGGAACGGGCGATCAGAGAAATTGAGCAGGAATTGGAGCGGCAGATCCGGTATTTTAAGAGAGAGGACAAGCTGTTAGAAGCACAGAGGATTTCAGAGAGAACAAATTTTGATATTGAGATGATGCGGGAGACCGGATTTTGTTCCGGAATTGAGAATTATTCCAGACATCTGACCGGCCTTGCGCCGGGTCAGCCGCCGCATACGCTGATTGACTATTTCCCGGATGATTTTATCTTGATGATTGATGAGTCGCATATGACGGTGCCTCAGGTGGGTGGTATGTATCATGGGGATCAGTCCCGGAAGAGGACGCTGGTAGAGTATGGGTTCAGGCTGCCGTCAGCGTTGGATAACCGGCCGTTAAGCTTTGAGGAGTTTGAGGGTAAACTGGCTCAGGTGTTGTTTGTTTCTGCTACGCCGGGACCGTATGAGGAGCGCAATGAGCTTCTGCGTACGGAGCAGGTAATCCGGCCTACGGGGCTTCTGGATCCGGAGATTGATGTGCGTCCGGTGGAGGGTCAGATCGATGATCTGATCGGGGAAGTGAACAAAGAGACTGCGAAGAAGAACAAGATTCTGATTACGACTTTGACGAAGCGGATGGCAGAGGATCTGACGGATTATATGAGGGAGCTTGGTATCCGTGTGAAATATCTTCATTCCGATATTGATACGCTGGAGCGGGCAGAGATTGTCCGGGATATGCGTCTGGATGTGTTTGACGTTCTGGTGGGAATTAACCTGTTAAGAGAGGGACTGGATATTCCTGAGATTTCGCTGGTTGTGATCCTGGATGCTGACAAGGAAGGATTTCTCCGTTCTACTACTTCGCTGATCCAGACGATAGGCCGGGCGGCAAGAAATGCAGAAGGTCATGTTATTATGTATGCAGATATGATAACGGATTCTATGCGGCAGGCAATAGACGAGACGAAACGACGCCGCGAGATTCAGATGAAGTACAACAAAGAGCACCACATTACGCCGCAGTCAATTCATAAGGCGGTAAGAGATTTGATCAGTATTTCCAAGAAAGCGGCAGCAGAGGAGATGAGGATCGAGAAGGATCCGGAATCCATGAGCAGGGAAGAGCTGGAGAAGCTGATCGGAGATGTGACAAAACGGATGAAGAAGGCGGCGGCAGAGCTGAATTTCGAGACGGCGGCAGAGCTGCGCGACAAGATGACCGAGCTGAAGAAGCAGCTACAGGATATGTAAGGAGAATAGTATGGCTGGAAAGAAAAAAAATAAAAACTATATTAGAATCAGAGGAGCCAATGAGCATAATCTAAAGAATATCAGTTTGGACATTCCGAGGGAGGAACTGGTCGTATTGACAGGATTGTCCGGTTCTGGAAAGTCTTCTCTGGCATTTGATACAATTTATGCGGAAGGTCAGCGCCGTTATATGGAGTCGCTGTCTTCCTATGCAAGACAGTTTCTGGGACAGATGGAGAAACCGAATGTGGAGAGTATAGAAGGACTTTCTCCGGCAATTTCCATTGACCAGAAGTCAACCAACCGGAATCCCCGTTCTACGGTGGGAACAGTAACCGAGATCTACGATTATTTCCGTCTGCTGTATGCCAGGATCGGTATTCCCCATTGTCCGAAATGCGGGAAGGAGATTAAGCGTCAGACGGTGGATCAGATGGTAGACCAGATCCTTGAGATGGAGCAGGGAACCAGAATCCAGCTTCTTGCACCTGTTGTGAGGGGGCGGAAGGGAACTCATGTTAAGCTTCTGGAACGTGCGAAAAAGAGCGGCTATGTCCGTGTGCGGATTGACGGTAATTTATACGAATTATCCGAAGAGATTAAATTGGACAAGAATATCAAACATAATATAGAGATTATTGTGGACCGTCTGGTGGTAAAGCCGGGCATCAAGAAGCGCCTGACGGACTCCATCGAAAATGTTCTCCATTTGGCAGAGGGACTGATGACGGTGGATGTAATCGGCGGTGAGCCGGTGAATTTCAGCCAGAGCTTTTCCTGCCCGGACTGCGGGATCAGTATTGAGGAAATCGAGCCCAGAAGCTTCTCCTTTAATAATCCTTTTGGAGCCTGCCCGGAGTGCTTTGGCCTGGGCTATAAAATGGAGTTTGATGAGAATTTGATCATACCGGATAAAAGTCTCAGCATTAATCAAGGAGCAATCACGGTAATAGGCTGGCAGTCGGCCAGTAAAAAGGGCAGCTTTACAAGGGCGGTTCTGGATGCGCTGTGTGAGGAATATCATTTTTCTCTGGATACGCCTTTTGAAGAATATCCGCAGGAAATCCATGATATATTAATCCATGGAACAAACGGGCGGAAGGTTAAGGTTCATTATTTCGGCCAGCGGGGAGAGGGCTTTTATGATATTGCTTTTGAGGGAATCCTTAAGAATGTGGAGCGGAGATATAAGGAGACTTATTCTGAGTCATCCAAGGCAGAATTTGAAGAGTTTATGCGTATTATCCCCTGCCGCGCTTGTAAGGGACAGCGCCTAAAGCCGGGGGCTCTTGCGGTTACCATAGGGGATAAGAATATTGCGGAGATAACCGCATTTTCCATAGAGAAGCTGATGGATTTTCTGACAGGCTTGGAGCTGACAAAACAGCAGCAGCTGATCGGCGCGCAGATTTTGAAAGAGATTCATGCGAGACTGAAATTCCTTTTGGATGTGGGACTGGATTATCTGACTTTGTCAAGAGCCACAGGCTCTCTGTCCGGCGGTGAGGCACAGAGGATCCGTCTGGCTACTCAGATCGGCTCCGGCCTTGTGGGAGTGGCTTATATTCTGGATGAGCCGAGCATCGGCCTGCATCAGAGGGATAACGATAAACTGCTGGGAACGCTGAAGCATCTGCGGGATTTGGGAAATACCGTGATCGTGGTAGAGCATGACGAGGATACGATGTTTGCGGCGGATCATATTGTGGATATCGGTCCCGGCGCCGGAGAGCATGGCGGCGAGGTGATCGCCGAGGGAACCGCAGCGGAGATCATGAAATGTAAGAAGTCTATTACGGGTGCATATTTAAGCGGAAGAATACGCATACCAGTCCCGGAAGAGAGAAGGAAACCTTCCGGATGGCTGAAGGTAATTGGCGCCGGAGAGAATAACCTGAAGAATATTGACGTGGAGTTTCCTCTTGGGGTGATGACCTGTGTAACCGGAGTGTCAGGCTCCGGGAAAAGTTCTTTGGTTAATGAAATACTTTATAAATATCTGGCGAAGAAGCTGAACCGGGCAAGGACGATTCCGGGGAAGCATAAAAGAATTGAAGGTGCCGGGCAGCTGGACAAGGTGATAAGTATCGATCAGTCGCCCATCGGGCGGACGCCCCGTTCCAATCCGGCAACCTATACCGGAGTATTTGACCTGATCCGGGATTTGTTTGCGGCAACCCAGGATGCCAAAGAACGGGGATATAAGAAGGGACGTTTCAGCTTTAATGTGAAGGGCGGACGCTGCGAGGCCTGCTCGGGCGACGGTATAATTAAGATTGAGATGCATTTCCTTCCGGATGTGTACGTCCCCTGTGAGGTCTGCGGAGGAAAGCGTTATAACAGAGAGACGCTGGAGGTTCATTATAAAGGAAAGAATATTTATGATGTGCTGGATATGACGGTGGAGGAAGCACTGGGATTTTTTGAAAATGTTCCTTCAATCCGCAGAAAGATCGAGACCCTTTATGACGTGGGATTGTCTTATCTGAAGCTGGGTCAGCCGTCTACCACTCTGTCCGGCGGCGAGGCACAACGGATTAAGCTGGCGGCTGAGCTGAGTAAGCGGAGCACTGGAAAGACAGTCTACATTCTGGATGAGCCGACGACCGGACTGCATTTTGCAGATGTGCATAAGCTTACGGAGATTTTGAAGCGTCTGGCTTCCGACGGCAATACGGTTATCGTGATCGAACATAATCTGGATGTGATCAAAACAGCAGATTATATCATAGATATCGGACCGGAAGGAGGGGACAGAGGAGGAACCGTGATTGCACAGGGGATGCCTGAGGAGGTTGCAGGAAGTCCGGTTTCCTACACGGGGAAATATATTAAAACCATGCTGGAAAAGTAAAAAAGTCCTTTTCAACTGCGGGAAAGTTTACTATAATAGATATACTCTAAATGGATATGGGTATTTGACAGAGAAAATTTTTGGGAACATTGGATATATTTATGAATAAGAATGAATAGGAAAGAGGTATAATAAGTAGAGTTACTTATTATACCTCTGTGCATAACCGCAGGCCGGTGCAGTCTGCTGTTAAACCGGCAGGTATTTGATGAAAGGGGAACAAAGAATGGCAGTTGATATAGGAATTGATCTGGGAACCGCGAGCGTTCTTGTATATGTAAAGGGAAAAGGAGTGATCCTGAAGGAGCCTTCGGTGGTTGCATATGACAGGGACTCGAATACGATCAAGGCAATTGGTGAAGAGGCCAGGCTGATGCTGGGGCGCACACCGGGGAATGTTGTAGCAGTGAGGCCTTTACGGCAGGGTGTGATTTCTGACTATACCGTGACGGAGAAGATGATCAAATATTTTGTGCAGAAGGCTCTGGGCAGGCGCTCCTTCAGCAAGCCGCGAATCAGTATCTGTGTGCCGAGCGGCGTGACGGAGGTGGAACGCAAGGCCGTGGAGGAGGCTACCTATGCGGCAGGAGCAAGAGAAGTGCGCCTGATTGAGGAGCCGGTGGCGGCGGCGATTGGTGCAGGCCTTGATATATCTAAGCCCTGCGGCAATATGATCGTGGATATCGGCGGAGGGACGGCGGATGTGGCAGTGATTTCCCTAGGAGGGACGGTGGTGAATACCTCCATCAAGATTGCAGGGGATAATTTTGACGAGGCCATTGTGCGTTATGTACGTAAGAAGCATAATATGCTGATCGGGGAGAGGACTGCAGAGGATATTAAGATTAAGATCGGGACAACCTATCCGCTGATAGAGGAAGAGTCCATCGAGGTGCGCGGGCGCAGTGTTATGACTGGGCTTCCGAAGATTGTGAAGGTGACCTCTTCTGAGACGGAGGAGGCTTTAAGAGAGACGACAGGACAGATTATTGAGGCTGTGATCAGTGTCCTGGAGCGGACGCCCCCGGAGCTGTCAGCGGATATTCTGGACCGGGGGATCGTGCTGACCGGAGGCGGGGCGATGCTGCGCGGACTGGAGGAATTGATCGAGGAGAGGACGGGGATCCATACAATGACTGCGGAAGACCCTATGACGGTGGTTGCAGTCGGAACCGGGCAGTTCGTGGAATTTATGAGCGGACGGAAAGAGGCATAGGCCCGGGAATATACAGGGATAAGGATAAAAAAGAAATCAGGATATACAGGGATCTGGAAAAGAAGCATAAGAGATATGGAAGAAATAAAAGGATATGTAGAACACATCGTGTACCGTAATGAGGATAACGGGTATACGGTATTTAACTTGAATAATGAGGATGGGGAGGTTACCTGTGTAGGCTCTTTTCTCTATATTGAAGAGGGGGAGCTTTTGAAGCTGACTGGGGAGTATGTGAACCATGCTGTTTACGGCCTGCAGTTTTCCGTGTCCTCTTCGGAGGCCTGCGAGCCGGAGGATTTGATATCGATTGAGCGGTATCTGGGTTCCGGTGCAATCCGAGGGGTGGGGCCTTCGCTGGCAGGCAGGATCGTGCGGAAGTTCAAGGAGGATACCTTCCGGATTATTGAGGAAGAGCCGGAGAGACTGGCGGAGATAAAGGGAATCAGCGAGCGTAAGGCAAGGGAAATCGCAGAACAGATGGAAGAGAAGAAAGAGATGCGTCAGGCTATGATCTTTCTGCAGAAATACGGGATTTCCACTACCCTTGCGGCAAAGATTTATCAGTATTACGGCAATAGTGTTTACCGGGTGCTGGAAGAGAACCCGTATCAGATGGCAGACCATGTGAGCGGAATCGGTTTTAAGACTGCGGATGAGATAGCCAGAAGGATCGGCATACACACAGATTCGGACTACCGGATACGGAGCGGTATTTTCTATACACTGCTGCAGGGGGTGAACGACGGACATGTTTTTCTGGAGGAGGGAATACTTTCCAGACGTGCAGGAGAGCTTCTGGAAACGGCAGTGGAGCATGTGGAGAAATATCTGATGGATCTTTCAATGGAGCGGAAGGTTGTCTTGAAAGAGGCAGGAGGTATCCGCCGGGTTTATCCATCTAACTATTATTATATGGAATTGAATACGGCAAAGATGCTCCATGATCTGGATACCTATTGTGAAGCATCTGAGACTGATATTCTGCGCAGGCTGAGGCGGATCGAGGAGAATATGGAGCTTCCGTTAGATGAGATGCAGCGGAGGGCGGTGGTAGAAGCGGTGCGGCACGGGGTTATGGTGCTGACCGGCGGACCCGGAACCGGAAAGACTACTACGATCAATGCTATGATCCGGTATTTTGAAAGTGAGGGGCTGGATATTTATCTGGCGGCACCCACAGGCCGTGCGGCAAAACGCATGACAGAGACTACCGGGTATGAGGCGCAGACGATCCACCGGCTGCTGGAGGTGAACGGGAATCCGCAGGATGAGGAGCAGAAAAACGGCTTTGCAAGGAATAGGGAGAATCCTCTTGAGGTGGATGTGATCATTATTGATGAGATGTCCATGGTGGATCTGCCTCTGATGCATGCGCTTCTCTCAGCCGTCTGTGTGGGAACCAGACTGATTCTGGTGGGGGATAGGAACCAGCTTCCGTCAGTGGGGCCGGGAAGCGTGCTGAAGGATGTTATAGATTCCGAATGCTTTCCGGTAGTAATGCTGACCCGGATATTCCGGCAGGCCGGGGAGAGCGATATTGTGGTAAATGCCCACAGGATCAACCGGGGAGAGCCGGTTGTGCTGGATAATAAAAGCCGGGATTTCTTCTTTTTAAAGCGTCAGGATGCGAATACCATTATCAGCGTAGTGCTGACACTGATCCAGAAGAAGCTGCCCAGATATGTGGATGCCGGTATGCTTGACATTCAGGTGCTGACACCTATGCGTAAGGGACTGTTGGGAGTGGAGCGGCTGAACGATATTTTACAGGAATACCTGAATCCTCCGGATTCTTCTAAGACTGAGAAGGAGCATGGCGGCCGGAAATTCCGCGAGGGTGATAAGGTCATGCAGATTAAGAATAATTATCAGCTTGAATGGGAAATCTGCACGAAATATGGTATGACGGTGGATAAAGGACTGGGTATTTTTAACGGGGATATGGGAATCGTTCAGGAAATCAATACATATACGGAGCATATGACGGTGGAATACGACGAGCACCGGATTGTAAAATACCCCTTCCAGCTGTTAGATGAACTGGAGCTTGCCTATGCCATCACGATCCACAAATCTCAGGGAAGTGAGTATCCGGCAGTAGTAATTCCGCTTCTGCAGGGACCCAGGCAGCTGTATAACCGGAACCTGATCTATACGGCGGTGACCAGGGCAAGGAAGTGCGTAACGCTGGTGGGAAGCGATGCGGTTTTTGCAGAAATGATCCAGAATAATATGGAGCAGAACCGGAATTCCAGCCTTGCGGAACGCGTTCAGGAGTTTAAGGCATGAGGCGGCGTGAGAGTAAAGGCAGAGGGACAGGTCTTCTGGATCTGTTATATCCTCATGTCTGTCCTTTCTGCGGCCGGGTGGCCGCAGAGGAGGTCTGTGACATATGCAGAGAAGAGCTGGAGTATATTGGGGAGCCGAGATGCATGTGCTGCGGCAAGCCCATACGGCAGAAGGATCAGGAATACTGCTATGACTGCGGGCGGCATCCTCATATATATGAAAGAGGCTGCGCATTGTGGGTGCACAGAGGCGGCGTGCAGCAGGCAGTCTATCAATTTAAATATCATAATCGCAGAATCTACAGCCGGTTCTTTGGAAGAGAGCTTCTATCCAGATACGGGCGGGCTGTCCATGGGTGGAATATCACCACTATTATTCCTATTCCGCTTAGCAGAAAGAGAAGAAGGAGGAGAGGCTTTAATCAGGCCGGGCTTCTTGCCTGGGAACTGGGCAGGGGGCTTGGAATACCTGTTGATGCAGAGCATCTCGTGAGGGTGCGTGATACCAGTCCTCAGAAGCAGATGGATGTTAGAGGCAGAAGTGCTAACCTGAGAAATGCATTTGCGTGGAAGGGAAAAGAGCGGATCCGCGGAAATGTTCTTCTGGTCGATGATATTTACACGACAGGAAATACAATAGATGCCGCAGCCAGAGTGCTGAAGAAGAACGGAGCCGGGAAAATATATTTTTTAACCATTAGTATTGGACAAGGGTACTGATATTTGTTATACTACTAGATGATGGGTTACTATAGGATTTGGACTACAGAGGTGTGATATGATAGATGAAAAAAGAGTGAAGCTGATGACACGTATGGCTTCCTATGAGAATAATGAAGGCCGGGAGGATCTGAAGATCAGTGCCTATTACAGGAAGGACTATGCCAGCATCCATATGGTATATTCTATTCTATGGGTTACAATCGGGTACGGCTGCCTGGTTGGCCTGCTGGGAGTCTGCCTGTTTGATAAGCTGATGGAATCTATGTCCATGAGCGAGGTTATGACGCTGGGAATCGGCGTAGTTGTCGGATATTTCGTTGTGGTAACGGCATATGCTGTAGTTACAAGGACTATATACAGTAAGAAGCACCAGAAGGCCAGAATGCGGGTGAAAAAATACAACCATGATCTGGCAAGGTTACTGAAGATATATGAAAAGGAGAGTCGATAGTTATGGATGGCATATTAGAATTCAAGGGGCAGCTTCAGAAGGTCTATGCACAGTATTCTAAATATATCGATAAGATAATTCAGTTTATACTGGCATTGTTTACTTTCTATATGATAAATCATGATATCGGGTTTATGCATATGCTTACCAATCCGGTTATTACGTTTGGCCTTTCTGTGGTATGTGCTTTTCTGCCGGCTGTATTTACAGTGCTTGCGGCAGCGGCACTGGTATTGGGACATATCTATTCTGCATCCTTGGGGATGCTGCTTGTAACAGCAGTTACTTTTCTTCTGATGTTCATTTTTTACCTGAGGCTGGCGCCGAAGACAGCGGTTGTGGTACTTTTGATGCCGCTGGCATATATGCTGAAGGTTCCGGCGGTTATTCCGATTTCGGCAGCGCTGATTGGGACGCCGGTGTATGCGGTTCCAGCGGCTCTTGGGACGATTTCATATTATCTGATCCATCAGGTAAAGGAATCTGCAGCGGCGGTGCAGACTGTAGAGGGTGCAAATTTTCTGACAGATATGATAGATTTTGCTAAGCAGTCGCTGACAAGCAAAGAGATGTGGCTTTTTGTAGTTGTAGATATTATCTGCCTGCTGACGGTTTACGGGATCCGCAGAAGTGCTGTGGCACATGCATGGAAGCTTGCGGCTACAGCAGGAGCGGCCGTTTATATTGTTGTGGCGGCGGCAGGAGGAGCAGTGCTAGATGTAAAGGTATCCTACGGGACACTAATCATTGGCGCGGTTGCGGCAATAGTCGTTGGATTTGTACTGGAGATCCTTTTCTTTTCCGTGGATTATTCTAAATGTGAGAATCTTCAATATGAGGATGACGAATATTATTACTACGTGAAGGCGGTTCCTAAGGTTGGGGTTGCTGCATCTGAGAAGATGGTGAAGAGAATCAATAAACGGGAAGATGCAGAGAATGAGTCGGAGGTTATTGATTCCGGTGAGCTGCGCAAGAGGAGCCAGAAGAAGCAGGCTGGCCAGAAGCCTCATGGAAAACCGTCAAAGAAGAGTAATCCGGCTTATGCTGCGCCGGAGAAAAAACAAAGCAAAGCGAAAGGAAAGACGAGTCCGGATAAGACAAACACGGAGCATCTGCTTTTAACCAGAAGCCTGCGGAAGGATCTGAATCTGGACGAAAAGGGGAAATAGATTCAGAGGCTGAATTTCAGCAAGATATAAGGGGAGCGGCAGGATGGAACAAAGAATAGCACAGTTTGTTGATGAATATTTGAAAAGCCTGTACTTTCCACGGGTCGGCATCATGGATATGCTGGAAATTATTATCATTACATTTTTAGTATATCAAATTATGATATGGATCAAGAATACAAAGGCATGGATGCTGCTCAGGGGAATTCTGGTGCTTTCAGTATTTATTTTGATTGCTGCGCTGTTTCAGATGCATACGATCCTATGGATTGTAAGGCATATGGCTACCGTAGTGGCAACGGCGGCGGTTGTGGTTTTTCAGCCGGAGCTGCGCCGGGGACTGGAGAAGCTTGGGGAGAAACAGCTGATTTCATCCATGGTGCCATTTGATACGAAAGATAAAGGCCGGTTCAGCGACGATACGGTAGACGGGATCATCCGGGCGGTATTTGAGATGAGTAAGGTAAAGACCGGCGCGCTGATCGTGGTGGAACAGGCAATCCAGCTTACGGAATATGAGAGCACAGGGATCCAGATGGACTGTCTGGTTTCCAGTCAGGTGCTGATTAATATATTTGAGCATAATACACCGCTGCATGACGGTGCTATTATTGTGCGTAATGATAGAATTGTGGCGGCTACCTGTTATCTGCCTTTGTCAGATAATATGGGACTCAGCAAAGGACTTGGTACCAGACACCGGGCGGCAGTGGGCATGAGTGAGGTCAGTGACGCACTGGTAGTTGTAGTATCGGAGGAAACCGGCCATGTGTCCGTTGCACAGGGAGGGCGGCTGACCAGGGGACTTACACGGGAAGAACTGCGGGAGCAGTTTGTGAGCATCCAGAATAAGAGAAAATCCTCCAGAAGATTCTTTGCAAGACAGAAAGGGAGGGCAGGCCATGAGAAAGAGTCTTAGAAATAACCTTGGCCTTAAGCTGTTAGCTTTTTTGTTTGCATTTCTGTTATGGCTGATAGTGGTCAATATAGATAACCCGGTTATGTCCAAGACATTTTCCGGGATTCCAGTGATTGTAGAGCATTCTGAAATTCTGACAGAGCAGAAGAAGACATACCAGATCGTAGATGATACGCAGAATGTGAGTGTTACTGTATCGGCAAAGCGGCGTACCTTAAGTAAGATTAAAGCGGAAGATATAATTGTGACGGCGGATATCAAGGAGATGTATCTGGATTCCCAGATACCGCTTGAGGCTGTAGTGATCGGGTATGAAGGCAGTTATGAGAGTGCGTGGACGAGTCCCAGAAACCTACAGATACAGATTGAAGAAAATATTAGCAGAACCTCGAATATTACGCCGATGGCAACGGGTGAAGTGCGGGACGGCTTTGTTTTGGGTAACCTGCAGACCGAGCCTGAGACGGTGACGATTAATGGACCGGAATCTCTGGTGAACAGAATCAGTAAAGTAGTGGCAGAAGTAGATGTGTCTGGTTTGGGAGAGGATGCAACGCTGCCATCTCAGCTTGTATTTTATGATGAAGATAATAATGTGATCGATCAGTCGCGGCTGGCAAATAATCTTGGAAATTTTGGCGTAAATGTTGCTGTGACGTTATATAAGACCCGCATGGTTCCTATCCATGTAGATACGTCCCTGATTGCTGTGAAGGAGGGCTATTCCATTTCGTCGGTGAAGCTTGCACCGCAGGAAATTGAGATCACAGGTCCGGATGAGGCTCTTGATGCGGCAGACAGTATTGAAATACCGGCAGAAGAGTTTGGCGGAGAAATAGTAAATTCCAGAACAGATTTTACTCTTGATTTGACAGAATATCTGCCGGACGGAATTCAGCTTGCGGACAGCATGGCAAATTCTATGATCGTAACGATCGCAATTGAGAGGGACGGAACAAAGAACTTTGAACTTCCTATCGGTTCTATTACTGTAATAAACCTAGATGATGATCTGCGTATGAGTTATGCTGAAACAGATGATCTGGAGGTACATGTAAAGGGTACGAAGGAAAGTCTTGACAGTTTGAACATTGAGCGGATAGCGGGCATCGACTTGAAGGGATATAAGAAGGCAGGAACCTATACTGTTCCGGTACAGATTGAGCTGCCTGCGGACTGTTCCTTAGAGGGAGATGTTACAGTTGAAATAATACTAGAGAAAAAAGAGAATGGAGGTTAAGAAACATGGTCAGCAGGAAGGTTACAATCATAAATCCTACAGGTCTTCATTTGCGCCCGGCCGGAATCTTCTGTAATACGGCGGTAAAGTATGACAGCAGGATTACATTTCAGCACGGCGACACTAATGCTAATGCAAAAAGTGTACTAAGTGTGCTGGGTGCCTGCATTAAAAAGGGCGATGAGATTGAACTGATATGTGAAGGTACAGATGAACAGGAAGCTTTGGCCGCAATGGTCAAAGCAGTAGAAGACGGCCTGGGAGAATAGGCAGGATAAGGGAGAAGAAATGGGAAAAGCTACATTAGTAATCATGGCGGCCGGGATTGGCAGCAGATTCGGCGGAGGAATCAAGCAATTGGAGACTGTTGGTCCTGGCGGCGAGATTATTATGGATTATTCTATATATGATGCCTTAGAGGCAGGGTTTGATAAGGTTGTATTTGTGATCCGGAAGGATTTGGATGAAGACTTCAAACGGGTTATCGGCAAGCGGATTGAAAAGATTGTGGACGTAGAGTATGCATATCAGGAGCTTTGGGATATACCGGAGCAGTACCGTGGTATGGCGGCTAAACGGAAAAAACCCTGGGGAACCGGGCAGGCGGTTCTCTGCTGTAAGGATGTGGTGAAGGAGCCGTTTCTGGTTATTAACGCCGACGATTATTATGGAAAAGAAGCTTATCAGAAGGCGTATGAGTATTTGACAAATAAATCGGAGACTGATGGGTATTCAGCGTGTATGATAGGATTTATGCTGAAAAATACATTGAGTGATAACGGCGGTGTAACCAGAGGAATCTGTAAGGTGGATGATGAGCGCATGCTGGCAGAGATTATAGAAACCCAGGGTATCATTAGAACTGAGGACGGAGCGGCAGTGAAGGATGAGGACGGAACATTCACTACAATTGATATAGAATCTGAGGTATCCATGAATATGTGGGGACTTTCACCGGCATTTATGGATATATTGGAGAAAGGCTTTAAAGAGTTTCTTGACAGGCTGGATCCGGAAAATCCTGCGGGAGAATATCTTCTGCCGACGATTATCGGCGGACTGTTAGAGGAGGGAAGAATGCAGGTGGAGGTATTGCGCTCCCATGATAAATGGTTCGGAGTTACCTATAAGGAAGATAAGAAGGATGTAGTGGAAGAGATACAAAAGCTTGTGGCAGACGGAACATATGCGGAGAAGTTATTTGCGGAGAATCCGTAGGAAGGCTTCTCTGCCTGTTGTATATTTTATCGGTTGTTTTTTGTTTGTTTTTTCCAGAATGGAGGGGAAAAGATGAAAATAAAGAATATGGTATTGCTTGGAAGCACAATTCTAACTTTGTCAATTGTTTTTGCTCTAGGTATCGGCTTTGACAGTTATGCAGTCTCTGAGGAATATATGACTGTTAACTGCAGGAAGGGAGCAAATGTACGAAGAGGCCCGGATATGGGGAAGTCTGTAAAGGATTGTCTTCCGCAGGGGACAGAAGTTATGGTAGTTGGTGAAAAGGACGGCTGGTGTTCTGTGGAATATGACGGCGGTGCCGGATTTATCCGGAAGGATCTGCTGACACAGGTTCCGTCGGTTGTATCCATGGAAGGCGGCGAAATTCCCATGGAAGTCAACTGCAAGCTGGGCGTGAACGTGCGGAGCGGTCCGGGCACAGATCAGGCTATCCTTGGAGATCTCGATCAGGGAACCGTGATCATTGTAACGGGCATTGATAATAACTGGTGTAAATTTGACTATAAAGGAAAAACCGGTTATGTGTATGGAGAATGGCTGTCAGAGACAGAGAAAGAAGCCACAGATTTGAATGCATCCACGCAGGCTTCCGATAAAAAATCCGGTGAAAAGACGATGATGGTCAATTGCAATAAAGGTGTGAATATCCGCAGCGATGCAGATATCAATGCGGCAATACTGGGGACGCTGGAGAAGGGAACGAAAGTCAAGGTTACCGATGAGAAGAACGGCTGGTGGAGAGTAGACTATGACGGCAAGATTGGATATGTATATCAGGAATGGCTGTCGGAAGTGAAATAGGAATTGTGAAAAATGAGGAATCATCAGAAAGCTTTGTGAAATGCATAGCATTCTGATGATTCTTTTTTTCGCCTAATTTTGATGCTTGCGGGAAAGTGCAAGGATAATCTGGGGTGCATAGTGCCTGCTCAGATGCAGACTCTCCCCATTGGTCAGAATGATATCATCGCTGCAGATCGTCCGGATTTTCCGGATGGAAACCACACAGCTCTGGTTGCATTTTAAAAATCCGCAGGGAGCTAAATATTTTAATTCTGTGCTCAAAGAGCCATATTTTTGATAGGTTCCGTATTCTGTGTGGACATTGATGGTGTGTTCTAGTATTTTCAGGTAATAAATATCGCAGATTTTAAATCTTGATATAGAGGTACGTGTCTTGCAGATGTATTCCTGATGTAAGTCCGAATAGGACTGCATGGCGCTCATTAGACCCGAAATGCCGTAGCGCTTCAGGAAAAGAGATATATTTGTCTGCTGGGTTTTGTTAAATGGGTAATCTTGTAACCAATGCATGATAGGTTCTCCTTATAATTTAATCTATATATAAGACAACTGGGGAGTCGAAAAATGTCGGGAAATGGAGTAGAAAAGGGAAAATATCTGGGAAAAATCCAAGAATGATGTCAAAAATGCAAGATGTGTGGTACAGAAGTTGTCAGAATATAAAGTTATTTTCTTGTTTTGTCATGTCGAGAGTTATTATATTAAGGTTGCTGTAAAAGATATATTTTTTGGATTTTGGAGATTGTAAAAAGCAGATGGGAATGTCTGCTTTTTACAATGTCTATAATCCTTTTTTGTTATAAAAGGACAAGCGGTTAGCAAGATTATCCGTTTGATTTAGCAATATCGCTAATTATTGATGTATCTACGAGAATGACCAGATGGGATATGACAGGCTGGCATCAGTGGGTATGGCCGATTATTTGCTATATCGGCATCAACCATAGGAAGTATTCTTATGGTTTACATTATGAACAACATAAAGCATCAATTATGTTAGGGTTTTTGGTACTTGATTTACAGATGTATATCTGGTAGAATAATCATACTGTAACGCGTAGAATGTCGGGTAAAGGATAATAATGAGAGTTAATTTGTTTTTTTGTTTATCTAATGAGCAGTTTACGGATTTTGATCTATATTTAAGACCCGGGACTGTTGTGTGAGGAGAAGATGAAGGATTTATTAAAGCAAATATTTAGGTTTGGAATAGTTGGTGTCATTTCATTTGGGATCGACTATGGGATATTCTTTTTATTGCATAATTTCGCGGGAATCCACTATCTGATTGCGAACTTATGTTCTTTTTCTGTTTCGGTTATTGTAAATTATATATTAAATTTAAAATATGTGTTTACTTCTAATAAATCGAATAAGGTTCAAGAAGTGGTATGGTACATCGTATTAAACGTTATAGGCCTGGGAATTAATGAATTGGTTTTGAGTCTTTGTGTTTCTTATGTTTCTATGTCTGCAATGTGGGCTAAAATTATAGCTACAGGGGTTGTCATGGTATATAATTTTATTTCCAGAAAGATATTATTAGAGGGAGGGAATAAAGAAGATGCATAAAGAAAAGGGATTTGTCTGGCTGAAATCATGTAAAGAAAAATCTTATAACCTGTTGATGGCTGTTTCAGCCAGATGGAATGGTAAGGATGCTCCCTGTGTAATGGATTATATACTTATTCTTCTGGTATATGCTGTGTCAATGGTTATGTTTATGTATGCGGATGTATTTGCTACGGTTGAGCATTCCTTTAATTTTTTAGATAGTCTGTTTTCTGGAAGAGTATTAGATTTCTATCAAATTGCGATCGAACACAGCGCGTATTCGCATCCCGCAGTATATGATATCCCTATCTATATTATTTTTGGAGTATGGAATCTTCCCGCTTATATTATAAATAAATTCGTACCATTTGATTATACCAATAATTTTATCAGTCGTTTGTGGATTAAGACGATGATTCTGGTATTCGTGATAGCAGCGGCTTTTGTGCTATATAAAATCTGCAAAGAGTTGAGAGTATCAGACAGAAATGCAAAATGGACAGTTGTTTTTTTTCTGTCCTCTGTTATGGTAGTAGTTCCTGCAATGATTATTGCGCAGTATGATATTATGGCAGTTACTTTTATGCTGCTGGGGATTTTGGCTTATATAAAAGAAGATGATAAGAAATTTATACTTTGGTTTGTGCTGGCGAATTGTATGAAACTGTTTGGCATATTCATCTTTATACCACTAATTTTATTGAAAGAAAAGAGGGTATTTGCGGCCATTCTTAAAACGCTGGCAGGAATTTCAGGAGTTGTTGTTTGTAAATTGATATATAGCGGGAATGTGGCATATCAGGCATCGACCAAAGCGTTTTCTGGATTTTTTTTGAGACAAATGGAATCAATTTCTTTTAAATGGTACAATGAGGCAAGCGTTTTACCGCTATTTGTGGCGGCGATGGCTGGAGTCTGCATTTTTGCATACTATAAAAGAAATCTGACAGGCGGTGAAATAAAAAGATATATACTTTATCTTCCATTGGTGGTGTTTGGAGCCTTTTTATTACTGGTTCCATTTAACCCATATTGGATTATTTTGATTGCGCCGTTTATTGTTTTAGCTGTATTTACTTCCTCTCAGAATAGGAAGCTTTATTTGCTTTTGGAGCTGGCAATAGAGGCGGCCTTGACATATCTTTCCACATATTTTGCGCATCAGGTATTTGGAGGCGAGACCTTAATTAATATGTTTGCAGATAAAATATTCCGGCGTGGAATGGATGCGTATGGAATTACGATCATGGGTGTGTTTGACAAATTATATTCACCGGTATATGTGGACTATGTAATTGCGTTTCTGGCTGTATGTGTTATTACAATACTATGGCTGAATTATCCACAGAGAAAAAGCACGGGGGTGGATATGGGAGAGAAGGCGCATGAAAGAGTATTTGTATGGATAAGAATTTGCATTATTATAGCATTTTTTGGCGCCTTATGCTATACTTATGCTTATTCGTGGAATGAAATTATATATTCTGCTATCGGGAGAGAATATACAGAATCAAAATGCAATCTAGTAGATGGAGAATCCGAGATAGAGCAGCGCATGCAGTTTGACAGGCCGCTTGATATGAGACAGATGATTATTGATATGAGCGGAACAGAAGAGTTTATTTGGTCAGATTCCTCTATTTTAGAAATAAAATTAGAAAACATGGAAACAGGAGAGGTGCTGTGGGAGAAGGCAGTGCCGGTAAATACGATTGAGTCTGATCAAATAAAGATTCGTTTGAAACATATAGTTCTGGATAAGGATACAGAGTATAATTTGAGATTAAGCGGATATAATGGAGAGGATCATCCGCTGTCTGTTTGTTACAACAAAGATAGCGGCCAATTTGAGACCTTTGAGAATGGAAAAAAGATATCCGGCGATATAGCGATGATAATAAGAGGAAGATGGGTGGAGTAATATACAGGAGGAAAGGAAATAGGATATGAAAGTGGTTATTTTGGCGGGAGGACTTGGGACAAGGATCAGTGAAGAAAGTCATTTGAAACCTAAGCCGATGATCGAGGTAGGGGAAAAACCGATTTTATGGCATATTATGAAAACCTATTCTTATTATGGCTTCCATGAGTTTATTGTATGCTGCGGCTATAAACAGCATGTGATAAAAGAATGGTTTGCAGACTATTATCTGCATAATAGTGATGTTACTTTTGATTTTTCAAAGAATGGCGGAATGTTGATTCACAATAATGTGGCAGAGCCCTGGAAAGTAACGCTTGTTGATACCGGGTTAAATACCATGACAGGAGGACGGGTAAAGCGTGTTCAGAAGTATATAGGGAATGAGCGGTTCCTGCTGACGTATGGAGACGGTGTGAGTGATGTGAATATAAGGGAGCTTGTGGAGTTTCATAAAAGGCAGGGGACGATCGCAACATTAACCGCAGTTTGTGTAGAGCAGAGATTCGGAGTTTTGGATATAGGAACGGATTGTAAGATTACGTCATTCCGCGAGAAGAGTTCGGAGGATGATCTGCGGATTAATGCCGGCTATATGGTTCTGGAGCCGGAGATTTTTGGTCTGATCGACGGTGATGAAACAGTCTTTGAAAAAAGTCCGTTAGAGCAGTGCGTAAGAAGGAATGAGCTGTCAGCATTCAAGCATGACGGCTTTTGGCAGTGTATGGATACCAAAAGGGAAAAGGACAAGTTAGAGCAGCTGTGGGCATCTGGGGATGCACCCTGGAAAGTATGGAAAGAGTAAGGAGATGTACGATGTTTGAGAATAAAACAGAGGAGATGGCAAAAAAAGAAATTCTGGATATGGTAGAAGCTTATTGCGATAAGTACCATAATACAAAGCAATACATGAAGGGAGACAGGATTCCATATGCATCAAGGGTCTATGATCGCAGCGAGATGGTTAATCTTGTAGACAGTGCGTTAGAGTTCTGGCTGACCTCCGGAAGATATACAGCTGAGTTTGAGAAGAAGCTGGCAGAGTATTTGGGTATAAAATATTGTTCTCTGGTTAATTCGGGTTCTTCTGCGAATTTAATTGCGTTTTCTGCCCTGACATCGCCGCTTTTAGGAGAGAGAAGGATAAACAGAGGGGACGAGGTGATCACAGTTGCGGCCGGCTTTCCCACTACCGTTACGCCGGTTATTCAGTATGGTGCAGTGCCGGTATTTGTAGATGTAACAATTCCTCAGTACAATATTGATGTAAGTATGCTGGAAGAGGCGCTTTCAGATAAGACAAAAGCAGTGATGATCGCCCATACGCTGGGGAATCCTTTTGATCTGAAGGCTGTAAAGAGTTTTTGTACCGAACACAATTTGTGGCTGGTGGAGGATAATTGCGATGCATTGGGCTCCCGTTACAAAATTGATGGAGTGGAGAAGTTCACAGGTACAATTGGTGATATCGGCACCTCAAGCTTTTATCCGCCGCATCATATGACGATGGGAGAAGGCGGCGCTGTATATACTGATGATCCTCTTCTGAATAAATGCATCCGTTCCTATAGGGACTGGGGGCGTGACTGTATATGTTCGTCCGGCCAGGATAATTTATGCGGCCACAGATTTGACAAACAATATGGAGAGCTGCCGCTGGGATATGACCACAAATATGTATATTCGCATTTTGGGTACAATCTGAAAGCTACAGATCTGCAGGCGGCAATTGGATGTGCTCAGCTGGAAAAGTTTCCTTCTTTTGTCGAGAAGCGCAGGCATAATTTTGACAGGCTGTACCAGAGATTGAAAAAACTGGAAAGTATGCTGATTCTGCCGGAAGCATGTGAGAATTCAAGACCGAGCTGGTTTGGGTTTTTGATCACCTGCAGAGAAGGAGCTGACCGCAATACAATTGTCCGGTTTATAGAAGAAAGAGGGATTCAGACCCGGATGTTATTTGCAGGCAATCTGGTGAAGCATCCATGTTTTGACGAGATGCGCAAAAACGGCTTGGGATACCGGATTATTGGAGACTTGAAAGATACAGATCGTATTATGCGGGATACGTTTTGGGTTGGCGTATACCCGGGAATGACTGACGAGATGATTGATTACATGGCAGATACGATTATAGAAGCCGTAAATTGCCTAAAGGAGTAGAGATGAAAGCGGCGATAACGGGCGCTACGGGATTTGTGGGTAAACAGGTAGTTTGGGAGCTTTTGTCCTGCGGGGCAGAGGTAGTTGTTTTTGTGCGCGATACCGGGAAGATTCCAAAAGAGTGGGAAAATACTGTAGAAGTGGTCTCTTGTGGATTAGAGGAGCTTTCTAAGATCAAGCCGGATGAGAGCAGATTTGGAAAGATTGATTATTTTTTCCACTTTGCGTGGAATGGGACATCTGGAAACAACAGGGCAGACATTGATATGCAGCTGAATAATGTGAGATATACCTGCGATGCGGTCTGCTTGGCGGCAGGTTTGGGCTGTAAAAGATTTATTTATGCCGGAAGTATTATGGAATATGAAGTTTTTCATCTGTTGACAAAAGACGGATGCGCTCCGGGATTGGGGAATATATACAGTACAGCGAAGCTAACAGCCGATTTTATGGCCAGACTTACGGCTGTGAAGCATGGAATCGATTTTATTAATGTAATTATCTCAAATATATATGGAGCCGGAGAAAGGTCAGCGCGGTTTTTTAATTCTACAATTATGAAGATGCTGAGGAATGAGGATATTCCGCTGACAGAAGGAAAGCAGCTGTATGACTTTATTTATATAACTGATGCGGCAACGATGATATGCAGAGCCGGTTTTTACGGAAGAAAGAATGAAAGCTACTATATAGGAAATGTAGTTCAAAAACCCTTAAAAGAATATATTTTACAGATGAAGGAAGTATCCGGCAGTTCTTCTCAGCTGCTATTTGGAAAGGTTCCGTTTTCCGGTGAAGCTCTAAGCTATGAGGAGTTTGACACAAAGAAGGCAGAACGGGAATTGGGCTATACTCCTTGTGTAGATTTTGAGCAGGGGATAAGGAATTATATCGATTGGATAGAAAGACAGAGGCGGCAGGGATGAATATGAATTTTGATATGAAAAATACATCAATAGAAGGGGCAAAATTAATCACACCATTTTATTGTGAAGATGAAAGAGGATACTTTTTAAAAAATTATGAAAAAGATGTTTTCCGCGGCTTTGGGTATGAAGCGGAAATATACGAGGAATTTGAGACATATTCCTGTAAGAATGTTATCCGGGGTCTGCATTTTCAATTAAAAAGTCCGCAGATTAAGTTTGTCAGAGCGATAAAAGGGACAATTCATGATGTGATCGTTGATATCAGAAAGGATTCCAAAACGTTTGGACAGTGGGAAAGCTTCGAGCTTACTGACAAAAATCGTGTTACATTAGTTGTACCAGCTGGATTTGCACATGGATTTGAAGTGGTTTCTGAGGATGCAGTTGTATCGTATAAATGCATCGGAAAGTATTTGAAAGGCTATGATTCTGGAATCGTATGGAACGATTCTAGATTGAATATAAATTGGGATATATCTGCGCCTATAGTTTCAAAAAGGGACAGTGAACTAATGAGCTTTCAGGATTTCTGCTCGAATTTTGGGGGTCTTGAGGTATGAAAGTAATTACGGTTGTTGTTCCAACGTATAATGAAGAAATTAATATTGAAGATATTTATAAAAGGGTAAAAGCGCTGTTTGAAGAACGATTGTGCAATTATACCATGCAGTTAATGTTTATTGATAATTTTTCTACCGATCGAACGCGGGAGCTGATTGAAGCATTGGCACGAAAGGATAACCACGTCTCTGCAATATTTAATTCTGCAAATATGGGTTTTTCAAAATCGATGTATTACGGATTGTCTCAGGCTGAAGGAGACTGTGCAGTTTTGATGTTTGCAGATATGCAGGATCCGCCGGAAGTAGTGGAAAAATTTGTTAAGGCGTGGGAAGCAGGATATAAAATTGTAATCGGCATCAAAACGAAAAGCCGGGAATCAAAAATAAAATATTTTTTGAGAGGCTGTTATTATAAATTTATTTCAAAAATATCAGATATTGATCATATTGAACAGTTTGACGGGTTTGGCTTATATGACAGGGCATTTATTGATGTGCTGAATACAGTAGATGATCCGCTTCCATACCTGCGGGGAATGATTGCTGAATTTGGTTATAAACGGAAGCAGATAGAGTATGAACAGGAAACAAGAAAAAAAGGGACATCTAAATTTAATTTTTTGAGATTATATGATCTGGCGATGCTGGGATTAACCTCGTCGTCAAAATTACTGATGCGTTTTGCAACGTTTTTAGGAGGAGCGATGGCGCTTATATCTGTTGTGATAGCTATTGTGACAATGGTGCTAAAGATTACGCACTGGGACAGCTATCATGTCGGAACAGCTGCCATACTTGTCGGAATATTTTTGATTGGTGCAGTGCAGCTGATCTTTTTGGGAATACTGGGAGAATATCTGGTGAATGTCAATATACGGGTGATGCGGCATCCTCTTGTGGTAGAAGAGAAAAGAATTAATATGAAGGAAAAGGCAGGAAATATAAACTCATGAATATGTCATTTTATAAGAACAAAAGGGTGTTTATAACCGGACACACAGGGTTTAAAGGTTCATGGATGTGCCGACTACTGATGATGTCTGGGGCAGATGTTACAGGATATGCATTGGAGCCCCCTACAGAGCCCAGCCTTTTTGAAGTGTGCAATATCCGGGATGGAATGAATTCCATTACAGGTGATATCCGGGATCTGGAGCATATGAAGCGGGTTTTTAAGGAGGTACAGCCGGAAATCGTAATTCATATGGCGGCACAGCCTTTGGTCCGCGAATCATACAAAAATCCTGTCTGCACCTATGAAACGAATGTAATGGGAACAGTAAATATATTAGAGTGTATTCGTATGAGTTCTTCAGTAAAATCGTTTGTGAATGTTACGACAGATAAAGTTTATCTGAACAGAGAGTGGGAATGGGGATATCGTGAGAGCGATGAATTGAATGGATATGATCCATATTCAAATTCGAAATCCTGTTCGGAGCTTGTGACGAGCAGCTACGTAAAATCATTTTTTTCTGATAGAGAGATTGCGGTTTCTACCTGCCGTGCCGGCAATGTGATTGGCGGCGGAGATTTCGCAAAGGACCGGATCATTCCGGACTGTATTAGAGCGGTAGAGGAGGGAAGAGACATTATTGTGCGGAATCCTTTTTCTATCAGGCCGTATCAGCATGTTTTAGAACCCGTTTCTGCTTACTTGATGATTGCACAAAGGCAGTATATGGAAAAGAAAACGGCAGGTAATTATAATGTCGGACCGGACGACAGTGACTGCTGGACAACAGGAGAACTGGTAGATTTATTTTGCAAAAAGTGGAAAGATCAGACAGGCATTGAGGCAAAATGGATAGATAAGTCTGATGGAGGTCCGTATGAAGCAGGTTTTCTGAAATTGGACTGTGCTAAGATCAAGTCTGTTTTTGGATGGAAGCCGGTTTGGAATGTTGAGAAAGCTATGGAAAAAATTGTGGAATGGTCAGAATGCTATTTAAAAAATGGCAGCGTAGACAAATGTATGGAAATGCAGACGAAAGAGTTCTGCGCGCAAATACAATACAGCGGAATGGAAGAACGAAAATGATAAAAGATATTTTGAAGGTATTACGATTCTTGGGGAAATTATGCATAGCAGCTGGAACAATACTTTCATTGTTATTGGCAGGACTGTTTACGGCATTATATTTTAGTATAGAATGGATGTTTGATACATGGAATAACTTATCAATGAATGAGCTGGTCTTTCATCTGACGGCTCCGTTAGACGGAACAAATCAGGATGTGATCAGGGAATACATAAATATATGCCTGTCGCCGGCGGCAGTAGTATTATTAGCGATGCTGATTGCATTTGCAGGCTTTAAGGGAACAAAGAAATATTATGTGGTTATGCTGATCGGAGCTGCCGTTCCGGCATATTTTGGAGTATCTGGCTTTGAAGAGGCATGGACGAAATTGGATGCCGGGAATTATGTAGAATCTCAGGGCGAGGATTCTGATTTTATTGAAAAATATTATGTTAATCCAAGGGATACGGAAATTGCGTTTCCGGAACAAAAGAGAAATTTAATATATATCTTTCTTGAGTCGATGGAAGTGACCTATGCGGATAAGACTTTGGGAGGAGCGTTTAACGATAATATAATTCCTGAATTAACTGCTATTGCCAAAGAGAATGAAGATTTTTCAGGAGAGGATACGGAATCGATAAACGGCGGGTATTCCTTAAATGGTTCAACGTGGACAATGGGAGCGATTTTTTCGCAGACGGCAGGGATTCCGCTCAATATCTCCATTGGAAGAAATAATATGGATACGCAGGACACTTTTTTTGATGGTATTATTACATTAGGAGATATTTTAGAAAGCGCCGGGTATTCGCAAAGCTTCATGATTGGTTCAGATGCAGAATTCGGCGGCAGAGAGTTATACTTTAAAAAGCATGGAAATTTTGATATTTTTGATTACAGCTATGCGGAAGGCGGCGGATTGATCCCGGAGGGGTATAGAGTCTGGTGGGGATATGAGGATGAGAGATTATTTAGTTTTGCCAAACAGAGGATTTTGGAAATGGCAGAAGGAGAGCAGCCGTTTAATTTCACGATGCTGACGGTAGATACGCATTTTGAGGATGGCTGGCTGTGTGGACGATGCCCGGATACATACGGGGAAGATCAGTATGCGAATGTAATGGCGTGTTCCAGTGCGCAGGTTGCTGAGTTTTTGAGGTGGATACAGAGTCAGGATTTTTATGAGAATACGACAGTCGTGATATGCGGGGACCACCCTACTATGGACAGTGATTTTTGTGAGAATGTTGAAGAGAGCTATGACAGGAAGGTTTACACGGCGTTTATTAATTCGGTGGCTGAAAAAAGACAGACTCAGAGCAGGATTTACTCCACCTTTGATATGTTTCCGACTACGCTTGCGGCTATGGGTGTCGAGATTTCTGGAGAAAGGCTGGGTCTTGGAACGAATCTGTTCTCAGACAGACCGACCCGGACAGAGGAAATCGGTGTCGAGGATGAAGATAGGGAAGTGGCCAAAAAATCTGAATTTCTAACAGAACTGGCAAAGTTGGACGAGGAGGATAATCTTCTTCTTGTCAGAAAAGGAACAGGACCAAGGGTTAATCTTGATGCTTCTTCTTATGATTATTATAATGGAAAGATATATGTTACTGCATCAGAATTTCAGAATATTGATAAAGAGATCGCATCTGTCCAGCTGGCAGTCTGGACAGTGCAGGATCAAAGCGATCTACAGTGGGTCGGAATGTATCAGCGGGATGATGGAAGCTATTATGGAGAGGTTGAAACGGCCGGCTTTGGGTATAAACCAGGACAGTATAATATGCAGGCGTATATTTTTGATACGGCCGGAAAGACTTATCTGGCCGGCGGAGCTCAAACTATGGTAGAGTAAAAAAACCTCTTAACAATATAGAATCAGGATTGTTAAGAGGCTTTTTTTATCTTTCGTCTTTATAGTTTGTTTCTTTTATAATGTAGATTGGACGATGCTTCGTCTCAAGATAAGTTTTGGACAGATACTGGCCTAAAATGCCGATGGAAAATAACTGCAGTCCCCCGAGGAAGAATATGACGCACATCATAGACGGGTAGCCTGCAACCGGGTCGCCCCAGATGATTGTTTTGACTATAATGATAAGGATGAATATCATTGCTATAAAAAGGCATAAGATACCCAATACGGAAGCAATGGAAAGTGGGGCGGTCGAAAATTCAATAATACCGTTCAGGGAATAAAGAAATAGTTTCCAGAAGGACCACTTTGTATCTCCGGCTACGCGTTCTATATTCTGGTATCCAAGCCATTCGGTTTTAAAGCCGACCCATCCGAAAATACCTTTTGAAAATCTGTTATATTCAGATATGCTTAATATGGCATCGGTCATCTGCCGCGTCATGAGACGGAAATCTCTGGCGCCATCGACGATATCGGCATTAGAAATTCTGTTAATAAGCTTATAAAAGCATTTTGCAAAAAAGGAGCGGATAGGAGGCTCGCCTTTTCTGGTGGTACGTCTTGTGCCTATACAGTCATATTCTCCAGAGATGATCAGTTCGTACATTTCATCAAGAAGCTGAGGCGGATCCTGTAGATCTGCATCCATCATGGCGACATAATCTCCCATAGAATTTTGGAGACCGGCATAAATGGCGCTTTCTTTTCCGAAATTACGGGAAAACGATATATATTTTACCCGGGAATCTTTTTCTGCATAGGATTTTACTAATGACAGCGTGTTGTCCTTTGAACCATCATCAACGAATAATAGTTCAAAATGTAAGCTGTACTTAGTTTCCATCTGCTGAAATACACCGCATACCTCTTTATAAAAGTATGGAAGGGATGCGCCTTCGTTATAGCATGGAACTATAATAGAAATTAATTTGCTCATAGCTGATTTGATGATTAATAGTAATCATTTGTCCTTTCATTTTTTAAATACAGATACAATTATAGACAAAAAGTCATGAAAAAGCAATCACTTGTTTTTCGCTCATATGTGATAAGAGACAGTATTTGTATGAAAAGAGGATGGTTTGTTGACAAACGATAGGGAAACTATTAAAATGTCAGGAGAGATAGATTGGGAGAGGTTATAAAATGGAAGAAAGCAGAACAGACGTTAAATCTTCATCATTATTTGCATTTATTAAGGAAAATCAAAGAAATTGGTGGATCGTTGGCTTTTTTATTTTGTATGTATATGGAATCAAGGTGTTTAATATTTCTATTTCGCATGATACAGAGTCTATTATGTCTATACCAGATTATATTTACGGTGCATGGTACATGATGGGGCGCTTTGGCCTTGTATTTCTCAAAAAATTATTGGGATCCTACTTTTTTAATCCGTATATTGCCGCATTTATGATGGTTGTTCTTATGCTCTGCAATAGTATAGTGTGGGAGTATTTGATTTTTATCATAAAGGGGAGCCAGGGACCAAAGACTACGCTGTGGATTTTTCCTGTATTGTTTTTTACATCCGGAATATCTGCAGAGCAGTCAGGATTTCTGCTTCAGGCATATGAAGTTAACCTTGCGCTGCTGATGGTGGCAGTCGTATTGATTCTTTTTTTCCGGGGAATACTGAAAAGGAAGAAGTGGTATTATTGTGCCGCGGCATTTTTATGTGTCATTGCTTTTTCTACGTATCAGTCCCTGATACCGTTGTTTGCCGCAAGCTGTGCATTATGTTTTCTGCTGATCTATGATAGGATTTCCGCGGATGAGACAAAAGAAATTCAGGCGAAAGAATACTGGCTGTTAATCGGAAAAATGATCCTATTTTGTGTCGGCTCATTTATTATATATCAGCTGATCAATAAGCTTGTTTTAGAAGTTCATGGATTGGAACCTACGCCATACATTTCCGGGCAGATTATGTGGGGGACAATTCCGGCAAAGCAGTGTGTGATCAATATTGTGCGGCATGTATACATGGCTCTGACAGGAAAACGATTCCTGTATTCCGCGTCGTTTGGCGTTGTTTATGCTGCAATAGTATTGGTTACTATTGTGAGAATAAAAAAAAGGGAAACATGTTATTGGATCTATTGCCTTGCAGTTATATTCTGTCTGGGAGCGCCGTTTTTAATGGCTGTGTTGATGGGGAATGCTCCAACGATACGTGCCGATATCCTGCTTCCGTTTACAGTTGGCTTTTTGATGCAGTATCTGGTTGAAAAGCTGTTTGAAAAAGCAGCCGAAAGACCCGGAATAAATGGGAAACAGATCCGCATTGCGGTGGTTTGCGCTGTGTTTATTGCATCATTTACTCAAAGTGCGGCTTCCGCACGATTATACTACACGCAGTATGTGCAGTATGAGGAGGATGTCAGACGGGCAGTGAAAATAACGGATAGGATCGACCAGCTGGGTTTAGGGGAAATACCGAGAGAGCCGGTAGTTTTTGTGGGATACCGGATGCCTCAGTTAAACAGAGCCTGTTATCCATCGGAGCAGTTAGAGCTGATAGGACGTTCTTTTTTTGAATTGTCTTATGGAACGAAGCATGGAACCTGGGTAATGAATTTATTTTTGAATACGATAGGATACACCTATAATATGCCGTCGCCTGAACAAAGTGAGCAGGCAGAGAAAGATGCAGAGGATATGCCGGTGTGGCCTGCACAGGGAAGCGTTGCTGAGAAAAACGGGGTAATTATTGTAAAGCTGAGCGAAGCGTACTTAGATGAGGAGTAATTGACAGGCTCAGAAATTAGGGAATTAAGAGTACTTTTTGAAGAATCGGGGAAAATGTATCGTGAAGAAAGAAAGATTGTTTTATTTAGATTTTGTACGGGCTGTTGCGGCAATTTCCATTATTATGACACATTTTAATGCCAGGTATTTATATCTGTCGCCGCCAGCGCCGGAAAAAGCAATTATAACAACGACAGTATCCAATATATATATTGGAAACTGGGGAGTATCTCTTTTTTTTATTATTTCCGGCGCTGCCTTGATGTATGTGTATGAAGAGCGGTGTGACTGGAAAAGATTTTATCAGAAAAGGTTTTTTTCTATCTATCCCATGTTCTGGCTGGCATACAGCTTCGCCTTTTTATATTTATTTTATGTAAATAAAGCAGTTCCGGCGGCAGGGGAAACGCCTAAGATGAATATAATTTTTTCAATATTAGGCTTTGATGGACTGCTGGTAGAAAATTTTCCAATGTTCTATATTTTGGGAGAATGGTTTTTAGGAGTGATCATCCTGATGTATCTGCTGTTTCCGCTGCTTAGGAAGCTGATTCTTCAATATCCGGCAGCGGCAGGGATTGGAATTATGCTCATATATGTGTGGATGGTTTTCTTCTATGATTATAACTTCTCTACAGAGAAAATCATATTCACAAGATTACCGGAAATCTGTTTCGGAATGTATTTTGTGCGGTTAAGGAAGAAGGTTGATGCCAAACTGGCAGCTGGAGCGTTTGTGATTTTGATTCTAAATGCTGTTTTCAAACCGTCGTGGTATCCGAATCTGCAGACAACATATGTTGGAATTGCATCATTTTTGGTACTGGTTTATTTGTCGTATCATTTCAATAATTTGATAATAAACAAAATATGCAGTATAATAAGCAAATATTCTTATGCTATTTTTCTGGTTCATCACGTAATTATAGCCAGGATGACGGCATCGTTTGATCTGGCGAATATCCCGGTTTTATACAGTTATATATTATTTATTGCTGTATGTGTAGTGATAGCTGTGTTCTCATGGCTTTTATATAATTTTCATGCCAGGGTAATGGCATCAGTATTTCAGGTATATGAAGAGATACGGGCTGGTAAGGCAGATAAGACCGTATAGGTGATACGATTTTTGAGGAGTAAGGATTTCTTTTACTTCGGCTTGAAATGATATGCTAAATCATATATAATTCACATAGATGTGATTAGCCGTAGATAGAATAACGTAGGGTAAAGAGGATAAAGAATTGAAAAAGATATTAATTACAGGAAGCCAGGGGCAGTTAGGACGGGCGCTGAATGCCTATTATGCGGACAGGTCTGATGTTCAATTGATTAATACAGATGTAAAAGAACTGAATATTACAGATGAACAGGATGTGATGGATAAGATTCTGGATGTTCATCCGGATGTTATCATTAACTGTGCGGCGCATACGCAAGTAGATGCATGTGAGACAGAGAAAGAGAAAGCGTATTTATTAAATGCACTGGGTCCCAAATATTTAAGTCTTGCTGCAAATGCAGTGGACGCTGTTCTGGTTCATCTTTCGTCAGATTATGTTTATGATGGAAAGAAAACGGAGCCATATACAGAGAAGGACAGCTATAATCCACAGTCTGTTTACGGGCGGACAAAACTGGAGGGTGAAGAATTCGTAAGAGCTATTGCGCATAGGTATTTTATAGTCCGAACAGCGTGGCTGTATGGAGAAGGGAAAAATTTTGTTAACACAATGCTGAAGCTTTCAGAAACGAAGGACGTAATTTCAGTTGTGAAGGATCAGATCGGAAATCCCACAAGCGCTGTAGAAGTCGTCAAGGTTATTGCATTATTGCTTGAATCCGAGCTGTACGGAACATATCATGCGACATGTGAAGGAAATTGCAGCTGGGCAGAGTTTGCGCAGTGCATTATGGATAAATGCGGGAAAGATACGAAAATACTGCCTGTAACTTCGGAAGAGTACGGAGCGCCAGCCAGCAGGCCGGCGTACTCCATGTTAGATAATCAGAATTTGAGAGAGAGATTTTACTATAGAATGAAGAACTGGGAAGAAGCTTTGGATGAGTATCTGACAGAAAGAGATTTATTAGTAAAGGAGAATGAATAAATGGGCATGAAAAAAAGAGTATTGGTAACTGGTGCAAATGGTTACATCGGCCGTCATGTAGTGAAAGCTTTGCTTGACATGGGACATACTGTGCTGGCAAGTGATTTTAGGTTCGATGGGATTGATGAACGTGCACAGCATGTGGAGGCATCTATTTTTAGCGGAGCTGAGGACATTTATGAGCAGACAGGCAGGCCGGATGTGTGTATCCATATGGCGTGGAGAAACGGGTTTGTGCATAATTCAGAGACACATATTATTGATTTGCCGAATCACTATACGTTTATTAAAAATATGATCGAAGGCGGGCTTAAACAGCTTGCAGTAATGGGAACCATGCATGAAGTCGGCTATTGGGAGGGACCGATTACTGAGGATACGCCTACAAATCCTACCTCTCTTTATGGGATTGCAAAGAATGCATTGCGGCAGATGACCTTTCTTCTTGCAGGCGGGAAAGATGTTAAGATTGACTGGCTCCGTGCGTATTATATTTTGGGAGACGACAAGAAGAGCAGCTCGCTGTTTGCTAAGATTGTTGGATGGGAGGAAGAAGGAAAAGAAACATTTCCATTTAACTCAGGGAAAAATAAATATGATTTTATCAGCGTAGACGAATTGGCAAAGCAGATCGCGGCGGCTTCTACTCAGGATGAGGTACATGGAGTGATCAACTGCTGTACCGGTAATCCGGTATCTTTAGCGGATAAGGTGGATGAGTTTATCAAAGAGCATGGGTTTAAGATCAGACCGGAATTTGGCGCTTTTCCTGACAGACCGTATGACTCTCCGGGAGTTTGGGGAGACGCAGGGAAAATCACGAAGATTATGAATAACCTATAGGGAGGAGACAGATGAGAACTTATTTAGTAACAGGCGGGGCAGGTTTTATTGGAAGTAATTATATTCATTATATGTTCCGCAAATATGACAATGAGATAAGGATTATTAATGTAGACAAGCTGACTTATGCAGGGAATCTTGAAAATTTAAAGGATATCGAGAACAGAGACAATTACACGTTCATCCGGGCTGATATTTGTGATGCCGGAGCAATTCATAAGATATTTGAAGAGAATGATATCGACAGAGTAGTTCATTTTGCGGCAGAAAGCCACGTGGATAGAAGTATAAAGAATCCGGATGTTTTTGTAAAAACGAATGTATTGGGTACTTTAGTCATGCTGAATGCGGCAAAAGCCGCATGGGAATTAGAAGATGGGTCATTTAAGGATGGCAAGAAGTTCCTTCATGTTTCTACAGATGAAGTATATGGTTCTCTGGAGGAAGAAGGGGAGTTCTTTTATGAGACAACACCGTATGATCCTCACAGTCCGTATTCTGCAAGTAAGGCTTCGTCAGATATGCTCGTAAAGTCTTATATGGACACATATAAATTTCCTGCAAACATTACAAACTGTAGTAATAATTATGGGCCTTATCAGTTCCCAGAGAAATTAATTCCGCTTATCATCAATAATGCACTGCAGGGAAAGAAGCTTCCTGTATACGGCGATGGGAAGAATGTACGGGATTGGTTGTATGTTGAAGATCATGCAAAAGGCATCGATATGGTACAGGAAAAGGGGCGTTTGTTTGAAACTTATAATATCGGAGGTCACAATGAAAAGCAGAATATTGAGATTATCCATATTATTTTAAAGACGCTTCAGGAGATGCTTCCGGAGGGTGACGCGAGAAAAGCGCTGGTTAGTGAAGAGCTGATTACGTATGTTGAGGACAGAAAGGGACATGACAGAAGGTACGCCATTGCCCCTGACAAGATAAAAAAGGAAGTTGGATGGGTACCGGATACCATGTTTGAGGAAGGCATCCGGCTGACAATCCAATGGTTCTTTGAACATGAGGAATGGATGAGGAATGTAACGAGCGGCGATTACCAGAAATATTATGCAGAGATGTATGAGTAATTCTATTATATGATGTAAATATATGTTATATAAAGACTTTCTATAACGGTAATGCTTATAGAAAGTCTTTTGTATTCAGGCTTTAACATAATGGGGGATGGAAATATGAATGTTCTGAAAAGAGCTTTGATAGTTTTGGCTGCAGTATGTATGCTTTCCGGGCAGACTGTTGCCTATGCCGGGGACATGCAGACAGATAGTTCAGTGGAAGAAAAGGCGCAGTTAAAGGAGAACGAAGAATCTTCTGGGTTAAAGGAGGAATCCTCTTTGCCGCCGGAGTCTGCTCCGGTTCCGGAATCAGAGAAAACTTCGGATAGTACCAATACAGGCGGGACTGACAATGATATACAATACAATAGTTCTGATACCGACAATTCCCGTGAGAACGCTCCGGGATATTCTTTAAAGCTGAATGGAATATGCTTGATTGAAAGGGGAAACAAGTGTGATGTCGGAGCTGCATATGAGTCGAATGATCCAAATGTAGAGTTCCAATGGCTGCAGTATGATCTGAGTAAAGACAAATGGACTGAAGTGGCTGGCTGGCAGAAGGGAAATTGGATTACATGGAATTTAGAAAAAGCAGGGGATTATTGGATTTATGTAAATGCAAGGACGTCGGATGGAGCTGAGGCGAATTGTGTTTATGGTTATCGGTATAAGGGTATTCAGACAACCCTGAACGGAATCTGCGTAATTGACCAGGGTACAAAATACGATATGGGAATTGCGTATGAATCCAATGATTCCGGCATTAAATTTCAGTGGAAGATATATGAGCTATCAAAGAAGAAGTGGTCTGTTCTGCAAAAACCATCATCAGGAAACTGGGTTTCCTGGGAGCCGGAGGATGAAGGCTCCTATTGGATCCACGTAGAAGCAATTGAGAGTACGGGCGATATTAAGACTTATACAATACCGTTCTATTTTAGCGGTTTGGTGACAACTCTGAATGGAATTTGTACAATAGAGAGAGATAATCAGGTTGATGTAGGAATAGCCTATAATACGAATGATTCTCAAGTTAAATTCCGATGGAAGATTTATAATCTGAAGACCGGGAAATGGGCAGATTTGACAGACTGGTCTTCGGGTAACTGGGCATCGTGGAAGCCGGAGGGCTCAGGAGACTATTGGATTTACGCAGAGGCGAAAGGAAGAAATGGCAGTACAGTAAGCCAGGTAATCGGCTATCATGTTAACAGTGCGAAAATATTAAATCTTGCGGCGTCTCCAGAGTCACCGAACTGGGTAGGGAGCACTATTCAGTTAAATGGACGGTATAGAGATGTGTCAGGAGAGGTGTCAAGTGACAGATATCTTCTTTATAACGGACAGAATTGGAGAGAGCTGGAGAAAAATGATAAAGGAGCGGTATGGAATACGGATGCATTAGGCACTTATCTGCTGTGCTATGAAATATATGATGCGGAAGGCAGGCTGATTGATCAGTTTTTTAAAGGATACAGCATAGAAATTCCATATGTAAATTTGAATGGAATCTACATAAGAAATGATGGGAATTTAAATATTGCTATGGCGGTCAACAGCAATACAAATGATAAAGAGATACAGTATAGATGGCAGTATTATGATTTGTCAACGCGGCAGTGGGGACTGATCTGCGACTGGAATTCACTGAATGCGGCAAGCTGGCAGGCATCTAAAACAGGGACATACTGGCTGCATGTTGAGGCTAAGCTTCATGACGGGACAATCAAGAGCCAGACAACCGGCTATACATTGAGAAGGTATCAGAATCCAGGGGGATATTATCAGATTCAGGACGCTATCTCTTTGTCCGGCGGCGGATATAATCTCTTCTATGGGTGCGAGGGATTGAAAGTAATGTACGTAATGCGCAAGTTAGGCGTAGGCTATGGGATCGGTATGGGAGGTGCATTTTACGGCAATAATGTAATCCTTGCAGTAAAAGCATTCCAGCAGAGGGCAGGACTTCCGGTAACTGGTTATGTAGATTATGCTACATGGACAGCAATGGGTCTGTCGGAATACGACTGGTATAATTTGGGCGCATACGTAAGTCCAATGAGAATAAATACTGACAGCACACGGGAGGATTGTATCGAAGCGATGATCAGTACAGCATATTCTTATCTGGGAACCCCTTACGTAATCGGGGCATCCGGGGCGCCGGGGACAGGAATTGACTGCAGTGGTTTGGTTATGCAGGCATTATTTTCAGCAGGAATTGATACTTCTCCGATTAATCCTATCAGGCATTCGCAGCCAGGATATGAATATGAATCTAGAAACATGTGGGCATCTCCGCTGTTTAAGCATGTATCTTATGGGGAAAGACAGAGGGGTGATTTGATATTTTATCAGGGTTCCGGAGGAAGCGTCATTCATGTGGCTATCTATCTGGGAAATGATATGGTAATTGAGTCATGGCCTAATCAGGTAGTGGTATGGCCGATCCGGAATTCCTCAAGATCCAATATTAAGGGTGTTGCAAGGCCTTTTGTGTAATTATCAGGGGATAATTGGAGAATAAGATTGCATTTATACATCGGGTACAATATAATAGAATTAGCTGAAAAAGGTGGGATTGAGATGAGGGATTACGTAAAAAGATCTTGGATTGCGGCAGTGATGGTGCTGGTATTCATGGCTCAATTAACAGTGGCGGCGGAGGATATGGACACGCTGGCTGTTCCTGTAGAACCGGCAGTTCTGTCAGAGGGGCAGGAAGGAATGGCTGAGACGGTACCAGATGCAGAAGGCGGTACAGACATTATAGAGGATGATGCGGACGCTCTCGATGACAGTCATACGATTCCCGGAGAAGTCCAGCAGCTGCCGGATCATGCTTATGCTCCGGCTGATGGACAGTACTCTGTACAATTGAATGGAATCTGCCTCATTGAGAAGGGGAATAAATGTGACGTCGGGGCGGCCTATGAATCGAATGACCCAGATGTGAAGTTCCGCTGGCTGGAATATGATCTGGCTGAAGAAAAATGGAATCTGGTATCAGATTGGAGTACAGGAAACTGGGTTACCTGGGAGCTTAAAAAGGCAGGAGACTATTGGATCCATGTAGAAGCCCGGACAACAGACGGCAAGACGGCCGCCAGCACGATCGGCTACCGCTATGGAGGCCTGAAGACAACGCTGGATGGTATTTGTGTATTGGATCAGGGAACTCATTATGACATGGGGATAGCATATACCTCGAATGATACCGGCTTGAAGTTCCGGTGGAAAATATATGAACTGGCATCGCAGAAGTGGTCGCTGATACAGGGGGAAGCAACCGGGAACTGGACTTCCTGGGAACCGGAACGGGCAGGCAGCTACTGGGTTCACGTGGAAGCAGTCGGAAGTGACGGAAAGGTTATAACATATACCATACCATTCTATTACGGAGGAATAAAAACAACATTAAACGGAATATGTGCAATAGAAAGATCCAATCAAATTGATGTAGGAGCCGCATATACCTCCAATGATTCAAAGCTGAGATTCCAGTGGAAGATATATGATGTAAAAGCAGATAAATGGAGTGAACTTACGAATTGGAGTGCGGGAAACTGGGCGTCCTGGAAGCCGGATAAATCAGGAGATTACTGGGTTTATGTGGAAGCCAAGGGCAAAGATGGACAAGTGCTCAGCCAGGTGATGGGGTACCGCGTAAAGGGAGCTAAGATTCAGTCATTGAAAGTATCTGCTGAATCTCCGGGCTGGGTTGGAAGCGAGATCCAGCTGACTGGCAGCTATCAGGATCTTATCGGCGAAGTGGGAAAGAGCAGATATCTTCTCTATAATGGCAGTGTTTGGACAGAACTGGAAGAAAAGAACGGAAAAGTAATCTGGAAGCCGGATGCAGTTGGAAGTTATCTTCTGTGTTATGAGATATACGGTAAGGATGGCTCTTTGATCGAGCAGTCGTTTAAGGGGTATAGCATCGAAATCCCTTATGTAAATCTGAACGGGATTTATGTGCGGAAGACAGGCAATCTGGCCTATTCGATGGCTGTGTCAGCACAGACAAATGACAGGCAGGTGCAGTACCGCTGGCAGTATTATGATGTGGCGGCAGGTGTATGGCATGATATCAGCGGCTGGAGTAATTCTAACGCGGCTTCGTGGATAGCGCCTAATTCCGGATATTACTGGCTTCATGTAATAGCAAAGCTTCATGACGGAACAGAGAAGAGTTATACAATGGGATACACAGCACAGAGATATCCGGCTGATTTGGAAGCCATGATGCTGCGGGCAAACAACTATTCAAGCTCCACCCCATATATCATTATGGTAAATAGAAGTACGCATAAAGTGGGAGTATTCCAGGGCTGGCAGGGTAACTGGAATAATATCGTGTACTGGGATTGTGGAGACGGAGCACCGGGTACGCCGACAGTAACAGGCGTGTTTACGGTAGGAAGCAGAGGATACTACTTTAATTCCGGAGTTTATCGATGCTTCTGGTATACACAGTTTTATGGGGATTATCTGTTCCATTCTGTATTATGCTGGCCGAATGGCGCAATAGCTGACGGGCGGGTCGGACTTGCCATATCACACGGGTGTGTACGGCTGCAGATTGAAAATGCAAAATGGATATATGATAATATTCCTTCGGGAACAACAGTCGTAGTATATTAAGATGAAGCGCGGAGAGTGGCTAAATAATGCTTGCGCTCCGCTTTTTAAAACTTAGCTGTGATTAAGAAGAAAATGCAGCTTGCAGGAATATGGTCTGTATGGATATGGAGGAGATGAATTGAGTAAAAGAATTGTAAAAGTGGCAATCATGATTTTATCTGTCTTTATTTTATCTGCATTTAAGATGGATGCATATGCAGATGATACGGAATTAATTGTGGATGATCCTTGTGGATTTGCAGATTATACAGAATATTATGGATATGAGGCAGATGGCGGAACCGCTCCCATTTTATACAATCCAATCGGACGTTCAACGACCCAGCAATTGAAGTATATTGCGGTTTTTGTGGAATTTCCAGACGCGGATATGCAGGATATTCATTTGGATAGTGATGATATTGTAAACAGGGCGTATAATTTTTTTAATAGCGGAGAAGGAACGGTAACAGGCCTTGGCGGATCAAAGGTAGAAGTGACGTCACTAAAAGAGTATTTGGAGAGGGAGAGTTATCAGAAGCTTAGTGTAGAGGCCGAAATATTTCCAAAAGCAGCGAATTCAACGAAAGTGGTTTCTTATCAATCAACAAAAAACAGAAAGTATTATATGCAATATGATGCGGCGAGTAACCCGGAAGGGTATCAGTCGTCTGGGGAGGCTTCCAAACGGGAATTAGAACTGATCAATGAAGTGGTAGGAGCTGTGAAAGCGCAGATTGAGGCGAGCGGCATCACGAGTGAAGAAATAGATGCAAATCATGACGGATGCATTGACGCAATCTCTTTTTTTGTTGAAGCAAAGGCCGCCGGAACGGATGAAGTCGGGTGGGGGCAATTGCTATGGTCCCATAAAGTAAGTATAGTGGGCGGTCCGTCTATTTTAGGCAAAACAGTCAGAACATATAATTTGATCAATACCTATGACAGCAGTAGTAAGGCGACAGGAGGTGTCTTTTCTGAAAACAGACCGACCTATGCTACGATTATACATGAATACATGCATACAGCAGGATTTCCGGATCTGTATAGATATTCCTATAATGGGACGCCGGTTGGCTTTTATGATCTGATGGCTGATACGAACAGCTGTAATCCGCAGGGTCTGCTGACTGCTTTGACAGCAGAATATCTTAATACGGGCTGGCACAATAAGCTTCCGGAGTATAACGCGTCGGCATCGAATATTACGCTAAAAAAGCCGGAGTATATGGATCCGTCAGAGAACCGGGCGGTAAAGGTCGTGTCGCCGGTGAATCCGGAAGAGTATTTTATAATTGAATATTATAATCGGCATTCAAGCTTACCCACAAGCGACAGCAGCGGTATCATCGTATACAGAGTGAATGACACCTATAAGTGGGATGGAAATAAGCTTGGTGGAACAGCCTATGATGATGATTATATATTTATTTTCCGGCCGAATGAAACTGCATTGTCGGCGGGCGGAGGGAATCTAGAGAAGGCTACGCTGAATTCTACAAGAAAAAAATGGGGTAAATCATTTGCGGAAGCTTCGTCTGGCTTTGACAATAATACGGTTTATTATTCGGATGGCAGTAATTCCGGAATCGTGATCGATGTTGTGAACAGTGGAAAGGACTATGTTACATTTAATCTTACGGTTCCCAGTGTAAATGGAAGCGGAACAAAGAATGATCCATATTTGATTTCTACACCGGAAGAATTCATGTCAGTCATTAACGGGCATGTGGGAAATTATTTTAAATTAACAGCAGATTTAGATTTTTCCAGTGTGCAGTATACTGGAGTGGTGCTTGACGGACATGTGGATGGTAATAATAAAACCCTAAGTAATATACAAGTATCCGATTCAGGAGTGTTTGACGCAATTGGAAACCGCAGCCGGTCCTCGGTCAAGAATTTGAACATAAAAGACATCCGTGTATCCAGCAGCGGGAATGTACAAAATCATATGGGAGCGTTTGCTTCTGAGCTTGTCAATGGGGAAATTACAAATGTCGTGGTTCTTTCGGGAACAGTTTCAAATATCAAAGGGAGCAGCGGATCCATTTTAGGGACTGGAGGCTTTGCCGGTACTGTGCATGGGCGGAGTTCGATTCGTAATTGTGGTACAAGCGCCGACGTTCTGAGCGGATATTATGTCGGAGGGTTTATTGGCTTGCTGCAGGGTACGCCGGTAGTAAGTGCATGCTACAGCAATGGCAGTATTACGGCGGGAGCAGGAACGACAGGAGGGTTTGTCGGATATGAATACGATGTCAGCGCATACAACTTCTCGGACTGTTATTATGATATGAAGAAAGCGGCTTTACAGCAATCCTTTCCCGGCAAAAATAGAAACGGAATTACGGGATGCAGGTTAGAAAATATAGAGCTTACTCCGGAGATCTCTTCTTCCCGTATTCAGGTAACAACAAGTCCTGATAAAAACATAAGCTGGAAAGATCTTTCTATAGAAGACGGCAATATTGTATATTATGATGCTAAATCAGGAAAAATATTGGCGAATACTGCCGGGCAGACAAGGTTTCAGGTCGGAATTCCGGTCGGTTCAAATACGATGCCTTTGGCGGCGACCTGTATAAACAGTCATGCTGGAAAAGCATACACAGTCTCTATTGAAGGAGTTACCTGGCTTATCCGTTCTGATAGAATTGATGTAGGGGCTGCCTATGACAGTAATGATGAACTTACACAGTTTCGCTGGCAGTCGTATAATCTGAGCACTGGAAAATGGGAAACGATTTCCGATTGGGGAAAGGGGAACTGGGCAAGCTGGTATCCAGAGAAAGGAAATTACTGGCTGCATGTGGAGGCAAGGACTCAGGATGGCAATGTGGACAGCGAAACCATATGCTTTGCAGTAGATCGTAACTATGTGAAAGGTTATACGGTTGATATTAGAGGCTTAACCTGGATTTTCCGTTCCGATAAAATCGATGTAGGAGCTGCCTATGACAGTAATGATCCGCAGGTGAAATTTCAATGGAAATCCTATAATTTAGATACAGGAAAGTGGGAAGTGATCGCAGACTGGAGTAAAGGAAACTGGGCGAGCTGGTATCCGAAAAGGGGGAATTACTGGCTGCATGTAGAAGCGGTTACACAGGACGGCAGGACAGATAGTGAAACGATATGCTTTGCAGTGGATAGAGATTATTCTAATAGTCCGTATATCAATATAAGAGGATTGACATGGATATTTCAGTCCGACAGGATTGATGTGGGAGCGGCTTATGACAGTAACGATCCGCAGGCAGAATTTCAGTGGAAATCTTACAATCTGGATACCGGAAAGTGGGAATTAATATCCGGCTGGTATAAAGGAAATTGGACGAGCTGGAGACCTAAGGCGGGGAATTATTGGCTGTATGTCGAAGCCAGAACCAGCGATGGCAGCCTTGATAGTGAAGTGATATGCTTCGCGGTGGACAGAGATTATTACTGACCCTATGTATGGTTCGATTTAAAGATACAGAGATTTCAAAAGAGTTTTAAGGAGAAAATAAATGAAGCAGCCGCTTGTCAGTATTGTAATGGTTAATCGTAATAAGGAAAAGTACCTTGATGAAGCAATAAAGAGTGTTCTGGAGCAGACATATAAAAATTGGGAGTTGATTTTGGTGGATGATTGTTCTACGGATACATCCGTCAATATTATAAAAAAGTATGAGGATGTCCGTATTAAGCCGGTTTTTTTGGAAAAGAATGTTCATATCTGCAAGGCAACAAATATGGGGCTGGATCTTGCAAAAGGCAGATATATCGCACGGCTGGACAGTGATGATTTCTGGAGAAAGGATAAGCTTGAAAAACAAGTGAACCTGTTTGAAAATCATGCAGAAGTCAAGGTATGCTTTACAAAGCTTGATCTGGTTAATAAAGAAAGCGAAATTATAAATGATTCTATGAAAGAATTGTATGATTTGTATAATAGCAGGCAAAAAAGCCGTATTGACTGGATTCGTTTCTTTTTCTTTGTTGGAAACTCTCTGATCCAATCTTCGATGATGTACCGCAAGGAACTATTGGATGAAGTTGGTGGTTTTAAGCTGGCCTATATGCAGTGCCATGATTTTGAGTTTTTTGTACGGTTGATCATGAAATGTGAATTTACCTTTATTGAAGAACCATTACTTGCTTATAGGAGAACCCAAACACAAAATAGTATGGTTCATCCAGAAAATGACAGCCGTTTTTTTAATGAGTATATGAACATCAGGAGACATTTTTTTGATGATATGCCGGATGCATTGTTTGGTGAAGCATTTAGAGACTATTTTTTGAATGCAGACGCGGTATCTCATGAAGAGTTTTTATGTGAGCAGGCTTTTCTGCTTAGGAAATGTGTTGGATGGACAGAAAAGAATCCAATACTTGGGATGATGAGATTGGCAGATTTGTTTGAAAATAAAGAAATAGAAAAAATATTGTCAGAGAAATATTCATATACGCCGAAGGACTTTTACGCGCAGAATTCTGTATTTCAATATTATGAGGAGGAAAAGATTCAGAAACTGGAGAAGGAGCTGCAGGAAGCGAAAATGATTATCAGTAATCAGGAGAAGCATATACGCGTACTTTTAGATGTAAAGGACAATCAACAGAAATACATTGAAAATATGCAGAATTCAGCTAGCTGGAAGATGACAAAACCATTAAGAACTGTAAAGGAAAAAATAGAAAAAAAGGGGTAGAAGGAAACATATAATTTCTATTATATCATTAACGCTGTGCCTGTAATCGTACTACGATAGCAGCATGGCGTTATTTTTCGTCTTCTTTCAATAGCCATTCAATATTTGTTTGTAATACTTTTGCAAAAATTTTTAATTCATAGTCGGTTACAAAGCGGGTTCCAATTTCAATTCTGCTGATGCTGTCTCTTTCGAGTGTTATCCCCTCAATCTGTACTCTTGCGGCTAAATCGGATTGTGAAATCCTTTGCTTTAATCGGGCTTCTCTAATCCGGTTGCCGCACAGATTTTTCTTTCCTTTGTATGAATATATTTTCATCTTCGTTTCCTCTTTATGTGTTAATAATCAGAAATATTCTTGACTTTAACACATAAAGCTAATAGAATTGTGTTAAAGGTCAGCAGAGAGGATATTAGGGGTTTGGACAGGTTATGGAAAAGTACGATAAAATAATTATAGGTGCGGGACTTTATGGATTATATTCGGCACTTTTTTGTTGTTTAAGGGGAGAAAAGGTCTTGGTATTGGAATGCGAATCCATGCCATTTAAAAGAGCAACCTATATTAATCAGGCAAGGATACATCAAGGATATCATTATCCCAGATCAATCTCTACTGCAATGAAATCAGCAGGATATTTTGAGCGTTTTAACAAAGATTATGCATTTTGCGTCAATAAAGAATTTCATCAGATTTATGCCACATCAAAACAATATTCTTGGTCGGACGGCAGGCAGTTTAAGTTATTCTGCAAAGCAGCAGGTATTCCTTGTGAAGAGCTCCATCCAGACCGCTTTTTTAAAAAGGGCATGTGTGACGGGGCGTTTCTCACCAGAGAATATACGTATGATGCATTGATCTTGAGAGATTATTTTCTTGAGAAATTATCAGAATTTCATACTGGCTTGAAAATTTTATGTGGCATAACTATCCAGAGTATTCATAAGCTGCAGGATGTATATGCAGTCTTTACAGCAGATGGGAAAGAATACAGAACGGATTTTCTGCTGAATGCTGCATATGCTGGAACGAATCAGATTTTAGATAAGGCTGGATATGAGAAATTTGAAATAAAATATGAGCTGTGTGAAATAATTTTATGTACTGTAAATGAAAAACTAAAAGAAAGAGGCTTTACGATTATGGACGGCCCCTTTTTCTCTATTATGCCTTTTGGAAAGACCGGAATGCATTCTTTGACTTCAGTTACTTTCACTCCTCATACAACAAGCTATGACAGTATGCCGAAATTCTCGTGTCAGAATAAGAGCGGGGGTTATTGTTCGGAATACCATCTGGGGAACTGTAATGAATGTCCGGTAAAACCAGCGACAGCTTTCCCATATATGAATAATCTGGCCAGGAAGTATATGCGTGAAGAGTATATATTTGAATATAAGAAATCACTATTTTCAATGAAGCCAATTTTAATGCAGTCTGAAATTGATGATTCCAGACCCACAGTAATTAAGGTATATTCAAAAAATCCGACTTTTATTGGAGTGCTTTCGGGAAAAATTAATACAGTATATGATTTGGATGAGGTACTTAGCGATGGATAATAAAGAGAAAACATTTATTTCAGCTGTTATTTATGTTCATAACGCGGAAAAATATATTGAAAGTTATTTAAAAACAATTATTGAAGTGATGGAATCAAATTTTGAACATTCAGAGATTATCTGCGTAAATGATTCTTCCGAAGATGACAGTTTGATAAAAATAAAAGAAGTAAGTGAGTCTGCAGCAGTGACTAGTATATCTGTGATAAACATGAGTTATTTTCACGGGCTGGAAATTGCGATGAATGCCGGAGTAGATATGGCGATTGGAGATTTTGTTTTTGAATTTGATAATACCAATCTGGATTTTGATGCAGAAGATATCATGAGGGTGTACTACCATTGTCTAGAAGGATTTGATGTTGTCAGCGCGTCGCCGTCAGGAAAAGAAAAGATATCATCCCGGTTGTTTTATAGAGTGTTTGATGAATTTAGTGTTCTTCCTAATAGGATGAATACGGAAAGCTTCCGAATACTTAGCAGAAGAGTTATCAATCGAATCAGTTCGATGAATAAAACAATTCCATATCGAAAGCCTATTTATGCAAGTTGCGGCTTGAAAGTAGACAACTTAAAATATTGTGAAAATGGAGAGGGATATTTAAATGATAAAAAGGAAAAACAGTATAAAGTTGGATTGGCAGTTGATTCATTGATTTTATTTACCGAGTTTGGGTTTAAATTTTCCTTGATAATGACCATAATTATGATGATAGTATCTGTTTTTATGGTGTTTTATTCTTTGGCAATTTATTTTACGATGCATCCTGTTGCGGGATGGACTACAACAATACTTTTTTTATCATTGGCTTTCTTTGGATTATTCGGTATTTTGACCATAGTAATTAAATATTTGCAGCTGCTAATTGATTTGGTGTTTAAGAGAAAACAGTATAGTTTTGAATGTGTTGAGAAAATAACAAAACAATAATGAGGGAGGAACATGAATTGATAAATGAGCTGGTAGGATATACGGGATTTGTTGGGAGTAATATTTATGAAGCAGGATCTTTCGATTCCGTATTTAATTCTAGAAATATCGAAGAAGCATATGGGACTAATCCTGATTTACTTATATATGCAGGGGTCAGGGCGGAAAAGTATTTAGCAAATCATGCTCCGGAAAAAGACATGAAAGTAATTGAAGAAGCAGAAAAAAATATTGTACAAATTAATCCTAAAAAATTAGTTCTTATTTCAACAATAGATGTTTTCAAAAATCCTTACAATGTAGATGAAAACTCGAAGATCAGTATGGACAGCCTCCATCCATATGGTTATAATCGTTATAAACTAGAACTCTGGGTACGGGAGATGTATCCAAGTGCATTGATTATACGTCTTCCAGGGCTTTTTGGTAAAAATATAAAGAAAAATTTTATTTTTGATTATATTACTTTGATTCCATCTATGCTGAAAGAAGAAAAGATGGAAGGCTTTTCGCGCATTGATTCTGAGATAAAGGACTATTATGTTTTACAAGATAATGGATTTTATAAAGTAAAAGAGTTGTCGAAAGATCAGAGCTGTATATTAAAAGAAAAGTTCAAAAAGCTGGGATTTAGTGCACTGAATTTTACAGACAGCAGAAGTATGTATCAATTTTATGATCTCGGAAGATTGTGGAACGATATTAACATAGCACTTGAACATGGACTGAAGCTATGGCATCCGGCGACAGAACCAGTTTCAGCCGGAGAGTTATATGAATATTTGGCTGGGAAAGAGTTTATAAATGAGCTTGCGGGAGTACCGGTGAATTATGATTATAAGACGATATATGCTGGGTTATTTGGAGGAGATGGGCCCTATATAGAGACAAAAGAGCAGATGCTTGATAAAATTTATAGATTTGTGAAAAACAGTATATCAAATCAATAGATAGTAATTATTTGAAAATGGAGAGCATGATAGGTAATGAAATGGAATGGGATCAGAGAGAATAGATTTTATATGTTAAGTGCCGCGGCTATATCGTGTATGATTATTTGTTTTACAATCGGCACAATCGGTTCTTCATGGAACTGGGGAGGGGCTGCTTCTATTTTCATGCTAGAGTTACTTGTAATTTTTGTATGTATAAAAAAGGCATTTGAGATTACACATTGGTCAGATGCAGTATATCTGGCTCTCTTTGTTATTGTAGGGGTGCTTTATTATTGGGCAGTGAAACGGCCGTATGTTGCATTTGACACCTGGCAGGTGTTTGATATGTCGAGGTTTATTTTTAAAGACTTTGGATATATGGTGAACATTCGTCAGCATATAATCAATACGAATTATGAAATGGCATTTCCGCCGCTGTTCCCTTTTTTAATGGCCAGTATAAATGTAGGAATAGATATGAGCGTATTGGCCGGCGTTTTCTTGAATTTTAATTTTGCACTATTATTAATATGCGAAATTAAAAAATTCGGACAACGTATACATTATAGGGGAGAAATGGCAATTGCCGCGTTGCTTTTTGTATGTACTTATTGGTTTCGGATTGTTTTTATGGGCGGTCTTACGCAGCTATTGGGATATCTGCTATTTATTTCTATAGCAAATATTCTTGTAAAGGAGAGTTATACACGGAAAGATAGTTTTTTATGCATATTTATTTCAGGCCTGGGATTGATGAACAGATTTGATTTTCTAGCAGCGGCAGGACTACTTGTTTTATTGATTCCACTAAAGGAACTTCCGGTTTTAGATAATAGAGTAGTCTTTTATGTAAAAAGAGTATTTTTAAATACTATAATTATGATTGTAGTATGCCTGCCTTGGATTATTTATTCAATAGCCCGTTTTCATTCAATCTTTATTACTGATAATGGACGAAGATTGTTCAATATTGAGGATACTAGGCCGTCTACTTATTTTCCGGCAGACAGTCCTGCCTTAACGATTTTTGATGATTTTGGCGGGTGGCTTGACGCGTTTGTGCATAGGTGCTGGAGTGCTCTGCATTCACTGCTTCATATGATAAAATATTATTATATTCCAAGAAATACCTTTATTATTTTGGTGATTTTATTAATTATATATTTGATTTATCTTATATGCAGGCGTAGAGAAAAAATAATCAATTTTTGTAAATGGAAAAAGATTCAAAAATATATCGATATTATTATTATCGGAACTGTTGCAGCTGGTCAGGAAGGCATGTATATTCTTACCGGTTATCCGGATGAACGATATCATTTATTGTTTTTGTTTGTTTTAAACGTAATAATTTTCATTACTGTGGTTCGGATTTTAAAAGGATTGAGAGAAGTACTAAAAAGTGATTTATATACAGGGATGAGAAGACGATTACTGTATGTTTTTGGAACGGCTTTTTTGTTATGTTTCGTATATGATGGGATTATGCTGGCGGTGAGTGCTTATCCGTATGCTTTCTGTACTTATTTAAGTGGAGAACCTACAGTAGATACAGTTAGCTTATTAACTGGAAATGAAGAGAAGATTGACAAATATTTGAAGGATGTGGAAAGTTCATGCCTTGTGGTATACAGGTTAGAATCTACAATCGATGTACCCAAAACGATGTCTTTGGTACATACTTCAACGATGCTTTCACCCAGTAACTTAAGCACAGAAAATGTAAGAGCATATGTAGAGGATTTTGATGTGGATTATTTATATTCATCGGATGAAGGGTTTGTAGATATTTTTAAAGATGTGCTGGAGATAAGGGAGACAGAGGTTGATAATTTATATGTGATCAGTCAGTAATCAGAATTGATTGTTACAAAGATGGAATTTGTGGAAGGAGAGATAAATGAAGCTGTCAATTTCAAATATTGGCTGGGGCAGCCAGCAGGATAAAGCTGTTTATCAGTTGATGAAAAAGTATGGATATTCTGGTTTGGAAATTGCGCCGACCAGAATATTTCCCGAGCTGCCATATACAAAATTGACTGAAGCAGAAAGCTGGAAAAAAGGGCTAAAAAGTGAATACGGATTTTCGGTTTCATCAATGCAGTCTATCTGGTTTGGACGTCAGGAAAAACTGTTTAGTACAGAAAATGAACGAAAGATACTCATAGAATATACGAAACAGGCAATAGATTTTGCGGCTGTGATAGGTTGTGAGAATCTTGTTTTTGGATGTCCGAGGAACCGATTTTTATTTGAGAACGCAGATAAATCCATAGCAATATCATTTTTTAGAGAGTTGGGGGATTATGCTGAAAAAAAAGGAACAGCTATAGGGATGGAAGCTAATCCGGTTATATATAATACCAATTATATTAATCATACAAGAGATGCATTAGAACTTATAAAGGAGGTTGATTCTAAAGGCTTTTTATTAAATCTGGATATTGGAACGATGATCCAGAATGAAGAAATGTGTTCCGTATTAGACGGCAGTGTGCACCTGATCAATCATGTGCATATCAGCGAGCCGGGGCTGAAACCAATAAAAAGAAGGGATATTCATATTGAGTTAAAGAAGATGCTGTTAGACCAAGGATATACAAAATATATTTCTATTGAAATGGGAAAAATAGAAGATTTGTCTATCATTGATGAAAAAATGCAGTATGTAAAAGGAGTATTTGAATGATTTATAAAAAGCAGACAGGTGTTCCGGAGTTTGAGTGTATTGAATATATGGAAAAATCGAAAGATTATGCGGTTCTGATTCCTATAATTAATGAAGGAGAAAGAATTATTATAGAATTAAAAAGGGCATATAAATATAAGATTGCTGATTATGCAGATATTGTAATCTGCGATGGGGGATCTACGGATGGCTGTACGGAGGAAACCAGGCTGCGCAGGCTTGGGGTGAATGCCCTGTTGGTAAAACATGGCGAAGGCAGACAGGGCGCACAGCTGCGCATGGGAATCTGGTGGGTACTACAGCGGGGGTATAAAGGTATTATTACTATTGACGGAAATAATAAGGACAGTATCGAGCATGTCCCTCGTTTTATTGAAAAACTTGAACAGGGGTATGATTTTATACAGGGTTCGAGATTTATAAAAGGGGGAAGAGCAGTTAATACTCCGTTTATTCGCAGGATATCTGTAAAATATATACATGCACCTATCATCTCTTTAACTGCACATAAAAAATTTACTGATACGACAAATGCATATCGTGCATACTCTGTAAAATACCTTAAAGATGATAGAGTACAGCCTCTTAGGGACATTTTTGTGACTTATGAGCTGTTAGCATATTTGTCTGTAAGGGCGACACAGATTGGAATGAAAACATGCGAAATTCCAGTGATAAGAGCATACCCGAAGGCTGGGGCGGTTCCTACTAAGATTAGTTTTTTTAGAGGGAACGCGGAACTTATGAAAATATTATTAAAAAATCTTTTTGGAGCATATGCCCCGTAAAAATACTCAAAAAAGAAAAGACAAAAAGTAATTCTGCAACAGTTAAACGAGAATGAAAGCTTTTTGTCTTTTTATTATAGTTATATATATGCGGCCTGTCTGTTTACTGTTTGAATATATTGTAAGGAATAGAATCAGATAAAGCAATATCGACAAGAGTCTGCATATTTTCATCTGGCAGCAGGTCAAATAAGTATTTGCGGTTACAGGGCATAGAAGGTGAACTGTACGCGGATGGATTAGGTGTTATCGATTCCTGTAGCGGCATACCTTTATGTGTTATAAATGGGAATATCTTTTGGAATAAATCAACTCCTTTGTCATTTTGTAATAAAACAAGGGAAGTTCCCATATCATCGTACATTGTCTTATCCAGCATATCGATTCCCCAGAAGTCAGCTAATGTAATATCGCTTATGCGGGATACATTTCTAAATCTGCATTCATAACAAGAAGGGCGTAAAGTACTGTTGTGTAAAAATAATTTCATATATAAATCATCTTCATAATAATTTGTAAAGACTTCCTTTGAATTTGATGCAGAAAATGAAAAATTGTACCATCCAGTTATTTTATCACGAAAGTTTATCTGTTCGGCAGGAGAGTCAAATTTTAAATTGACTGTCTTCATATAGTATTGTAAAAATAATGGAGACGGAACCCCGTGGCATATAAAATCCTGCGTATACAAGGAGGGATAATCTTTGTTTAAATATTTTTTAAGTCCGTAAATCTGACATGGAGTTCCGGTAAACAGAACAGGAACATCCTTTTTCAGCAGTGCTTCTGCATCGGCATAAGAAGTTTGGATTTTACTTTGTACATATTTAGAAGTCTGTAATTTACAGATATCATTTATTGTATGGATACTGTCGTGGACAACTTCATAATTGGAGGAGAACTGTGCTCCGAATACGTACCCGTTCTGTTTGATAACTGCTTCTGCCAAATGATAGAATATACCGCCGGAAGAAGAATTTGTTCGGACTGTATCATCCCTGCTGTACGCGGCATAGGCCTTAGGCATAGTATCTGCAGGAGGAAAATAGCTGGTAATGGGGCATACATCTGCGCATTTGCCACAGGAGATGCATATGTCTGCATTGATTTTGGGATATAAAAACCCTTCTTCATCGGATTCCATCTGTATAGCCTGAACAGGGCAGATATTGTGGCAGGCATGACATCCACAGCAGCTTTTTTTATCGGTGATATTCAATACCGAGGGCTGGTGCAGGGATTTGCTTTTTAGTGAATTTACCAGATCGGTTGAAACCTTTATGGTTTCTAGATATTTCGGGAGTACTGTATTTAAAATGTCCTTGATCTTGTACTCGTTCTCATAAATCCAAATGAATTTGTTTAGCAAATCATCCTCCTGAGAGATTTCAGAGGATGCCAGCACATAATTATCGTATGATCCGAATAGATCCTGGGCAATACCGCGGGATTTTACGGAATAGCCGACTACAAGCGTTGGTATAGAATTGGAGTAGGCCGCTATTGAGGCATGAGTGCGTGCGCAGATAAGGAACCGCAGCTGGGAAATAAAGCCCTTTAGTTCCATACAGTTACAGTCGTCTATCATGCAGATCCGCCGGGAATGCCGGAATACATTGGCAAGATATGCGGCCGGAGCACGATCATCGTTATCGTCCCAAACAACATGGGGAATCAAAGCAATATTCATTTTGGTGTTTTTTAATAACCAATTTATCAAATGAATATAATTTTTTAGTATGATTCCGTCTTCGCTTTCACGTGAAATTACCAGGGGGCTGCAGTTTATGCCGATTGTATTATGAGGAAGGAACCTTTTTGGGAGTTTGACTGGCGCAGAGGGCAGTAAAAATGCAGGATCTGCACTGAACTCTACATTATCAATACCGGCTTCTTTTAGTGCATGATAAGAAATAGATTCTCTGGAAGTAATTGCGTTATAGGACTTTAGATCACTGATTATATCCTTATTCTGCAGCAGTGAAGGTTCAATCGAGCAGCCCCACAGCATAGTCGGGATATGCCTGTTCTGAAAGAATTGATTGATATATGCAAGCTTTGGGGGCTGGGAAGGATAACAATACTCGTCGCCTCCCGTACAGACTGCAACGTCACAATCACTGTGAATCACGTTATAAAATTCTAAATCGTGCCAGGAACGGGAATTATTTTCGCATGAAAGCTTAGTGCAGTGAAATAAGTCCGGATTTTTGAATAAATCAATATGCATGGTATCAATAGAATACAGCTGTTCCAGTCCATATGCGTAATCCTCAGAAGGGTTTTTGGAAAACAGGCTGAGTTTATGTCCGCTTAATTCGCGCGCCAAACTTCTTGCAAGTGCTTCGCATCCGTGATTTTTGCTTCCGGAATAGGGGTATACAGATATTTTCATAATAGAATTCTTCCTTTGCTTTATAATGATTTAATGATATAAGCTAAAGAATCATTTGTCAAGCATGCGGAAATGTGCGGCTCATTTATAAAGACGTGGATGACTTTAAAAATATGAAAAAAGCAGAATGGAAGAATAAAACATTGTAGAAATATTAAGAATATGTTACAATTACTCAGAAAAGGGACTAAATAGATATTTTTAGGAGGTATTTATGAAAGGAATTATATTAGCAGGTGGTTCCGGTACTCGTCTTTATCCATTAACACGGGTTACATCAAAGCAGCTGCTTCCGATTTATGATAAACCGATGATTTACTACCCGATGTCTGTACTTATGAATGCGGGAATCCGCGATATTCTGATTATATCAACACCGCAGGATACGCCGAGATTTCAGGAGCTTCTGGGTGATGGACATCATTTTGGCGTAAATTTGTCATATGAGGTTCAGCCAAGCCCGGACGGACTTGCACAGGCATTTATTATAGGAGAAAAATTTATAGGCAGTGATACTGCCGCGATGGTATTAGGAGATAACATATTTGCGGGACACGGCTTGAATAAGAGATTGAAGGCGGCAGTGGAAAATGCAGAGTCAGGCAGGGGAGCAACGATATTCGGATATTATGTGGATGATCCGGAGCGGTTTGGTATTGTGGAGTTTGATCATGAGGGGAAAGCGGTGTCTATAGAAGAGAAGCCGCAGAAACCAAAAAGTAATTACTGTGTTACAGGCCTGTATTTTTATGATAATCAGGTTGTTGAGTATGCAAAGAACCTGAAGCCGAGTGCACGCGGAGAATTAGAGATTACAGATTTGAACCGTGTATATCTGGAGAGCGGTAAATTGAATGTGGAGCTGCTCGGGCAGGGATTCACATGGCTGGATACCGGTACACATGAAAGTCTTGTTGATGCAACTAATTTTGTAAAAACGGTCGAGACACATCAGCACCGGAAAATAGCTTGTTTGGAAGAGATTGCATATTTGAACGGCTGGATAAGCAGGGAAGATGTTCTGAGAGTATATGAGGTTCATAAAAAGAATCAGTATGGACAGTATTTAAAAGCAGTTTTAGATGGGAAATATCAGGAAAATCTATACTAGAAGTACCTGACAGATAAGATGGAAGGAGATGGAATAATGGGAAAGATTCAGGTTGAAACATGTGAAATAGAAGGCCTTAAGGTAATCACGCCTGCAGTGTTCGGTGATGAGAGAGGGTATTTTATGGAGACCTATAATTATAATGATTATAAGGCTGCAGGCATTGATATGGAATTTGTACAGGATAATCAGTCCAGTTCAAGAAAAGGAGTATTAAGAGGCCTTCACTTTCAGATCAACTATCCTCAGGATAAGCTGGTACGGGTCGTCAGCGGGGAAGTGTTTGATGTGGCAGTGGATTTGAGAAAAGGGTCTGAGACGTATGGCAGATGGCATGGGGTAGTTTTGTCTGCTGAGAATAAAAAGCAGTTTTTTATCCCCAAGAATTTTGCGCATGGCTTTGTTGTGCTTTCAGATTCTGCTGAGTTTGCATATAAGTGCACAGATTTCTATCATCCGAATGACGAGGGTGGTCTTGCATGGAACGATCCGGATATTGGGATAGAGTGGCCGGTTCCGGAAGGAATGGAGCTCATCATATCTGAGAAAGACCAGAACTGGAAGGGGATCAAATCCTTATAAATTGGCAGAATTGGAGGAAAGACGGCGTGTCTACTTATATACGTAATTTCTTAGACTATAAAGAGCTGCTGAAAGAGTTAGTAAACAGAGATGTAAAAACAAAATACAGAAGATCAGTTTTGGGAATGCTGTGGTCTGTGCTGAATCCTTTGGGCATGATGGTTATCATGTCTATTGTGTTTTCCCATGTTTTCCGTGGCAATATTCAGAATTTCCCAGTATATCTTATGTGCGGACAGGTTATATTTAACTTTTATAATGAAGCAAGTACAGTGGCTATGGGATCCATTTTGGGAAATTCAGCCCTGATTAAAAAAGTATATGTTCCAAAGTATTTATTCCCCATGTCCAAGATCTGCTCGTGTTTTGTGAATTTAATGACGTCCTTCGCGGCGCTGCTCATTGTAATTATTGCAACGGGAACACAGCTTAAGTGGACAGTTATTTTGCTTTTTATGCCCGTTTTTTATATTTTTGTTTTTTCATTAGGGATGGGACTGCTTTTGTCTGCGCTTGTAGTGACATTCAGGGATCTGCAGCATTTATATGGAGTGCTGATCACAGCCCTGATGTATCTGACGCCGATTTTTTATCCGATAGAAATACTTCCAGACTGGGTTGCAGGAATAGTTGGACTTAATCCACTGGCGAATATTATTGAAATGCTTCGCGAAGTCATCATGTATGGAACGGTTCCGGATGGAATACTGCATTTGAAATGTATTCTTTCCTGTACGATTGCGATGACTTTAGGACTCTGGACGTTCTATAAGCAGCAGGATACATTTATATTAAAAGTATAGGAGGAAGGATTGTGAGCGATTCGATCATTGAAGTGAGTGACGTTTCTGTCATGTTTCGTTTGTACAGAGAACGAGTGGACAGCCTGAAGGAGTTTATGATTAAGAAGATGAAACGTCAGATAGCTTATGATGAATTCTGGGCATTGCAGAATATTAACTTCCAAGTTGGAAAAGGAGAGGCTGTCGGATTAGTCGGAAAGAACGGCTCGGGGAAAAGTACATTACTGAAAACGGTGGCTGGCGTTCTCAAACCGACCAAAGGTGCTGTTCATGTAAAAGGAAGTGTGGCGCCGATGATTGAGCTTGGCGCAGGTTTTGATATGGATCTGACGGCTACAGAGAATGTTTTCTTAAATGGAGCAATTCTGGGTTATCCAAAGGAGATGCTGGAGGAGAATATGCAGAATATTGTAGATTTCTCTGAGCTGAAGGATTTTATGGATGTGCCGATTAAGAATTTTTCTTCTGGAATGTTTGCGAGGCTGGGGTTTGCCGTAGCAACCATATATACGCCGGATATCCTTATTGTCGATGAAATATTATCGGTTGGAGACTGGCAGTTTCAGGCGAAATGCCACAGAAGAATTCATGAGATGCTGGAACGCGGAACAACACTGCTGTTCGTTTCGCATAGTATAGAAGAGGTAAAGAAAGTCTGCAGCCGGGCGATCCTTCTGAATCATGGGCAGATGCTTATGGATGCAGATGTAGATAAAGTGTGGGAGAGGTATAATAAAATATAGGAGTAGGTAATAATAAGGAGGATGAAAGAAAACATGAGGAGAGCAAAAAGATTAATTGGTTTGGTGCTTATCGCTGTTATGCTCGCATCACCTTTACAGATAGCGGCCGCTGATATGGGTGACGGGACTGCAGAAACCGGGCAGGAGGGACTGCCTCAGAACACAGCGCCCGAAACACCGGAGGAGCAGCCTCAGGAAGCAGTGAATGAAGCGCCGGAAAATACTTCTCCGGAAGGTACTGAGATGCAGGAGGAGAAGGGACAGCAGGAATCTTCCGGTATACAGCCGGATGCTCAGCAGGACGTACCGGAAAGTGTTTCAAAAGAGAAGGTGATTGACTATACATATATTGAGCAGGGACAGATTGTCTTTGGAGAGGCTGAGAATGTAGTTGTAAGCTTTCTTGATAAAAATGTCAGTGTTGAGCAGGCTGATATCATTTATCAAAACGAATCGGGAGAGGAATTTACTGCTTCCATGAGCCGGTTTAACAATGGGGCGGCTCTTTTTGAGCTTCCGGCAGATCTGCCGATAGGAAATTATACCATAACACAAGTAAGGTATGTGGAGAATGGCATTGAAATAGTCATTGATTTAAATAGTGAAGGAATAGAAGCGCTTTTTTCCGTAATAAATAAAGAGACAGAAAGCACTGCAGATGTAGAAACAACAGTAACGGTTATTGATGATAACGGGAATGCGAGAGAAGTATCATCCTTGGAAGAGGGACTGGATATCGTAGCGGATGAGCCGGATATGAGCAGGTCCTATGCTCCAGGAAAGGCAAGAACATCTGCCGCCGGAAATACGGTTGTGGTTCTTGATCCGGGACATGATAATCAGCACAATGGAGCATATAGCGCAGCGAATAATATAAGAGAGGAAGTATACACTCTGCAGATTGCCAAGGCGTGCAGGGCCGAACTTCAGCAGTATAACGGAGTCGAGGTCTACATGACGGTAGAGGAGAACGGAGATTCCAGATGGCCGAACGTGGATTATGGCCAATGCATGATAAACAGAGTCTCATATGCTAAGAGTAAGAATGCGGATCTGTTTGTCAGCTTTCATCTGAATTCGGCAGGTGCAACAGCGGCAAGAGGAGTCGAGGTATATATTTCAAATTACAGTAAATATAATACAGAAGCGAAACCTCTGGCGCAAAAGATCATTAATGAGCTGGCGCAGGTAGGATTATCTAACCGCGGAGTAAGGGTAGACGTTGATTACCGGCAGTCCATTGGAGATAAATATAGTGACGGAAACTGGGTGGATGATTTAAGCGTTATCCGAAACAGTACTCTTTCCGGGTTTCCATCTCTCTTGATCGAGCATGGTTTTATTTCCAATTCCAGTGATGCGGCTATCATCAAGGGGAAGACGGCTGAGATGGGGCGTCTTGATGCGAAAGCAATTGCCGAACATTTAAATCTTGCAAGAGGACCCTTTGGCGTTGCACCAGGAGGACAGGCGGTTGTAGGAAATAAGGTAGTTTTGACGGCTTATCCTCAATATATTCCAAGCGGGTATAACCAGTACCATTTTATTTATTATGATGGGAAAACATGGAGGGAATTTAATAGTTTTTCCAGCAGTACTTCATTTGAATGGATTCCAAAGGAAGCCAGCGAGTCTTATATTCTTGGAATGGAGGCAAAGAATAGCGCGGGCGATATAAAACAATATATTATATGGTCTAATTATAAAGTGGCCGAACCTGCGGTTAATATTGAGAGTCTTAGTTTGAAAGAAAGCCAGAATGGGATGAATATCCAGATAACGCCAAATGTGGTGACCGACAGTACAGCTTTGAAATATCGTTACCAGATTTATGATGTGGGCAGAAACGTCTGGACAACATTAATAGATAATACGACTGCATCATCAGCCATTTGGGCGCCGTCTCAGAGCGGAACCTATTGGATTCATGTTGTGGCAGTTACGCCGACGGGGAAAGAGCATCCTTATACAATGGGATATGTGGTTGAAGACGAGAGAGCCTACATTAGCAGCTTTACAAGTGATAAATCTTCCATTACTCTGGGCGGGACAGTAAATCTGAAGGCATCTTACAAGACCCTGTCAGATGGAAATGCTTTGCATCAGTTTCTTGCATATGACGGGCAGTATTGGTCTGATATTACTGGAAGCAGTAAGGACAGTGCGGCCTGGACGCCGCAAAAAAGCGGTAATTATCTTTTGTGCTATCAGATTACGGCAGGCAGTGGAAGGATTTATCAGTCATTTCTATCGGTTGAAGTTACTGGAAACGAAATGCGGCTGTATGGTTTGAATGCCAGTCAGATGAATAGTAAAGGGGAGATAAGCCTTTCCGTAAATATCAGCACAAATGATCCGGATGTAACATATACCTATCAGGCATATGATATGGAAAAGTGGGTAAATATTGCTTCTTCCGTCAAGGACAAGAGCGTAGTGTGGAAGCCATACAAATCAGGCGCGCATCTTCTTAATATTGAAGCAAAGAGCAGCGATGGGCAGACACAGAGCTATGCTATGGGATATGCAGTTCCGGAACTGGTTAAAATCAATTCCTTCTCAGCGGATAAGAATTCGCCACAGGGAATTGGAAATAAGATTACGTTAAATGCGTCGGCTTCTGTTGCGGCAGGCGTTGAAGCGACATATGAATATATGTATTATGATGGAAAGAGCTGGTATTCTATTGATAAGCAGGATTCACTGAAAAGTGCCGTATGGATGCCGAAGTCCGGCGGAAATTATCTGCTTTGTTTCCAGATTGCTACCAAATCCGGTGAAGTGTATCAGAGCTTTATGGGGTATGATATCACAGAGCCGTTTGTAACGATTCAGGGAATTAATGTGAGTTCTCCGAATGAGAAGGGCGAAATTGCGCTGAATGCCGTAATCAGCACCAATGATGATAATCTGAAATATACATATAAAGCATACGATATGCAGAAATGGTCAACAATAAGTGAAGACAGCACGAAGAAAAATACTGCATGGAAGCCTGGAAAAGCAGGGGTTTATTTATTAAATTTAGAGGTTGCGGGAAGTACCGGAAAGGTATACAGCTATGCTATGGGCTGTGAAGTGAAGGATGATTTGAGGATTACCGGATTGAAGCTGGGCACCGCTTCACCGCAGGCAATTGGAAGCGATATCAGCTTAAGCGGACAGGTGAGCACAATTTTTCCGGACGGACTGAAATATGAATATTTAGTATACGATGGGAAGAACTGGAGGACACTGTCTTCATCCGATTCTTTGTCCGAGGTTATCTGGACACCGTCTCAGAGCGGAAATTACTCCCTATGTTTTCAGGTGATCGATAAGACAGGAAGGGTGCTTCAATGGTTTGCAGGATATATAATTGAACCTTATAGAGTCAATATTAACGGCCTTACAGTAGGTAAGATCAACAGTAGCAGGCAGATTCAGTTAAGTGCAAATGTTTCCACAAATGATGCGAAAGCCCGCTATACATTTAAGGCATATGATATGAGTAAGTGGAAAACGATTGCAGAGAACAGCAGCAGCCCGTCGGCTGTCTGGACGCCGGAGAAGGAGGGAACCTATCTCCTGTATCTGGAAGTGACAGACAGAGAGGGAAAGGTTTACACGTACAGTATGGGCTGTGTTGTAGAAAATAACGTAAGGATAACAAGCTTTAGCTCAGATTTGAAATCACCGCAGAAATTCATCAAGGACATGAAGATTGCTTTATCAGCGGCATCTACGGCTTCCTATACAGATGGATTGACATACCGTTATATGGTTTATGATGGAAAATCCTGGAATTTGATAAAAGAAAGCAATAAATCCTCGGACACGGCTGTCTGGACTCCGGAAACAGGCGGCGATTATCTGCTGTGTTATCAGATTGAGACAGACTCCGGCAGACAGATTAATGAATTTATAGGATATGCGCTTACGGATGTTTACTATATCATGGGCGAAAGCTCTACGAATGTACTGCAGATGGCTGCGTATTTCAAGGCGAATAATCCAGCTTATGACAAATATACAAAGGTGGCGGGGTATGACGGCGTACTGTCCAGAGGAGGAGCGCCTACGATTGAGCAGTTCTGCCAGATGTATCTGGAAGAAGCAAGAGCAGAGGGAGTAAAGGCTGAGGTTGCATTCTGTCAGGCGATGCATGAAACAGGATATTTGAAATTTGGAGGAGATGTTAAGCCGGATCAGTATAATTTTGCCGGGCTAGGAGCAACCGGAAACGGAGTTGAGGGAAACCGTTTCAGCACCGTACGGGAGGGAATCCGTGCTCAGATACAGCATTTGAAATGCTATGCGTCTACAGAACCTTTGAATCAGCCGTGTGTGGATCAGCGGTGGTATGAATGGCTTCGTGGAACCGCGCCGACAGTGGAAGAATTAAGCCAGAAGTGGGCAGTCGGGTCAGAATATGGCGAGCATATATTAAATTCTATTAGCAGATTAAAGCAATATTAATAATATTACGGATTGGGAGAAAGGACAGTTATGTTTATAAATAGTGAGAATGCGAAGCGTTTGGCCATCTACTTCTTTTATGACAGAAGAGGAATTGCAGACAGGTATGTCCCATACTTTTTGGATGATCTGAAAAAGAATGTGTCAGAAATCTTTATTGTCTGCAATGGCCGGCTGCAGGAGGACAGCCGGAAGGTTCTGGAACGATATGGAACAGTTATGAGGCGTGAAAATAAAGGATTTGATGTTTGGGCATATAAGAGTGCGCTGGAATCATTTGGATGGGAGAAGCTTCAGTCTTATGATGAAGTAATTATGATGAATAATACCATCATGGGTCCGGTTTATCCATTTGCCGAAACGTTCAAAAAAATGGACGAAAAAGATGTGGATTTCTGGGGGCTTACGGAGTATTTTAAGATAAAAGGAGATCCTTTTGGATATTCACCATATGGTTATCTTCCGGATCATATACAATCTCACTGGATTGCGTGCAGAAGGAGTCTCGTACAGAGCAGGGAGTTTCAGGAATACTGGGATCATATGCCGATGATCGAGGATTATATGCAGGCTGTCGGGAAGCATGAATCTATTTTTACAAAAAAATTTGCTGATATGGGATTTAAATGGGCAGTTTCTGTAGAGTGTGAAGACTTGAGAAGCTATAGCGGATATCCGCTGATGATGTGTCCCAGAAGACTGCTGGAGGAACGCCGTTGTCCAATATTTAAAAAGCGGAGTTTTTTCCATATGGAAGATGATTTCTTGAAGAATACGACGGGAGAACAGACAACAGAGCTGTTTCATTTTCTTCGCGATGAAACAGATTATGACGTGGATTTTATATGGGAGACTATTTTAAGAAACTGCCATCAGTATGATATCGTAAAAAATTTGAATTTAACGTATATCCTTCCAAAGGATCAGTGCGTTAAAGAGAATCTGGCAGAGAATGTAAAAAAGAAGAAAATTGCATTGGTTATGCACTTATATTTTGAAGATCTGCTGGAGGAGTCATACAGATATGTATCTGCCATGCCCAAGGAGGCGGATATCTATCTGACAACGGATACAGAGAAGAAAAAGAAAGCAATCGAAAAGGTTTTCTCGAAGCTGCCCTGCAACAAGCTGGAAGTAAGGGTAATCCAAAACCGGGGAAGAGATGTGAGCAGTCTTCTGGTGGGCGTGAAGGATGTGATTATGGATTATGATATTGCATGCTTTGCACATGATAAAAAAACAGCGCAGATTTCGCCTGGAACCATAGGTGCATCCTTTGCATACAAATGTTTTGAAAATATACTGTCAAATAAAACATATGTGGCGAATATTATTGATACATTTGTAAAAAATCCAAGGCTTGGCATTTTATCTCCGCCAGAACCGAACCACAGTGCGTTTTTCACTACCATTGGTTTTGAGTGGGGGCCGAATTATGATGTAACGAGAAAGCTTGCAAAGGAATTGGGTCTTACGATACCAATGAATGTTTTTAAACCTCCGATTGCACCGCTGGGAACCATGTTCTGGTTCCGGCCGGAAGCTATGAAGCCTTTGTATGCAAAGAATTGGAAATATGAAGATTTTCCGCCGGAGCCGAACAAGATAGACGGTACGCTTCTGCATGCGGTCGAGAGGATTTATCCGTTTATTGTACAAGAAGCAGGGTATTATCCTTCTGTCTGTATGACAGAACAATTTGCGGCAATAGAATATAATAACCTTCGCTTTTATGTGAGAGGTTATAATCAGGTATTGGTGAATCATGGAATAGGACCATTCCATGATGAAATGATTGCAAAAACAAATCAGGTTTTTGCACTTCAGGGCTCTTTTAAGGCAACCTTTAAGTATAGAATCAAACAGACTTTAAAACGAATTTTGCCTAGTAAGATTTATGTTGTATTAAGAAAGCGCTGGAAAAAGCTGAGGGGGTTTGAGGATTCCTGCAGTGTGGAAGTAAAAGGCGAGGTTTGATTTATGGTAAAAAGACTTGATTATATTGACTTAATTAAAAAGATATCCCCTTATAATATAAAAAAGGGGATACTTTATTTCCAGCATTATGGAGCAAAAGGTTTTTGGATAAAATTAACAGAACGTTTCCAGAAGGAAGAAATTGATTATGCGCAATGGTATAAGTATCACTATCCGTCTGTTGATGTGTTAGAAAAGCAGCGGGAGCATAAGTTTGAACTTATGCCGAAAATCAGTATCTTGGTCCCCGTATATAATACACCGGAATTGTTTTTGAAACAGATGATACATTCTGTGCGGAGACAAACCTATTCAAATTGGGAACTTTGTATTGCGAATGCAAATCCGGATCATGCTGGTGTAAGACAGATACTGGATACTGTCCAGCGGAAAGATTCAAGAATTAAAGTTGTAAATGTGCCGGAAAATGAAGGGATTTCTCAAAATACAAATGCAGCATTAGAAATAGCATCTGGAGAATATATTGGATTATTAGACCATGATGATCTGCTTACGGCAAACGCGCTTTATGAAGTGGCTGACAGGCTTAACGCCTATCCGGAAGCTGAAGTGATCTATACAGATGAAGATAAGGTGTCAACAGATTTGAAAGAGCGTTTTAATCCGCATTTTAAGCCGGATTTTAACCTGGACTTGCTAAGGTCAAATAATTATATCTGCCATTTCTTTGTTGCAAAAAAGGAGCTTGTGGAGTCGGCCGGCGCATTCCGGAAAGAATTTAACGGAGCACAGGATTATGATCTGATTCTCCGTTGTGTGGAACAGGCAGAAAGAGTAGAACATATTCCTAAAGTTTTGTATCATTGGAGGATCCACAAAGAGTCGACGGCAGATAATCCGATTAGTAAAATGTATGCATACGACGCCGGAAAAAGGGCGATAGAACAGCATTTGAAACGCTGTCATGTGCAGGCAGAGGTGCTGCATACAAAAGATCTGGGGTTCTACCGGGTGAAGTACGAACTGAAAGGCCGGCCGCTTGTTTCTATTCTGATTCCGAATAAGGATCAGGCAGAAACATTGGAGCAGTGCCTGCGTTCTATATTTGATAAGACGGAGTATCCGAATTATGAAATAATAATTATTGAAAATAATAGTGAGGAAGAGAGAACCTTCCGTTATTATAACTCGATTGATGATCCCAGAGTAAGGGTTATAAAGTGGGAGGGGGAATTTAACTATTCTGCGATCAATAATTATGGAGTGCGGAAGGCAAAAGGTGAGTATATACTTTTCCTTAATAATGATATTGAGGTTATCCATGGCGGCTGGCTTGGGGAGATGCTCAGCCACTGCCAGAGAAAGGAAGTCGGGATTGTAGGCGCAAAGCTGTATTATCCGGATGATACCATTCAGCATGGCGGTATTATTGTCGGCATTGGAGGAATAGCAGGAAGCGTGTTTGTAGGTCTGCCGAAAGGATATTCCGGGTATATGCATAAGGCTTCCCTGCAATTGGATTTGAGTGCTGTAACGGCGGCCTGTATGATGATAAGGCGGGATGTGTTTGAAGAAGCTGGAGGATTTGAAGAAAAATTAAAGGTTGCATTTAATGATGTTGATTTATGTCTGAAGGTCAGAAAGGCGGAATATCTTATTGTGTATGATCCTTATGCCGAGTTATACCATTATGAATCGAAGACCAGAGGCGCGGAGGACACAAAAGAGAAAGTCAGGAGATTCCAGTCGGAAATAGAATTTATGAGATGTAAATGGATCGATATATTGAAAAATGGGGATCCAATGTATAATCCGAACCTGACGCTGAAGAAATGGGATTATTCGCTGAAGAATAATCAATGAGGACAAGGTATGTGTGAAGTAACAGTAGTAATACCAAATTATAATGGAAAAAAATATTTAGTGCCGTGTTTAAAGGCGCTCTATGAAGCGTCTTCTATTGATATGAATGTAATCGTGGTTGATAATGGCTCTGAGGATCAGAGTATTGCTGATGCCAGGAAATCCTATCCACAGCCGAGGTACATTCTTCTTGATAAGAATTACGGATTCTGCCGGGCTGTTAACGAGGGGATTAAGGCGTCAGAAACAGAATATGTGATTTTGCTGAATAATGATACTGAGGTGCAGGACGGATTCGTAGAGAATCTGCTCCGGCTGATCAAGAGAAGTCCAAAAATATTTTCCGTAGAAGCGAAGATGCTCCAGTATCATGATCATAATCTGATCGACAGTGCCGGAACCTTCTACAATGCACTGGGATGGGCATTTGCAAGGGGAAAAGATGGGTCGGCGCAGAGGTATAACAGACGGGGGAGGACTTTTGCGGCCTGTGGCGGTGCGGCAATTTACAGGAGAAAAGTATTTGAGGAAATTGGATATTTCGATGAGACGCATTTTGCATATCTGGAGGACGTTGATATTGGATACCGTGCAAGAATTTTCGGGTATCATAATCTCTATGAGCCAAAGGCGCAGGTAATCCATGTTGGAAGTGCTGTCAGCGGCTCCAGATACAATGAGTTCAAGACCAGATATTCTGCGCGGAATAATATATATCTAATTTATAAGAATATGCCGGTACCCCAGATTATTTTGAATCTGCCTGTTTTCATTGCCGGCTTTTTTATAAAAGCGTTATTTTTCTGGAAGAAAGGCCTTGGCAGAATCTATTTAAAAAGCTTAAAAGATGGATTTGCTATATGTGACAGCAGCAAAAAAACAGGATATGATAGAAAGCATTTCAGAAATTATATAGAGATACAGCTAGAACTGTGGATAAATCTGTTACGCCGGTTTTTATAAAAATTGCGGCCTGTTTTTCTCAGCTTTTTTAAGATGATGTTAAGACTCTTTATCTTGCCCTATGATTAAAAATATAGTATGATAATATAATGCAAATAAGACAAAAGACGGTGATTCTTTGATTAAAAATAATCAAAATATATTGAATAGAATACATGTGTTTCTGGATGCAGGGGTTACTGTAATATCCTATATCTTATCCTGGTTTTTGCGGTTTAAATCCGGGATTTTTCCAATTGATGCCTGGTATCTATCATTGAGGGTATATATGTCAGCCCTTGTTTTTATTGTGCCGGGATACATTGCCTTATACTATTTATTCCAATTGTATACACCGAAGCGGGTACAGGGGCGGAGACTGGAGGCCTGGCATGTGATCCAGGCGAATGTTATCGGTTTTATGGCTTTTATTTTGATTCTGTATTTGAGACATCAGACAGATTTTTCCAGAAGAATGCTTTTTATATTCCTCTGTATCAATATTTTTCTTGAGGTGTTTATACGTAATACAATACGTATGTTCCTCCGCAGAATCCGAAGCCAGGGATTAAATCAGAAGCATATACTGTTGATTGGATACAGCAGGGCGGCGGAACAGTATATTGACCGTATATTCCAGAATCCGGAATGGGGATATACAGTCCGGGGGATTCTTGCAGATAATGCTCCAAGAGGTACAGAATACCGGGGAGTCAAGGTTTTGGGCAGGATAGACAACCTGATGATCGTACTGCCGCAGAACAGGCTGGATGAGATTGTAATTACGCTGGGGCTGGCAGAATACCATAAACTGGAACGTATTGTAAATATGTGTGAGAAGTCGGGGGTGCATACCAAATTTATTCCGGATTATAATAATGTGATTCCGACAAAGCCTTATACGGAGGATATTTTGGGACTTCCGGTAATTAATATCCGCAGAGTGCCGTTGAGTGACCCGCTCAATAAACTGGCGAAGAGAGTAGTGGATCTCTTTGGGGCGGTAGTGGCGCTTATTTTGTTTTCGCCAGTTATGCTGGGGACTGTAATTGCAATTAAAATGACTTCACCCGGTCCGCTGATCTTTAAACAGGAAAGAGTGGGGCTTCAGAACAGGCCCTTTGAGATGTATAAATTCCGCTCCATGGTAGTTCAGGATAAGGAAACGGAGAAAAAAGGCTGGACAGTCAAAGATGATCCGAGAGTGACTGGGGTCGGGAGGTTTATACGTAAGACAAGCATTGATGAGCTTCCGCAGCTGATCAATGTATTTAAGGGAGATATGAGTCTGGTGGGACCAAGACCTGAGAGGACACAATTTGTTGAAAAGTTTAAGGAGGAGGTTCCAAGATATATGATTAAGCATCAGGTAAGGCCGGGTCTTACTGGATGGGCTCAGGTAAATGGATACCGAGGGGATACTTCTATTAGAAAACGGATAGAATGTGATCTATATTATATTGAAAACTGGACAATGGGACTTGACTTTAAAATACTCATTATGACTTTTTTTAAAGGCTTCGTCAATAAAAATGCTTATTAATTATAGGAGATAGATTATGAGGCAGAGAAATGACGGAAGGAGATTATCAAGAAGGAAACAAGAAATCCGCAGGAAGAGACGGAAAAAAAGGCGGAGAAGAAGATTTCTTGTGCTGGTCACAGAGCTATTTCTGCTGTGTGTGCTGGGCGTTGTTGCTTTTGGCATGTTTAAATTGGACAAACTGAATACTACGTCGCTGGATGGGCTGCTGGATAATGGCTTTATTCAGGACGGATATATGAATGTGGCTCTTTTTGGCACAGATAACCGTGCAGGTGAAGAAGAGGGTGTACGAAGTGATTGTATTATTGTTGCCAGTGTGAATAATGAAACGAAAGAAGTAAAGCTTCTGTCCGTGTATAGGGATACGTTCCTGAAAACCGGAGAAGAGACATATGATAAGGCAAATTCGGCATATGCAGTCGGAGGTCCGGAAGCGGCAATCAATATGCTGAATCGAAATCTGGATCTTGATATTGAGAATTATGTCAGTGTGAATTTTCTTGCACTTGCAGATGTTGTGGATCTTTTGGGTGGAATAGATATTGATATGACATATGAAGAAGTAGTTCATATGAATAACTATTGTGTAGAAACATCTGAGATTACGGAGAAGTCATATGAACGGATTGAACCGGAAGAGGCCGGGACATATCACTTGAACGGCGTACAGGCAGTTTCATACAGCCGGATCCGCTATACGGAGGGCGGGGACTTCCAGCGTACGTCGAGACAGCGGCTGGTGATTGAAAAAATTGTTGAAAAGGCGAAGGATGCAAAGCTAAGTACGATCAATAAAATTATTGATACAGTATTTCCGGAGATTTCCACCAATTTTACGTCATCTGAAATTGTGAAATTAAGTGCAGGTCTGTTAAAGTATTCCATTGGCGAGACGCAGGGGTTTCCTTCGGAAACAGCCCTGCCGGAGGAAATCCCGGGTTATAGCGGTTCTTATGTGGTTCCGGTCGGGCTGGAGCAGAACGCAAGACGTGCACATGAATTTTTGTTTCCGGATAAGGAATATGAAGCCACAGACACATTAGTAGGGATCAGCGGTGATATTAGTTATCTGACCGGCATATATCCGGAGACGGGAGATGAGCAGGATGGAGAATAGCATAGTTGATGTAATTATTCCAGTGTATAAACCGGGAGAGGAATTTAAAGAATTAATTCGAAGACTGGAATTGCAGAAATTAAAAATAAGAAATATTATTCTGATGCATACAAAAGATGGAAATGATTTGATGAATTCGGAATTTCTTAAGGGGTATGATAATATTATCATAGAAGAGATAGAAACAGATGAATTTGATCATGGCGGTACCAGAGATAAGGGGATTTGTAATTCTGATGCGGAATTTGTACTCTGCATGACTCAGGATGCACTGCCTGCTGACCGCGGCTTGACCGAGAAGCTTCTAAATGAACTGAAGGGCGCAGATGCGGCTGCGGCTTATGCGAGACAGCTTCCCCGGAAGGACTGCAGCTTGCTTGAATCCTATATCAGAAGCTTTAATTATCCGAAAAACAGTATGATCAAATCAAAGGATAGTTTGGATTCCATGGGAATAAAAACATATTTCTGTTCCAACGTTTGTGCGCTGTATCGAAAGGATTTGTATCACAAGCTGGGAGGATTTGAAAAAAGAACCATATTTAATGAAGATATGCTTTATGCCGCAAAATGTATACAGAACGGGTATAAAATAGTCTATGCCGCAGGAGCCAGAGTGATTCATTCCCATAATTATACGAATAGGCAGCAGTTTCAGCGTAATTTTGATCTGGCAGTTTCGCAGGCGCAGCATCCGGAGATTTTTGAAGGAATAAGGTCTGAATCAGAGGGAATCCGGATGATTAAAAATACAATGATGTACCTGATAAGAAGTGGGAATCCTATGATGATCATTACACTGATCATGTCAAGTGCAGCGAAGTATTCAGGCTATTTGGCGGGAAAGCATTACCGGGCCCTGCCGCGGAAGATAGTAAAGAAATGTACAATGAGTCCAAGATATTGGGAAAAAGGCTAGATGCTGATAATAAAAAGTAAGTGAAAAAAGTTGAAATTTCATAGGAAATAAGGTAATATGTAAGTCGAATTGCTATAGTTGTGAACGAAATGTTACAAAAGAAAGGACGTTACGATGGCAAAGAGATCAAGCAGAAAAAAGAAGCATGGTTTTGGTACATGGTCTATTTGGAAAAAACTGGGTGTTATTTTGGGAGGGACTGTGGCGGTTGTTGCATCTACAGGTGTGGTCTTAGTGGCCAGTAAAATGACAAAGATTGAGACAACAGAACTTGATACAGATAAGCTAAATATTGCAGAAACGGAAGAAGAGATAGAAACAGGGTATGTGAATGTGGCTTTGTTCGGACTAGATTCAAGACAGGATGATCTGGGGAAGGGCAACCGAAGCGACACGATGATGATCGCCAGTTTGAATAAAGAGACAAAAGAGGTCAGAATGGTCTCTATTTACAGGGATACTTTGCTACAGCTTGATGACGGAAGCTACAATAAGGCTAATTCTGCATATTCTTTTGGCGGGCCAGAGGGAGCAATTTCTTTGATCAACCGTAATATGGATATGAATATAGAAAAGTATGTGGCAGTTAATTTCAACGCGCTGGTAGATGTAATTGATGCATTGGGAGGACTGGATGTTTCTATGACATATGAAGAAGTAGTTCATATGAATAATTATTGTGTGGAAACGTCTAAGGTAACAGGAAAAGGATATGAAAAAATAGAACCGACCAATCCGGGAACTTATCAGACATATCATTTGAACGGGGTACAGGCGGTGTCCTATTCAAGAATAAGATATACGGAGGGCGGGGATTTTGTACGTGCGGCAAGACAAAGAACGATATTGATGATGATTGCGGAAAAAGCACAGACAATGAGCCTGAGTACCGTGAACAAGATTATCGACAGTGTATTTCCGCAGGTATCTACGAATTTTACATTAGCTGAGATGATTGGTTATGCCAAGGATTTCCAGAAGTATACAATTGGTGAATCTATGGGATTTCCAGAGAACAATACTACAGATATGCTAAATGTTGTGGGAAGTGTGGTGATTCCTTCAACTTTAAGCTCAAATGTTGCGGATGTGCATCGGTTTTTGTTCGGAAATGATGGATATCAGGTTTCGTCTAAAATCAGCCAGATAGAGGGCGGTATTGCGGCAAAAGCGGCAGATAGGTCGACAGGAACTGTTTCAGACGATGATGATGTATATTACCGTCAGGACTATGATTTGGGAGATGATGATTATGATTATGATGATGATAGCGGCAGTTATGGTAATGATGATGACGGCGGTGGTGATGATACTGAAGATGGTTCCGGTGGCGGCATTGAAGGTGATGCCGGAGGGGATGGAGAGAGTTATCCAGATGAAGGTGTAGAATAAGATGATATGCAGGAAAGGATAGAGAAATGAAGAGACTGAAGAAGATAGCTGTATTCGTCACTTGTATGTGCATGACATTTTTGATGTGCGGGATCGTATCGTGTGCGGCAAGCGGAGAACTTAGATTTTCAGATCCTTCTACTACGGTAGGAGCAACAGTGGATGTTACAGCAAGGCTGAGTGCAGATGAGGCTCTTGGCTCTGTAAATGCCACATTGTCTTATGATAGCCAGTATCTGAGATTTGTAGGCGGAAACGGAGCTGTGGAATCAGGCGGACAGATTCAATTGACCGATGACGGCGGCGGAAATAGCGAGGTGAATTGGACCCTGCAGTTTCAGGCGCTGGCGGAGGGTTCTACTCAGATAACGATTGCTTCTGTGACAGCGTCTGCTTCTGGCGGGGGAGATGTATCGGTTACGCAGGGGAATTCTACTGTAACAATCGGCCCGGGGGATCCGTCTCTGATCACTGTGGCTCCCCAGACAACCGGTGGCAGTGGTGAAATTGTGATTGATGGACAGACTTACACAGTGTCTGTGGATATTCCGGATATTTTGATCCCGGAGGGATTTGTGAGAGCGGATATGACATATGGCGGCCAGATATATGTGGCGACCAGACAGGAAGCAGGAAGCATGTATGCAGTTTATCTTGCGAATCCAGAGGGGGAAGAGGACTTCTATTTGTATGATCCTGATACAGAGCAGTTTTCAAAATTTGAGCAGATCAGTATATCCGAGAGCCGTTATATTGTATTGTTAAGCGAAGATAAAAGCGGAGATCTTCCAGAATATCTGCAGAAGACTACCATGGCAGTTAATGGAAAGGAATTTCCGGCATGGCAGAATGTGGAAGCCAGTGCATATTATGTTGTATATGCCCTGAACAGCGATGGAGAAAAGGGCTGGTATCAGTATGATACCATGGATGGGACATATCAGCGTTATACACTGGAATCAGCAGACAAGTCGGATGATGAGGATGATAAAAAGGCAGGGCTGCTGAATAAGCTGCGTAATAATCTGGATAAGGTTATCTTGGCTGTGTGGGGAATCTTTCTGGTTATGCTGCTTGTGATGATCATCCTTGCGATCAAGCTCCGCCACCGTAATCTGGAGCTGGATGATCTCTATGACGAGTATGGGGTCGATTTGGATGACGAACCGGAGGAAACGGCTGTTCCCGATAAAAAGTCAAAGAAGAAGGGTGAGAAGGAGTCTAAGAAGAATAAAAAGAAAAAATCAGAAGATGATTTCTACGACTTTGAAGATGAAGATGATTTATATGACGAAGAAGAGTATGACGAGGAAGACGGCTACGAGGACGGAGAGTTAGACGAGGACGATTTCAAAGAGTATAATGCATCTGACTATGAGGATGACAGCGAGATTGAGGATCTGGATGCAATGCTGAATGCCCGCGTCCGTGTCAAGAAGCAGGCAAAGCGCCCGAATATGGCATCAGTAGGACCGGAGGAGCCGCCACGGACAAGAGTAGGTCATGCGGAAGATGATGATACATTTAAGATGGATCTGATTGATCTGGATTGATACCAAGGGAGGATGCAAACGCGTGTCCTCCCCATTTTATAACAGGAGTATGAAAGGAGCAGCATTATGTGTGGGATCGTAGGTTATGTAGGAGAGAGCCAGGCAGCGCCGATTCTGCTGGATGGGCTTGCAAAGCTGGAGTACAGGGGGTATGATTCAGCTGGAATTGCAGTCTATGACGGCAGCGAGGTGCGGATGAAGAAGGCGGCGGGAAGGCTGAAGGTATTGAGTGAGCTGACGCATGACGGCGAATTGATGCCTGGAAACATGGGGATCGGTCATACCCGGTGGGCAACCCACGGAGCGCCTTCCGATATGAATGCCCATCCGCATTTTAACAAGGATGCGAGCATTGTAGTGGTCCACAACGGCATCATTGAGAATTATCTGAAGCTGAAAAAACGTCTTGTGGAGAAGGGATATGAATTTGCATCGGAAACGGATACAGAGGTTATTGCCCATCTGTTGGACTATTATTATAAGGGGGATCCCCTTGAGGCGATCACAAAGGTGATGCACCGCATGGAGGGTTCCTATGCTCTCGGTCTTATCTTTTCTGATCATCCAGAGGAATTATATGCTGTCCGCAAGGATAGTCCGCTGATCGTGGGCCATACGAAGGATGGCAGCATTATAGCATCCGACGTGCCGGCAGTTTTGAAGTATACCAGAGACGTGGTGTTTATCCAGAATGAAGAAATTGTGAAGCTTACAAGGGAAAATATGGAGTTTTACAATATTGACGAGGAACCGATCGAGAAAGAGGCGGTTCACATTGACTGGGATGTAAATGCTGCTGAGAAGGGCGGCTACGAGCATTTTATGCTGAAGGAAATGTATGAGCAGCCAAAGGCGATTTTAGATACATTTTCCCCGAGGATCAAGGACGGGCAGATTGTAATTGAAGAGCTGGGGATGACCGGCGAGGAAATCAAGGAGATTAAGAAGATTATGATCGTTGCCTGCGGTTCTGCTTATCATGTGGGTATGACAGCGAAGTATGTTTATGAGGGTCTGGCGAGGATTCCGGTTGAGGTGGATCTTGCGTCAGAATTCCGCTACCGGAATCCAATCATTGATGAGGGGACTCTGCTTATCATTATCAGCCAGTCCGGTGAGACAGCAGATTCTCTTGCAGCGCTCCGTGAGGCGCATGCGAAGGGAGGCAGGGTACTTGGTATTGTAAATGTGGTGGGGAGTTCTATTGCCCGAGAGGCGGATAACGTGATGTACACCTGGGCAGGGCCGGAGATTGCCGTAGCTACCACCAAGGCTTATACTGCACAGTTGATCGCCCAGTATCTGCTGGCAATGAAATTTGCCCATGTGAGAGGCATGCTGGATGACGCCGGTCTTGCAGAAATGATTGAGGATCTAAAGAAGCTGCCGGCGCAGGCGGAAATGCTTCTGAATAATAAGAACAGAATCCAGAGATTTGCCAACCGCTATCTGGGGGCAAGAGACATTTTCTTTATTGGAAGGGGAATCGACCATGCGATTTCGCTGGAAGCCTCGCTTAAGATGAAGGAGATTTCCTATGTGCATTCCGAGGCTTATGCGGCAGGCGAGTTAAAGCACGGAACGATTTCGCTGGTTGAGGAGGGTACGCTGGTAACGGCTGTGCTGACGCAGGAGGATTTGTATAAGAAGATTATCAGTAATATGGTCGAGGTAAAAACCAGAGGCGCTTTTGTTATGGCTGTGACCAATGTGGATAATACAGAGGTGGAGCGGGCGGCAGATTATGTAATATATATTCCAAAGACGAATAAGTATTTCACCAATTCGCTTGCGATCATCCCGTTGCAGTTATTTGGCTATTATGTGGCTGTGGGCAGGGGCTGTGACGTAGATAAGCCGCGGAATCTGGCAAAGTCCGTTACGGTTGAGTAGGAAGAATGGAGATAACGGAATGAAATATGACTATTTAGTTGTGGGCGCCGGACTGTTTGGTGCGGTGTTTGCCCATGAGGCGGCCAGCCGGGGAAAGAAATGCCTTGTGATCGACAGGCGGTCCCACGTCGGCGGTAATGTGTATACGGAAGAGATAGAGGGAATCCAGGTACACAAGTATGGGGCACATATTTTCCATACCTCCGATAAAGAGGTATGGGACTATATCAATCAGTTTGCCGAGTTTAATCATTACATCAATTCCCCCATCGCGGTATACAAGGATGAGCTGTATAATCTGCCCTTTAATATGAATACCTTCAGCAGGATGTGGAATATCCGTACCCCTAAGGAGGCGGAGGATATCATTCGGAGGCAGATTGCAGACCTTGGCATCAAGGAGCCGGCGAATTTAGAGGAGCAGGCGCTGTCCCTGGCGGGACGGGATGTTTATGAGAAGCTGATCAAGGGTTATACGGAGAAGCAGTGGGGGAGAGAGTGTAAGGAGCTTCCGGCATTTATCATCCGCAGGCTGCCGCTTAGGTTTACCTATGATAACAATTATTTTAATGACCGGTACCAGGGAATCCCTATAGGCGGTTATACGGCTGTTATCGAGAAGCTTCTGGAGGGAATCGAAGTCCGGACGGGCGTGGATTTCCTGAAAGAAAGGGCGGAGTATGAAGCCCTTGCAGAGATGATAATTTATACCGGAATGATTGATGAGTATTACGGCTGCCGTCTGGGTGCACTAGAGTACCGGAGCGTCAGATTTGAGACGGAGGTGCTGGAATGCGGCAATTATCAGGGGAATGCAGTGGTCAATTACACAGACAGAGAAATTCCCTATACCCGGATTATTGAGCATAAGCATTTTGAGTTTGGAAAGCAGGAGAAGACGGTTATTTCCAGAGAGTATTCATCTGAGTGGAAGGCTGGAGATGAGCCGTACTATCCGGTCAATGACCAGAAAAACGGTGAACTATATGCGGAATATCAGGAACTTGCGGCAGCTGAAGAAAATGTGATTTTTGGAGGCCGTCTGGGTGCATATAAGTATTATGACATGGATCAGGTGATCCGGGCGGCGCTGGAATTGGTTTTCAAGATTTTTTGACGGTTTTATCACAGTTTCAACACAATTTTCTATTAGACTACAGGCATAGAAGCAGAAGGAGTAATGAAAGCCTGCGCTGCATGAGGTTAAATGCCGGGATGCGGCACGGCTTCCAATATAGAAAGGAGTTTTGAACATGGAAAATCAATACAATTACTATAATCCAGGAGAAAATGACAGAAATAACATTTTTGATGAACGGCCGGGGAACGGTTATAGACAGGGCGGAGCTGACGGGCAGCCTCCAAGAAGAAGAAGGAAGCTTCCCAAAGCCGTGAAGTTTGCAGGGTCTGCAATTGCATTCGGCGTTATCGCGGGTCTTGCGTTTTTTGCGGTTAATATAACTGCGGGTAAATTTGTTGAAAAGTCCGGCGGTCAGCAGACAATCCAGGAGCAGAAGGGGATTTCAGATTCAGCCGGTATCAAGCTGAGTCAGACATCCAGTACTGTAATGTCGGATGTGTCGGAAATCGTACAGAAGGATATGCCGTCCATGGTATCGATCACCAATATGAGCGTACAGGAGGTTCAGAGCTTTTTCGGCGGAGTACAGCAGCGGGAAAGTGAAAGCGGCGGTACCGGCATTATTATCGGCAAGAATGATTCCGAGCTTTTGATCGTGACGAATAATCACGTGGTGGAGGGTGCGCAGACCCTGACTGTGTTCTTTGTGGATGATACGGCCGTAGAGGCAAGCCTGAAAGGAACGGATCCTTCTAAGGATCTGGCGGTTGTAGCAGTGCCTCTTGACAGCATCGAAAGCTCCACTATGGATGTGATCCAGATTATTACCATCGGTGATTCCAATAACTTACAGGTAGGGGAGCCGGTAATTGCTATTGGAAATGCGCTTGGTTACGGCCAGTCTGTAACCAAAGGAATTATATCTGCACTGGACCGGGATCTGGAGATGGAAGGCTTTGATAGTAAGCTGATCCAGACGGATGCGGCAATTAATCCTGGAAACAGCGGCGGCGCCCTGTTGAATGCCAACGGAGAGCTGATTGGAATTAATACAGTTAAAGTGAATGCGAATGCAGTGGAAGGCATGGGCTATGCGATTCCTATTTCTGATGCAAATGAAGTGATCGAGACGCTGATGAACCGTACTACAAGGACGAAGGTTCCAGAGGATGAGCAGGGATATCTGGGGATTCAGGGTGTGGATGTTACCTCGGACAGCTCCCAGATGTATAATATGCCGACGGGAGTTTATATTGCAGAGGTTGTAAGGAAAGGCGGCGCAGATAATGCCGGAATCTCAAAGGGAAGCATTATTACGAAATTCGACGGGATTACCATTGACAGCATGGCAACTCTTCAGGAACAGCTGAAGTATTTCCGCGCCGGTGAGGAAGTGGAGATCGTGATACAGGTTCCGGCAAGCAATGGAGAATATGAGGAACAGACTGTGGCAGTAACGCTGGGGAAGCGTTCGTGATAAAGGAATAAAGGAGAAGAATATGTACGCATTTGATGAGATTAGACAGGTTGACAATGAGATTGCTGAGGCAATCCAGAGCGAGATGGACAGACAGAATTCGCACATTGAGCTGATTGCTTCTGAGAACTGGGTGAGCAGAGCTGTGATGGCAGCTATGGGAAGCCCGCTGACTAACAAGTATGCAGAGGGGTATCCGGGAAAACGCTATTACGGCGGCTGCCAGTGTGTGGATGTAGTTGAGAATCTGGCCATTGACCGGGCAAAGGAGCTGTTTGGCTGTGATTATGCCAACGTACAGCCGCATTCCGGGGCACAGGCTAATCTGGCAGTATTTTTCGCTATGCTGGAGCCGGGAGATAAGGTTCTTAGCATGAATCTGGATCACGGCGGACATTTGAGCCACGGCTCGCCGGTGAATATTTCAGGTAAATATTTTAATATTGTGTCCTATGGCGTAAATAATGAGGGATTTATTGATTATGATAAGGTGCGTGACATTGCACTGGCCGAAAAGCCCAGGATGATCCTTGCAGGCGCAAGCGCTTACGCGCGTACTATAGATTTTAAGAAATTCCGTGAGATTGCAGATGAGGCGGGGGCTTATCTGATGGCAGATATTGCGCATATTGCCGGATTGGTTGCTGCAGGCCTTCACCCGAGCCCGCTTCCTTATGCAGATGTGGTAACAACCACTACCCATAAGACTCTGCGCGGACCGAGAGGCGGACTGATCCTCTGCAATGAGGAGGCCGCTAAAAAATTCAACTTTAACAAGGCAGTATTTCCGGGAATCCAGGGAGGCCCGCTGGAGCATGTGATCGCAGCGAAGGCAGTATCCTTTAAGGAGGCCCTGCAGCCGGAATTTAAGACTTATCAGGAGCAGATTTTGAAAAATGCAAAAGCCTTATGTAATGGTTTGATGAGCCGGGGCGTGGATATTGTATCTGGCGGCACGGATAACCACTTGATGCTTGTGGATTTAAGAGGGAAGGAAATAACCGGCAAGGAGTTGGAGAAACGTCTGGATGATGCACATATTACCTGTAATAAGAATACGGTTCCGAATGATCCGAGATCGCCGTTTGTAACTAGCGGCGTACGTCTGGGAACACCGGCCGTAACGTCCAGAGGAATGGTGGAAGAGGATATGGATAGGATCGCGGAAGCTATTGCGATGGTTGCGGCAGGCGAGGAGAATGTTGAGGCGGCAAAGGAAATCGTTTTAGAACTTACAAAAAAATATCCGCTGCTTTAAAAATGACAGGGTGCTGTCCTTATGGACGGCGCCCTGTTTGTACCTGACAGCTTAATTACAGCAAATTCATTCATATCACCTCGTTCTATTCATTTGAATTGTAGATTGTATTTTTGCTATTACTTAGAATTTGTCGTCCTAATATAAAAATGTATAAATAATAACAGAAAAATCACAAAACATGTATAAAGACATTAAAAATTTTATTGGAGTATGTTATACTTTAAACAAGAGTATTATTTTATAAAATATGTGGCAGTTATAACAATTTATTCTGCCTTATTGCTGTATATTTCTAATACTTACGAGGTGTACTTATTGTTCAGGTTTCAATAGGTAATTGCGAAACAGGGTTGGCGTTTGATGTTCAGAGAAGGGAGACGCCGGATTTTGTGGGAGATGAGCAGGAAAAAGTAGATGGTGATACCGGGAAAGTCGGTATGGAAGGTAAGCAGACAGAAAAAAGGGCGCACGAATAGAAGGAAAAGCAGGCCTCCGATTTGAAAGTGGTAAGTTCTATACGGAATGACTTAGGCGATTAGGGGCTTTAGGCTTCGGATATATTGATGCTGCTTTATCTTATCAGCAAGAATCACCCCGATCAATTGTGTGATACCGGCTAAAAGCAGATCCGCATGGAGCGTCTTTTCATTTTGCGTTTTGCGTCCGGAAAGCCCGAAGCTGTCTTTAAACTGATTGATAGAGCGCTCCACGGTAGTCCTGATCTTATAGGTATTATCCCATTCCGTGGTTCCCCGGAGGGTGCCGGGATATGCCCGCAGGTCTTTTTCCGGATAGATATAAACCATTCTCCCGCAGGGAGAAGAAGTACAGGGATTTTCGCAGTGGCAGACCCGGTGATATTTTCCGGTGGAAGCATCCTTTTCCCATTTTACCTTTGGACAGCTGAATTTATAACGTATGACACCGCTCCTGAGCCTGCTGGTACCTTCTGGTTTTAATGGGAGAGACGGTTCATTGGGACAAAAGGGGATGCCGTCCTGATTTACGGAATAATCCTTATTTTCCAGTCCTGCCCGAGAATTCAGAGGGATGTAAGCCTTTTGGAAATGCCTGCCGCTGCCGTTCGAATCGGTGCCAAAGGTACTGCCGGAAAGAAGCTGCTTATAAAGTCCGGCGGAGTCAAAGGCAGCATCGCCTAAAAAGGTATGGGGATTGAGAAGAGGATGTGCGGCAAAAAGGTCCTGTAAAGAGGGGATGAGCAGTCTTGCGTCATGAACCGATTTATCCTCATCTGGGGAATCGGATTTCTTTTCAAGGATGATTTCCGGATGATGATCAAAGAAATCCTTATTATAGAAGCTGATATGCCGTACAATGCCCAGGCCGTTGGTGACAATGCCGAATTTATAAGCATAGCAGAAATGGCCGTTAATGTAGAGCTGTTTAATGTCAGGGTTGGCGGCGGAATGGGAAGGCATGGAGCCGTAAGCGGCTTTATAAGGGTCGTAGCTGTCATCAAAATGCATGGCTTTTGCATAGGCTTTGAGTTGTTTGATGATGCGGTTGGCATACTTTGGATTATTTTCCGTAACCCATGCCTCTATGCCGGAGGAATCAAAAATGGTCATATCTGCCTTGCAGGAATCAATGGCGTGGCAGATTGGCCCGGTAAGGTCAACCAGCCGCTCAAAGACAGCCTGGATATCTTCAAGGAAGTCCTGCTTAAACCGGGTAATCTTAGAGGCATCGGGAACCTTGTCAAAGCCGCAAAATTCACGGAGATGCCGCGAATAGTGGAGGAAAACAAGGAGAAGGGAATCGGCAGGGATGGAAAAAATCCGCTGGATGATGAGCGCCCATAAAAAAGCGTGCAAAGGGTATTTGCGGGTTCTGCCCGTTGATGCATAGAAATGCTTCCGGAAGGAAGCGGGAATAATCTCATCAAGGTCAATGTGCTGTTGTAAGAGAGACAGGAACTGAGGTTTGTCGGATTCATAAATTTCCTGGCAATCTGAAAAAATATCTGCCAAAGAAAGCTGATTGTATGGTATCATAGAGGTACAACTCCTTTCAGGTGGGTATGGTGAATTGTTACTGGACATCTCAATTTTACCACAAACCTGTGAGGAGTTGTTCTATTTTATTAAGGAAAAAGGCCTGATTTTATGCGGGCTGCAGCGTTTCGCAAACGCCTAATTATGATTCCATTAGAGAGGTGTTGACGAACACATTTGGAGCAAGTATAGAGTTAACTGGAGATCTATATTTTGGCGTTGCTCCGCTGTCTGTGCTTGTTTTAAATGTTGGACTACAAAACGATACGGATCTGAATTTTGTAAAAAACAATGATAAGTTGAATGAAATCCTCTTGAATTTGGACAGTGCATTGGCCGATAACCAGAAAATGGTATTTATTAGGCGAAATCTCCGAATTTACCAGCCTAATAGAATATTTATCATCAAGCCGGCCCAACGTAAATATTGGACATATTCCGCTGCTTGCAGGGATGCAGATGAGATATTCGAAGATGTTTCTAGGGCGTGGAGGTGATACAATGAGCAGTATAAGAAATATAACAGCATCCACAACTGTTCCAGATGATTTAGCAAAGCGGCTTGGTCCTTCTGGAGTCAACGAAATAATATTGACTCTGTGGCAGGGTTATCATGACTTAATAGCAGATACGGACATAACTATCTCCGAAACCGCTATGGAAGATGATATCACCTTGGAATGGTATGGGAAAATATCGCAGCGCTGGGCCAATGGGAATCGCGCCACTACTTTGAGAATAAACAACATTGGACCTGTTCATCAATACCCAGACCCCACGCTAAAAAAGAGTCGTGGATATAAGCCTACGATTGATTTTTGTTTTCGTGATTGGGATACTTCAAACAGCTATTTTGGCGTAGAATGCAAGAATCTCTATAATCACCAGAACGATAAAATCAAAAGATATGTCGAAACAGGAGTTAAGAACTATACCTCAGGACGGTACGGTTCACAGTCATCAGAATCTTCGATTATTGGGTATGTGTTAAGTGGTAAGATTCCAGAAATCGTAGCTGAACTTGTTTCTGAAATTGCAAAAATTACACCAGTAAATAATTTGTCTCGAGAGTTACGCTATGTGGAACCGCAGTATTCTTCGCAGCATACGAGGGATATTGATAATCAGGAAATAACCATACATCACTTGTTTTTTGATTTTTCGCATTAAGGTTCATACTTGACGTTTGAAGAATATAGTTTCTGCTTATCATGTGCTACTTGTATGGATAAGTAGTAAAATGTGGGAATCTCAGACTAATCATGTTGGTAGTTTGGGATTTCTGCTTTACAGAATTATATTTTTTGTCGTGGGCTTGACATACGGGTGCCTAAGTCATGAAACTTGCTTTTGAATTTATATTGCACTATTTCTTTGATTTTTGAAATAAACTCAATAAATTGCACTTCATTTATTTCAATATTAATGATATACTGAAAATAGATTTTTACTATTGAGGTATATGAGATGATTCCTTATACTGGAGATTACATTGAACATATTGATGGTAGCATAAATAATTTTAAATATTACACATTTACCCCACGTCCTCTGATGCATGGGGATATGTATAAAATGGACGATGAACTATCTGCCTTGCTAATTGAAGTTCATCGAAATATTGGATTTTTAAAGGGACTTTTTAAGTATGCCCCAAATAGAGAAGCGTTCGTCGAATTAATGCTATTAAAAGAATGCACATATTCCCGAATGATTGATTACGATACTCTCACTTTTCACGAGGTACTTGCCAGTCGCGGGAGTGGTAAAAACGATATTGCATCAATTACTAATCTCAAACTGGCATACAAGAAAGCGATAGATAGGACAATTTCAGCTCCAGTTCTAAGTGAACTTTGCGGAATTGCATTATATGGTGATGTAGTTAGCAAGCCAATTGATATTAGGGACAAACAGACTTTTTTATTGGGTGTCAGGACGAACCTTATATCTTACAACCCTACAGCCCCTGACGCAGTTTTGCCAGCGCTGGCCGATATTTCTGCTTATCTATATAATGACAAAGACACTGATCCGTTAATTAAGGCTGCATTAGTGCATTATCAGTTTGAGATGATACATCCATTTGAGAGATATAACGGGATTGTAGGACGAATCATTGTTCCAACGATATTGTGCAATATCGTTGGAGAAGCAAGACCGCTAATATGTCTGTCCGAGTATTTGTATCACAACAAGAATGAATACTTCGACTTGCTTCAAACTACTCAATACAGTGGTGGTTATATTCGGTGGATCAAATTTTGTGTAAATGCTATAAATGAAACTGCAAAACGGTCAGCTCAGTTACTGATACAGTATGAAGATATTGTAGCAAAAGATATAAAACAATTAGAAGATATACAGTTGCTACCCAAAAGTGTTTGGCGTGTATATAATTATCTTAAGCTTTTTCCTGTGACTAGCATTTCCCATGCCGCCACACAGTTGGGAAGTTCGTTCAATTCAATCTCAAATGCCCTGCACTTGTTGAGTTCGAATGGCATCGTCACTCAAGAAAACGACAACATGAGGAATCGTATTTGGAAGTATACTGCGCTTGCATCCCATTTGATATAAGATTAATGTTCGTTTTAAGGGAATATTCGATAAGATTAAATTATTGGCTCTTTATTCCTGAACTTTAGGCAGCGATAAATATCTAAGATTTGGAGGACATAATGACGCAATCAAATATCATCATGTACACTACAGAAGATGGAGTCATAAAAATAGAAGTTACATTTGACC